>JACDJB010000342.1_pt1 | contig 53040 bp, 54 predicted proteins | sample 7454121 | NCBI WGS metagenome assembly JACDJB01 (sample SAMN14253290, study PRJNA609438) | sludge metagenome | isolation source: sludge after 25d culture with pyrite | collected 2018-12-20 | reverse complement strand
CGGCGCCGGGATCCAGTCGGCTCGCCACGTCGACCATCCGATCGACGTGGTCGGAGAAGACCCCGTCGATGCCCGACTCGAGCAGGGACCGGATGACCCGCTCGTGCTGGGCGTCCCAGCCCAGAGCGACACGTCGGAACCGGTGGTAGAGCGCCACCATCCCTCCGCTCCACTCCGAGTGGTGGAGGTTGATCCCGTCGACCTGCAGACGCCGAAGCGCCGCGGCGTGCGGCTCCGGCTTGCTCCCGAGCGCTGCGAGACGGGTCGAGTGGACCAGCCGGGCCGCGGCGCAACGGTCGCGCCAGGTGACCAGCAGGTCGAGGTCCGGGTGGCACAACCAGAGCCGCTCGATCGCTCCGAACTCCCGGGCGGTGTCGAGCACCTCGTCGAGCGCCGCGGGATCCTTCACGTCGAGCGACAACTCGAAGTCCGTGCCGCACGACTCGTACAACTCGCGCAGCGTCGGGATCTTCGTCGACAGGTCGGCTCGGTCGACCGAGCCGATCGGCGAACGTCGCAACCCCCGACGAAACAGGCCGTCGTGGTCCAGCACCGCCTGGCCGTCCGCGGTGCACCACACGTCGCTCTCCAGCCCGGTCGCACCGAGCCGCAGACCCAGCGTGAACGCCTCGATGGTGTTCTCCGGCGCATGGGCGCGGGCGCCCCGATGGGCGAACAGGATCTGAGCATCCAGCAAACTGGGTAGGGGATCAGGCATCGTGGTGGTCATCGTGGCACGGCCATGGACGTCGTGACTCGACTCTGTGCTCCGAAGAATCACCACAGGAATTGTCAACCCACAGGGGGTCCGGTCCGAAAGAAGGTGGAGCACCTGAACAGGAGATCCCCGACGATGGCACTCATCCGAGCGACGTGCAGCGACTGCGGCGACGTGGAGCTGCGTTCACGCGACCTGCGGGTCCGTCAGTGCCACGACGACGAGTCGGCGACCTACCTGTTCAAGTGCCCGGTGTGCCGCATGATCGAGGTGCGACCCGCCGAGCAGCACGTGGTGGACGTCCTCCTCGCCGCTGGGGTGCACAGCACCGAGTGGCACCTGCCTGCCGAGCTCGCCGAGCGCCGGGACGGCGATCCGATCACCCACGACGACGTGCTCGACTTCCACGATCTGCTGGCGACGCCCGACTGGTTCACCACCCTGGCTGCCAACCACGAGCTCTGAGAACCCGCGCACCGGTCCCCAGCGGTGGTGCCGGGCGTCGCGACCCTGATGGGTACGCTGTGACCATGTTCCGGATCCGCGTTGCGCCGACGATCCAGAGCGTCGGCCCATGATCCAGAACTTCGGCGGCGGCGAGCTGGTGGTGATCGTCATCCTCGCGTTGGTGGTGCTCGGTCCCGAGCGGATCCCCGAGATGGCACGGAGCGCGGGCAAGATGATCGCTCGCTTCAAGTCCATGACCTCGGGGCTGCAGGGCCAGGTCCAGGGCGTCATGGACGACCCGGCGATGCAGCCGCTCAAGGAGCTCGGCGACTTCGCCGCCCGTCCCCGCCAGAAGTTGGCGGAGTACGCACTCGAAGCCGAGGCCGAGGAGCGAGCCAAGGCTGAGAAGGCGTCCCTCGACGCGGCAGGCCAGGACGATTCCGACGTACCACCAGCGGAACCCGAGGCGCTGCCCGACGAGCCCACCGACCCGGCACCGCTCGACGCGGGGGAGCGGGAGTCGGCCTGAGTCGTGCCCAGAGGATCGCTCCTCAAGGGAGCTGAGCGAGAGGGCGCCTCGATGGCGCTCGGCGACCACCTGCGGGAGCTGCGCAACCGGCTGCTGATCTGCCTTGCGGCCGTCGCCGTCGCCGTCATCCCTGCGTGGTTCCTGTACCCGTGGATGGTCGACGTGCTGAACGCGCCGTACTGCGACGCGCTCACCAACCTCGATCCCGACGCCAGCTGCAAGTTCCTCGAGACCAACCTGCTCGCCCCCTTCACGCTGCGCCTCCGCATCGCCGGGTACGGAGCGCTGTTCCTGGCGATGCCGGTGATCCTGTGGCAGCTGTGGCGCTTCATCGCTCCGGGCCTCTACAAGAAGGAACGTCGCTACGCGCTGGCCTTCACGGTCACGGCCACGCTCCTGTTCATCGCCGGAGCGGTCACCGCCTACTTCACGCTCACCCAGGCGGTGAGCTTCCTGGTCAGCATCGGCGGCGACGACGTCGAGATCCGTTCGGGCATCGAGAACTTCGTGAAGCTCGCACTGTTCATGATGCTGGCGTTCGGGATCGGCTTCCAGTTCCCCGTGGTCGTGGTCGCGCTGCAGATGGTTGGCGTGGTGACACCGGAGAAGCTGGCGTCCTGGTGGCGTCAGGCCATCGTGCTGATCACCCTCATCGCTGCGGGCATCACGCCCAGCGGTGACCCGATCTCGATGTTCGCCCTGGCGGTTCCGATGTACCTCTTCTACGGGATCAGCATCGCGATCGGGCGGGTGTGGAACCGGCGCAAGCGCAAGAAGGCGTCGCGTGAAGCAGTGGCGCAGAAGGAACGTCGAGCCGCCCGACGCGCCGCGTCCGCGGAGCAGGCGGACAGCGACGGCACCCACGACGACGGCACCCACGCGGGAGATGGGTCCTGACCGGGCCGTTCGACCACGACTTCCCGCTCGACCCGTTCCAGCTCGCAGCGATCGGCGGTCTCGACGCCGGGCGCAACGTCCTGGTCTCGGCTCCGACCGGGTCGGGCAAGACCGTGGTCGGAGAGCACGCGGTCGCCCTCGCGCTGGCTGACGGCGGCAAGGCCTTCTACACGGCGCCGATCAAGGCCCTGTCGAACCAGAAGTACACCGACCTCGTCGCCGAGCTCGGTACGGCCACCGTCGGGCTGCTGACCGGCGACCACTCGATCAACCCGGATGCTCCGGTGGTGGTGATGACCACCGAGGTGCTCCGCAACATGGTGTACGCGGGTTCGTCGATGCTCGACGGACTCCTGTGGGTCGTCCTCGACGAGGTCCACTTCCTCCAGGACGCCTACCGCGGACCGGTGTGGGAGGAGGTCCTGATCCACACCCCTGCGTCGGTGCGCTTCGTGTGCCTCTCGGCCACCGTGTCGAACGCAGCGGAGCTGGGAGAGTGGGTTTCCGCACTGCGGGGTCCGACCGACACCGTCGTCGAGCACGTGCGGCCGATCCGCCTCGACAGCCTCTACATGGTCGGGGATCGATCCTCCGAGCGCGACCACCTGCTTCCGGTCCTCGTCGATGGCCGACCGAACCCCGAGGCCGACCGGTTCAACGCCGACCGTGGCCGCCCGGGCGGCCATCGCGGCGCTGCTCGGAGGGGTGGACGAAGTCCTGCCGGACGCGCACGAGGGCGATTCCGGACGCCGCGGCGCCTCGAGGTCGTCGAACGGCTCGACGATGACGCCCTCCTGCCTGCGATCTACTTCATCTTCAGCCGTGCCGCATGCTCCGACGCAGCGCGGCACTGCCTCGACGCGGGTGTGCGGCTGACCGACGGTGCCGAGCGGGTCCGGATCCGGACCTTGGTCGAGAACCGGGTGGCCGCCCTGACCGACGCGGACCTCGACGTGCTCGGATACGACCAGTGGCTCGCCACCCTCGAGGCCGGGGTGGCAGCGCATCACGCCGGCATGATCCCGGCGTTCCGCGAAGCTGTGGAGGACTGCTTCGCGGAGGGCCTCATCAAGGTCGTGTTCGCGACCGAGACGCTGGCGCTGGGGATCAACATGCCGGCGCGGTCCGTCGTCATCGAGAAGCTCACCAAGTACAACGGCGAGACCCACGAGTTCCTGACCCCGGCGCAGTTCACCCAGCTGACGGGCCGGGCGGGCCGGCGGGGGATCGACGACGAGGGCACCGCCGTGGTGCTGTGGTCGCCGTTCGTCACCTTCGCCCAGATCGCCCGGCTGGTCGCGAGCCGCGAGTTCCCCCTCACATCTGCATTCCGGCCGACGTACAACATGTCGGCGAACCTGGTGCACCGCTACGACCGCCAGAGCGCGCACTCGGTGCTGGCGCGGTCCTTCGCCCAGTTCCAGGCCGACCGGGCCGCGGTGCAGCTCCAGAGCCGGGTGCAGCGCATCGCCGATGAGCTCGACCTGATCGGCGGGGCCCCCGACGGCCCCGACGACGATGCCGTCGCGTCCTACGTCGCCTCGCTGGACCGGGTGGAACGCACCCGGGCCCGCCGTGGCGATCGACGTGGGCTCATCGAGGCGTCGCTCGCCTCGCTCCGGCCGGGCGACGTCGTCGAGCGACCCACCCGCGACGGGCGACGGATCCTGTTGGTGCTCTCGGTCGCGTTTCGCAAGGGAGGGGCTGTGCACGTGCGCACGGTGACCGCGCAGGGCACCGTCGTGGAGCTGCGCGCCGCGGACCTCCAGGAGCCGGTCGCGGCGATCGCCACGGTCGACCTACCGGTCCCGTTCGAGCCAGGCCGGGCCGACTACCGGCGCGACGCTGCAGCGGTGCTGCGACGGACGAACCTGCGCAGGGCCGCCTCGTCGCGAGGCCGTGGCTCCGCTGCGCAGGACGCTTGGGCGGACGCGGAACCGGAGCTGCTGGCCGAGCACCTGGCCGCGCGGGCGGAGCTGCAGGCGCATCCACTCGACCGACGTGAGGACCGGGACGAGGTCGTCGCACGGTTCCGGGACCGAGCCCGTCTCGCACACGACCTGGAGGTCGCCCGGCGACGCTTGAGCCGGAGGGGTTCCGGCCTGGTCAAGCGATTCGACGCTGTGCTCGAGGTGCTCGCCCGCTCGGGCCACAGCAAGGGCTGGTCCCTGACGTCGTCAGGTGAGCGACTCCGGCGGATCTACCACGAGTGCGACCTCCTGCTGTCGATGGCACTCGACGAGGGGCTCTTCGACGACCTCGACGCTCCGGGCGTGGCCGCGCTCGCGAGCTGCGTGACCTACGAGCACCGCAGCGCCGAGGCCCCACCGCCACCCAGGTACCCGTCGCAGATCGTGCGGTCCCGGGCCGAGGCCCTCGAGCGGGTGTGCGACCGGCTCAACGCCTGGGAACGGGCGGCGAAGGTGCCCGAGACCCGACGGCCCGAGGCCGGCTTCGCCGTGGCCGCCTCTGAGTGGGCGGCCGGCAGGGCGTTCGATCAGGTGCTCGACGAGGACCTCACCGGCGGCGATTTCGTGCGCAACACGAAGCAGCTGATCGACCTGCTCCGCCAGCTCGGCGAGGTCGCCCCCGACCCGCGCACGGCGGCGGTGTGCCGCAGCTCGGCCGACTCCCTGTTCCGCGGCGTTGTCGAGGCCGGGAGCGAGGTGTCGTGATCGGGAGTGTGTCGTGATCGGGAGCGTGTCGTGATCGGGAGCGTGTCGTGATCGTCGGGAGAGGGATGGACTGGGGAGCGCCGGGACCGCTGGCTTCCGACGCTCCGATCGCAGGCACCGATGGAGAGGTCGCCGATCTGGTGGCCGCCGCGATCGCTGCCGGCGCCGAGCTCGCCGAGGTCGGGGTCCTCGGCGGCGACCTGCACCGCGCCCTCGGGTCACCGGTTCGGTCGGAGGCGGACCTGCGCGCCGGGCGGGGGCTGCGGCTCCCCATCGACGTCGGGGAGGTCGTCGTCGACCGCGGCGACGGCATCGTGTCTCGCCACATCTTCGTCGCCCACGCCGTCGCCCACCGGGGCAGACGCCGCTGGTCGACCCGCACCGTCGTGGCGATGAACGGCACGCACCTCGGCAGAGCCGACCTCGGGCCGCGAGCCCACCCGAACGACGGCCTGCTCGACGTCGCCGACGGGATGGTCCCCAGGAGCCAGGTCCGAGCGGCCGCTCGACGCGAGCTGACCGGGAGCCACCTGCCGCACCCCGGGATCGTGCAGCGCCGCACCGCGTCCTACGAGGTGCTCGACGAGCGGGAGCTGCCGATCCTCGTCGACGGACGTCTGATCGGTGCCGCGACGCACTTCGAGCTCCGCTGCCTGCCCGATGCGCTGACCATCGTGATCTGACAGCGCGGACCGAGCCGACCCGCCGGCACCGGTACCCTCGCCCGGATGCGTGCGTGGTACCTCGACGAGGCGCTCGACGGCTACCGGTGGGGTGAGGTGCCCGACCCGACCGTCGGACCCGGCGACGCCAGGATCCGGGTCCGGGCCTCGGCGCTGAACCACATGGACCTCTGGCTCACCAGGGGTCTGCCGCGACCGAAGTCGTTCCCGCACGTGCCCGGCAACGACGTCGCGGGCGTCGTCGAGGAGGTCGGCGAGGAGGTGACCGACTGGGCACCCGGTGACGAGGTCGTGGTCAATCCTGCGGTGGTGCCGGCGACGGCGCTCGCCCGTGGCGACGACAGCGTGCTGGACCTCGGCATGCAGATGCTCGGCGAGCACCGTTGGGGCGGTCACGGCGAGCACTGCGTGGTGCCCGCGCACCAGCTCGTCCGACGACCCGCCGGTCGGGCTTGGAGCGAGCTGGCGGCGTACCCGGTGTGCGCGTCGACCGCGTGGCGCCTCTACCGACGTGCCGGTCTCGGCCCGGGCGACACGGTGCTCGTGACCGGGATCGGAGGGGGAGTCGCCACGGCAGGGATGACGCTCGCACAGCACCTCGGCGCACGGGTGTTCGTCACCTCCCGGTCCGAGACCAAGCGTGATCGAGCGGTCGCCCTCGGCGCCGAGGGCGCCTTCCCGTCGGCGGGGCCCTATCCGATCACGACCGACGTCGTCCTCGACAGCATCGGACCGGCGACCTGGGACGTGGCCTTCGAGTCGCTGCGCCGGGGCGGGACGATGTGCGTGTGCGGCGGCACGTCAGGCCGCACCGTCGAGCTGGCGCTTCCCCGGCTGTTCTTCAAGCAGCTCGATGTCATCGGAGGCAGCGGCGCCAGCCAGAGCGAGTTCCAGCAGGTGACCGACATGGTCGGCGACGGGATGACGGTCGTGATCGACGAGGTCGTCCCGCTGTCGGAGTACCCGGCGGCCCTGGAGCGGCTTCGCCGGGGCGACCAGCTCGGCAAGATCGTCCTCGAGCACCCCGCATGAGTGCCCCGGTAGGGTGACGAGGTGAGCGTGACCGGAGCCGACGCGGATGTCGTGGCGCGGGTCGTCGCCGCGGTCGACCGGCGCTCGGACCGCCTCGTCGAGGTGAGCCACCGCATCTTCGACGACCCCGAGCTCTGCTTCGAGGAGCACCACGCACACGACCTGCTGTGCGACGTGCTGGCCGAGGAGGGCCTCGAGGTCACCCGCCACGCCCACGGGCTGGACACGGCTTTCGTGGCCGAAGCGGGCACCTCGGGACCGGTCGTGGCCGTCATCTGCGAGTACGACGCCCTCCCCGGCGTCGGCCACGCCTGCGGTCACAACGTCATCGCCGCCGCCGGACTCGGCGCCGGGCTTGCCGCAGCCGAGCTGGCCGATGAGATGGGTGGGCGCCTGCGGATCGTCGGCACCCCTGCAGAGGAAGGCGGCGGCGGCAAGGTGCTGATGCTCCGCGACGGCGCGTTCGACGGCGTGGACGCCGCGGTGATGGTGCACCCTGCGGACCACGACCTCCCCACGATGGCCGCGATCGCGATCCAGCGCCTCGCCGTGACCTACACGGGTCGGGCGTCGCACGCTGCGGCTGCGCCGTGGGACGGCCGCAACGCGCTGGACGCTGCGGTGCTCGGCTACATGAACGTGGCCGCCCTCCGCCAGCACATCCGATCCGACGAGCGCATCCACGGCATCTTCACCGAGGCAGGGGATCAGGCCAACGTGGTGCCCCGCCGCGCTGCGGCCTCGTGGTACGTCCGCTCCCCGAGCGTGGAGGGGCTGGCAGCGCTGAAGGAGCGCGTGCTGGCGTGCCTGACCGCCGGCGCACTCGCCGCGGGCTGCGACATGGCCCACGAGTGGCTCGACCCGCCCTACGACGACCTCGTCGACGACGCGTGGCTCCTCGACAGCTGGTGCCGCCACTCCACGATGCTCGGTCGGCCGCCGCAGGACCCCGACGAGGTCGGAGCGGTGGTCGGCAGCACCGACATGGGCAACATCAGCCAGGTCGTCCCTTCGATCCACCCGATGATCGCCGTGGCGCCACCGGGGGTGGCCATCCACACGCCGGAGTTCGCCGGCCATGCCCGCGGTCCGGGCGGCGATGCTGCGGTCCTCGACGGCGCCAAGGCGCTCGCGGGGGTCGTGGTCGATCGCTGGGCGGCGGGCGACCTCGGCGTCCGGCTGTAGCGGTCCCCGGACAACACGGCACCCGCCTCTATCCTCGCGGACCGATGACCGCACTCCCGACCTACGTCGCCGAGCAGTTCACGCCCGAGGAGGCTGCCGTGCTCCGGCGGTACTTCACGAGTCTCGACGGCCCCGTCTTCGCGCTCGTCAACCTTCCCGAGGTGGTCAAGGGCGCCCTGTTCGCCCGCTACTCCCGATCCGCCAAGTCGCTGCGACGCCTGTTCCTCGACGAGTTCGTCGGTGAGCTCGACACCACCGGCGACGAGACGGTCGACGCGACGATCGGCCTGGCCCGTGCCGAGTCGCTCTACGACCGTGTGTTCTTCGAGTACGGCGACGACAGCGTCGCCCAGCTCGGCGGCGTGCACCTTGCGTGCGAGCAGGCGTCGAACCTGTTGACCAAGGTCCTCGAGTGGGGCCGACTGATGTCCTACCTGGAGCAGTCGACCCGCTACATCCCCTACGACGAGCGGCTGGGCGGCCGCTACCGCTACCACCGCGACCCCGAGATCCTCGGCTCGCGGCTCGGGGCCCGCTACGTGGGCGACATGGACCAGCTGTTCGACACCTATTCGGCGCTGGCGCTCGACATGCAGGAGCACTTCAGGGATCGCCACCCCAAGAGCGAGACGGACTCCGACTTCGTGTACCGCCAGGCCATCCGGGCCAAGGCGTTCGACGCCGTTCGCGGCATCCTTCCCGCCGCGTCGCTGTCGAACGTGGGGATCTACGGCTCCGGCCAGGCGTTCGAGTCGCTGCTGGTGCGGATGCGCAGCCACCCGCTGCCCGAGGCCCGCCAGTACGCAGACCTGATGCTGGTCGAGCTGCGCAAGGTCGTTCCCAGCTTCCTCAAGCGCGTCGACCTCCCGGACCGTGGCGTTGCCAGCTCCGACTACCTGCGGGCCAACCGCGACGCCATGGAGACCGTCGCGTACGAGATGCTCTCGGGCGACGCCATCGACGGGCCGACCGAGCCTGGCGTCGAGCTCATCGACTTCGATCCCGAGGGCGAGCTCAAGGTGGTCGCCGCCATGCTCTACCCGTACACGCCCATGTCGGAGTCGTCGCTCATCGAACGGGTGCGGACCATGTCGGTCGAGGACCGCCTCGCGGTCATGCGAGCCTATGTGGGGGATCGGACGAACCGTCGGCACAAGCCGGGTCGAGCGCTCGAACGGACCGACTACCGCTTCGACGTCGTGTCCGACTACGGCGCCTTCCGAGATCTCCAGCGCCACCGGCTCATGACCATCGAGTGGCAGGAGCTCACCCCGGCCCACGGGTTCACCCGGCCGGCGGCGATCGACGAGGCGGCCATGACAGGTCGCTTCGACGAGGCCATGGAGCGCTCCGCTGCGCTGTGGTCGGTGCTGGCGGAGCGCTTCCCCGAACGCGCTTCCTACGCTGTCTCGCTGGCCTACCGGATCCGCTATGCCATGCAGTTCAACGCACGGGAGGCGATGCACCTCATCGAGCTTCGCACCGCCGTCCAGGGCCATCCGAGCTACCGGGCGATCGGGCAGCGGATGCACCACCTGATCGCCGAACGGGCCGGTCACCGGGCGATCGCGGAGATGATGAGCTTCGTCGACCACTCCGGCGAGGCGGAGCTGGAGCGGCTGGGTGCCGAGCGGCGCGCCGAGGCCCGCCGGAGCGAATCCGCCTGAGCACGTGCCCGGTGTGCCACACCGCACGCGACGCGTCGGAGATCTGGTACGCCCCGGTCGGGTCGCATGTCTATGATGCGCCCGACCTCACCCCGAAGAGACCCGCAGCGACGACACGGGTGACGTCACACGACACGGTCGAGAAGGAACATGGACGACGACGAACTCCTGGAAGAGGAACTCGACGACGAGGAGAGCCTCGAGGGCGATGACGACCTCGACGGCGACGAGGAACTCGACGACGAGATCGAGGACGACATCGGCGACGATGCCGTCACCGACGACTCGGACGACGAAGACGACGAGACCGCTGACGACGTGCCAGCCGCCAAGGCGAAGCGCAGCAGCGACGACGACGACGACGACGAGGACGACGAGGACCCCGACGACGTCGAAGCCGACCTCGACACGATCCTCAAGGACCGCATCGCCGCCGGCGACGACGAGGACGAAGAGGACGAGATCGAGGATGCGGGCGTCGAGACGGGGGAACGGGTGGCGGCCAAGACGGCCGAGGAGTTCACCTGTCCGACCTGCTTCCTCATCGTGCACCCGCGCCAGTTCGGTCGCCCCGACGCGCTGAGCTGCCCCGAGGGCTACGACCCGTGCGAGGGGATCAAGATCGTCACCAAGCTCAACTCCAGGGCCAAGAAGAGCTGAGAGTGACCAACCCGCTCGAGCTCCCCGCGGTCGTCGCCAAGGAGGTGACGAACGCTGGGCATGCGCTCCTCGAGCGGACCCGATCCCAGGTGGCGCTGGCCCAACGGGTCGTGTCCGCGCTGCCGTGCCTCGGCCGTCACGCCGACTCGTCGGACGCGACCTCAGACGAGCCGAGCTCGCGGGCGGCGCTCACCGTCGTGCCACCGATCGCGTCCGACGATGCCACCAGCGACGATGATGACGACGAGGTCGCCACCGTCGACCCGGCCGGGCAGACGGCGCCCGCCGTGCCGGTGGCGGTCGATGCACCCCAGGTGACCGAGCTCGCCATCCCGGACTACGACAGCCTCGCAGCGTCCCAGGTGGTCCCCCGGCTGGCGTCGCTCACGACCGCGGAGCTCGGCGACGTCGGGGCCTACGAGCGTTCCCACCGGGCACGCCAGACGATCCTGAACCGGGTGCGCCAGCTCCAGAGCGCAGCGGAGGGCTGAGTGGTGGGCCCAGCGCCCGCATCGTCGTTCGAGCCGGCGGTACGGACCGCGACGGCGGCCGATCGCGAGGAGCTGGTCCGCCTGGCGCACCAGGCGCTCGACCACCTCGACACCCAGCGCGGCGGTGCCGAGTTCCGGGATCGGGAGGCCCGGCCCCGACCCGCCCACGACACGATCGAGGCCGATCTCGCCGCCGCCGCCGAGCACGGCTCCACGATCGTCCTCGTCGGCACCCTCGGCACCGTCGCGGTGGGCTACGCGGTGGCCCGGATCGAGGCGACCCGCAACCTTCCGCTCGCGGTCGTCTCCGACGTCTACGTCGAACCGCCGGCGCGCGGCGTCGGCGTCGGTCGGGCGCTGATGAGCGAGCTGGTCGCTCGGGCCGAGGCCGACGGGTGCGGGGGCATCCAGGCCGAGGCGCTGCCGGGCGACCGGGCGACGAAGAACTTCTTCGAGGGCTTCGGTCTGGTCGCCCGCAAGATCACGGTGCACCGTGAGCTCGGCGAGCGGGACGAACTGCCCGATGGCTGAGCCCGTGGTCCTCGGTGCCGCGGTCGCGACACGAGGCAACGACCTGCTCATGATGCGAACCGACCCGGGGGTGACCGAGGGCTGCTGGTCGGTGCCGTCGGTCGCGGTCGCCGGAGGCGAGACCCTGGTCGAGGCGGTCGTGCGAGCGGTCCGCGAGCGCTGCAGCCTCACCGCGCTCGCCGCGCCGCTCCTGGGCTGGTACGAGTCGATCGAACACGGCGTCGCCGGCGCCGTGGCCGGCCACTATGTCGTCGCCTGCTACCGGACGGTCGTCCTCGACGACAGCGAGCCGGCCCCCGGCCCCGGCGCGGTCGAAGCACGGTGGATGCCGGTGTGGGATGTCGCCGAGCTCCCACTGGTCGACGGTCTCGCCCAGCTGCTCGCCGACCACCAGGTGATCGACACCATCGCGTGACGCGGGGCCGTCGACTCACCGCTGAACTCGGGACATCCGGTGTCGTCAGGCGACCCCGGATGCCCCGAGTTCCGCAATCACGTCAGCGGCCCTTCCAGACCGGCTTGCGCTTCTCTGCGAACGCGGTGATGCCCTCGGAGAAGTCCTCGGTGCCGAACATCTTCATGATGCCGTCACCGGACAGCTTCCAGCCGACGTCGTCGGGCTGATCGGTCGCCTCGATCATGATCTTGCGGCTCTCCGCGACGGCGAGCGGGGCGTTCTCGGTGATCGCAGCCGCCAGCTCCAGTGCGGTGGCGAGGGCCTGGCCCTCGTCGCAGAGGCGGTTGACCATGCCGAAGTCGTAGGCACGCTCCGCTGGGAAGTCCAGTCGGCCGGTCAGGGCCAGCTCCATGGCGACGTTGCGAGGGATCTTGCGGGGCAGGCGGAACAGGCCACCGGCCGCGGCGACCAGGTTGCGCTTCACCTCGGGGATGCCGAACACGGCGGTGCGGCTCGCCACGACGAGATCCGCGGCGAGCACGATCTCGGTACCGCCCGCGAGGGCGGGGCCGTCCACCGCAGCGATGATCGGCGTGTTGCGCTCACGGGTCACGAAGCCGGCGAATCCGCCGCGGGCGGTCTGCATCCCGGCCGGATCGACAGCGATCGCCTTGAGGTCTGCACCGGCGCAGAAGATGTAGCCCTTGTCGGTCTTGGCCCCCGTCAGGATGCCGACCCACACCTCGTCGTCCGCCTCGATCTGGTCGATGGCGTCCTCGATGCCGGTCGCCACGTCGCTGTTCACGGCGTTGCGAGCGTCGGGTCGGTTGATCGTGATGATCCCGACGTTGCCCTGCTTGGTGTAGTCGATGCTCATGGGTCCGGAATCTAGTGCCGAGGCCGGACCCACCCGCGACGTGTCGCCACCCCGACGACGGCACCGGTACGGTGCCCGCTCGTGGCGCAGCGCACCGTCCAGGCCCTCGTGTTCGACTTCGACGGGACGCTCGTCGACTCCGACGAGGCGCTCGTGCGACCCTTCCTGTCGCTGGGCGTCCCGTTGGAGGAGATCGGCTTCGGTCACGCTGTCGCGGAGGAGTGCGAACGCCTGGGCATCTCCGTGGACGCGTACGCCGAGCTCTACGACGACCAGGTCGTGCTGGCGTTCCCCGGGGTCGACGACGTGATCGGCCGTCTGGGGCGGTGGGCGCTGTGCTCGAACAAGCACCCTCGATCCGGCGCGGCGGAGCTGGCCCGACTGGGGTGGCGACCGGAGGTCGCCCTGTTCGCGGACCACTTCGACTGGGCGCACAAGTCGCTCGCACCGGTGCTGGAGGCGATGGGGCTCCGGGCGACCGACGTGATCATGGTCGGCGACAGCGCAGGCGACGTACGGGTCGCCGAGGAGGTCGGGTGTGGGTACGTCTGGGCCGGATGGAACCCACGGGTGGTGGCAGCTCGTCCGGACGGGAGGGTGCTCGACCGTCCGGAGCAGCTGCTCGACCTCTACGCCTGAACCGCTGCCGCCCGCGTCATTCCGCCTCTGCGGACTCGATCTCCGCCTCTGCCGCGGCCCCGGTCTCGGCCACGCCGGCCTCCGGTTCCACGACCGGCTCGGTGACCGGCTCGGTGACGGGAGTCGGTTCGCCGGACACCTCAGCGCCCGTCGAGGAGCCATCGCCAGGCGTCGCCTTGTCCGCCTTCGGCTTCGGTCCACCGCCGGCCTTGGCGCCACCCTGCTTGCCCCGAGGGGGACGGCGGCGCTTGGCAGCCGCGGCCTCCGACGGATCGACACCGAAGAGCTCTGCGACCTTCACGACACGGTCAGAGACCCGGCGGACCGCCTCGAGCAGCTCCTCGGAGGGCTGCTCTGGCCGACCTGCGGGTGTGACCTGCTGGCGGATGGGGGAGTAGGCGAGCGCGTCCACCGCAGCCGCCCACAGCTCCTGGTTGGTGCCGGGCGTCAGGCCCTCGGACACGGCGGTGACGAGCCGAGCCGACAACTCGGCCGGAACCGGCGTGCCGGCCTTGGGCGGGCGGGAGCTGAGGCGCAGGGCCCGGACGAAGCGGCCGGCGTCGAGGTTGGCGCTGATGTCGGCCACCCAGTTGGCGTGCTCCTCTTCGACGCGGCGCGTCAGGCCGGTACGGAGCTGCTCGAGCATCTCCCGCGCTTCCTCGTCGTGCGAGGCGCCGTCGCCGGCCACCACCACCGAGCGCAGGTCGCGCAAGTCGAGCTCGTCCAGGTCGGCGATCGCAGATGCGGCGCGGTCCTTCCACTCGGCGTCGCGCAGCCTCGGATACAGCGCCTCGGCCATGGCGACGACCTGGTCGACGGGCTGCTCCGGGCGGTTCTCTGTTCGTGCCTGCTCGTTCTGGGCGATGACCGCCTCTCGCACGGCGGGAACGCCGCCGCGCAGCACCTGCTCGGCGATGGCTCGCTGCTCGTCGGGCACGCCGGCGATCACCGCGTTGCGGTGGGCTCTGCCCGGGCGGAGCCGCTTGGGCTTGGGTCGCTCGGGCACCTCGACCCGCGGTCCACGTGGCCGGTCGCCGCGGTGACGGTCGCCACGATCACCGCGGTCGCCACGATCACGGCGATCCCGTCGCTGGCCATCGCCGTCGCGATCGCGGCCTCGTCCTCGGCCGTCGCCTCGACCCCGGGAGACGAGCTGCGTGGTGACCAGCGGCTCCTCGCGTCCCGAGCCCTTGATCTCCAGCAGCTCCGGCTGCTTGCGCTCGCCCTTGGGCGGAAGGATCTCCGTGATGTCGATGCCGTCGACCAGGAACTCGGCCTCGGCCCGCAGGACGTCGCCCACCTTCGCCCCACCGGGCAGGAGCGCCCCGTCGAGGTCACCCTTCGGCAGCTTGGCCCCGGCGGCACGCCAGGTCCACGTGCCATCCGGACGTTCGGAGGTCAGCTCGATCTCGAGTCGGCGGGACATGCGCGTCAACCTAACGGACGACCCTTGGAACCAGGTACTCGAACGATCGCACGGCCATGCGCCGCCGACACCGCGGCGGTCGACACGGCGGCGGCAACGATGGCAGCTGACACGATGGCGCCGTGGGCGATGCGACGTGGCTGTTGATCTCCGACCTCGACGAGACCCTGGTCGAGCGACGCGCCGCGCTCACGCGCTGGGCACGGGGGTTCGTGACCGCCCGAGGTCTCCCACCCGACGCCGTCGACGAGATCCTCGATGAGGACCGCCGCGGACGACGCTCGCGCCCGCAGTTCGTCGCCGCGGTGAACGAACGGCTCGCACTCGACCCGCCGCTGACCCTCGAGTACCTGCACGACTACGTGCAGTGCTTCGAGTTGGCCGACGACACCGCCGCCGCGCTGCGGCGACTCCGGACCGCCGGTTGGTGCATCGCGATCGCGAGCAACGGCGAGCAACCCCAGCTGGAGAAGGTCGATCACGTCGGACTCCGGATGCTGGTCGACGGCGTCGCGGTGTCGGGCCTCGACGGCGTCAGGAAGCCGGATCCAGGCCTGCTTGCGATCGCTGCCGGTCGCGCCGGTGCACCGCTCACCGGTCGTCAGGCGCATCACACCTGGATGGTCGGCGACGACGCCGAGTCGGACATCGGAGCGGCGCACGCGGCGGGGATCGGGAGCATCTGGATCCGCCGCGACCGAACTTGGTCCGAAAGCCTGGAACCGCCAACTGCGCAGGCGGACTCGTTCGCAGAGGCGGTCGACATCGTGCTCGCATCGCCCTCCGGATCGGCGGGATCGCGCTGAGCTCGCCAGCCCGGTCACCCGACCCGGTCGTCAGTCGGCGGTCACCCAACCGGCCGAGGACCGATGCGCAAGCAGCGGCGTTCAGGCGTCCAGCGCGTCGATGAGCGCGTTCTCCAGGACCTCGGCCAGGCCGGGATGGGCCCAGATCTGTTCCCGCGCCACCCGTTCGGCGGTGAGGCCGAACGTCATCGCCTGGGCGAGCTGCTGCATCAGCGTGGCGGCCTGCGGGCCGATGACGTGGCCGCCGAGCAGCAGCCCGGTGTCGGCATCGACGAGCACCTTGGCGAAGCTGGTCCGGTCGTCGAGCGACCACCCGTAGGCAGTGCCCGCGTAGTCGCACCGTCCGACGCGGTAGGCCTGGCCACGTGCCTGGATCTCCTGCTCTGTGTCGCCCACGCTGGCGACCTCCGGGTGGGAGAACACGGCGTGGGGGACGACGCGCTCGTCGAGCGCGCGTGGCGACTCGGGATGCGCGATGTTGTGAAACACCACCTTCGCCTCCCGATTGGCCAGGTGCTTGAGCTGCCTCGGGTTGCGGACGTCGCCGAGCGCCCAGATCCCCTGAGCCGTGGTGCGCAGGAGCTCGTCGGTCACCACGTAGCCATCCGGGTCGAGCTCGACGCCGCTGGCCTCCACGCCGAGCTCGGCACCGTTGGGGCGCCGACCGGTCGTGACGAGCAACGCGTCACCGGTCACGTCGGTGGGGCAGTCGGGGCCGTCGTGGCCCGGCGCGGGGGCGAGCGCCAGGCGGAACCCGTTCGCGGAGTGCTCGACCCCGACGACCTCGGTGCACAGGTGCAGCTCCACGTTGCGGCCGAACTCGTCGGTGAAGCGGGCGGAGACCTCGCGGTCCTCGTGGCGCAGCAGTCGAGCCCCCCGGTGCACGACGATGACCTCGCTGCCGAGGGACGCGAACACGTGGCCCATCTCCGCGGCGATGAAACCGCCGCCGATCACGACCAACCGGCGTGGCACCCGCTCCGCTCGCATGATCGTGTCCGACGTGTGGAACGGCGTGCCGACGAGCCCCGGGATGTCGGGAACGACCGCCGATGCGCCGGCGGCGAGGACCACCTGCTCGCCGACCACCTCGGCGACCGAGCCGTCGGCGGCGGTGACCCGGATCGTGCGGTCGCCGACGAAGCGTGCGTCGCCGGCGAACACCGACACGTTCGGGAGGCTCCGGCGGTAGTCCTCGCCGGCTTCGGCGATCGTGTCGATCCGCCCCCACATCCGCATCTGGATCGACTCCCAGTCGATGCGCGGCGGCTCGAACACCACGCCCAGATGGGCTGCCTCCTGCGCCTCGCGGACACGGTTCGCCGGCATCACGAGCATCTTCGACGGGATGCAGCCCCGGTTGAGGCACGTCCCCCCGAACGTCGCCCGCTCGACGATGGCGATCCGCATCCGCTCGAGCTCGTGGGGGATCGCGTTGCCCGATCCGGTGCCGATGATCAACAGGTCCACATGCGTCGCCATCGCATCGGAGCCTATGGGCGGTCCTCGTACGATTCGCGACAGAACTGGAACGCGTTACAGTTCTCCGTCCGCCCGGCTGCGTCGGGTGTTCGATCGCACCGCCACGTCGGGACCGCCGACGCGACGGACCGACCAGCCCGGGGAGATCCGATGCACATCGCGTACACAGAGGACCAGCAGCGCCTCCGCGACGAGCTCCGTCGCTACTACGACGACCTGCTGACCGACGACGTCCGCGAGCTCCTGCACCAGGAGGAAGGCGTCGGCCCCACGCATCGACGCATCGTGAAGCAGATGGCGACCGACGGCTGGTTGGGCATCGGCTGGCCCGAGGAGTACGGCGGCCAGGGTCGCAGCCAGATGGAGCAGTTCATCTTCTTCGACGAGTCGATGCGGATGGGTGCCCCCGTCCCGATGCTCACGATCAACACCGTCGGGCCGACGATCATGCAGTACGGCACCGATGAGCAGAAGGACTTCTTCCTCCCCAAGATCCTCGCCGGCGACCTGCACTTCTGCATCGGCTACTCGGAACCGGGTGCGGGCACCGACCTCGCAGCCCTTCGCACCAAGGCCGTGCGTGACGGCGACGAGTTCATCATCAACGGGTCGAAGATGTGGACCTCGCTCGCGTCGGACGCGGACTACTGCTGGCTGGCGGTGCGGACGAACCCAGAGGCCGCCAAGCACAAGGGCATCTCGATGATCGTCGTGGACATGAAGTCCCCGGGCATCACCGTCGACCCGCTCCACCTGCTCTCCAGCCACGACATCAACGCCGTGTACTTCGACGACGTCCGAGCCCGTGCCGACTGGCTCGTCGGCGGGGAGAACAACGGCTGGAGCCTGATCGTCAACCAGCTCAACCACGAGCGGGTCACGTTGTGCTCGCCGGGACTCCTGGAGCAGTCCTACGCAGAGGTCCGCGAGTGGGCGCAGAACACGACGGCCTCCGACGGCTCACGCGTCATCGACCAGCAGTGGGTGCAGCTCAACCTGGCTCGGGTGCATGCCGGCCTGGAGTTCCTGCGGCTCATCAACTGGAAGGTCGCCTGGACCGCCACCGAAGGCCACCTCGACGTGGCCGACGCGTCGGTGATCAAGACGTTCGGCACGGAGTTCTACCTGGAGGCGTTCCGGCTCCTCATGGAGATCCTCGGCCCGCCCGCGTACCTGGAGCGCCACTCGGTGGGCTCCGTCCTGCACGGCCGCCTCGAGGGCAACTACCGCAGCCTGCTGATCCTCACGTTCGGCGGTGGGACCAACGAGATCCAGCGCGACCTGATCGCCATGTTCGGCCTGGGCCTGCCCCGGGCGATCCGCAGCTGACCGCTCGGTCGAACGCACCCGACGCTCAACGACCACCAGGACGAGGAAGAGGACGACCGACATGGACTTCCGATACAGCGAGGAGCAGGAGGCGATCGGCGATCTGGCCGGCCAGGTGCTCAAGGACCGCTCCACCCACGAACGACTTCGAGAGCTCGAGAACGGCGACGGGCCCCGGTTCGACCCGGAGCTGTGGGCGGAGCTCGCCGAGCTCGGCGTGCTGGGGGCGTCGATCCCAGAGGAGCACGGGGGCGCAGGACTGGATCTGGTCGCGCTGGGCGCTGTGCTCGAGGCGCAGGGTCGGACCGCCGCAGCGGTGCCGCTGTGGGAGACGCTGGGCCTGGGCGCTGCCCCCATCGCCCGCTTCGCGCCGGCGGAGCTCGCCGGAGACGTGCTGGCGAAGGTCGCGGCCGGTCAGCTGATCCTGACCGCTGCCTGGCACGAGGCCGGCGGCGAGCCCTTGGTGCCGACCACGATCGCATCGCGGTCCGGTGACGGTTGGGTCGTGACCGGCACCAAGATCTGCGTCCCCGCCGGCGCGATCGCCGACGCCGTGCTCGTCCCGGCCGCCCTCGAGGAGGCCGGGTCGGTCGCGCTGTTCCTGGTGAAGGTCGGGGAGGGGGTCGGCGTGGAGCCCCAGATCACCACGCTCGGCGATCCGCAGGCCGCCCTGCTCCTGGCGGAAGCGCCGGCGACCCTCGTCGCCGAGGGCGCCGACTCGCTCCGTTGGGCCTATGAGCGAGCGGTCGGTACCCAGTGCGCCGTCGTCACCGGCGTCTGCGACGAGGCGCTGCGACTCACCGCCGAGTACACCAAGGAGCGCAAGCAGTTCGACGTTCCGATCGCGTCGTTCCAGGCCGTCGCCCACCGAGCGGCCGACGCGTACGTCGACACCGAAGCCGTGCGCATCCCCACGCACCAGGCGCTGGGGGGGTTGGGCAACGTGGCGCCGGCCACCGCAGTGGTGCCCACGGCCAAGTTCTGGGCGGCGTGGGGTGGACAGCGCGTCGTTCACGCCGCGCAGCACCTGCACGGTGGCGTCGGCGTGGACCGCGACTACCCGCTGCACCGGTGCTTCCTGCAGGCCAAGGAGCTGGAGCTCCAGCTCGGCGGGACGACCCGTCAGCTCCTGATGCTCGGCGAGCACATCGCCGCCGAACCCGTCTGAACCCCGCGTCCGCTCAGCCTGGATCTCACCGTTCGGCAGAGGTCAGGCCGAGCTCAGTCAGGCCCGAGCTCAGTCAGGCCGACCGTCATCTCGCGATGCGATCGAGCAGCCGATCGAGCCATCCGACGTCGACCGTCGGCGACCTCGCCGACGACGTGGTCGTCGAACGGGACCGGCGTCGACCCTGCTGGCGCAGCGGCACATCCGCACATGCCGGGACGTAGTCGTAGGGGAGACCCTTCGACGCGGCCAGGTAGTACATCGCAGGATCGAGGGTGCGCCCGGTGAGTAGTTCGATCATGTGGGCCCGGTGGCTGAACAGGCAGCCGGTCAGGCCACCGTCGACGGTGCCGACGACCAGATCCGCCTCGCGCAACGTCGCGAGCAGGGCCGTGGGGTCCAGACCCGCTGGGTCGATCGGGACCACGCCATGGCGTTCTGCCACGTCGATCACATCCGCGTGGTTCTCCGCAGCGCGCACCGTGCCAGCGTCGAGCAGGAGTCGTCGCGGGACGTGTCCAGGCTCGGGCAAGGGGACGTTGTCGCACCACCGTCGATACCAGCTCGGCACCGCACCGGCACCGGCCCGCGTGACGTAGTTCGCCACGACGACCCGGTCGGCCCGCACCGGGCGCCCGTGTTCGACCGACTCCAGGCGAATGCGACGTCCCCCCAGGTGCGCCAGCAGTGCCGATTCGATCGTGGTGAGCGGTCCGTCGTGGAGCACCGCGATGTTGCCGACGCGACCGACCGCCGGATGGATCAGGAGCCCGGCACGGGGCAGGTCGTCGACCAACGTGTGGTACTCGGAGCGCAACGGAGAGCGCAGCAGCGCCACGCTGCCGGGAACCACCACGGGATCGGCCCGCAGCTCCTCGTCCACGAGCGGCGCCCGCCCCACCATCGCGGTCGTCACGCTCTCGGCGACGACGCGCCCATCGGCGGTCGTCACCACGCCCGAACGCGGATGCACGATCGCTCCTGCGAGCACGTGGACCCTCGCCGGTGGCAACGCGAGCCGCGACGTGCCGAAGCCCGCGCCACGAGCCGATGCGTCGATGGGCAGGTCGCACGCGTCAGGGCACGGCAGCGACTCACCGCCGCCCAGGTGGATCATCTCCACGCCGGGGAGCATCGCTGCGGGGACGGTGCGCGGCCAGTGCGCGCTGCGACGGGATGCCGGACGAGCCGAAGGCGGGCGGCGACCCTGGTCGCCGGCTCGGCGCAAGGCCGACACCTTGTCCGTGACCCATCCCATCGTCACGGGACTGTAACGGCGATCGCCCCTCCTTCACATGCAGTTCCCGGGTCCACATGCAGCTCCCGGGACGCGTCTTGGTTAGCCTCCGCTCGGGGGCCGCGCCGAGCCACGGCGCCGGGTCCGCTTCGAGAGGAGATCGAGCGTGAAGATCCTCGTCGCCACCGACGGTTCGGACCACGCGGTGCAAGCCGCTCAGCGCGGCGTCGGGGTGCTGGGAGCCGCCGACACGGTGGTGCTCCTGTGCGTGGTCCACACGCCGGCGATCGTGTCCTCGGGCATGGAGTCGGGCTTCGCCGGCGGCATGGCCACCCCCGAGGTCGTGGATGCCGCGTGGGTGGGCGCCAAGGAGGAGGCGGACGCCAGCATCGATCGAACGATCGCCGCGCTGCCCGATGCGCTCACGATCGAGCGTCGGGTCGAGACCGGCGAACCTGGACTGGCCATCGTGGCCGTCGCCGAGGAGCTCGACGTCGATGCGGTGGTCATCGGCTCTCGCGGAAGGGGAGCGGTGAAGCGGGCCCTCCTCGGATCTGTCAGCACCCACGTCGTGCACAACGCACCGTGCCCGGTGCTCGTCGTACGTCCCACCGACTGATCCACCGAATGAGTCGGCGACTCTGCCGACTCATTCGATTCAGTTGATCCAGTCGACCCACCCCGTTCGATCCGACATAATCAGCATTTCCGGCGTCTTCGCCGATCAGGTCGGATCGCCCAGGACGGCGCTCAGCTGTCTGATGTGCTCGTCGCGCACGGCCACATCCCACGGACGTCCGTCCTCCACGTCGCGGGCCATCTCCTCGACGACGTCTCGGACCGCCGCCAGGACGACGTACTGGTCGTCCATGCGCTGCGTCAGATCCCTCAGGCGGTCGTCGCCCCAGGTCAGCTCGTCCAGCCGCCGGCGGGCCTCGAACGCCCGCTGCCGGCAGCTGCGTCGGCAGTACAGACGTGGACGTCCGGTGGATGCCGGTTCAGGGAGGCGACGGGCGCACCACCGGCAACGGCGCTCACCGACGCCCGGCCCGGGGTCGTCGATGGTGTTCGCGTGCCGGTCCGAGGCCTCGTCCCCCTCCACCCCACCGCGTGCTTTCGTCACTGTGACGAATCTAGCGTCGCTCGTGACTCCGCCGGCGGATCCGCTCCAGCCGCGCGATCCGGTGGTCGCCGTCGAGTGCGACCACCACATCCGCTCGACTCCGCGTCGGCTCGATGTTGGGCAGGTTGTTCGGCACGTTCATCGCCTCCCCGAACCCGCTCGTGTCGCCGACACGAGGTCGGCCAGCTCCTCGATCGCCGTCGGTTCCCTCGTCACGCCGCGCTCCTGTGTGCTCGCTCCGCGAACGCTACGCGAGGTCCTTGACAACCGGGTGTGCAGAGGTGTCCCCTATGGGTGCGGGCCGGACCCCGTCCGGTCAGCGGCACTGACAAGCCAGGGGCAATGACAAGCCAGGCAAGATCCACGGAGCAACACGATCCACGGAGGAGCCGATGTCCAACCGCCACCGCTCTCGTCGGTCCGGAGCAACCTCTGCACTGCAAGAGGAACGGGATCTGCGCAAGGCGGAGCACCGAAGGGTGCGCCGCACGGTGAACCAGAGCCTGCACGTCGCGATGCTCGAAGGTGAGCACGACGACACGGTGCTCGAGGTCCCCCACGCGACCCACGGCTACACCGACGAGCACGACGCGCCGCCGTCCCACGAGATGCAGCAACCTCGCAATCGGGTGCGGCACTGGAAGCAGACCTTCTGGAAGCGGCGCACGAACACGCGCCGGCGTCGGGCCGAGGCCTACTTCACGCTCTCCTGATCTGACGACCTGATCTCTCCCACCTGCCGATCCCTACCTGCCGGGAGTCCCACCGGCTCCTGAGCAGGTCCCCGGTTCGACCCATCGTGTGACCACGGTGGGTCGGGCCGGGCCCGGTAGCGTGACCACGTGGCCCGTCGTCGCCCCGACGAGCGCTCGCTCGTCCCGATCGTCGACCGGATGGTCGACCAGCGCTTCGCCATGGCGGCCGAGGCGGTCTCTCGTCTGCGCGCCGAGGACCCGACCGCCACCGCCGACCAACTCGTCGACCGGCTCATCCGACGGTGCGCCAAGGAGCTGGCCGTGGGCGGTGCCGTCGCCGGTGGGGCCGCCGCCAGTCCCGTCGCGGGCGTCGCCGTGGCGGCGGCGACCGCTGGTGCGGACGCGACCTACAGCATGGGCCGCCTGTCGGAGATGATCATGGGCATCGGCCTGATCTACGGCCACGAGCAGCAGACCGTCGACGAGCGCACAGCGCTGGTGCTGGCGGTGCTCGGCCTGTCGGAGAGCGCGGCGGTCGGCCTCACCGGTGTCGCCGCACGGCTCGGCTCGCGCGGCGGCGCCCGGCTGGTCGCCAAGCTGCCCTCGACCTCCGCTCCGGCGAGTGCCGGTGCCACGCGCAAGGTGCTCGCCAAGGTCGGATCGTCGAAGGGTCCGTGGAGCCTCGCGGCCCTCATCCCCTACGGCATCGGCGCAGGCGTCGGCGCTGCGGGCAACGCGGTGCTCGCCACGTCGGTCGGACGTGCCGCCAAGCAGTACTTCGCGGGGTCGGCGAGCCCCGCTCCCCCACTCCACGCCCCGGTCCAGGAGGACGCCGGCGATGGCGAGATCGTCGACGACGGCCCCGTCGCGGCCGACGGCTCGGCATCGTCGAGCACCTCCACGAGCGCATCGACGAGCCCTGGGGCATGGACCGAAGAGATCGTCGACGCGGTGATCGTCGAGCGCGTCGACTTCCGCTCGACCACGTCGGGCGGCACCGACGGAGCGGACTGCTGAGCGCTCTCTGCTGTGGGTAGCCTCGGCTCATGAGCGACATCACGCCGGCGTTGATCGATGGGACCGACGTCCTGGCAGACGGAGTCAACGAGGTCCGCTCGCCCTACGACGGGTCGTTGGTCGGAGCGGTGCCGGCGTGCGGTACTGCTGATCTCGACCGCGCGATCGCGGTGGCGCTCGAGCGCCACCGCCGCGGTGCCCCCCCTGCGTTCGAACGAGCCGAGATCCTCGATCGTGCAGCGCTGCTCCTCTCGGAGCGCATCGAGGAGTTCGCACGGTCGATCTCCGAGGAGTCCGCCAAACCGATCACGACGGCCACCGTCGAGGCACAGCGGGCGATCGACACGATCCGCTTCTCCGCCGCGGAGGCCCGCACGTTCACCGGTGAGATGGTTCCGCTCGACGCCTCGTCGGCCGGAGTCGGCAAGCTCGGCTTCACCAAGCGCGTACCGATCGGCGTGGTCGGTGCGATCTCGCCGTTCAACTTCCCGCTCAACCTGGTGTGCCACAAGATCGCCCCGGCCGTCGCCGCCGGTTGCCCGGTGGTGCTCAAGCCGGCGTCGAGCACGCCCCTCACGGCGTTGCGGATCGCCCGGCTGTTCGAGGAGGCAGGTCTGCCGCCCGGTTGGCTGAACGTGGTGACCTGCAGCGGCCGGGTCGCGAACCACATGGTCCTGCACCCGGACGTGGCGATGATCACCTTCACCGGCTCACCCGAGGTCGGCTGGGGGATCCGGGCCGACGCTCCGCGCAAGCGCGTCAGCCTGGAGCTCGGCAACAACGCGCCGGTCATCATCGAGCCCGACGGCGACTGGCGCGCCGCCGCAGCAAAGATCGCCGTCGGCGGATACGCGTTCGCAGGTCAGACCTGCATCTCCGTCCAGCGCGTCTACGTCCACAGCACCCTCCACGAGGGCTTCGTCGCAGCGTTGGCCGAGGGGGTGAGCGACCTGAAGGTCGGTGCGCCGTCGGATCCTTCGACGCAGGTCAGCGCGCTGATCGACCCGAGCGAGACCGCACGGGTCTCGTCGTGGATCTCCGAGGCCACCGCCGAGGGCGCGTCGCTCGTGGTGGGCGGCGACCTCGATGATCACGGCGTGCTCGTCCCCACCCTGCTCGACGACGTGGGGCCCGACATGTCGGTCTGCCGCAACGAGGTGTTCGGACCGCTGGTCGGCGTCGCGTCCTACGAGTCATTCGACGACGCGCTGGCCCTCGCGAACGACACCCGATACGGCCTGCAGGCCGCGGTGTTCACACGAGACATCGCCAACGCGCTGAAGGCCGCGGACACCCTCGACTTCGGTGGCGTGCTCGTCAACGAGCTGCCGTCGTGGCGCGCAGACCAACAGCCCTACGGCGGCGTCCGCGACTCGGGCAACACCCGGGAAGGTCCGCCGTTCGCGGTGCAGGAGATGACCGAGCGCCGGATGATCGTGATCCAGGGCTGAGCGTCGATCCGCAACAGGCCGTTCGAGCGATCGACGGCGAGCTCCGAGCCGCGGCGAACCCCGCCCGGGCGGAGTTCGATCGCGCCTACCTGAAGAGCGACATCGACCACCTCGGCGCATCCGTGCCGGCGATCCGTGCCGCTGTCAAGGCGTTCGGCCGGGAGCATCCGGACCTCCACCACGACGACCTCACCGAGATCGTCGAACGACTCTGGGCCGAACCCGTCCACGATCGACGCGTTGCGTGCGCCGAGCTGCTGGACCGCTACGGCGTGCTGCTCGCACCACCCGACATGGCACTGCTCGAACGGCTGCTGCGAGAAGCTCGCACCTGGGCGATCGGTGACCGACTCTCCGCCTCGGTCGCCGGCGCCGTGGTCGACCGACACCCGGATGCAGCCTCAGCGCTCGACCGATGGGCAGACGACGACGACTTCTGGATCCGTCGGGCGTCCATGCTGACGCTCCTCGTTCCGCTGCGGCGAGGCGCCGGCGACTTCGACAGGTTCGGGCGCTACGCCGACGGCATGCTCGACGAGACGGAGTTCTTCATCCGCAAGGCGATCGGCTGGGTCCTGCGCGACACGGGGAGACGCCGACCGCAGCTCGTGTTCGATTGGCTGCTGCCCCGGGCGGGACGGGCCTCGGGGGTGACGTTGCGAGAAGCCCTCAAGCCGCTCTCCGAGGAGCAACGGCGGCAGATCCTCAGTTCGCGCTGACGTCGTCGGGAAACAGCGAGTGCGCGGCCAGTCGTCCGCCCTGGCGACGCATCACCTGGCGCCACAGTGCGTCCGGCTCGGCGCACAGCACGTCGTCGGGGGTGGCCTCGACCACGTGCCACGCGCCCGCAGCGACTTCTGCATCGAGCTGGCCGGCGCTCCAACCGGAGTAGCCGGTGAACAGCCGGACGGCGTCGATGCCCTCGACGCCGCCCTCGACCAACGCCTCCGGGTCGATCAGCGCGAGCGGTCCCGGGAGGTCAGCGACGTTGGCCGTGACGGCACCGAGGCGACGACGACCGAGTGCCAGGAGGCCCCCGATCGACACGGGTCCGCCGACGAAGAACACGTCAGGTGAGACCACCGGGATCCCCAGGTCGGGCAGGTGCTCGACGATCCGGGTCTCGGTCGGCCGGTTGAGCACGACTCCGAACGCTCCGGCGTCGTCGTGTTCGACCACGTAGACGACCGTCTGGTCGAAGTTCGGATCGCCCAGGTCGGGCACCGACAGCAGCAGTCGGTAGCGGGTCGACTCGTCGCTCACCGCATCAGCCTTCCAGACCATCGACGCCGGACGCGCCTCGGGCCCGGCAGGGCGGCCGGACCCGAGGGCATCGAACAGGATCGTGGACGTCGCCGATCAGGTGATGTCGAGGCTCAGCATGCGGATCGCGTTGCCGCGCAGCACCTTGTACTTCACCTCGTCGGACAGGTCGGCCATCATCTTCCCGGCCACCTCCTTGGTGTTCGGCCAGGTGGTGTCGGTGTGCGGGTAGTCCGTCTCGAACGTCACGTTGTCCTCACCGATGACGTCCAGGCTGTTCAGTCCGTGCTGGTCACGGAAGAAGCACCCGTAGACCTGCCGGTAGTAGTAGGTGGACGGGGGCTCGGGGATGAGGTCCGCGACGCCGCCCCATGCGCGGTGCTCGCTCCACACGTCGTCGACGCGCTCGAGGATGTAGGGCAGCCAACCGATCTGCCCCTCGGAGTAGGCGAGCTTGAGGTTCGGGAACCGCACGAGCACTCCGGAGAAGAGGAAGTCCGACAGCGACGCCATCGAGTTGTTGAAGCTCAGCGACGCGGCCACGGCGACGGGTGCGTCGGGTGATGTGGCCGGCATGCGCGACGACGATCCGATGTGCATGCACACGACGGTGTTGGTGTCCTCACACGCCCGGAACAGCGGGTCCCAGAACCCGGAGTGGATGCTCGGCAGACCGAGGTGCGGCGGGATCTCGGAGAAGCAGACGGCGTGGACGCCGCGGGCGGCGTTGCGGCGCACCTCCTTGGCAGCGAGCTCGGCGTCCCACAGCGGGATGATGCACAGCGGGGCGAGCGCTCCGTCGGAGTCGCCGCACCACTCCTCCACCATCCAGTCGTTGTAGGCGTAGACGCAGGCCTCGCCCAGCTCGCGGTCCTTGGCCTCGGTGAACGTCTGGCCGCAGAAGCGCGGGAACGTCGGGAAGCACAGCGACACGTCGACGTGGTTCATCGTCATGTCCTCGACGCGCGCCTTGGGGTCGTAGCAGCCCGGCCGCATCTCGTCGTAGGTCATCGGCGTCATCGTCATCTCGTCGCGGGAGTAGCCCACCGCGGCGACGTGGCGCTTGTGGATGTAGACGAGGTCCTCGAAGACCCAGCAATCCGCCGGTCGACCGTCCTCGGTGAACTCCTGCTCGTAGGTCCCGCCGCCGATGTGCTTCATGGCGCCGATGCCGCGGCGCTCGACCTTGGGTCCCCGGTCCTTGTACTTGGCCGGCAGCCACGTCTCCCACACGTGAGGGGGCTCGACGACGTGGTCATCGACGCTGACGATCATCGGCAGGTCGCCGGTCGAGACGTCGCCGTCCGAACCTCGATCGGTGTCGGTGCTGGGATCGGTGATGGTCACCGTGCCTCCTCCCCCGGTGGGGACCGGGTGTGCTGACGCCCCGCAGAGGAGTTTCTGACGGGTCGTCAGAAACTGTACCGCGGACCTGACGTCGGGCGATACCGCTCCCGCTACTGGACCGGCAGGGTGCTGCGGCCGTCGGTGGCCCACCAGGAGGCCGTGACCTGGAACCCTTCGACGCTCGCCGTCGGCAGCATCGCCTCGAAGCTGCGGCGGTAGCCGGTGTGGGCGATCCGCCAACGACCGTCGACGATTCGGAACCCGTCCTCGTAGAAGGCGGCGCCGAACAGCAGGATCCCCCACTCGGTGTCGAGCACCGTGTCCTCGAGCGCCCATGTGGCGGTTGCGGTCTCGCCGTCGATCTCGATCTCCGGCTGGTGGATGCGGTGGCTGGAGTGGAACTCCTCGCGGCCCATGTTCCGCTTGATGAAGTCGACGATCGCGTCGCGACCCTCGTAGGTGTAGTTCCCGCCGCTGTAGGAGGCGGTGGCGTCCTCGGTGAGCAGTTCGGCGAGCCCGCCCCAGTCCTTCTGGTCCAGGCATCGGAGGTACGCGTGCTTCACCCGGGAGATCCGCTCGATCTCGACGAGGTCCTGCGGGGTGAGGTCCGCCCCTGGGTCACCCACCTCAGCGGCTCGACCCGACCAGGCCCGATCGCTCCACTGCGCCGCAGAGCGGCCCGGGCGACGACTCGGCGGGCGCCGCAGCGGGCTGGAAGAGGTACGGCGCCACGAGGCGCGGCACGCCGTCCAGCGTGATGGGCCGCGACGGCTCCACGCAGGTCGCTCCCCTCGCTCCCCACCTCAACCACGCGCACGCTGCCGCGCCGGCGGTCGCTCCGAGCACCGACGTGTACACGAGCACCGCCCGTGCCACGTCCACCGCTGCATCACGCATCCTGGCCCCCTTCGACCTGTCCTTCGGTGTCCCCCCAAAGCGCGGTCGTCACGAGGCCGAGACGACTCGATCGGCATCGTAGCGTGCCGTGGCGGATGTCACCATGGGTTCCCGTCAGCCCGTCCGCTCGACCCCGACATCGGCATCGGCATCGGCGAGCAGCCGGCGGAGCAACGGCAGGGGCAGGCCGACCACGCCGCTGGGATCCTCGCCCGTGACCGATGCGACGAGCGCGGCGCCCGGTCCCATGATCCGCTCGAGCTCCTCGCCGTCCTCGATCCGGTAGGACCCGGAGGTGTCGAAGGGCGCGAATCGCTCCACGTAGGCGAGGGCCTCAGCCTCGCCGTAGGCGCGCATCGTGACCACCTGCACGTCCACACCGGCGTGCATCGCGCCGCTCGGTGCCACGACGACGACGCCGTTCACCAGATGGTGTCGGCCACCCGACATGGCCATCAGCTGCGTGACGGCTCCGCTGACATCAGCCTGCTTGCTCAGCAGATGCGGCTCAGCCGAGTCGCTTGCGAGCACACCGACCTGGTCCGCGGCCACGATGGTGCGTCCCGGGTGCCGAGGGGCCACGGCCTGCGCCTTGCGTCGTGCCAGCTCCACCGCCAGGCCATCCGGTCCCAGGACGCTCAGGAGCACGTCCGCAGCGCGTTCGTCGACCTCAGGTGGGTCGATCACCACCGCGATGCCGGCAGCGGCCAACAGCTCGGAGCGGTAGCGCGATCCCGAGGCCAGCACGAGTGCGGGTTGCTCGTCTGTCGGAACTCGCTGCTCGCCGTCCGAACCCACAGCCCGCGAGTGTGGCACCGCTACGCTCCGGCCCGTGACCGACTCCCCTGGCACCACCCCGATTCACCTGCTCGGAGCCGGGGCGGCGGTGGTGACGATGGAGCTCGAGCGGGGGGTCGTCGGCGACCTCGCCACGCTCGGGGAGCTGCGCGAGGCAGCGACGGTTCGCGGCACCCTCGACTGCTGCGGACGGCTCGTCGAGGGTGCGCGGCGACGCGACGTGCCGGTCCTGCACTGCATCGCCCAATGGCGAGCGGACCGACGCGGCACGGTCCTCAACGCGCCGCTCACCCGCGCCCTGGCACGCAACCCCGGCCAGATCCTCGCCGGGACCGATGCCGTGGAGCTGGTACCGGAGCTCGGCGACACCTCTGACGACCTGCGCAGCGTCCGCCACCACGGGCTGACGCCGTTCACCGGCACCGACCTCGACGCGCTGCTGAGATCGCTCGACGTCGATCGCGTCGTCGTGTGCGGGGTGTCGCTGAACGTGGGTGTGCTCGGGCTCTGCCTGTCGGCCGCGGATCTGGGCTACCGGGTCGTCGTGGCGTCCGACGCCGTCATCGGCGTGCCCGCGGAGTACGGCGACGCGGTGCTGGCCAACACGCTGGCGATGGTCGCCACGATCACCACCGTCGACGACCTCCTCGACGGCTGAGTCACCGCTCGTTCAGCGCAGCTCCAGCGCGTCGGACAGCGCGCCCGCACGGTCGATGACCTCGGAACGGGCAAGTCCCGGGACCTGGAGCGCGACCCAGTCGACGCCGATCGACTCGAGCTCGGCCACCTCGTCGACCAGCGGGTCCAGTCCACCGATGGGGTCCGCCAGGTAGTCGGTCATGGAGAACGGGACGAAGCAGGTCGTGAGCGGCTCGGTCCGGCCGATCTCCTCGCAGCGCTCCCGAGCACGGCCGAGTGCGGCCCGCAGCTCGTCGACGTCGCCGATCGACGCCGTCCGGACCGCCGAGGCCATCGCCGGCGACGTCGGGAACGGCGACCAACCCTGCGCGTGGTCGACAGCGCGGCGCATGGCCGCCGGGCTGTTGCCACCGACCCAGATCGGCGGGTGCGGACGCTGCCACGGGCGCGGCGCCGCGGTCACCGACCGCGCCGAGTAGCCGGTGCCCTCGACTGCGAGCGAGTCCTCGGACCAGATGCGTGGCAGGAGCTCCAGCGCATCGGACAGCCGGTCGGTGCGGTCCTCGAAGCCGGCGCCGAGCGCCTGGAACTCGGCTTTGAGGTAGCCGGCGGCCACACCGACGATCAGACGCCCCCCGGACACGACGTCGAGCGACGCCAGCGCCTTCGCCGCCAGGAACGGGTTGCGATAGGGCAGCACGTACACGTTGGTGTGGAGCAGGAGCCGTCGGGTCGCGGCAGCGGCGGTCGCCAGCGCCACGGTCGGCTCCATCGCCTGGTGACCGCCGCCCGCCAGCCAGCGGTCGTCGGGGGCGGGGTGATCGGTGACGTAGGCGGCAGCGAACCCGAGCCGCTCGTACGCCGCAGCCAACTCGGCGATCGCGTCGCCTGACACGAGCTCGGCGCCGGTCGACACGCGATCGACGGGCAGTCCGAGCGACACCTTCGTCGCACGCGACAGCTGGCTCGCCAACCAGGCGCGCACGCGGGTCGTCGCTGCCACCGACACGTCGTGGCCCCCCGGCTCGACCACCGAGGTCACCGACCGCCCGCCTGACCCGATCACCGCTGCCGCGTCGGTCGACAGGAACGCCGGCACGGCCTCGTCGTCGGCTCCGGCGACGAGCAGCAGGGGCGGTGCGTGGGCACCGGTGCCGATCAGGTCGAGGTAGGTCTCGTCGTCGACGTCGGGCAGGAACCCGCAGATCGACGCGATCGCGTCCGGCCGACAGGCTGCCAGCCCCAGGCTCAACGCCAGCGCTCCCCCTTGGGAGAACCCGACCACCGCCACAGGTCGACCCTTGGCCTGCAGCTGGGCGACCAGCTCGCCGACGCGCTGTGCGGAACGTCGCAGGTCATCGAGGTCCGCGCCACGTGGCCCGGTGGAGAACCAGCTCCGAACGCCCTCTGGGTCACGGCCGGCGCCGGGGGCGACGACCTCCCAACCCGCAGGGGCCAGGCGGCGTCCCCACTCCCTGGCAGCACCGGGCTCGTCACCGTGACCGTGCAGCACCACCAACGAACCCAGGCCGACATCGAACTCGCGCATCCGTGGCAGCCTGCAACGTCTGCACCGCGATCGCAACGACCGTCGCCACTCAGGTTCGCCGGGTGCGCCTGGTGCGACACGCGACGGTTTCGGTCCGCTTGCCCGCACACTGAAGCGTCGTGCCTGCCCTCCCCCGCCGCCGCAGCGCCCGCCGGGACGAGCCCCGGACGGTCGAGGCGATCGCGCTCGACCGCAAGCTCGTCGACCTCATCGACGAGCACTCCGACGCCGTCTTCCGGCTCGCGTTCGGGATCCTGCACGATCGCCAGCTCGCGGAGGACGTGGTCCAAGAGACGATGATGCGGACGTGGAGGTCGCTCGAGCGATTCAGGGGTGACGCGTCGGAACGCACCTGGATCCTGCGCATCGCCCACAACACCGCGATCGACTCGCTTCGTCGGCGACGTGACCGAGCCGTCGCGCCGAGCGAGCTCCCCGAGGTCGAGGACCCGGCGGACCCGGGCATGCGAGCGGAGGGCCTGGATCGCCTCGCATCGGTCGGCAAGGCGCTCGCGGCGCTCGACGAGACCAGCAGGTCGATCGTCATCCTCCGGGAGGTGGAGGCCATGTCGTACCAAGAGATCGCCGAGGCGCTCGACGTCCCGGTGCCGACGGTGAAGACGCGGTTGCTGCGTGCCCGGCGCATGCTGCAGGCCGCAGATCGAGGTGAGGACTCATGACCGGTCACGACGAACCCGCAGACCCCGACGAGATCGACCCGTCGGAGCTCGACCCGACGACCCTCGACCGGGAGCTCGCGGCCACCGACGCGGTACTGTCGAGCTCGCTGCGGGCGATCCTCGCTCCACCGGAGGACATCGAGGACCGGGTCGCCGACACGGTGTCGCAGCAGCTCATCGGGCGCTCCGTCGCCGGAACCGCCCTGGACCTCCTGGGCCTCGGGGCCCGCGCCTTGATGGCGATCCTCACCGATGGGGGTCCTCCTGCCGACAGGTACCCGGACCGCGACATCGCGGGATCACCACGTCGGGATCCGCAGAGCTCCGGATCCGATCGCCGCCACGAAGGGGGGGCCGCATCGTGAACAGCTGGATCTGGGCGCTCGTCGCCGTGTGCAGCGGGATGCTCCTCGGCGAGCTCGGTGGCCGGCTCGTCCGTGCCGCCCGGGGCGGAGCGGACCGGGAGCCGCACGTCCGCTCCACCGCCAAGGCCGTCGGCTCGCTCGTGTTCTGGAGCTTCACCGCAGTCGGGCTCGTGGTCGCGGTCGGCGTCCTCGACAGCGACGCCCTGACCGACATCGGCGCGACGCTGAGCGATTCGCTGCCGGACCTCCTCCTCGCCTTCGTGATGGTGATCGTCGGATACGCGGTCGCCATCGCCGTGTCGACCGCGATCGGCCAGTCGGCCCGACGCGCCAGTGGGGTCCGCCAGCAGAACCTCGAACGGGCGCTGCGGATCCTCATCACCACGATCGCCGTCCTGCTCGCGCTCCACCAGGCCGGCGTCGACGACGCGATGATCGCCGCGCTCGTGGTGATCGCACTCGTGGTCCCCGCCCTGTCGGTGGCGCTGCTCACCTCTTTCGGCGGGCGCGACGTCGCGTCGCAGCTCGCTGCCGGTCGCGCCCTTCGGGCGCAGCTCCGCGAGGGTTGGGTCCTCACGTGCCGCGACGAGCGCGGCGACACCGTCAGCGGCCGAATCGTGAGGGTGCATCCGGCGACGGTGGAGATCGAAGCCGACAGCGGCGGTGTGTGCCATGTCCCCAACAGCTGCCTGCTCAACCGCCCCTTCACCGTCGACCGGTGACCGCCCGGCTCGGTCCGAGGAGATTCTCGAGATCTTCCGCGACTTTCCGGAAGCTGATCCGTCAGTACCGATGACGAGCCGCTGCGGCGGCGACATCCACCGGGTCGGCTGCCGTCGCAACCCGGTCAGACCATCGCACTCCCGTCTCCCTTGCTGGTGCTGCAACAGGATCACCGAGTGCTCGTGTCCGGGGGACCCACCGAGGGTCCCCCGGCGCTGGTTCCCGCCCCACGTCGCTGGGAGCCGCCGTCCCGTCGTCGTAGGCTCCAGCGGTGCTGCGACACGTGGTGATGTTGAGCTTCGAGGACGGGACGCCTCCTGAGGCAGTCCAGCGGATCGCCGACGAGCTGAGAGCGCTCCCCGCGCAGATCCCTGAGCTCCGCTCCTACGTGGTCGGCGTCGACATCGCCCTGGCCGACGACAACGCGGACCTCGTCGTCGTCGCCGACGTCGACGACGTCCGCGGCTACATCGCGTATCGGGACCACCCCGCCCACCAGCGCGTGATCGTCGAGCTGATCCGACCGGTCCTGGCGGCGCGGTCCGCGGTGCAGCACGTGCTGTGAGCATGCGATCCACCCTGTGGCCGGATGCCGTTCACGCCCCAGGAACTTTCGCGTGACAGCGGTCACCGCACGGGCGTAACGTGACGGGCGTCAACCACCAAGTGGTTGACGCCGGTCGAGGCGCTCGGTCTCCGAGGGCTCCCGGTGTCCGGCCAGGCCGTGTGGAATCGGCACGGGGGGTTCGATTCCACACGGTCTCCGGCATGGTCCTACCCACAACGGACGTTGCGATTCCCCGCTCGCACGCCGACCCGTCGCTGCTGCCCGCTACACGAAATTCCGGCAGACTGCCGCCGTGGCACTCCAGAAGCTGACCGGCACCGACGCGTTCGTGTTCACCGACCTTCCCGGAGCAGAGCACGCTGACGGGCTCGTCCGCTGCGCGAGGAAGGTCCTCCAGGACGGGGCTCGGACCATGGCGCGATCACGGACCTACTCGTGGGCGCTGCTCGAGCGGAAGGTGAGCGGAGCCTCGGCCGGCATCAACGCAGCGCCCGAGGACCGTGACGCGGCCATCGCGGGATTCGTCTCGGAGATGCAGCAGGCCGTGGCATCGGGTTCGCTGTCGCTCGACGCCGGCAAGGGCGTCCTTCCCGGCGACCTGACCGCGTTGGCAGAGCTGGACCGGCGCTCGCCGCTGCGCCTCGTCGACGGCGACGAGCTGCTCGGCATCGGCATCGCCGCGGCGTCGACCGCAGCACTGGGCGGGCTCGCCGGGATCCGAGCGGTCATCGAAGGCGGTGGGACCGCTGCCGACGCGATCGCTGCCGCTCTCGTCACCGAGGGCGCAGAGGTGGTCGCCTCCGGCGACGGAGCACAGGTCGCCACGACCGCGGCCGACCTGCTCGTCTGCGGATCCAAGCTGGGCCTCATCGACCACCAGCTGGCGGCAGAGCTGCCGCATCGGGCGATCGTGCCGTGCGGCGTCGCCCCGCTCACCGCCAAGGGCATGGCGGTGGCACAGCGGCGCGGCATCGTCGTCGTGGCCGACTTCCTGAGCCTCCTCGGCCCGCTCGTGTCCTTCCGTCCCGCCGAGGGCGCCACAGGCGACTCGCTCCGCGTCGACGCCGCTGAGGTCGTCTCCTCGATCGCAGGCGAGGTGCTCGGCCACGACGACGGCCCGTACCTGGGAGCCGCCTATCGGGCCGAGGCGTTCCTCGCCACGTGGCAGGAGCAGCTCCCCTTCGGTCGTCCTCTCGCCTGACCACCGCTCATTCGGGGGGCACCATCCGCGCCAGCACGTCGTTCAGGCCCATGCCGAACAAGGGGACGATCGGCCAGGTGGCGCTGAAGGTCGACGACGCCGGATCGGTCCGGATCTCCAACCGGTGCGGCGACGCCAGCATCACCAGGTCGAGCGACACCGCACCGTCGGCGCCGACCGCGGCGCTGGTCGCGATCGGGTGTCCGTCGACGTCGACCCACTCGGCCGACATCGGGATCCGCAGCGAGTCGTCGCCCTCGTGCACCACGGCAACGCCCGATGCACCGTCGAGGTCCAACGACGTGATGCTGGGGTGGCTGGCCACGACGGCGCTGGGACCGAAGTGACCGGACGCGGCACTGGCGAACGGTTCGCTGCGCCCGGCCCGCCCCGCCGCGGTCGCGAGCTCGAGCCGCGCCGTCCGCTCGGCGATGGCGCGATCACCTGCTGCGTCGACCGCCGCGCCGGCTCCCGACGGTCCGAGGGCAGGCAGGAGGACCTCCCAGATGAGATCCATGAACGACTGCATCGGATCGGTGTGGGAGAAGAACGCGACGACGACGTCGTGCTCGGGCAGGATGACCATGTACTGGCCATAGGCGCCGTCGCCGCGGTACCCGTGACGGCACATCCAGCACAGGAACCCGTAGCCGCGGCTCCAGTCGGGTTCCGCACGTCCGGAGCTGTCGATCCGGGCCATCGACGCCTGGGCGACCCACCCCTCGGGAAGGATCCGCTCGCCGGCCCACATCCCGTCGTCGAGGTGGAGCTGGCCCAGCCGTGCGATCGCATCCAGGTTGGTGAACACCCCGGAGAAGCCGAGGTCGACATCGGGCAGGTACTGGTACCAGCGCAGATCGCCGACCCCGACCGGCCCCAGGACCCGCTCGCGCAGCACGTCGCTCATTCGTCGACCGCTCGCTCGCTGCAGCACCGCGGAGAGGGCCAGCACCGGTGGCTGGTTGTAGGCGAACCACGCGCCCGGCTCGTGCTGCGGCTCGAGGGAGAAGAACCCCGCGAGCGGATCGGCCGGGTTGGCGATGAACGCGTCCAGCAGCGTCTCGTCCGCGTGGCCCGTCGCCATCGACGCGAGGTGACGGATGCGCATCGTCCGGGTCCTGGCGGCTGCATCGACGGTGAGCTCGGGCAGGTGCTCAGCGACGAGGTCGTCGAGGTCGACCAGCCCGTCGCCGACGGCGAGCCCGAGCGCAGCGCCGGTGAAGGACTTGCTGAGCGAGTACACCAGCCGCGTCTGATCGGCGTGGTGCGGACGCCAGTACCCCTCGAGGACACGGCGCCCGTGACGTTGGATGATCAGGCCGTGCGGCTCGATCGCCGGATCCGCCTCGATCGCGTCGAGGAACGCGTCGAGCCCGGCCGGGTCGACACCTTGGGCCGACGGCGTGCTGGTCGGAAACTCCATCCCCGCAGTCTGCCGGTTGCGCACGGCTCGCCACCGCACGATGCTGGTCGGTAGCCCATGAGCACGCTCGACTCTCCAGCGCCGACGGTGCCGCTGCCGACGCAGCCGGCGGACGTGCCGTGGCCGAGCACCGAGTGGCCCGAGGGTCCCCAGCTGACCGGGGACCCGGCCCGGTTGGCAGCGCTCCTCGACCCGCTGTTCGCAGTGGACTCGTCACCGCAGCTCGCCCGGTCGCTGGCCTTCGTAGCTGTGCAGGGTGGACGGATCGTCGCCGAGCGCTACGGACCTGACACCGATCGCGACACCACCCTCATCTCATGGTCGATGGCGAAGTCGGTCACCCACGCCCTCGTCGGCGCGCTCGTCGCCGACGGGTCGCTCGATCCGACGGCTCCAGCGGCGGTGCCGGAGTGGTCCGACCCAGCCGACCCCCGCCATGTGATCACCGTGGACGACCTCCTGGCGATGCGCTCCGGGCTGCGCTTCGTCGAGGACTACGTGGACGACGACGCATCGGACTGCCTGGAGATGCTGTGGGGCTCCGGGGCCGATGACGTGGCCCACTACGCCGCGTCGCTGCCGCTCGAGCACCCGGTCGGCAGCGCGTTCAACTACTCGAGCGGGACCACGAACATCGTGAGCCGTCTACTCGGCACGATCGTCGAGGCGACCACGGATCGATCGACGATCACCTCGTTCCTCCAGGAGCGGCTGCTCGACCCGCTGGGGATGGCGTCGGCCACGGCCAAGTGCGATGCCTCCGGTACGTGGGTCGGCTCGTCCTACCTCTACGCAACCGCACGGGACTTCGCCCGCTTCGGCCTGCTGTACCTCCGCGACGGATCGTGGGACGGTCAGCGCATCCTGCCGCACGGCTGGGTGGACTCGGCCAGGACGCTGCGCTCGATCGAGCCGGAGAACGGCAACGGGTACGGCCACCACTGGTGGATGGCGGTGGACGACGATCTCGGCGCGTTCTGGGCGAACGGATACGAAGGCCAGCGGATCTGCTGCGTGCCGGCGCTCGACCTGGTGTTCGTCCGCCTCGGCAAGACGCCGACCGAGCTCCGTCCCCACCTCGACGCGTTCTACGAGGACGTCATCGCCGCCTTCCTTCCCGCCTGATCCTGTGTCGCGGCGGTGCCGCTGCTCACCTCGCATAGCCTTCGCAGCCATGCACCGCGTCGACGTCGCCCGACCCAGCCAGTTCTCCTTCGACGCACCGGCGTCGGTCGACGAGCAGCGAACTCACCTCAAGCAGCGCCTCGCTGCGGCGTTCCGCCTCTTCGGCCGCTTCGGCTTCGGAGAAGGGGTCGCCGGCCACATCACCGCCCGTGACCCCGAGCGCCCCGATCGCTTCTGGGTGAACCCGTTCGGGATGAACTTCCGTCAGATCCGGGCGTCGGATCTGATCTGCGTGGATCACGACGGCAACGTCGTCGTCGGAGATTGGCCCGTCAACGTCGCGGCCTTCGCCATCCACTCCCAGGTCCACGCTGCCCGCCCCGATGTGCAGGCCGCTGCGCACTCCCATGCCGTGCACGGCCGCAGCTTCTCCTCCCTCGGCCAGACGCTGGCCCCGATCACCCAGGACGCGTGTGCGTTCTACGGCGACCAGGCCGTGTTCGACGACTACACCGGCGTGGTCGAGGCGACCTCCGAAGGCCGTCGCATCGCCGAGGCGCTGGGCGATGGGAAGCTCGCGATCCTGAGGAACCACGGCATGCTCACCGTCGGCGCGAGCGTCGATGCGGCCGCGTGGTGGTTCATCAGTGCGGACCGCAGCGCCCAGGCGCAGCTCATGGCGATGGCCGCGGGCAAGCCCACCGAGATCGATCCCGAGACGGCGGAGCTCACCCGTGGCCAGGTCGGCACGGAGGTCGCGGGTCAGTTCAGCTTCCACCCGCTCTGGTCCTGGATCGTGGCCGAGGAACCCGACCTCCTCGACTGACCCGCCAACTTGACCGCGTGGTCAAGTAGGGTGCTCGACATGGACTGGCCTCTGCGCTGCGGCATCTTCATGGCCCCGTTCCATCCCAACGGCCAGAGCCCGACCCTGGCGCTGGAGCGCGACCTGGAGCTGATCGAGCACCTCGATCGGATCGGGTTCCACGAGGCGTGGATCGGCGAGCACCACTCGGGCGGGTTCGAGATCATCGCCTCACCCGAGGTGTTCATCGCAGCGGCGGCGGAGCGGACCAAGCACATCGACCTCGGCACCGGTGTGGTGTCGCTGCCGTACCACAACCCCCTCATGACAGCGCAGCGGATCGTGCAGCTCGACCACATGACGCGCGGCCGGGTGAAGCTCGGCGTCGGGCCCGGAGCGCTCCCGTCGGACGCGTTCATGCTCGGCATCGACCCCGCCGACCAACGAGCCCGCATGGAAGAGGCGCTCGAAGTGGTGTTGCACCTCCTCCGCTCCGACGAGCCGATCACCCGGGATGCGGAGTGGTTCACGCTCCGTGACGCCCGACTCCACCTCCGGCCGTACACCCACCCGCACCCCGAGGTCGCGGTCGCGGCGATGATCTCGCCTTCCGGACCCCGGGCCGCCGGCCGGTTCGGCTGCTCGTTGCTGTCGATCGGTGCCACCCAGCGAGCCGGCATCGACCTGCTCGGCCAGGCGTGGCAGGTCATGGAAGAGCGCAGCCAGCAGTTCGGCCACGTCGCAGATCGCCGGCAGTGGCGCCTCGTCACGATGATGCACCTGGCCGAGACCCGCGAGCAGGCGGCGATCGACGTCGAGCACGGGCTCGCCGACTACGCCCGCTACTTCCGAGAGGTCGCCGCGCTCCCGCTGTTCCCGGACGCCCCGATCGAGACGATCATCGACACGCTCAAGAGCTCCGGCACCGCGATCATCGGCACGCCCGATGACGCCATCGAGCTCGTCCAGCACCTGATCGACGAATCGCACGGCGGCTTCGGGACGATCCTGCTGCAGGCGCACGAGTGGGCCAACCCACACGCCACGAAGCGCAGCTACGAGCTCTTCGCCCAGTACGTGCTCCCCCACTTCGACGCCCACGCCAGGGCGACCACCACGTCGATGGAGCAGGTGATGTCGAAGCGCTCCGAGCAACTCGGCGCCGCGATGAACGCGATCGGCGCCGCGATCCGCCAGCACTCGGATGAGAAGGCCGAGCTCGCCGGCACCGAGACGACCTGAGCGTCACGGACTCGGACCCGGAACGCCACAGCGACTACCCTTCGGGGCACAACAGACGCCACAACCCACTCGGGAGAGTCCCGCCGCGATCCGCTGCGGGCGCCGAAGGAGCAACCGCCCCCGGAATCTCTCAGGCCCACGAACCGGATGGGGCAGGCACCGCTGGAGAGCAGCTCGTCTATGTTGACGGGCTCACCGACGGGGAAAGCCCGCGGAGCACGCTCCGGAGGGCGAAGCTCTCAGGTCACGCGACAGCGGGGGGCACATCGCTCCCACCATCCGCGAACCCGGAGACCCCGTGACCTCACAGCTGCCACCCGCCGACCTTCCCGTCGCCGACTTCGCGCCCCGCCACATCGGACCCGATGATGACGCCGTGCGCACGATGCTCGACGCGCTCGGCTTCGCCGACCTCGACTCGTTCGTCGACGCGACCGTGCCATCGACGATCCGCATGCAGCGACCCCTGGCGCTCGACGCGGTCCCCGACGAGGGCGACGCACTGGGTCGGCTGCGCGCCGTGGCGCAACGCAACCGTGTGGTCACGACGCTGATCGGCTGCGGCTACCACGACACCGTCACGCCGAACGTGATCCTGCGCAACGTGCTCGAGAACCCGGCCTGGTACACGGCATACACGCCCTACCAACCCGAGATCTCCCAGGGACGCCTCGAGGCCCTGCTGAACTTCCAGACGATGGTCGCCGACCTGACCGGTCTCGACATGGCGAACTCGTCGCTGCTCGACGAGGCCACCGCGGCGGCGGAGGCGATGACGCTGGCGCGGCGGCGCTCCAAGGTCGCCGGCAACACCTTCTTCGTCGACGCCGAGTGCCATCCGCAGGTGGTCGAGGTCGTGGAGACGCGAGCCGAGCCGCTCGGCATCAAGGTCGTCACCGGCGACCCCGTCACCGACCTCGACGCACACGACGCGTTCGGCGTCCTGCTGGCCTACCCGGGCACCCACGGCGCAGTCACCTCCCACGCGGAGCTGGTCGCCACCGCACACGAGGCCGGTGCCGTCGTGTGCGTCACCGCCGACCTGCTCGCCCTCACGCTGCTCACCCCTCCAGGCGAGTGGGGTGCGGACGTGGTCGTCGGCTCGGCGCAGCGCTTCGGGGTGCCGATGGGCTACGGCGGCCCCCACGCCGGGTTCATGGCGGTCTCAGATGACCTCAGGCGAACGCTGCCCGGCCGCCTCGTCGGCGTCTCGGTCGACGCCCAGGGCGATCGCTCGCTCCGGCTGGCGTTGCAGACGCGCGAGCAGCACATCCGTCGGGAGAAGGCGACCTCCAACATCTGCACCGCTCAGGTCCTGCTCGCGGTGATGGCCGCCATGTACGCCACCTACCACGGACCCGACGGGCTCCGGGCGATCGCAGAGCGCGTCCAGCGCCTGACCGCCGCTGCTCGTGCCGCGCTCGTGTCCAACGGGTTCTCGACCACCTCCCACACGTTCTTCGACACGATCACGCTGCGCGTCCCGGGTGACGCCGACCGATTGGTCGCCGCTGCGCTCGCTGCGGGGCTGAACATCCGTCGGGTCTCAGATGACGAGGTCGGCGTGACCTTCGACGAGACCTCGACGCCCCAGGTCGTCGTCGATCTCCTCGGTGCCTTCGGCATCGCCGCCACGGCCGACGAGCTCGACCTGGGCGCGCCGTCGGGACTGCCGGCCGAGCTGCGCCGCACGAGCGACTTCCTGACGCATCCGACCTTCCATCGCTACCACTCCGAGACCGACATGATGCGCTACCTGCGTCGGCTCGCCGATCTGGACCTCGCGCTCGACCGCACGATGATCCCGCTCGGTTCCTGCACGATGAAGCTCAACGCCGTGGCCGAGATGATCCCGGTCACGTGGCCCGAGTTCGGTCGGCTGCACCCCTTCGCACCGGCGGACCAGGCTGCGGGCTACCGGCAGCTGGTCGAGGAGCTGGAAGCCGCGCTGGTCGAGATCACCGGCTACGACGCCGTCAGCTTCCAGCCCAACGCCGGCAGCCAGGGCGAGCTCGCAGGACTGCTGGCCATCCGGGCCTACCACCGCGACCGTGGCGACACGGCCCGCGACGTCTGCCTGATCCCGGCATCCGCGCACGGCACCAACGCCGCATCGGCGGTGATGGCCGGCATGCGAGTCGTGGTGGTCGGCACCGACGGCGACGGGAACGTCGACCTCGACGACCTGCGGGCCAGGGTCGCCGAACACGGTGAGCGGGTCGCTTCGGTGATGGTCACGTACCCATCCACCCACGGGGTGTTCGAGGAAGGCATCGTCGAGCTGTGCCGCATCGTCCACGATGCGGGCGGTCAGGTCTACGTCGACGGAGCGAACCTCAACGCCCTGGTCGGCCTGGCCCGTCCCGGCGACTTCGGAGCCGATGTCAGCCACCTGAACCTCCACAAGACGTTCTGCATCCCCCACGGCGGTGGTGGACCCGGCGTGGGCCCCGTGGCGGTCCGGTCGCACCTGGCGCCGTACCTTCCCGGCCACCGGCTCTACCCCACCGACCCCGTGACCGGTGCCTCCGGACCGGACGGTGGCGTGGGTGCGGTGTCATCGGCGCCGTTCGGCTCCGCATCGATCCTGCCGATCCCGTGGATGTACGTGACCATGATGGGCGACCGCCTGCGACGGGCGACGGAGTTGGCGATCCTGTCGGCCAACTACGTGGCCACCCGTCTGAACGAGCACTATCCCGTGCTCTACTCCGGAGCCGGCGGTCTCGTCGCCCACGAGTGCATCCTCGACCTGCGCCCGATCGAGAAGACCACCGGCATCACCAACGAGGACGTGGCCAAGCGCCTGATCGACTACGGGTTCCACGCGCCGACGATGTCGTTCCCGGTGCCCGGCACGCTGATGGTGGAACCGACCGAGTCGGAGGGGCTCGCCGAGCTCGACCGCTTCTGCGACGCGATGATCGCCATCAAGGGCGAGATCGACCGCGTCGCGGCCGGTGAGTGGCCCGCCGATGACAACCCGCTGGTCCACGCGCCGCACACCGCCAAGGTGGTGGGCGGCGACGACTGGGGCCGCGCCTACCCCCGATCGCTCGCCGGTTTGCCCGCAGGAGCGACCGCCGAGTGGAAGTACTGGGCACCGGTCGGACGGATCGACGGCGGCTACGGCGACCGGAACCTGGTGTGCTCCTGCCCGCCGCTCGACGAGCTCGCCGACTGAGGCGATCTCATCAGGTTCTGTGTGCGCTCAGTTCGCCCTCGGCGAACTCACAACACACAGAACGCTGGTTGGGACCTACTTCTTGGTGACGAACGGGAGGGCGACGCAGGTCGCAGCGGTGCTCTGTCCCCGCACGTCGATCGCCAGCTCGTCGCCGACCTGGACCGTGGGATCCAGGAACGCAAGGGCGATGCCGTGTCCGAGCGTGGGTGAGAAGTTGCCCGAGCTGATCGTGCCGACGACTTCTGAGCTGCCGTCGGAGGTGCCGCGCAGCACCTGCTGATCGGCACGCGGCGGACGACGTCCCGTGGTGCTGAGGCCCCGCAACACCGGCGTCACGCCCCCCTCCTTCTGCGCGAGGAGCGCGCTCCGGCCCCGGAAGTCGCCCTTGTCCCACGCGACGACCCATTCGAGACCGGAGTTGAGGCTGGTGAGCCCACCGCCGAGCTCGTGGCCGTGCAGGGGCAGCGCAGCCTCCAGCCGAAGGGTGTCGCGCGCTCCAAGTCCGGCGGGCACCGCGCCGGCCGAGGTGGTGGCGTTCCATATCTCGGCGGCACCGTCCACCGGAGCGGCGATCTCCAGACCGTCCTCACCCGTGTAGCCGGTTCCGGCGACCACGCACTCGTGGCCGAGCACCTGCGTCTCGATCACACGAAAGCGGCCGACAGCTGCGGCCTCCGGGGCGAAGGTGGCGACGACCTCCCTCGCCGCGGGCCCCTGGACCGCCAGCACCGCGCGTCCCGCGGTGGTGTCGCGGACGTCCACGCCATCGGCGGCGAAGGCAGCGACCACTCGGTCGGTGTTCGACGCGTTCGGCATGACGTCGAAGCGGGGCGTGCCGTCTGCAGCGTCGGGCAGCCACCACACGATGATGTCGTCGAGCACCGAGGCGGTCTCCGGGTCGAGCAGGTGCGTGTACTGCGCCCGACCGGGTGCGACCTTGCGCAGGTCGTTGGTCAGCTCCCGCTGCAGCGCGTCGAACGCCTGCGGACCCTCCACTCGGACGGTGCCCAGGTGGCTGACGTCGAACACCACCGCGTGCTCACGGCAGCAGCGGTGCTCCTCGAGCGTCCCGGACGGGTAGGCGATCGGCATGTCCCAGCCGCCGAACTCGACCATCTTCGCGTCGAGGCTGCGGTGGACGCCGTCGAGCGGCGAGAGGCGCATGGCAGCGTCAGACAGCGCCGGCGGCGCTGGGGTGGTGCGATCGCTCCTCGGCGTTCGCGGTCGGGAACATCTCGACGATGCGGGCGTCGACCTCGTCCTTGACGCCGGACAGGGCGAGCACGTTCAGGACGCCTTGGCCCTTGCGCAGCACGTCGATCAGCTCCGGACCGTCCTGGACGAGCACGGTGCTGCTGCCGCTGATGACGATGTTCGCCGACACGATGTCCTCGCCGAGGTGCTCGCGCACGTAGTCGAACACCCGGCGCACCGATTCCAGCTTGATTCCTGCGTCGAGCAACGACTTGATGACCTTGAGCTCCAGCAGGTCCGCGTACGAGTAGCGCCGACGGCTGCCGCTGCCGGACGCGTCGGTGACGGACGGGCGAACGAGGTCGGTGCGGGCCCAGTAGTCGAGCTGGCGGTAGCTGATGCCGACGATCTCCGCCGCGCTGCGTCCGCTGAAGGTCGTCTCTGCGGCCGGGTCGGTCGAGGTCGAGGCCCGGGTGACAGTCATGTAGTTCAGCGTACCGCCCGAGCAGACCCGGATGGGTGGACCGCACTCCCAGGAGTCGTGCCACACGCCGTTCGTTCGGGGGCATCTTGCACCCGTCAACATGTGTTGACGTCTTGCGGGCGTCTGGATACCGTCGTCCTTGGTGGACATCGAAGCAAGTGCCCGCAAGCACGGTGCCGCCGACGACGACATGCTGCGTGCAGTGCGCAACCATTGGAGAGCGTTCGAGACCGACGACCCGGCCGTCACCATGTACATCGGTCCTGCAACCACTGCAGAGCCGCTCGAGGTCGGCGTCGTCGATGACGATCAAGGAACCGCCGTGATCCACGCGATGCCAGCGCGACCCAAGTTCCTGACGGGATGGTGGAAGCCATGACCAAGAGCCGAGCAGAACGAGCCGCAGCCCTCGAAGCCTGGGCCGAGACTGTCGAGCCGGCAGACCTCCGCGAGGCCGACACGGACCCACTGCGCCACATCGCCGAACTCGCCCAGCAGCGAGACCAGGTCGACTCCGAGCTCGCGGAGTCCGTCCGAGCAGCCCGGGCCGCCCACCGGTCGTGGTCCGAGATCGGCGCCATGCTCGGCGTCTCGAAGCAGGCTGCACAGCGCAAGTACGGAACCAAGGCTCCGGCCTGAACTTCAGAGCTCGCGCTCTTGAGCCGGCGTTCGGAAGCGCTTCCGCGGAAACGGACCGTGGCATAGGTGCCGGTAGTGGGCACTCGCGAGGCCCATCTTCACCTCGCCGTGCGATGGACACTTGCTCCATCGGTCTCACCTTGCTGCCGAACTCAGAACGCTGTCAGGAAGCGAAGTCCTCGGGCGAGACGTTGTCGATGAACTGGCGGAACTCCTCCACCACGTCATCCGCATCCGCATCCGCACCTGCGTCGACATCGACGTCGACCTCTTCGACGAATCCCGCCTCGTCGATGACGTCCTCCTCGGAGAAGATCGGGCAACCGGTCCGAACCGCGAGTGCGATCGCATCGGACGGACGGCTCGACACCGTCACCGACGAGTCGTCGGTCAGACGGCGCAGGTGCAGGTCCGCGAAGTACGTGGTGTCACGCAGCTCGGTGATCACGACGCGGTCGAGCGTCACCGCGAGCTCGTCGAGGACGTCGCAGAACAGGTCGTGGGTGAGCGGACGGGGTGTGTCGACACCTTCGAGAGCGAACGCGATCGCGGTCGCCTCGGGGTTGCCGATGAAGATCGAGAGCTGGCGCTGGCGGGCATCCAACTCCCGGAGCACGACCACCGGCGTGTTGCTCGGCAGCTCCACCCGCACAGCGACCAGCTCGAGTTCGATCACGTGCGGCAGCTTAGGCCAGGGCGATTCGGTGGGACCGAGGTGAGGGACCGACGGTGACCCCCACGACACCGACGTCGTGACGCGTTCCCGCTCAGGCCAGGAGGTCGTGGCCGAGCTCACGCCTCAGCAGCGTGCGGTGCATCTCCGAGCCCAGGTCCGCCAGCTCCAGGGCCAGATCAGATGCGTGCTGGCGGGCATCGGGGTTGCGCTGCTTGAGGATCGGTACGGCGAGCTGCTCGACCAGGCCGGCCTCGCGCTCGGCCGCGACCAGGTACATCCGCAGGTGACGAGGCTCGACGCCGAGCTCCCGGTATCGCACCGCCAGCCGGGACACGTCGAGGGCCGACGGGCCATAGACCCGGTCGCCGCTGCGCACCGTCGCCTGGACCAGCCCGAACCGCTCCAGCTCGACGAGCAGCTCGTCGTCGATCCCGGCGGCGGCGCACAGCTCCTGAGTGCTGAGCGAGGTCTCTGCCGACGCGGCGTCGAGCGGCGGCCGGCGGCGGACCGGCCGGTCCTCGCCACGAGATCGAGACGGTTCGCTCCGACGCGGCCGCGGGTCCTCCTGAAGCGCGGCTACGACGTCGGCCGGGGTCTCGTGAGGTGGCCGGTCATCGCCTGCCGCGTCACCATCGACGCTCGACGCATCGGCCGCAGAATCGGATGCGCTGGCCGGCTGGCGCGAAGCGGCGGACTCGCTCTGCGTCGCCACCGGAGGACGCTCCGCCGGCCGAGGTGGCGAAGGGCGCTGAGGGGCGGACGCGACCGCCGGATGGGCGCGCGACCGGGGTGTGGGCTGCGACTCCACGGACTCCTGCCCGTCGACATCGTCGCCGTCGTCGTCCCGAGCTTCGTCCGCGTCGTCCGCGTCGTCCGCTTCGGCGTCCGCCTCGACAGCGGAGGAGAACAGCGTCGGCTGGGGGCCGCCACCGGGGTCGTAGCGGTCGACGCCGTCGTCGAGCATCTTGCGGATGATCTTGAGCGGCAGGAAGTGGTCACGCTGCTGACGGAGGATCCTCTGATGTCGTTCGTTTTCGCCGATCGAGAACCGCCGGTATCCCGACGCGGTTCGCTCCGGCTGGATCAGACCCTGGCTCTCGAGGAACCGGATCTTGGAGATCGTCACATCGGGGAACTCGTCCTGGAGCAGCGCCAGGACCTCCCCGATCGGGAGCTGCTCTGCCGATGACACGACGGTGACGGATCCGGAATGCAGCAACGGTTCCTCTCCCATCACGCTCCCCCACCGAGGGTGCCGATCACGAACACCAGACGGTACTTGCCGATCTGGAGCTGCGCTCCTTCTCTCAGTGCTGCCTCGTCGATCCGCTCGCCGTCGAGGTACGTCCCGTTGAGCGAGCCGGCATCGGCGAGCACGTACTCGCCGTCCTCACCGCGACGGACCTCGGCGTGGCGGCGCGACACGGTGACGTCGTCGAGGAAGATCCCGCTGTCCGGATGCCGACCGATGGACGTGTCGCCCGAGCCGAGCGAGTAGCGCGCCCCGGCGGTCGGGCCCCGGGTCACGACGAGTTGACCCACCTCGCCGACGGCAGGGACGTCGACACCCAGCAACGGGTAGGTGCCCGTGGCGCTGTCGTCGTGCTCGGGCAGCTCCGCCCCGCACGCGGTGCAGAAGTTGGCGCCCGCTGCGTTCGTGACGCTGCACACCGTGCACACCACCCCGTCGGCACCCGCTTCGGGGCTCTCGGCGTTCACGCGTTGGTGAGCTTCCGGTATGCGTCGGCGTCGAGGAGGTCCTCCACGGAACGGAGGTCGACGGGCTCGACCACGACCATCCAGCCGGCTCCGTACGGCTCGCTGTTCACGAGCTCGGGCGACATCTCGAGGTCGCCGTTCACCTCGACGACCACGCCCTGCACCGGCGCGTAGATCTCCGAGACCGACTTGGTGGACTCGACCTCGCCGAAGGTGTCACCCGCAGCGACCTCGGCACCGACCTCGGGGACCTGGACGTACACCACGTCGCCGAGTGCATCCTGCGCGTAGTCGGTGATCCCGATGCGGAACCGACCGTCCTCGATGCGGATCCACTCGTGGTCAGAGGAGTAGTACAGGTCGTCGGGCACGTTCATGGGTCCCGACGCTACCCGACCGTCGGCATCGCTCGTTCAGCCGATCGGCGACGAGATGCCCCGGGCCGCTCAGCGCAGCATCTGGCGGATGCGACGCGCGTACTCCTGGATCAACGTCCTGGCCTCGGCGACCGTGTCGCCCTCCACCCACAGGTGCGTGATCGGCTCTTCGGGATCCGGCAGTACCAGGACCCAACCGGTCGTGTGGTGGATCTTGACGCCGTCGATCAGGTCGACGTCGCGGCCGTGGGTCTGCTCGACCAGGCTTCGCATGACCGTGCCCTTCTGCTCCCACGGCGTGACGACCGCCTCGTGGAGCATGTGGACGGTGGGCGCAGCGGATCGGATCTCCGACAGCTGGGCGCCCCTGGCCGCGAGCAGGTCGAGCATCTTCAGCAGGCCACCGGCGGCGTCGAAAGCCGGGAGGAAGCCGGGAAGGATGATGCCACCCTCGAGGTTGGCCCCGAACCCGACACCTGGCTCCGCCGCCGCCTCCATCAGCGCCGCTGCTGAGGTCTTCGTCCAGCGGATGTGGTAGCCGCGGGACCGGATGATGTCGACCGCAGCACGAGGTGCGGTGACCGGCAGCGCGACCGAGTCGCCGAGCAGGCGATCGCAGACCAGGTCCAAGAAGCAGAACAGCAGCTCATCGTCGCCGAGCACCGAGCCGGTGTCGTCGACCAGCGTGAGCTGCTCACCGGAAGGGTCGAGCACCGCACCCAGATCCGCCCCGGAGGCCTTGACCAGCGCGGCGACGTCCGCGACGTGCGCCTCCCGATCGTTCGACAGCGCTCCGATGGTGGAGGCGAACGGGTTGACGGCCAGGACCTCGGCGCGCAGCTTCGACAGCACGTTCGGCATGGCGAAGCTCGTCGAGCCGTATGAGTAGTCGACCACGACCTTGAAGCGGCGGTCCGCGACCGCCTTGACGTCGATGGTCTGCTCCAGCGCCGCGGCATACTGCTCGAGCGCCCTGGGCACCAGGTCGATGTCGCCGATGTCGGCGGGCCGCACCCGACGGAAGTCTTCGCGCCCGAACAGCCGCTCGATCTTCCGCTGCTGCTCCTCGGTGATGTCGGCGCCGTCGGTGTCGAAGAAGCTGATGATCACCGCGTCGGGATCGTCGGGACTGAGCCGCAGCGACACCGCGCCACCGACGGCGACGCCACGGCAGTGGAAGCGCGTGAGCGGCACGCTGGCCACCTCGAGGTCCATCCCGTGGCCGCCGCCGGCGTTGAGCCCCGACATCACCGCCCGCTTGCGCAACCGCGCCGCCCGGCGGGCGTCGCGCGACACCACCCCCGTGGTGTCGCGCTTCAGCGACGTCGCATACGCGAGCGCCACCTTGGCGGCCAGCTCGGACGTGATGTCCACGTTGGCCAGGCCAGTGACACCTCCCCGACCGAACAGGCTCCGAGCGCCGCGCGACTCCCAGATCAGCGATGTGTTGACGACCGCACCACCCTCGACGGTCTTGAACGGGTACACCTTCACGTCGGTGGAGATCACAGCGTCCTCGCCGACGAACACCTCGTCGCCGAGGACGACGCCCTCCTCGCAGCGGACGTTGCGTCGGAGGTCAGCCGCCCGGCCGACGACGGTGCCGCGGAGCTTGATGCTCTCTCCGAGGTACGCGTTCTCGTGGACGACGGTGCGTTCCAGCTCGGCGTTGGACCGGAGCCGGACACCCATCCCCAGCACCGTGTACTCGCCCAGGCGGGCACCGGCGTCGACGAAGCAGTTGTCGCCCACGACCGCAGGCCCGGCCACCACGGCGTCGGGGTGGATCTCGGCACCTTCGGCCACGAACACGCCGTCGGCGACCTCGAAGCCGGGGATGCCGACCTCGACCCGCCCGTCGAGGATGTCCTTGTGCGCCCGCACGTATGCGGGGAGAGTGCCGACGTCCTCCCAGTAGCCCTCCAGCACCGCGCCGACCAGCTTCTCGTCGGCAGCGAGCAGCGACGGGAACACGTCGCTCGAGAAGTCGACGGTCCTCTCAGCGGCGATGTGGTCGAACACCTTCGGCTCGAGGACGTAGATGCCCGAGTTGATCGTGTCGGAGAACACCTGACCCCACGTCGGCTTCTCCAGGAACCGTTCGATGGTGCCGTCGTCGCGGGTGATCACGATGCCGTACTCGAGCGGGTTCTCCACCCGCACCAGGCCGATCGTCGCCAACGCGCCGTGATCGCGGTGAGCTTGGATGACGGCGCCGAGATCGACGTCGGTGAGCACGTCGCCGGAGATCACGAGGAACGTGTCATCGAGCTCGTCCATCGCGTTTCGCACCGACCCGGCGGTGCCGAGCGGCGTCTCCTCGGCCGCGTAGGACATGCTCACGCCGAACTCCGAGCCGTCACCGAAGTAGTTCCGGATGTTGTTCGCCATGAACGCCACCGTGACGACGATCTCGTCGATCCCATGGCGCTTCAGCAGGTCGATGATGTGCTCCATCATCGGCCGGTTCACCAGCGGGAGCATGGGCTTGGGCGCGTTCGACGTGAGGGGACGGAGTCGAGTGCCCTCGCCCCCTGCCATGATCACGGCCTTCACGGGACACCTCACATCGGTTGGACACGTTCCGGGTTCGCAGCGAACCCTCGCACTGAACCTACCGCCCCGCCACGGGCCGCGACGCCCCGGCACCGGGACCTTCGACCCTTTTTCCCGGACGTGGTCCCGAGCGTCCGCATCGCGTCGATCGGGATGTCGCGACCGCTCAGGCCGACGTGACGTGCCGTGCCGCCCGACCCTCCTGGAGGGCTCGGACTCCGGCTGGGAAGTAGCCGACGAACGCGATCATGGCGCAGGCCAGGCCCGGGATGGCTGCGCACCACGCCACGATCTCGAACAGCGTCTGGTACGACTCCGGGATGCCCTGGTCGCTCGCGGCCAGGAACGCGGGGAAGGCGACCATGATCCCGAACGTGCCGGCCTTTCCCCACCACGTGACGTCCATCCGCTTCGCGCCCAGAGCCATGATCGACACCACCCAGATCGACAGCAGGACCTCACGGGTGACGACGATCAGCCCGAACCACAGCGGACAGCCCTCCGCGACGATGATCGAGACCACCCCGACGATGAGCAGCAGCCGGTCCACCGTCGGGTCGAACGCCTTGCCGAAGTTCGACACCTGGTGGAGGTGACGAGCTGCGTAGCCGTCCACCCAGTCGGTGGCTCCGAGCGCGCCCAGCAGCACGGCGGCACCGAGGCGGGCGTCTCGTACGAACAACAGGTACAGGAAGAGCGGGATGCACAGCAGGCGCACGAGGGTGATCGCGTTGGGCAGCGTCAGCAGCCGGTCACCGGCGTCGGCATCGGCTGTGAGGTCGTCCGCGACGTCGGCCATCGAGCCATCGTAGGGCCGAGTCGCGTCCGTCCGGCCGTCCGCGGTCCACCGGTCGGCCGACCATCCCGCGGTGCGATGCGGCGCACGTAGTCTCGGGCCATGAGCGAACCGGTCGACCCCTCCGTCTTCACGCTGATCATCCGCGGCGACATCCCCGGACGCTTCGTGTGGCGCGACGACGACGTGGTGGCCTTCCTGACGATCGGCCCGATCCGGCCCGGTCACACCCTGGTGGTGCCCATCGAGCAGGTCGACCACTGGACCGACGTCCCCACCCCCTTGTGGGCGCGCATCGGTGAGGTGCAGCAGGTGGTCGGCCAGGCCCTGATGGATGCGTTCTCGCCCGTGCGGGTGGGGTCGATCATCGCGGGGCTCGAGGTGCCGCACTGCCACGTCCACCTGATCCCGATCGATGCCGAATCGGACCTGAACTTCGCCAACGTCGATCACGATCCGTCGCCCGACGCGATGGACGATGCCGCGGCGCGCATCCGCGCCGCGCTGCGCGCCGCGGGCCACGGCGCCCACGTGCCGGACTGACCTGCGGCGCGGACCGACCTTCGGCGCGGACCGAGCGGAGCCGAACCGCTCAGAGGAGCTTGCCGGCATCGAGGGTCGGGTCCACCTCATCGAGCAGGTGCACGCCCTTGTTTCGCACGCTGTTCACGTCGGTCGACACGGGGTGCATGGTGATCAGGCGATCGGGCGAGGGGACGAGGAGCTTGCCGAGCAGCTCGACGTCGTGCTGCTCGGAGGACAGCCACGTGGCCCACTCCGACGGCGGGAGGATGATCGGCATGCGGTCGTGGATGGTCGACATCGCCGCGTTCGCCGCCCCGGTGATGATCGTCGTCGACCGCACCGTGATCTCCTCACCGTCGGGACCCGGGCCCTTCCACTGCTCCCACAGCCCGGCGAAGGCGTACGGCTCGCCATCGGGGCGGTGGATGAAGTACGGCTGCTTGCGCTTCTCCCCTGCCGGTGGCGCCTTCCACTCGTAGAACCCGTCCACCGGGACGATGCAGCGCTTCTTGGCGAACGCGTGGCGGAACGCGGGCTTGGTGGCCACGGTCTCGGCCCGAGCGTTGATCATGCGGTTGCCGACCGAGATGTCCTTCGCCCAGCGCGGGACGAGGCCCCAGTGGAATGCGTCCAGCCGACGGCTGGAGCCGTCCTCGTAGACCACGTACACGTCCGTGGTCGGCGCGGTGTTGTAGTTCGGTGTGTGCTCCAGCGCCTGCTCCGAGGTCTCGTCGACGTCGAAGTAGCGAGCGATCTCATCCGGTGGGGACGAGGACACGAATCGACCGCACATGACCCACAGCGTAGGTGGGGGCCAGGTTCAACCTCTGGGAACGCCGTCGCCGGTAGGGTCGGACGCTCATGGTGGAGCCCCTCGACGCCCCGGGTTCGTCATCGACGACCGCCGCGCCGCTGCTGACAATCGTCACCCCGACCTACAACGAAGCCGAGAACCTCCCGATACTCGTCATCGAGCTCCACCGAGCGCTCCACGGCATCGACCACGAGATCGTGGTGGCCGACGACGACAGCCCCGACGGCACCTGGCGCGTCGCCGAGGACCTGGCCGAGGACGACCCGACGATCCGGGTGATGCGTCG
>JACDJB010000338.1_pt1 | contig 53386 bp, 58 predicted proteins | sample 7454121 | NCBI WGS metagenome assembly JACDJB01 (sample SAMN14253290, study PRJNA609438) | sludge metagenome | isolation source: sludge after 25d culture with pyrite | collected 2018-12-20 | reverse complement strand
GTAAAATGACCTTTGCCTGCACCTATTTCAAAAATGTTATCTTTTTCATCTAAACTAATGCAATTCATTATTTTTTCTATGTGATATTTTGAAGTAATAAAATTTTGACTATCTTTTATATTTACTTTGTTCATTATAACCTCTCCTTAAATTCTTTCATCGCTTTTCGAATTCCTGTCATTGGTGCAGGATTAAAATCCATTTCTTCATAAAGCCACTTTTCTAAAATCTTATAGTTCAGTCCGTTTATCGAATCTGCTTTAAGCTCTTATCACTAATTTCATAAATTACATCAGTCACATTTTCGAGTAAGCGTTTGTCATGGGTGATAAACACTATAGTTCCGGCATACTCCTTCATTAGTATTTCCAAAGCCTCTAAGCTTGGTATGTCAAGGAAGTTGCTGGGTTCATCCATTAGTAGGATGTTATATCTACCCATAAGCATTTTAGCTAGCAACAATTTTATAATTTCTCCACCGCTTAAAACAGATAAGCTTTTTCCAATATCGTTCTGTTTGAACCCCATAGATGCTAGCACTGAACGAATTTCTGATATATTGTAATCACAATCCTCCTGCATAAACTCCATGACATTCTGATTACTGTTGTACTTGTAACCATTCTGTGCAAAGTAACCTATTTTCGCCTTAGGTGAAATAGAAATTCCATCTTCATGGTTTAAGATCATTTGGATTAAAGTTGTTTTTCCGGTTCCATTACCACCAGTTAATGCCACTTTTGCTCCTAGAGGAATTTGAAAAGATGCATTTTCAAACAGTGCCTTATCCCCAAATATTTTAGTAATTTCCGTACCGACAATAGGATATGGATTGTGGAGCTCCAATGCTTTACTTTGTCTGAAACGAATCCTGCGAATGTCTTCTGGAGCTTCTACATTTCCTAAGGCCGCAATCCTATGTTCTAGGGATTTAGCGGCATTATGCATCTTTTTTTCCTTACTACCCATTGATTTTTGATGAGCTAAACGCCCTCCGCCTTCAGTACTTTTTTTCTTTGAAGCACCTTTTGCCTTCTGTTCTATTTTACGGGCCTGTTTTCGCTTTTCCTCCGCAGCCTTTTCCAATCGCGCGCGTTCCGAAATGAATTGCTCGTATTCTGTAGCCTGGCCCTTGCGTTCTTCCTCTTTCTGGCAAAGATAATCAGAATAATTTCCCCAATACTCAGTGATTTTGCCATCTTTCAGTTCCCATATTTTATCTACTACCTCATCAAGAAAATAACGGTCATGGCTAATAACTAATAGTGCACCTGTAAAATATTTTAGCTGTCCAATTAGAAAGTCAATTCCTTCACGATCTAAATGGCTCGTAGGTTCATCCGCTAAAATACCATGAACTTGTGCCGATAAAGCCTGTGCTATTTTAAGCCTTGTTTCCTCACCACCGCTCATGGTCTGTATATCTAATTGCTCAATACCGAGCTTGCCTACAAGTGCAAAATCTTTCTCCTTCTGCAAAGTTACTTCATCCAACTGGGGAATATAGGCAAGTTCACCCAGTCGATTCATTTTACATCCTGGGGAAGTTAATTCTCCTAAAAGTACCTTGAGTAACGTGCTTTTTCCTGCACCATTTGCTCCTACTAAACCAATACGGTCATAATCATATACTTCTAAATCATCTATATTTAAAACATCGCGTCCTTTGAATTCCACACGAATGTCTTTTGCATTTAATATCAATTCCATTTTATTTCCTCCTGTCTATAATCGCATGCTTTCATTTGCTTGTACGCAGGGAAAACCCTGCGATTTAGCAGGAAGAATTACATGAAAATATAATACATAAAAATGTCCCTCCTATGAATTTTGTTTTTAAATCTAGGTAATAAAAAATGCAGGCCAAAATCCACAATGTGGCTTTTGGTCTGCATACATACAATTTGGAAACATTCATATTAACGACATAGTTAAATAAAGGTATAGTTAAATAACCTATATCCTAACCGTAACTAATGAATGCTCAATATCGTATAAATAAGCACAACAAAAAAGCCTATCATCGGGGATAGATTCTGCTTTTTTTATTGCCCGCTTATCTTAAACGCATTGAGGCTGTCATAGTTTCGGTTCCTCCTAAATTCTTATTTGTATCATCGTATATTTTAACACAAAAAGATGATATGTTCAATACAAGAATACAATTATAAACAAAACTGTGGAATGCGTCTCATACTCCAATTTCAATGCCTGATTTAAAGCATACTACAAAGTGGTCATCATACACCGTAACATTTTGGATGATCTTCCTTACAAGGGTATCATCATATAGTAAAGTCCGATATTTGTTGGTACGGATAAATTCTATCAGTTCGTTGATCCGCTCATTCTCACCACTTAAGGATGCATCTTCCACAAGAAGGGTCTGACGCTTTTCACGTAACTCTTCAATCTCATCTGCAAGGGATTCAAAATCTTTTCCCTTATTAGCAAGGCTGATTAGTTCCTTCTGCTTTTCTTCAAGCATGGTGTTAATCTCTGAAATCTTATATTCCGTGGTATCACCGATTATCGCATGTATATTCTCTTCCAGTATTCTTATCATGTTGTCCCCACCGGCAAGCAATCTGTTAATGGCAGTCATTACTGCATCATATAATTCAGCTTCTTTTACCGTTCGGTTCTTACACACCTCAGGGCCTTGCTCAATTCTTGTAACGCATCGCCAAACAAATTCTTTTCTACCGTGAATATTCCAATAGACCCGTCTGTATATGTCACCACAATCTCCACAGAAGGTTATGGTACTCAAAGCGTATTTACTACTATAAATTCTTTTATTCTTGTCTGCACCTGTGTAAATATTACTTCTGCGATGAAGCTCTTCCTGAGTCTGTAAAAAAAGTTCCTTTGGTATGATCGCCTCATGGCTATTTTCAACATAATACTGCGGGACATGACCTTCATTCTTGACTCGTTTCTTTGTAAGAAAATCCACTGTGAAAGTCTTCTGCAACAGGGCATCGCCGATGTATTTCTCGTTTAGAAGAATCTTCTTTATGGTTTCTGGTCTCCATCTTGGTTTTCCCGCTGCTGTAAAAATACCATCCTTTTCAAGGCCTCGACCAATGCCCACTAGACTCTGACCTTCAAGGTATTCTCGGTAGATGCGTTTGATAATCTCAGCTTCTTCGGGGACAATGATTAAATTTCCATCTTCATCTTTGGTGTAGCCCATAAATCGCTTATGGTTGACCTGCACCTTTCCTTGTTGGTATCGGTACTGTAGCCCAAGCTTAACGTTTTGTGAAAGGCTCTGGCTTTCCTGTTGTGCCAAAGATGCCATAATAGTCAGCAAAACCTCACCTTTGGCATCCATGGTGTTGATATTCTCTTTTTCAAAATAGACGGATATGTTCTTATCCTTGAGCTGTCTAATATATTGAAGGCAGTCTAGGGTGTTACGTGCAAATCTGCTGATGGATTTAGTAATAACCATGTCGATGTTACCATCCATACACTCTGCAATCATACGATTAAATTCGTCACGCTTTTTAGTGTTCGTACCGGAGATACCATCATCTGCAAAGATGCCAGCAAACTCCCACTCAGTATTCTTCTTTATAAACTCTGTATAGTGTGCGACCTGAACCTCATAACTAGAATTTTGTTCTTCCGTTTCTGTAGAAACACGGCAATAGGCAGCAACACGAAGTTTCTTTATCTTTTCTTTTGCGGCTGTACTTCCTACCCTTTTACGAGCAGGAATAACCATTATATTTTTCTCTGTCACTTTATTCCTCGCTTTCTATCAGACTATATAAGTATTCTGCTCGTTCAAAAGGATCCACTGGCATTTTATTATCTGCCTTTCTCATTTTAAATCGTTCTTTGGGAGGGGGAGAGGTGAAAGCGGCAAGCTCTACCACTCGTCCTAAATCCTTTGCACGCTTATCTCTAACTTCTTCAGCTTTATCAAATATCTCTTTATCAATGATCGCTGGATACGTATCATTTCCAAGGTAGTTGACGTTTTTCAAAATGCGTCCCATCACAGAGTGTGTCTTATCAATACCTGCCTGTTCGCCAGCCACTGTAAGGGATAGTCCTGATATGTATTTCTTAAAGAATACCTTTACTTGACCTGCTGCCTTTTCATCGACAATAACCACTCCGTCTTGAATTTTGTATCCATATGGAATATATGCCATTTATCTCACCACCTTTTCTTTCAGGGAAAGACCGCATTTCAAATTGAATGTCAGCTCATCCCTGGAATTTACAATGATGTTCACTACAAATTCTTCAAATAATTCTTCCGTGTAGTCACCATTAAAATTATCTGCTGACACATAATTAATGAGGTCCTTTATCTCGTTTGCTCGCCAAACCCCACTCGCGGAATTTGATACAAGGTTTGTTTTTTCGGTTGAAAGATTTTTCATCTCACTATCCAAAACATTTCGTTCCTGATTAAATAGAGCAGGCTCAAGGAAACCTTTGGCCATCAGTGTAATAAGGGTGTTGCGTTCTTCCATGAGTTGTTCCATTCGCTTATCAATAGCATCCATTCTTTCACGGTCGCTTTCTTCATCGATTTGGCTAATTGATTTGAAAAGTGGCTCAAGGATTAGCTTGTTACTGAAAGCAAGTTTATTCATCATGGTTGTAAATGTGGCTTTGATTTCCCCATCTCGCAAGAACAACATGGAGCAACTCTCTTTGTCTTCGATATGACCGATGCAACTCCAAGCAATGTAACTCCTACCAGCTGAGTAGTTTGTCTTTCTCCTAAAATTGCGACCACACTCTCCACAGACAATCTTGCCACTTAAAGCATATCGATTAAGATAAACGTTCTTTTTCACGCCCTTACACTTCATCTTGGCTCTTTCATCAATGAGATCTTGTGCCTTAGCAAAGTCTTCTCTACTTATAATAGGTTCATGATTGTCCATGTAATAGTACTGGTCTTTTTCGCCTGTATTCGAATGGCGGTTGTAGTTACTATCAGTGTAGGTCTTTTGTAACAAAACATCTCCCATGTATTTTTCGTTTCGGAGCATGTCTATCACCGTGCCTGCACTCCAGTGATTACCTCTTCTTGCAGGGATTTTGTCTTTGTTCAAACCTCTTGCTATAGTACCTCCACCTTTCCCTGAAAGGCACTCTGCAAAAATACGTTTGATGATTTCTGCTTCTTCTGGGACGATTACCATTTCACCATCTGTATTGGTGTAGCCGTAGGGTGGAGTACCTACATAACTGCCGTTTTGAAATCTCTTTTGAATGGACCATGTTGAGTTTTGTGAAATAGATGCAGACTCTTCTGCAGCAAATCCAGAAAGGATAGAAAGCATCAGCTCACTTTCCATATCACCCGTATTTAGATTCTCTTTTTCAAAATAAATGTAAACACCGATATCAATCAGCTTTCTTACTAACTCTAGGCAATCTACTGTATTACGAGCAAAGCGGCTGATTGATTTGGTGATAATAAAATCAATCCGACCTTGCTTACAATCTCGTATCATGCGGAGCAGTTCAGTCCGTTTCTCCATCTTGGTGCCGGAGATCCCTTCGTCATAATAAAGACCAGCAAACACCCATTCTGGATTAGACTTAATATATCGCTCATAGTGTTCACGCTGTGCTTTAAGGCTTTCAAGCTGTTCATCACTATCGGTTGATACCCTGGCATAAGCTGCAACTCTAAGTTTAGTGTTGGATGGTTGCATTTGGGGCAGTTCATCTATTTTTGTTATCTTTTTCATCATCTCACCTCGCTTTCGCCCATTACATACATCACTCTAAAAGCTATTAATAGCAAGCTTTTTAGAACATAATCTCGGCTAAACGAGGAGAGAATTTCTGCCTGTTCAAGGCTGATATTTTGTGTAATTCATCCGCTGTGATTTTGCCTTCTTTATATAGGTTTGCGACAATGCTCTCCGCTATGTGAAAATCATATTCCTTTTGTAATTCTTCCTCTGTCATCTGCTCGGTCTTACCCTTTAACGGACAACCATCTTTTACTTCATAAATGTTCATAGAAAAACACCTCCTACCTAGTAGCCATGGCAGGAGGTGAAATCTGATGATTTCTTTAATCTTTTTGATAAAAGTCACATTCATAGCCATCGGCGTCAAGAAGCAGCCCTTTTGCCCAAGGTGGCACTTGACTCATCTGTTTACATACTTCAGTAACCGCTATTTGAGGATCGGCTTCAATAATTACTTCATCATGGACATGAGCCACAATAGGATAAGTACTAAGCATCTTCATTGAATACATCAAAATATCACGGGAGATGGCTTGAACAATATTCTCTACAAACTTAGGACCGTAACTTTCAAGACGCTCCCATTTCTTTGTTCCACCTACTCCTTCATAGGTAACAGACTCACCACCAAACTGATTCTCACCAATTCGAGGTTTTACATAGGCAAGCCTTCTGCCAGAGGGAAGAACGATAAAAAGCATGCCACTAAAACAATGAAACTCGATGCCATGGGTTTCTTGTGATTTGTTTTCCTTCACGCATTGTTTAGCTGCCCGATCTACATCCCACCAGAACTGTGTGATGTTGGGATTAGACATTCTCCAGGCATTCACAAGCGGTTTTAATTCTTCCTCTTCAAGCCCCATCTCTAATGCACCCATGGCTTTTAGCGCACCAAGAGAACCACCATATCCAAGTGCCAATTCAGCAATTTTACCCTTCTGTCTCAAGTGACCGTTCACACCATGCTTTTCAACGGGAACACTGAACATCTGGGAGGCAGATGCACAGTAGATATCGCCACCACTAGCAAATACCTTTGTTCGCCATGTTTCGCCTGCAAGCCATGAAAGCACACGGGCCTCAATGGCTGAGAAGTCAGCCACAATAAACTTATGACCCACTCTAGGTACAAAGGCTGTACGAATCAGTTGTGAAAGGGTATCAGGTATATCTTCATAGAGCAGTTCCAGTGTTTCAACATCACCATTTCTGACAATATTTCTCGCCTCTTTTAAATCTGGCATATGATTTTGAGGGAGGTTTTGTAATTGCACAAGCCTTCCGGCAAAGCGTCCGGTTCTGTTTGCTCCATAAAACTGAAACATCCCTCTGGCACGAGAATCACTACAGACCGCATTTTCCATTGCTGTATATTTCTTTACTGAGGATTTTGCCAGTTGCTGACGAAGTGAAAGAACTTCATTTAGTTCACCATCGGTTTCCTTAAGTTTCTCAGCGACAGCTTTTTTACCGAGAGTCTCCATCTCTAGACCATTTTCACAAAGCCAGCTTTTCATCTGTTGTACAGAGTTTGGGTTATCGAGATTTGTTATCTGCTGCATGGCAGTTAGTAGTTTTTCATGAGATATGTCATCCATGGCAATGGCCTGCTTAACAAAATCCATATCCACCTTTATGCCTCGATCGTTGATTTCTTGGTCGAGATGATACTCATCCCAGATGTCCTCTGGTACTGGAAACTTGATCAATCTTTGTTGTATCTGTATTTCTGCCTCCACATCACGCTTGTTATATGCTTTAAACTGCTGCCATTTATCTCTTTCATCGGTTGGCAAATTACGAGTTCTACCGCCATTTGTTTTTGTTGGAGTACAGGGAACACAAAAGTAACGGATCAGGTCTTTACCCTCTGTCAGCTTTTGTTTTTCAAGCCCTAGCACTGCACCTACACCTTCTAAAGAAAGTGGTAAACCCATATAGGCAGACCAAACCATGGAACATTTCCATGAGGAAGGATTTAGATAAGTCCCAGTAGGGTAGCTTAAATAACGTGAAAGGCATACTCGCTCAAACTGAGCATTAAATGCCCACTTCGTAATGGTTTCATCGGTTAAGGCATCTAGGATTTCTTTTGGAATCCTTTCTCCATTCTTCAAATCGATGACCTTAACTTCACCACCGTCAATCGCATAACCAAACAGCATCACCTCAAAATCATCTGCTTCTACGTAACGATAAACACCACTCTTTTGTAGATTGGTAGATGAATAGGTTTCTATATCAATTTCTAAGTTTTTCATAGCTACCACCTTTCCTAAATGAAAAAGGTGGCAGAGGGAAGTCCTCCACCACCGTCAAGTTTATTGTTTCTATTAGGCAAGGAAGTCATCATCTACAAGAGTCGTAAAATCATCTACTGCAGAAGTCTTACCGCCTAGAGGTTCTCCGTCTCTAATTTTTTGAATGTTACCAAGGCCACAAGCTACACCTTTATTACCATTTGAGTTGAAGGCATAGAAGTTAAGTGAAACCCTGCCATAACAACCGCTGTACACCTCACTGCGATCCAGTATCGGCTTAACACTTTTATCTACAATCTGTGGCGCTGTCTTGCTATTTGCATTGATGAAGTAATGGCCTTTATAAGCCTCATCATCACGCTCTACATCTCCATCACGCAGTGGTAGTTTAATAGCAGCTTTATTAGGTTTCTTACCTCCAAACTTTGCGATACCTTCCTCTATGGCAGCATCAACCGCTGCATGGATGGCATTAATGGTTTCCTTATCATCCTTTGGAATAAGAACAGATACACTGTACTTTTCTACACCACCATTAATGGATACAGGCTCCCAACCGTGGAAGTAAGAAAATCTTGAGTTTACACCTGTGATAACTTTTGTTTTGTTTTGCATATTTGCCATAATATTTAATCCTCCATAATTTCGTTAAATTCGTTTTTAGCATCTGCTACGTTCATAGCCGGTCTTTTATCTGAGTTTGGAACAAGAGTCGGCTTACCCGGTGGTTTGTAAATGAGGTCACCGAGGAGTTCCTCAAATTTGGATTTACCCATCAGTTTTTGCATCTCTGTCAGTGGAATAAGGCTCTTTCTGTAAATGTCCTTATATCCACCTGCTACAGCTTTTTCTGCGATGGCTTCTTCATCTTTATACTTACGAACCGAGCGACCTTCCACAACTTTAAAACCGTTCCACTCTTTACCGTGATTGACCGCTGCATCAGTGGCATAGGCAGTTATTTCATTCGCCCACTTGGTAAGGTCGGGAAGAACAAGTAAGATTTCTTCTATTTCTGTGTCCGTCAGTAACGGCGGCATCTTGAATTCTTTCTCTGCAAGTTTTAATTTTTCTTCGGCTCTAGCTCGACATCTGTTTGCCGCTTTACAGAACGTACACCATGGACCAGGAATGTACTCACCCTCACCGTTAAAGGCCTTGACAGCTCTAGACTTTAGTTCCTCTTCAGCCCAGTCTTTTAGTTCTTCCACCGGTATTGTCCAGGTGCTGACATTCTCTCTTCTAGGCTGAAAGATCGTCATGGACACTTCTTTAATGTCGTACAGGTGATCATAGATTCCAAGTGCTCCTAGGGCATACAGTTTCATCTGTGGATTGTCCACTGCATCGACTAGCACTCCCAGCCCATACTTAAAGTCTACGATGTGAAGTCTGTCATCCGCGATAATCACACAATCTCCTGTTCCAAAGCCGTCTGGAACATAACAAGAGAAGTCAAGACGTTGTTCAATAAGAACGATAGGATCTGTGCAAGACTTTCTTGCAAGTTCCACCTGCTCCATAACAAAGTCCACGTAAGCATCTGTACATTCCTCCATCTCATCAGAGTTATACTCAGAGATAGGTCGCTGACTTCTCATATGAAGTGCCTTTTTTAGTTTGTGTTCACACAGGTCATGAGCCGCTGTGCCTTCTTTTGCTGCCTCACCACTTTGGTCTTCAAACTCCAGTTCAAGTCTTGCAGAGGGTAGGCAGTTAAGCCACCTGTGGGATGAGGATGCAGATAATATTGCATGATTACCCATTTCCAAGACCCTCCGCATCTTTCAAGATGTCAGAATAATACGCCTTATCAACAGCACTTAACTTGTCTGCACCATACTTCTGAATGAGTCCTCGCACTTCGGCAGTAAACCCAATCTGGCTCTTTTCAGCAAGTACCATACGCACTTTTTCAAGTGGGATATCCGGCTCTTTTACTGGTTCTTGTTCAGTTGCAGCTTTTGCACTTGGAGCAGGATCTCCTTCTGTCATCGCATCGCAAACTGCCTGTATGCTGTCAGCAAGACTTCGCATATCATTGACCACTTCAAGCAGTAATTTTATTTTGCTCAAGGTCAGTTCCTCCTTTCGTCATTTCACAGATAGAGAGTTCCTCGATGCTATCTCCAGGAATCACAATCGTTACACGCTGTTTACTCCCTAAAAGAAAGCGAAGAATTCGTTCCCTTACGGACACATTACGGTAGGTAACAAGTCCGCCTGTCTGTGGTTTCTTAGAAACACTAATTTTGAGATTGTGTTTCATATCCATCACCTCTTTTCAAAGGGCGATTTATTTGTTGCCCTCTACCTAGTAGCCACGGGAGGTAATAGAATCTGACGGTTTAGAAAAAAAGAATGCCTACCAAAGAGAAATACTCCTTGATAGGCAATCTTACTAGTTCTTATTTCAAGAGTTCATTGACCCTTTTTTGTACCGAAATGTAGTCATAACCGGCATTTGTAAGTTTGTTTTTTCGATCTTGTCCGTTACCCCAATCGCCACGAATGACTTCCTTTGCGATGGCATCAATAGACTTTTTACTAGATAGCATTTCATTGACCTTTGATTGCACTGCCACATAATCATAGCCTGCATCCGTTAAGCGTTTCTTTCGTTCTTCACCATTACCCCACAACCCTTGAATGACTTCCTTGGCCAGCGTCTCAACCGATTTCTTTTCTGTAGGAGCAGGTGTGCTTTCTTCTTTGGCAAGATGATTTAGCCCTGCACTTTGGATAATCGTTTTGTAATCCTTATAGGCATAGTTCATATCCAAATTGCCTGAATAACCATTCAATTTACCTTTGCTTGTGTACTGCCAGATACCATGACGAAGTGTCGGTTCTTTACTCGACCACTGAGCGACCCAGAAATCATAAGGTGCTAGACGATCCAGTTCTGTCAAATCTTGAAACCAAGAACTAGACGCATAGATACCGGAATAGTAGCCAGCATTTTCTACGGTTTCACAAAAGCCTACTAAAGCATCGGTAATGGCTTTCTTGCCACTTGGTCGCTGGTGATAATTATCCTCTGTATCAATAAATACAGGGTAGGAGATGGTCTTGCCTTTGATAATTTCTAGGCATTTCTTCGCTTCTGCTACGCCTTTGGCATTAGTATTCGCACAGCTGTACCAGTAAACACCGATAGGAATACCTCTCTCGTGAAAGGCTTTGTAGTGTTTTTCAAAGGCATCATCTTTGTGTAAACTCACTCCTGTACCGTGACCGGTGTATCCTGCACGTAGAATGACAAAATCAACCTCTTTTGCAAGTTGGTCGTAGTTTATCTGACTTGGTTTTTGCCACGTGCTGATATCGATTCCTTTAGTTTTCATGATTATTCCTCCTCGTCGCTCTTGTTATGAAGCTGTTCTAATACATCTTTTAGTTTTTCTGGGATAGGTAGTCCAAGGTGAGCTGAATTTTCTAAAAGCGAAATTCCCTCATTTGATAGATAGAAGAAAACAATCGCTGTTCTTAGTACGCTCCCATCACCAATCACATAAACGTCTAAAATATTGGCTACACCCACTAAAACAAAAATCAGCACTTTACGGCTGATTCCGATAAATCCCACTTCACTTGATAGGGTCTTATCAGCGATTGCACATAAGACACCTGTTAGATAGTCGATGACTACAAAGACTAGTAGCGCATATAAAAATCCGTCTGCTCCTCCTAAAAACCATCCGAAGAATCCACCAATTGCTGTTATCACAACTTGGATCCAGTTCCATATTTCTTTCATTTAAAATTCCTCCTTTTGTTGAAATAAAAAGAACACCTACTTTTGCAGATGTTCCTTTGATTACTCTATTTGTTTTGGTAGCCACTCCCAGAGTCTTAAATCCTCCTGCCCTAGTGACCACATACACATGCCTCGAAGTTTCCACCGATAAGCTGCTTCATTTGCCCAGTACACAAGGCTATCCACATCCTGATAATAAAGAATGGAAAATCCGTCACCATCACCTAAGAAAATACGAGATATCCAGATGTTAATATCCCTTGGAATGATGGTGACACTGTAGTCATTTCCACACTGAATGGATGGCATCATATCTGAATGAAAAAAATCATAATCTAGGGAGATGCTTTCACTTCTTGTGGCTGATTCTTCAAGGTCTGCTGTTAAAGTAAACACTTGAAACTCATCATCCCAAGAACAGTTACTTCTTGATAGCCGACCATAAGTTTTAAATGTTCCATCTGGCATAAGCACGTCAAAGCGTTCATAAGGCTCATAGGTCCAAGCATCGCCTAAGCGAAGCAACTGGCAATGGACTTTATTATCCGAACGAATACCTACATACCCTGTCACATCCGAGCAAGCGGCTGTAAAGCGCAGTGTATTGGATGCAGAGGAATAGACCCGCACTTGATTGCCACGCTTTCGAATTTCTAGAGTGTAAAAGCTTGGATTCGATCGAATGTTTGCGGCCGATGTTTTTGAAAAGCTGGTGGCATAACTACCTTTTAAAGTAGAACCTTCATACAGTTCAATACGCTGGTTATCATAATTAAAGCAACAATAAATCGTTCCAATAAAAACACCTGCCTTGCCACTAAAGGTCTCAGGAAAAATAATCTGCGCCCTTAAATGGATATCTGAAAAATTGTTGTAGTTCCATGCTAACTGACCCTTACCCTCCAGTTGGGAATAGGGTCTATTCATCGAACTGCTTGTATCTTGCCAAACACTCCATTCCCCCGATAATGTTGTCCAGTAGCTTTGGGGGAGAGGGTTATCATCTCTAAAATCCTCATACCACACAAGGGCAGAATCTGCTTTTCTTCTAAGCATCTCAAGCGTCAACTTAAAACCAGTGGCAGGCCCTACCATATCACCATTTACATCTTTGAAATGTCTAGGAGCAAGGGTATATTCTGCTTCACCAACTGTTGGCTCCTCAGAAAATGAAGAACAGACTCTAAATCCATAAAACTGTGCACCCTTTGCCCCAAGCGAAATGGTGATGGTATGTGTTCCTTGAGAAAGGCTCACTCCTTTTTTCAGTACCGTCCAGAAAGTCGTTCTCCAATAAGGCCACCACAGTCTGTTTTCAGAAAAATCTACTTCATTTCCATCAAGGGAGATGTGAATACTATTCTTATCCCAAAAGGGAAAGCCTAGCTTTACTGCTACATCATAAGTACCTGCCTGAGCAAGCGTAAGATGATAGGTTGCCGCACCTTCATCCCCCAGTGTTGTGACGCTATTAGAAACAGAAACAACACCAGAATAACTATCCGGCATGGCATCATGATCCACATAAACAGTTCCAAAGGCTAACTTTTGTTGTTTGCCATAGGCCGTCAGATACTGTCTGCCATTGTAGCTTGAAGATAAGAGTGGATAGCTATAGCGAGTGGCATCTCTTCCTTCCATATAATCGTAGACATGCGGCAATGCCCAAGGCACTTTATTCTCATCATCCCAATAAGCCACGATGGGAATAAAAGGTTGAGGAGGAGCATCATCTGTGAAGTTATAGACTCCTGTCATCCAGTATTTTGCAGCATAGTAAGTATGAGATGTTCCACGATAGGATTCTCCTAAGTTTTCAGGTGTGTCATAGATTTGCCAGTTCCAACCGTATGCAGGCATTCCAAAGAAGATTTTGTCGGGATTCATCACTGTGACAGCATAATCATAGATCCCTTCAAGCCAGCTTCTTGGAGATACAGGACCTGGTGCAGAACCCGCCCAAGCCATACCATAACTCATAATAGATACGGTATCACAATACGGGTCTAAGTCACCATAGACACACCAGTTCTCACCACCTACGGAGCCATTGATGCCAGTCATCCCAGGAAGGCAGATATTCATCAGTTTGCTTGCGTCATAGGCTTTGATGGTGTTGTAAATATTTTTAAACATGCCCGTTGATTCAGCATGAGTGGAATAGTCATCGCCTCTTTCTAGGTCAATATCAATACCATCGCACCAAGGATACTTTTTCATAATACGAATAAGCTCGGTTAGAAACAGTTCCTGAGCACCATTCGAGTTATCTCTCAATGCTCTGAAAATACTATTTGCTCCATCATTGGCGATGGTCAGTAGCCATTTGATGTGGCGATAACGGTTGATGTAGGGGAGCATACTGCTGATGGTGACACCACTCTCAACAATCTCCCCGGTAGCTCGTACTTTAAAAGAAAAAAGACCGATGGTATCAATCCGGTCTCCATATTTCTCTAAAGCTTCATACATCCGTGCATTTCCCATAAAAGTCCACACCATGATTTTCTTGCCTTTTAGTCGTTCCATTAGAATGGTTCACCTCCGTCTTGCATTTCCTGCATGGTAAACAGCACCCTTGCAGATTTCCCTTTTTCAAGGGTCACTTTGTGCTTTGAGTCCCAGGCAGCACTGTATTGATAGAACCCCTCTTTGGGTTCGCTTGCTCCGTTTTTGGTACATGCTCGTGTAGATGCTAGGAGCGCCAAATCAACATCTTTTCCAATGGTTCCAGGGAAGGAGACCTGTTGCCCTCCTATACCTTGGCTTAGTTTCACTGTTCCCGCAGACATAGAAAGCTTTGGATAGATATGAATATCAAGTCCTGCAGAGGTTTCACCAACATTAAATAAAATAATGGTTTCCTCTGAACGGACCACACCGTTAAACCAAACAGGATTCTTGATACTGCCATCTTCCTTTAGTTTTTCTAACCTACTTTCTGTATGAGGCGCATAACCATTTAGAACAGGTCCTTCTTGTAACTGGATGTCCGTAAACCAAATCATGCCAGTGCAATCATAGAGGGTAGGTTTTATGCTTACACTCATGACACGCTTATCTTGTTTTTTATTTATGACTTCTGCCAACCTTATAAATTTAACCTTAGCCATCTAACGTCCACCTTATTTCACAGGGATGACCTACCCATCCCGTGACCACTGACCCTGCTTGTAAAAAGAGATCCGTAATATAAAAAGTGCCTGTGCAATTTGTGACACAGACACGGATGGTAATGGATTTTACTTTAGAAGAGTAGCTTTCTGGGAGTATCTTTTCTGATGTTCTTGAAAAATAGGCCACCAATCCACCTCCTTAATACAAATCAATAAATCTTGTTTCTGTCGTTCCATCTTCATATTCAATAACCACTTCAATGCCAACCTGTGAGTTGCTACTCAGCTTTTCAAGGTTTTCAGATGCGATTTGTGCCGAGAGCGTGTAGCTAGAGCGATTAGCCGGATAGATGGTCTGAGCCATACTCTTTGTCATATTGGCTACACCAATCGCCTTAAAGGATGTCGACCCACTTACACCGTTATCACCATCTGCTTCAAAGCCTGAATTAACCCAGTAAGCCATGCCATCATCAGCACGAGAATTTCGCAGCAGATTAAAAGGCACCATTTCCCGGATATCATTGTTTGTAACCATACTTGTGCCTTCGAGAGAATCTGCCACGTTATCCCACTGGCTTGCAGAACTACCCAGATTTTTAAGGGTAGTAGATAGTTCTAATACTGTATTCCATGGTTCTTGTAAGTTATATTCTCTTCGTATAACACGAGTTGTCACCGACAGTCCTAAATCTTTATCTTCTACATGAACATAATCGCCAAGCGACCATGCTTCATGCTCATAACCCGTTAACACCGATAAATCCATTGCGTTTAAAACATAAGAGATGTTTGGTTTTGAATACTGAGCAAGCCTCATCTCGGTATATTCTTTCATCTGATAGGGATTGGTAAAGGAAGAACAATCAAGCGTTGATATTCGAATATCAGACGAATAAGTATAGTCCTCCACATATGCCTTTCCTCCATTGATGTCTGCAAAAGTAAGACCCTCGCTACCAATGGCATAGAGCCTTGTTACAAGACTTCTGGTATCAACGACTCTTTTAATGCTCTTCATATTTTTCTTATAGGCAAACAATGCACCGCTATCCGTACCATAGACTGTTAAGAGATGGACCAGTCTATTGGGGCAATCAAAGACAAGGTCTCCACCGTGTAAGTCAGCAACCGTGCGAAGGATGGAAAGTGCATTCTTTTCTGTACTCGTCCAGGTTCTTTTGGTTCGTACATTAACTGTGCCTACACTCCACTCTGTTCCTTCTAAGGCATAAGCCATGGCAGTTTCAGCAGTTTCTGCATCAAATTTATGTTCTTCTTTTCGCACTGAAAAAGTCAGGTCGTAAAACTCTGCTTCAGCATACACTTCAGTCGCTAGATTCCCTTCGCTATCTTTTGTATCCGTCAAAGTCCTTACTTTGTAGACGTCATCAACAATCTGGATTTTCTTTTCGCTATCAATAAATCCCCGCTTGGTATCACGGTAGGGGATCATAAAGGAGAGCGTATCCTCGCCATTGATTTCACTTGTTACTACAATGTTGTAAGCATTTTCTAACACAGCCTCCCAAGCCCCATTTGAATCCAGTACGACAGGTCTTGAAAAACCAATCCTCTCATAAGGTGACTTTGGAATATCATAAAGCCTGATATCAATAATTCGAGGGGTCTTACTCGTATCTGTGGTAGTAAGCGTAACCCTAAAACGAATATATGCCTTATTCGGAGATACCAGTTTTCCATCTGTGGCGATGGCTATCCAATCACTCCAATGAACTAGGTCATCGCTTGTTGAGGTTTCTATTGGGCCAACTGCAGTCACCCCAGAAATATATTCACTGGTAACGGAGACCCGACCTGTGCCAGACAGATTACAAGTTGCCGGAGCCGTATATAGTATTCCTTCCGTTGGATAGACACCTTCTGTTTCCCTTAAACTTACCACTCCCTGTACGCTAAGGGCGTCAACAGCACCGCCCATATCACCACCGTTAGCCAAAAGAGACCCATTGAAATAATCAATCAAATCATCTGTTGTAAGACTTGAATCCATATCAAAAAACCAGTCATCAAATCTTCCAGCATACCAATAGGCATCTGAATGCATACCCATAATGATGTCGGCCGTGCAAGTAGGATTTAAAGTACCTGTAAAGGAATAGGTCGGGGATACCCAGCTCGTTCCACTCGTCCTATCTCCCAGTACAATCCATGCATTTTTATTGTTTGGCTCTATGACCATGCAAATAAAATACACACCACCATTGATAAGTGAAAAAGGCGGTGTAGTTGTTTGGTCGAGTATAAGAGAACCACTAGCGTTATAAAGCATGATTCTAGGTCTGCCTGCAAAGAGCGACAGGTAAAAGATAGGCTGACCAGGACCATAGCGCGTATTCAATATGGGGCAATAGGTATTCCCCACCGAATAAGTAGTCGGTATCATCCAACCACCAACAAGGATTCGTTCTCCCATCTCCGAAAAGAAAGTACCATCATTGGCCACTTTAAGGTAGGTTTTTTCTGTAGCGGGATTGTTGATGTTGATTCGGATTTGTCTCCCTTTTTGCCCGCTTTGAAGGCTTGCAGTTGTTCCTAGATAATTGACAAGTTCTATTTTTCTGTCTAATCCAGAAGAGTCTGCAAGATAGCCATTTTCATCTACCGATACATCATTAAATCGCCACAGTCCAGATTTTGCATACTCGACTGGGAACTCTCCCGTAAAATCTGTCTGTTTATTTATAATTGTTTTTAGTGCCACTGGATCACCTCCATCTACTGCGAGCCTTTATTTCAAGCGCTGTAAATACAGCATTATTTGTTGTTATAGTTAGGGTATTATTGCCTACATTGAGACTTGGAAACTGTATCTCCTCTAGGTAAGGCAAAGCGTTTCTTAATATTATTCCGTTTTCGTCTTCCACATAAGCCGTCATCTTATCTGTATCAATGACAAGTGTTTCTTCCGCCAAAAGTACAGCATTCACTATTTTTATTTCCAAGCCATTGGTTATAACAGAAATCGAATTGTTTACACCAGAGGTAATGATCCCCTTCAAGCGATACATAGGATTGGATTCTACATTACCGGTATGTCTTAAAATCGTGTGGCTCCCTTCGCCTTCTATTAAATAATTCTCATCCGTAATGGCATAAGCGAAAGGGTCAGGACAGAAAAACTTCAAGTTAAAACTTCCTGCAAAACGAATGAGACGTTCACAATCCACTTTTTCATTCAGCCTTGCCATGAAATACCTGTCTGGTACATCATCAAAAACAAGTTCTTTTAACCCTTGCATGGGATCAAGCCATGTTGAAAGTTCGTCAAGGGTAGTCACCAGTGCAGAAAAGCTATGCTTAGGGTAGATATTACAAGCTACATTGATCTCTCGGTAATCAAAATCTGCCCCAAAGTCTGTCACACCATACTTTCCAGGTACGGTGGTGGTAAAATTACGCATTCCTCCACAGACTTGCCAGGAAGTGAGCCTAGCTTTTAGTCCCATGCTTTTTGAAGAAACATCGTTGTATGAAAAACCCATCGGCACACCTCCTTATGTTGTAGAAAATCGACCCTGAGCACGAGAGCCTGTTTGAATTAAGTTATAAAGTTCCTGAGATACCCTTCTGATATCATCTTCACTTCGTACAATCATCTGCTGTACCGTAACCAGCGATCCACTGACACCGCCAAGAGAAGAAGACGCTGCATTTGAAATCACACCACCTACAGAAGTATCCACTGAAAAGTCTGTAGGTAGGGACGTACTCATATCATCGGCCAGACTAGTCATCACATCGTTGATATCCTCGCTCATCATTTCAGCAGCCTTTACAGCCTCATCACCATTATCTTGGATAGAACCCGCAAGACCTTTCACAAGCATTTCACCGACCCACCCCATCTGTTTTGATGGTGATTTGATACCGAAGAAATCCTTGATGCCCGTCCAAATACCACTAATCCAACCACTCACTTTATTCCATAACCAAGAAGCAAGGGATTGAATACCCTGCCATAACCCTTTTACAATGTTGCCACCCACCGTCACGATGGAACCCATGGAGTTTGTAAAGGCTTTTACGATACCGCCAATAATTTGTGGCACTGCTTTTACGATCTCTACCACAATGGTTGGTAAGTTCTGAATGAGTGCTACAAATAGCTGAACCCCTGCCATAATGATTTTGTCGATGTTTGCCATTAAGGCATTTACAATACTTGAAATGATTTGAGGTATCGCAGCCACAATGGTGGTAATAATAACCGGTAGATTTTGAATCAGTGCAACAAGTAAGTCGACACCCGCTTGAATAAGTTGTGGGATCGAACTTAAAATCCCATTTAATATTCCATCAATAATCTGTGGAATCGCCTCTACTATAGCCGTAATAATTTCAGGCAAAGCTGCAACCAGCGATGTTAGTAACTGAATACCAGCATCTATAATCTGAGGGATTGCGCCAATGATAAAATCAACAATTGCCAATATAATCGTAGGAAGTGCTTCAATCAGTTGTGGTATTGCTTCAAGAAGCCCCTGAGCCAAGCCAAGAATTAACTGCAGAGCTGCATCTAGGAGCATGGGTAGATTATCCACCAAACCTTGTACAATCGTAGTGATTGCATTGACAGCCGCTGGAATCAGTTCTGGCAGTGCCTGCCCAAGACCATCCACTAAGGCTGCAATTAACTGAACGGCTGCATCCACTAGAAGTGGTAGGTTTTCAATCAAGGCATTGACAATCGTGAGAATGGAATCAACCGCTACCGGTATCAGGGTAGGGAGTAGACTCATTAATGCGTTCAGTACCTGAGTAAATAAATCTGTCACCGTAGTAAGTAGTGTCGGTAACAAATCAGAAATCGCATCCAATAATGCTTCAATTGCTATGGGCAGAGCTTTCACGATATTTTCAATCACTGGAGTAATGTTTTTTACCACAGACTGAAAGGCATCCACCATGTTTTTACTGAGTTGTTCCATATCCGCATCGGCATTTCCAAAACCAACTAAAAGATTTTGTAAAGCAGATTCGAAGGCATTCAAGGATCCAGAAATAGTCTCCTCTGCCTCAAGGGCAGTTGTACCCGCAATGCCCATGCTTTCTTGAATGACATGGATGGCAGAAACCACATCGGCATACGAAGAAACATCATACTCAATGCCAGAGATAGCTTTCGCATCGGCAAGGAGTCGCTCCATTTCACTTTTTGTGCCGCCATAACCAAGCTTCAGATTATCGAGCATGGTGTAATTTTGTTTGGCAAAGCCCTGATAGGCATTTTGAATGGATTCCATGTCTGTACCCATTTTATTGGCATTGTCAGACATATCAGTAATCGCCATATCCGCATATTCAACAGCTTTTTCAGTATCTCCTCCAAGAGAAGAAATAAGGCTTGCAGAAAACGAAGTGACCGTTTCCATGTAGTCATTCGCAGAAAGACCTGCTGTCTTATAGGCATTCGATGCGTAGTCTTGTAATTGCTGAGAATTCTCTTTAAAAAGTGTATCCACACCACCGACTAATTGTTCGTAATCGGCATAAGCAGAAATAACTTCTTTACCAAGTTTGACAGCCGCCGCACCTGCTGCAACAGCAACAGCTCCCATCGCAATGCCGATTGATTTTAGAGTTGTACCTAAGCCTTTAAACTTAGATTCAGACTTTTCAGCGGAGTCAGCCGCCTCATCAATCTCTTTTCCCATATCATCTGCACTGTCGGTGACATCGTTCATTTCACGGTTCACGTCATCGAGAGCATCTTCGGCATCATCATAATTGGAGTTTGCCTCTTCAAGAGCAGCGTTATTGCTACTTAACTCTCGCTCCATACCGTTTAGAGCAGCCTCTGCGTTATTTAGCTGAATCTGCCAATTTTGAGTCCTTCTATCGGTTTCTCCAAAGGAAGTGGCCGCATTTTCTAGAGCAGACCGCAGAGTTTCAATTTTGCTTTTTTGAGTTTCTATTTCTTTATTGAGTACAGAGTTTCTGGCGGAAAGAGCCTGGACAGACTTATCATTTTTATCAAACTCTGAGGCTACTAGTTTCATTTCAGAACCTAGTACTTTGAAGGAACGATTGATGTCTGTTAAAGCCTTTTTAAATTCCTTCTCGCCTTCAAGACCAATTTTCAAGCCAAAATTATCTGCCATGCTTTCCACCTCCTTTGTCAGATTTCATCAGGGATAATGTCATCGATAAACATCTCTCTTTTTGGTTTTGCCAGCCCTTGATACTGTTTGTGACATTCCCATAGATCTAGTAGCAAACCAAACGGCATCAGCCAAAATTCATCCATGGTCAGATGTAATACGCTGATGCCGTAATATAAGAGCCTCGTAAATAACTCTTCGTCACTTACGGGGCTACTGCGTTTTTTGGGCTTTCCTCACTGACTACATTTCTTTTTGCACCTCTATAAAGAGCATTCATGATTGCTTCTTTGTACTCTGCTAAATCAATAGGTGTTGTGAGAATTTCCACTTCATCTTCTGTCAGTAATTCCTTAGGTACATCCTTATGCTTGATGTTATGAACAAGGATACTTTGATTGGCAAGCAAGGTAATCAGCCACACGATTTCTGAAAGTGCCATCTCCACATTCTCAGACTTCATTAGCTTATCGCCTAGGTTTTCAAGACCACCATATCGTCCTGCGATTTCCTTTGTTGCCTTTGTAGTAAGTAGTAGCACATATTCATCGCCACCAATACTAATGCTTGCTGTTCGTTCGTTATCCATGAATTATCCCTCCTTATACTGTGTAATCCGGTTCATAGACTTCTGTATACCAACTGCTGATAACCGATGCCGGTACATCCTTATCACCTTCGGTCACTTCCGCTTTCCATGGATGTTTACCACTTGTATCTGGCTTGTTTCTTCGGAGAACCGTACCTTCAATTGTTGGTGTTGAAAATGTAATACTGTCACCTTTTGTTGCTAGGTTGGTGGCAGGAATACCGAATTTCACTCGGTAGAGCCAGTAGTATTTATACTTGCCATTGGATTTCTTTGCTCTAAAACCGACAGCCACAGGATTCCCGCCATCTTCACTGTTAGAAACCACAACGTTGTTCTTATCAACCGTGACACCGGTTAAGGCGGCTGCAGTAGTCGAGCCAATATCATCTACTCCAAGAGAGATAGTGCCATTCTTAAATTCTTTGACGATTTCTGCCGCACCATCATCTGCATAGAGGGTTGCCTCTGCCAGTTCAACAGATAGCTCTGCTGAGATTGCTTTTGCCAGCTGAGTGGGTGTGCCATAGATTTCTTCGCCATTTTCATCATCTGTGATGGTCGCATAATAAAGTTTATCCAGACCAATTGTTGCCATTTTTAATTACCTCCTATTTCATAATGTTTGGCTACATCCACGTTGTAGTGGTAATAGCCCGTATCATCTTCAAAGCCGATGTAGCTCCGTGCGGTTATGGTGAAACTGGAAGCCAACAATAACTGCACCACTTGATTTTTTAACGCTGTATAACTGCCTTTGCTATAAATTGAAATCCGTGCCTCTTGAACATCGATGCATGGTAGATTATCCGAATGAAGGTCAAAGCTATCGTTCATCGGAACAATCACCATGTACTTACCAGGGACAGTATCCGAAAACACACCTGTTTCTATTGGTACATCTAGTGATTCTAAAGCGACTTGTAAGTCTGCTAGAATGCTCATATCTTTTTGACCTCCTCTTCAAAAGTGCTTTTCATTGTCGAGATACACTCAGACTTTGATGCACTTTTAGCTGGTTTCAAAAAAGGTTTTGCAGGCTGACCGTGTTTGCCGTATTCAAGGATATTTGCTAGTTTTGCATTACTCTCTCCATCAGACCTTGGTTCAGAAAAACCTATTTTAATATTGTGGTTTCCGTTCCTATCTAGCCTGACTGAAGTGACACCGAGTGCCTTTTCTAATTCACCCGTTGATCGTGATTCATGCTTTGTACCTTTACCGATTACAGCAGAAAGATTGCTCTTCGTTCGTTTGAAAACGACTTCGCCACCTGCTTTTAGCACCTTTTCGGCAACAGGGTCAAAGTCAGATCCAAGCTTTGAAATCTTGAGCAAAAAATCATCGGGCATCTTAATATCAACTTTTGCCAATACTGCTCACCACCTTCTTTGCCAAAACTTCTGTATACATACCTCGACCTTTTACGTTTTCTACCGAGGTAATATCAAAACGCTCTCCATCACACACAATAAAATGTTCTGTCGTGACCTCGACTCCTGGAATCGCACGAAACCTGAATAAATCTGTAGCCTCTGAAAAAGTAGCTAGGTTAGCCCAGCGTTCACTGCCATGACGCCCTTCCCGGTAGACTCGAATCGAAGCAATCACGGTTTCTGATGTTGTCGCAAATCCTTCACTGTCTTTTGTTTTTGTGACTACCTTAATATCAGCAAATCCATTCATTTTTCCGAAACTCACAACCAGTACCTCGCTTTCAATGTTTACACCTTCCAATCCCGATCGAGTCTTAATAGTAGGTTGACCGTTTTCCAAACCTGCTGACCCGCCTGCACATTATCTGCAAAGAAGCCACCTGTACTGCCATCTCTGCTTTCATAAAAATGAGAGGAAAGCATAATAATGGCTTGCTCTGTAGTCGGTGGCATAGGATTGTCGCTATAGAAATTTTCTGGTACATGCTGATAACTCTCGGCATAACTGACAGCAGCGGAGATGAACATCTCTAAGAGTTTGTCATCAGCTTCATGCTCTAAAATCAAGTTTGCCTTTACCTTTTGAATCAGTGTCATACCGCTACCATCCTTTCTCTTTTTAATCAGCTTCTATGAGTCCGGCTGTTTTTAGCTTTGAAAGCAATGCATTAAAATCAGCAACTAAACTCGTAATATCTTCTGCCACACTAGGTGCTTGGTTTTCTGCAGGAGTAAAAGAAGAAGGGAGACCTGTTACTGTTGCTCCCTCCTTAATCTCTAACGTTCCTGCGATGACGGTTTTATCTCCGCCTTGTTCGGTGTAGTTTTTTGTGTTGTAATCCATATCGCACCTCCGTTAGGCTTTCTGCTGAAGAACCTTGATTGCTTCAGGTAGTACTAACTTGCCATCCACACGTTCTTTAGCTACAAAACCGACCATGCCATTACCTGCAAACAGCTCACGAAGTTCTGCAAAGGAACGAGAACCACGATCTCCAATGTTGTAATAAGACAAATCACCAAAGATAATGGTCTTAGCACCTGCCTCAATGGTAGGCATATAAGCAGATGTATAAACAGGATAGCCAAGTAGTTTATCTGGTTCACCTGCAACAAGAGCTGCTTGCCACATATAGGCACCGTTCCCGTCCTTTAGTTTTCTAAGGGCTGCAATGGTCTGGTCATTTAAAATGAACACGGCATTTTTACGGTAAGGACGCTTCAGTGAATACACTAGGTTAATCACTTCGTCAGCAGTAATCGCCGTTGCAGATGCTGTGGTCACACCGACTTCAGCTCCACCACTTGCAGCTAGAATACCCAGTGGTTTTCCTGTACCATTGCCATTAATAAAGGCATCTTCTTCGGCATTAGCCAGAGCCTTATAAAACTCCTCAATGATGTAATTCTCAAGTTGGAACGCATTGTCATAAAGTAGTTCTTCAGTAACCTTTACGGCTACATGAAGTTTGTGGGCATCCAGATTGATTTGAGAGAAGGTTGCATCGCTAAAGGTCAGTGCCTCACCCTCATCAATCCATGCAGCCGCAGGTTTTGTGGCCGCTATATTGATTTTTCGCTCACCAGATGTCGTAATGGTATGTCCTAACTTACGGATGATATTTTCGTCTTTCAGCCCATCAATCAGTCTCGTGTCATACTCTTCTGGAACCAGATATCCACCATCAGCATCAACACCTTCTTGCAGGACATTGGATACATTACGGAAGTTTGAACGAAGAGCTGAAAGCATTGCTGTCTTATAAGAATCAGCTGCTCGGCCAGTTTTAATTTCACTGTTATCCAGTCGACCATTCATCGGATTTTCAATGATTGGCTTGCTGACAGGTTTTTCAAGTTCAGCCTCGATTGCTTCACGTCTTTCCATGCGATGGATTTCATTCGTGAGTTCAGTGATCTCATCTTCCATGGTTTTGTAGGTTTTATCATCTTCTGCGGACAATGTGCCATTCTTGGTTTTATGAGTGTCCAAGAACCCGTCCATTGTTTCAATGAGCTTTTTGCGCTTGTTACGCATTTCTGTAATCGTCATAGTAAAATTCCTCCATTTACATATATTTTTTGATAATTAAAAGACGCTCCTTGAGTTCATCAATTGAGCGCCCTTGTGGTTTTAGAGTTTCCTCTGCCTTGATTGGTATTGTCTTTTCTGCAATTTTATTTAGCAGATTCGTAGCCACTGCTTTTCTAGAAAACGCATAGGCAGAAAAAGTGGGTTCGGATTGTTTCTCATCCTTTAGCACATCGTCTGCAAAGCCAAGTTCTATGGCTTTGTTGGCATTCATCCAGGTTTCAGCATCCATCAGATGAGATAGTTTGATGCGAGATACTCCAGTCTTAATCTCATAGGCATTGATAATGCTTTCTTTCACCTCATCTAACATCTCAATCGCGCGTTTCATGTCTTCATGATCACCCATCGTGATGGTTGCTGGGTTATGAATCATCATGAGTGCTGTCGGAGCCATTAGTACCTTTGTTCCTGCCATGGCAATGACAGAGGCGGCAGATGCTGCAATCCCATCAATCTTGACGGTTACCTCATCTGGGTAATCCATCAACATGGTATAAATCTGACTTGCGGCAATGCAATCTCCACCCGGTGAGTTAATCCATAAGGTGATGGGTCCTTTTTCGCTAAAGAGTTCATTTCTAAACATCTGTGGGGTCACATCGTCATCAAACCAGCTTTCTTCAGCGATTGTTCCATAAAGCTCAAGAACTCGTTCTTCTTGTTCGCTTGCTTGGTTCTTCCATCGCCAAAATATCTTGTTCTTCATCCAAGTCTTCCTCCTTTCCATCCTCGTTTGTATTTGCGAATGCACCTGCCTTTGTAAGAGGGAGCATATTGCCGTTGACAAGGTACATGTCACCGCCATCCTCTGAAGGGATACGGTCTAGGTTTTCAAGTTCCCTAATATCATTGGCACTCATCCAACCATTCTGCCTTGCTGTGGCATATCCGCTCATGCGACTAACATAATCCCCTCTAAGCAGACCTTCTACATTGAATCTAAAGAAGTATTTTTTCTTTTCTTCCGGTGTAAAAAGGGTGCGTGCTAGGGTTTGCTCCCAACGCACTACCCACGGGTCTAAGGTGTATTTCACAAACTCAAGGGATTGTTGCTCAATATTAGAAAAGCTCGATTTTTCAAGGTCACCTACCATGTGAGGAGGGACTCTAAAAATTCGAGCAATTTCATTGATTTGAAATTTCCTTGTTTCAAGGAATTGTGCTTGTTCTGGTGAGATAGAAATCGGTGTATATTTCATCCCTTCTTCAAGCACGGCTATTTTATTGGAATTGGCACTGCCACCAAATTGTGACTGCCAAGCCTCTCTGACTTTCCCAGGTTCTTTAATTGTTCCTGGATGTTCAAGTACACCACTGGGAGCAGCACCGTTAGCAAAGAACTTGGCTCCATATTCCTCTGTTGCAATAGCAAGACCAATCGCATTTTTAGCCATTGCTATAGGGGAGTAGCCAACCAGTCCATCAAACCCGAGTCCGGGAATATGAAGTACATCGGAGGTACTAAGTTTTACCGTCATACCCTTCGTACTGTTCACATCATCTGCACCTCTGGTATATAAGTAATAGAGCTGCCCACTCTCATCTCGATGAACTGACATCCGATTTGGCATCAAGGGGTAGAGCGCGACAACTTCACCTTTACCATTACGAATAATCTGTGCATAACAATTCCCCCATAATAAAAGATGAGTCATCATTGTTTCTCGAAACACAAAGGAACTCATCTCAGCATTTGGTTCATCGTGCAAAAGTCGATACAAGGAGTGGTCAATTGCTTTTTCCTTGCCACCATCATCTGTATAACGATAAAGGTGCAGAGGAAGCCCTGCTACTGCTTCAGCTAATATTCGAACACAAGAGTATACAGCCGTCATTTGAAGTGCCGACCGTTCGGTCACTGTTTTACCTGCTGTGGTTGATCCCATTAAAAATGTATAGTTGGAACTCACAGCTCTATCAGTAGGCTTATCTCTTGCCTTAAAAATGGATGATAAAAATCCCAAAATCAATCACCTCCTCATATAAAGAGAATGCCTCGGTTGTCATAAACCGAAGCACTCGTATCGTTGCCACAACGAATCGCTCGATCAAGAGCCATAATCGTTGCCACTGCACCATCAATTTTTTCTGATGATTTTTCCTTGTCTGGCTTGATGTTGCCTGCCGGGTCTGTTCGAACAAAAATGTTATCCATCATCCAACGAAGCACTGGATGCCCGCCATGAGCGACCTTTTCTTCTAGCGTTAGTTTCATCAGTTCCTTAGTCGGTGGACTCATATCCTTAAATCCTTGACCAAAGGGGACAACAGTAAAACCCATGCCTTCTAGGTTTTGAACCATTTGTACGGCCCCCCAACGGTCAAAGGCAATCTCACGAATATTGTACTTTTCGCCAAGTTCTTCAATAAACTTCTCAATAAAACCGTAATGAACTACATTGCCTTCCGTTGTTTTAAGGTGATCCTGCTTTTCCCAGACATCATAGGGAACATGGTCACGGTTGACTCTGGAACTTAGAGTTTCTTCTGGCAGCCAAAAGTAGGGAAGAATAATGTATTTATCATCTTCATCAACGGGAGGAAATACCAGTACAAAGGCAGTAATATCGATGGAACTAGAAAGGTCTAGTCCGCCATAGCATACCCTTCCAAGTAAATCCTCTTCATTTACGGCAAAGGTGCATTTATCCCACCTGTCCATTGGCATCCAGCGAACCGCTTGTTTGACCCACTGATTAAGTCGTAACTGTCTAAAGGCATTCTCTTCTGCAGGGTTTTGCTTGGCTGATTCACAAGCGGCTTTTACCTTATCAATCCCTACCGTTATGCCAAGGCTTGGATTAGCTTTTTTCCACACCTTTGGATCAGTCCAGTCATCAGCCTCATCTGCTCCATAAATAACCGGATAAAAAGTAGGGTCAATCTTTCTTTTCTCCATGAGGTCTTTGGCTTTCTGATGGGTTTCATAGCAGATTGATTTTGTATCAGATCCTGCCGTGGTGATAAGAAAATATAGGGGCTGTGTTCTGGCATCACCAGAACCTTTGGTCATGACATCAAAGAGTTTTCTGTTGGGCTGCGTATGCAACTCATCAAAAACAACACCATGAATATTAAAGCCATGCTTTGAATAGGCCTCTGCTGAAAGCACTTGATAAAAACTATTAGTCGGTTGAAAAACGATTCGTTTTGTTGCCGATAAGATTTTGACTCGTTTACTTAGAGCCGGACTCATACGTACCATATCAGCAGCCACCTCAAAAACAATGGATGCCTGTTGCCTGTCTGCAGCGCATCCATAAACCTCGGCTCTTTCTTCGCCATCACCACAGGTAAGCAGTAATGCGACAGCTGCCGCTAATTCAGATTTCCCCATTTTCTTAGGAATCTCAATATAGGCTGTATTAAACTGCCGATAGCCATCTGGTTTCAGTGTTCCAAAGAGATCTCTGATAATTTGTTCTTGCCAATCAATCAGTTCAAATGGTTTTCCAGACCATTTCCCCTTGGTATGACTTAAACACTCAATAAAGTTCACCGCATAATCTGCAGCATCTTTATCGTAGACAGAGTCCTTTGCCATAAAAGGAGTTGGTTTATATTTCTTGAGCTTTCTGATTGCGGTCACCTCCCTTCAAAATGAGCATAAAAAATACAGCCTAAAGCTGTATGACGAGAGAAAGAGCGTCTGCACGCTCAAATCCCTATACTATTGAACTTGTTTATGCTTTAATCTTCATCACCGTTTAAAATGAACTTCACATACTTGGCTTTTTCTTCATCAAGAAAAATGACCAGCTCATAAAATTCCATCTCATCTGCGATTCTTTGGACTGCGTTCACATCAAACATATTGGTAAGGCCTGTATCTCGAATGGCAATAATCTGCTCTTTTAGCTTATCTGTCATCGTCAATCCTCCTGCAAAGGTCTTCTTCATAAACAACGGATAAACTAGACCCTGTGTCCCAAGACACCATGATTGAGCCGATATCATCAACGCCTATTACTGTTCCTTTTGTTCCAATCACTGGTGCTTGAATATCATCCATTCTTAATAGTTCTACACGGCATCCTACAGGATACTTTTCACGAAGATGGTGTAGTCTTTCTTTACTGATTATCCTCATTTTTAGCTCCTCCTTTAAATGCCGATGAACCGCTCAAGTTTCTAAGCAGTATTTTCCGTTCTTCCTTATATTCTTTTCCGATAAAGCCAAGGCGCAATAAAAAGCATCGGAATGCATACTTCTCATTCGGAGTTTCCTTTTCTTTTACCGTGATGCGTTTTTGATTCCTTGCCATCTCACAAAGAGCTGAAATAAAGTGGGTATAAGCTTGTACCTCTTCTGGTGAAGGCATTTCTTCAAACCAAGGAAATGAGACTTCCTCTTCTGAAATCTTAATCGGTAAATCGTCTAGCCGCAAAGCGTGACGAATCAGTTCGCCTTTTACCTGAATGATTGCTTTTACGTTTTCTAATGCTGTATCAGTAAAGCTATTTCTTGGCATGGAGATACAAAGACCAAACGTTCCGCTGTCCGCCGTTTGTGCGGCCTCTGTGCCCTTAGTTTCTTCCATTGGGGTAAAGCCCTCACTTAATAAATGCTCGGCCACACTTTCGATTTCTTCGCTATCTGCCTTGCCACCTTGTTCAAGTGTTCCATTCTTGTCGATGATAAAATCCCCCACCTCATAAGCCATGCTAGGCATTCCTAAATACTTTGCTTTCACACCTGTAATTTCGCTCAGTGCTGTAACTAGCCTTTTTCGGTCTGCCCCTGTTACGCTATATTTAATGACCATGTACAAAACCTCCTTTGTTTTGGTATGTACATATATCACTCTAAATCACTACTATAGCAAGCTATTTCTCGCTTTTTAGGTGTAGAAATGAGACTTAAGATTTCACCTCTAATTGTGTAAACCAAACAATGCCCGATAGGACAAAACATACATTGGGCAGGGCTACTCCATTACCCCACATCTTATATTCTGCAGAATCTGAATGAGGGTTTCTAAGCCACTTCTTGATTTGCTTCAGTGTCTTAGGTTTGGTGTAAGCTTCCGTTGCTTTACGGAATGTTTCAAAAATGTCATACCAAATCCGAAGGTCATCCATCGTTGGGGTCTCTATGCCTAAATCACTGCACCACCAATCTGGAAAACCTTGCAGTCTTGCACACTCAGTTGGAGTTAGTCTTCTCACCGTATAATCTATCCCCTCATTATCATTGATAAGTGGCGGATCTTTGTAGTCGGTAGCAACTAGTGTATTGGCCAGTTCCTCTTTGGCATCTGTAAAAAACGATGCCTTACTGGATGAGTAGGTAGGAGTTGCAACAGCACTGGGACCTTGTGCCTTCAGTGTTGAATTAATTCCATCTTCAGTAATTCCAAGGTTTCTAGCATAGTTTTGACCGCAGTTAAATGACTCCCTATCAATGGCATAGACCACAGCGTGTTTATCTACAGTATTTAGAGTAAAGCTAAGCTCCTCATTCACACCATCACCTTGAGGACCATTCTTGTCTGCCCGTCCTATCATAGAACCTTGTAAACCATAAGATTCCACCACTGCAATACCACCTTGATTGCTGTCCGGTGCATTACCTGACGTATCAATCGTTCTTGCCGTGTCACTCTCGTAAACATTGGAACGAGCATTTACAGTTCCTTCCGAGGTAAATCGCACATCATAAGTCTTAGAATTCTCTACAACAAATGGCTGATTGTTGCCGCCTGTTCCATAAGTAGCAGAAATAGTTGGTGCAACATCAATCGGCCCACTAAAACGAGTATCCTTTCCGTGATTATCAAAAACAGCCGAGTCCATAACACAAGGTGGATGATTTGACTTAGCACGTAGGGTACAAGTGATATCCTTTGTCACATCCATACGATTACCGCCCTGGTCATTTAAGCAGATTGTGCCTGCCTTTCCAGTGCTGTCTGCAATATAGCTGGTAGCACCTTGCCACGAGCGGATGCTCTCCTTAGAATACCCAGACAAGCCTTCTGACTTAAATAGTATTTCTCCGGCACCCCCACCTGCAAAATCTGCGACAAGGAAGATTCGTTTTCTTCGTTGGGGAACTCCCCAGTATTGAGCATCCAGCACTCGCCAGGCAAGGGAGAAATAATCTCCCACGATACTTCCTGCTTGTTTCCATTTATCAGTTTTAGGAATTGATATGGTTTCATCTTCGATGTGGCAGATGCCTTCAAGGACACATCTGAAATCTTCTCCTTTGTTTGAGGAGAATGCTCCAAGCACATTTTCCCAGACGATATATCTTGGTTTTTTGCCATCTGTTGCACACCTCATTTCTTTTACGATTCGGATGGCTTCATAAAAAAGACTTGAACGTTTCCCATCCAAGCCATCACGCTTACCTGCTATGGATAAATCTTGGCAAGGGGAGCCAAAGGTAATGATATCTACTGGCTCTATCTTGCTGCCATCCATGCAAGAAATATCTCCATAATGTTTGATAAAAGGCAGCCTTTTGGTTGTCACCCTAATAGGAAACGGTTCAATTTCCGATGCCCATACTGGGGTAATACCGGAAATTAAACCGCCTAAAGGAAAACCGCCCGAGCCGTCAAAAAGACTGCCTAGGGTCAGTTTATTCATTGGCTACCTCCAATTCATCATATTTATAAGTGAGTCCGTCCCTTTGAACACTTACTTCTTTTGAAGTGCCGACTTGCTCAATATAGCGTTTTACAATAACATCACAGAACTTCTCATCTAGTTCCACTGTGTAGCAAATACGCTCTGACTGCTCACAAGCAATTAATGTACTTCCACTTCCACCAAAGGGATCGAGTACAATTGTATTACTCATAGAGGAATTCAAAATAGGATAGGCAAGAAGAGGAATTGGCTTCATCGTAGGATGATCACCATTTCTCTTTGGCTTATCAAACTCCCATATGGTAGTTTCTTTTCTTCCCGTATACCATTGATGTCTTCCTTTCTTCTTCCAGCCATAAAGCACTGGTTCGTGTTGCCATTGATATGGTGAACGCCCAAGTACAAGGGAGTCCTTTTTCCATATACAGCACCCGGATAAATAAAAACCGGCATCCGAGAAGGCTTTTCTAAAATTAAACCCTTCGGTGTCGGCATGAAATACATAGATGGAGGCATCGTCTGCTAATGCTTCTTCAATATTAATAAAGGCATCTAAGAGGAATTGATAAAAGGCATCATTTGCCATATTATCGTTTTTGATTTTCCCTGCAGAGCCTTCATAATTTACGTTGTAGGGAGGGTCTGTCACACACAAATTTGCCTTGTTTTTATTCATCAGCACATCATAGGTTTCTTTTTTTGTGGAGTCACCACATACGAGTCGATGCCTACCTAATGTCCATATGTCACCAATTTTACTGATTGCTGGCTTTTTTAATTCTTCATCCACATCAAAGTCATCATCGTGAATTCCATCCTTAATGGTATCTTTAAATAAGTCATCCAGTTCTTTAGGATCAAATCCAGTAAGCGAGACATCAAAATCTGCACCTTGTAAATCAGCAATCAAAAGGGCAAGCTTATCCTTATCCCAATCACCGCTAATTTTATTTAAAGCGATATTGAGGGCTTTTTCCTTTTCCTCATCCATCTCAACGATGACGCATTCAACTTCTGATATACCCATATCAATGAGTACTTTAAGTCTTTGATGGCCACCTACTACATTGCCTGTCACCTTATTCCAGATAACCGGCTCCACATATCCAAACTGCTCAATCGAGCGTTTCAGCTTTTCATACTCTGCATCACCTGGCTTTAAATCTTTACGAGGATTGTATTTAGCAGGAAGCAGGTCTTTTGTATTCTTTTTTTCAATCAACATACCTTTTTACCGCCTCCCTTAGCTCTTTATAGCAATCTAAAAACTCCCAAGAATGCAATCCATATCTGAAATGACCGTAGGTAGCAGTATCCGCATAAATGACATCGGTCAGCCTTAACTTTTCGATAATGGCTGCAGGTCTTAGATTGAATACATCTAACACAGCACGGCAAAGGATACTTTCCTCAATCGACCCTGTTCCAAAGGTATCAATCTCAAGAGCAACAGGATCTGCTTTTCCAATTGCATAGGAAATCGCTACCTGACATCGCTTAGCAAAGCCACATCGAACGATATTCTTTGCAATCGCCCTTGCCATATAGGCACCACTGCGGTCAACTTTTGTCGGGTCTTTTCCTGAAAATGCACCGCCCCCGTGGGATGCAATGCCGCCGTATGTGTCCACCATTATTTTTCTGCCTGTTAATCCTGTATCAGCGGCAGGTCCACCTTCCACAAAGCGCCCGCTTGGATTAATGAGTATCTCCGTTTCATCATCAAATGGATATTTTTCAAAGACAGGCCAAAGCACCTGAGAGATGATTCCATTCCTTAAATCATTTAAGTCTTTATCAGCACCGTGCTGAACGGAAACAACAATGGTCTTGATCCGCTTTGGCTTATCATCTTTATACTCTACTGTAACTTGAGCCTTACCATCTGGGCCAATGTCTTTGATTACGCCATTCTTCATCACCTTATCCAGCTTTTCGCAAATGGCATGAGATAAGACTAAGGGGAGAGGTAGTTTCTCACTAGTTTCATTGGTGGCATAGCCATAAACGGTGCCTTGGTCACCCGCTCCTAACATGGAATACCATGACGTATCACCCTCACGAGATTCCAAGGCTTGATCCACACCACCTGCGATATCTTTACTTTGCTGATGGACATAGACAAAGACTAAAAACTTTCTAGGATTGTAGCCCACATCCGTAAGAACACGGCGGACAACACCTCTAATGTCAATTCTCTTTGAGCAGGTAATCTCACCGGCAACAATGATGTGTCCTTTGGTTGCCATCACCTCACAAGCGACACGAGAGGATTTATCTTTTCTTAAACACGCATCTAAAATGCTATCTGAAATAAGGTCACATAATTTATCGGGATGACCTTTACATACACTTTCACATGTTCTATATTTATTCATTTTATTTTCCTTTCCGAGCAGATAATAACCGCTCCATCAAATCATCTTGTGGACTTCTGCCTCCAAACTCCACAGAGCAGTTTTCCTTTACAATTTGGTAAATCTGATACCAACACTGGTTGACCTGTTTCATGTATTCACGGCTCATCGCAACATAAGGTGATGCGATGGCAGCTGAAGTGGTTGGATGCTTTGCAAGAAATCCATATTCTGAAATACACTCTTCGCACTGAATCCAACGAGAAACACTCATGGCATACTGCTCGATTAGCTGGTTGTTTACTAACATTTCGCAGCTACGATCTTTCAGCCACTTGTAAGTTTCGATATAAATATCTTCTGCACAGAGGTCTTTACCGTTTTTCTGAGCCGCCTTTAAATAATCTTTTACTGGAGGAACATCCGTGCCTTCCATTTCTGCTGGCTCCGGCAGTACTTGAACACCGTTTAATCTGCCATCAGCAATTTTGTCGGTTAGAGCCTTTGATTTTCTTCCAGCACCAACACGCTGACCGCCTCTTGCTGTACCGTCTTTCGCCATGTTTTCACCCCACTTTTCTAAAAGTCTTTAATACCCCCTTTGATTTCTGATTTTTACACGCGAAGCCCCAGGCCGTTGTCCGCCATAAGAGGTCTAGAGATTTGACCTCCCCCTTGGCTCAGCTACGAATCTGTCGATCACCGAGTTCTAAATGAATCTTGTTGTGACAGGATTTACATAAGGACATCAGATTACTTCTATCGTGTGTACCACCTTGAGAAACAGGGAGGATGTGATGCACTTCATCAGTGGGAGTCAGTCGTCCTTTCTCTGTACACATCTCACATAAAGGATGTTCCTGTGCATAACGGTCACGGATTCTTTTCCAAGCTCTACCGTACTTTTTATTGACATCTTTTGACCGTTGATATTTGTCATAGCGTCTACGTTCTTCTAGTCGATGGTCATCACAGTACTGACCCTCGGTTAAGTTTGGACAACCCGGAGTACTGCACGGTCGTTTCGGTTTTCTTGGCATCGTATCACCTCGCTTTCTGGGCATAGAAAAAGCCCTGCAGGGCATGGCCCACAAGGCTTGGTAAGTATTCTATCTTGCTGATTATAATGTAACATGAAGATGAGGTGCTTATCTCTGCTCAAAAGTGCTCATTGCTGTTCAACTTTTGAATAGTTATTGGATTTTCAGGTACAATAACATGATTTAAGGCATTACCATGCCATCTGCGAATAGTACTCTTATCCGCATTCAGCTCATCACCAATTTGCTCCCAGGTAAAGTTGTGAACGTAGCGGTAACGTAACACCATGCGTTCATCGATATCCGTTACTTTATTAATCACATCTCTAATCTCTGCTTTAAGTGCTACAAGGTGATCCACCTCATCATTAATCTTGATTTGTAGTTCTTCAATTCGCTCAAGGTATCTGACAAACAAAGCATCGGTATGCCGTTGTGTTTGTATTCTCTCGCCCCAGCTGGGGGAGGAAACACTGGTCGATAATTCCCTCAGCCTTTCCATTTCCTCAATGTTTGATTGGATTCGTTTGTCTAGCCTGTAGGCTTGGTGTAAATATTCTTTTGCTTTCATTGTTCGCTCACCTCCGCTTGTAGCTTTTTGATTAGGATTTCTCCATCAACAGAGGTAAGTTCTCTATACCAATCAGAGCGGAAGAACCTCTCCACCTCGTTTTTCATATCTTGTGCCGGTCCATAGCTCGGCCGTTTCTTTAGTTTTTTTAAGGCATCTCTATAATCCTTAACAGCCATTAAGATAATTGCATTGGCTAAATTTTGATAAGGTTCTGTCATCGCATCACCTCTAAATTTGCCTTTACCGCATCAATCAAGGCATCTTGAGTTTTCTCTTTTTTTGTGAGTGCAAGCAGTACGTCTTCATCGATGGTGTTTTTGGTGATGATGTGGTGAACAATAACTGTATCCTTTTGACCCTGCCTATAAAGTCTTGCATTAGTTTGTTGATACAGCTCTAGTGACCAGGTCAGACCAAACCAGATAAGCGTTGAACCGCCGCTTTGAAGATTAAGACCATGACCGGCACTGGCTGGATGAATAACAGCAATGGGTATCTTTCCATCATTCCAAGCCTCAATATCCTTTGATGACTGAATCTGTCTGACTGGAAATCGCTCTTTAATCCGTTCTAAATCATGCTTATACCAATAAGCAACAAGGACTGGTTTCCCATTCGCTCCTTCGATTAAATCTTCCAAGGCATCTAGCTTTTTGTCATGAATCACATGAGCTTTATTTTCGCTATCGTATACTGCACCATTTGCCATCTGTAGCAGTTTTCCAGAAAGGACTGCCGCATTAACAGCATCAATTTCTTCATCACCTAAGTTAGCCACCATGTCTTCCTTAAAATCTGAATAGACTTTCCATTCTTTTTCACTTAAAGTGACAAACACTTCATTACTGACATATTCAGGCATCTTGAGATAATCGGTAGATTTCATAGAAATAGTGATGTCCGATATTTGTTTGTAGATTTCCTCTTCTGCACCTGGCAGTGGTTTATAAGAAAATACAATCTGTGCGTTTCGCTTATCTGGCTTAAAGTAGGTATTTCGGTAATGACTAATGTAGCGTCCAAGCCTTTGACCCAAATCAAGAATGCGAAACTCTGCCCATAAATCCATCAATCCATTACTGGAGGGAGTACCGGTAAGACCGACTATTCTTTTTACAGCGGGTCTAACTTTGAGTAGACTTTTAAACCGCTTTGCGCCATAAGACTTAAAGGATGACAGCTCATCAATGACCACCATATCAAAGTGAAAAGGAATACCACTTTTATGAACCAGCCAATCCACGTTTTCACGGTTGATGATATACAGCGTTGATTGTTTCTTGAGGGCATCGATTCTTTCTTTTTCCGTTCCCACTGCCACCGAATAAGAGAGTCCTTTTAGATGATCCCACTTTTTTATTTCGGCAGGCCATGTATCCCTTGCGACTCTTAAAGGCGCAATGACTAACACCTTACATACTAGAAAGCTATCCAAACACAAATCAAATATGGCAGATAAGGTAATCACACTTTTACCTAAACCCATTTCAAGAAATACTGCAGATATGGGGTGGGATAAAATGAATTCAGTGGCATAGCTTTGGTATTCATGTGGCTTGTATTTCACTAAGTATCCCTCCAATCTGTTTTACATCATCTAGGCAATAAACTAGAAAGCCTAATGCCTCTAGTTGTTTCTTTCTTTTTTTCTGTAAAGGTCGCATCCTTTTACCTGTTGCCTTACATTCAACAAAGGCGATTCTGCCCATGGGAAGTAATACAATGCGATCGGGCATTCCATCTATTCCAGGACTCACAAATTTCGGGGCAATGCCTCCCATGCTTTTTACTGTTGCTACCAGTTTTTGTTCTATATATTTTTCTTGCATAAATGACCTCCAACAATTCATCAGGAACAACAAGCACAACTTTTAACGTTTTTTCCTATACGCGCGCATACACACGCTCACGATGCTTTACTACTACTATTTATTAATTTATTACTAAGTAGTAAAACTCTTGTTCCACTCATTCCAGTAAAGCCAAAACATCGGTAATGACTGGGTTTTTAAGAGAACAAGCATAAGGAACAACTAAAGAACAAGGAACGACCTTACTCATTCTTCTCGTAACAACGTTGCCTACCGTAAATGGGAAAAATACTTGTTCCGTTCTTGTTCCCTTGGTACTTGTTCCACCCATTAATCTTTTTCATAATGCCAGCAATGGCATAGGAGTCCGCAGGCTTCATGGCGGAGGCATCCCTTCCAAAGCATTCACACCAAATTTCCATATTACATACAAGGGTGCGTTCTACCGTACCGACACGAGATTCCCCACCAAATTCACTACCGTTTAGGTAATTTCTTCGCTCGTATAAGGACAGGGCATTCCAGTCATCGGGTAAAAGCGTATCGAGGTAAGTGCGAACAAGCCCTTCTCGCTCATCACTCTCCATGGCATCTGCCTGCTCATTCGTTGCTAACTCTACATCACTGCCTTCTAAATAGAGCTTTTCACCTTTGGCATAAAGCACCAAAGTTTCTGCCCATATCTGCTCTACATCGTATACGGACATCTGCCATGCTTTTCTTTTGCCGTCACCACTAATGCGCACAGGCCAGAATCTTCGGTTACCCGTGATGTCTCGCAAAAATCCACTCTCTGCATTGGTTGAACCTACAATGATGCACTGACGAGGGTGACTTTCAACATTAACACCATAACTGGCACGGTACTTATCATCAGACCTTGATATAAAGGACTTCACAACCTCCACATCAGTTTTTCGCATTCCAGCTAGTTCACCAAGCTCTAAGATCCAGTATCCTTGGAGTTTCTCAGGTCCTGATTTATCTTTCATATCTGTGAGCGTCAAGCTATCGGAAAACCAATCGCCTGCAAGTTTTGCAAAGAAGGTTGATTTACCAATTCCCTGTGGGCCATTAAGAATTAAGACGCTATCAAACTTCGTACCAGGATGATAAATACGTGCTACCGCCGCCACCATCATCTTTCTTGTAACGGCTCTGGTATAGGAGTTATCTACTGCATTAAAGTAATCAATAAGCAAGGTTTCAACTCTATCGATTCCATCCCAATCCGATAAATTATCAAGGTATTCTTTTATAGGGTGATAGGAACGCTCTGCTGCGACTGCTAATATTGCGTCCTTTGTTTTGGTTGGGGAGTAGATGCCATATTTATTAGATAGATAAACTTTAAGGGCTGCATTATCTGAATCATTCCAGCCGCCCTTCATCTGTTCCCAAGGCAGTCCGTCTCTAGCATCGATTCCATCACGGTGCTTATTAAAGGCAATGGATTCTAGTTCTGAGTCGTTACGGATGATGAGAACGATATTATCCAAGGTGTCCTTAATCTTTCCTTGCTTATCCAGTTCAAGTGCTGTCTGCCAATTATCCTCCGTAAAATCAATCGTTGCCTGCTCCATCCGCTCTTTCGTAAACTGTGCTTTTACTTCGTCGTCTTGGATAGCAAATTCACACATATTGATAAAGGATGGTAGTTTACTTGGTGGCGTGCTTTCTGTCGCTCGATCATCTAAATGACCAAATCGGTGGATGCGAACAAGGTCAAAAGCATTAAGCAGTCTCCCACTTGCAGGATCTGTTGCGTGGTGGGAATAGGCAAACTTATCATCATAGAGGATGACACCGGCACTAGAATCAGCCGGGATATAATCATAGCGACTAGTCATTGCTGAGGGCTCGTATATATCCTTTAAAAACCTATCGATTGCACTACTTACTGAGTAGGTACGGCAAAAAGTACCGATGACACCTTCCTTAGAAAGCGGATCGGCTTGTTCCTTTAATGAGCGTTCAATGACTTCTGACTGCCTAGAGGATACGGGCCAAGTACTGGTGTCTCTCCAATCATCGTATTTATTTAGAAACACATCAGGATCAAGGAGAGAACCCTCTTTTTCTTCATACACAAAGACACCGTTTCTAGAGGTAGACGGCCAATACATTAATCGTTCCGGTTCATAGGTCGTATCATCAAAAAGGTCGATGCCTATTTCTTTTGCGACCATGCGACTAACAGCTGCATACTCTTCCTCTCCCACATCACGAAAGAGAGGAATGATCAGCCTTAGTCTTGGATTTTCTGGAGTATGCTTATGGGTAGAATAGATGCAGCACTGGTAAGGGAAGAAGGTACAGATTTCTTCCCAAATACCACTTGTTCCGTAATCCATATCAAGAGTCAGCATGGACCGCGACAGCACATTTCCTTTTTTACGTCTGCCATCTTTTAAGTGGCCACCAACAAAGCCGCCCACATCCTTGATGGAATCCTGTCCGCCTTTTCTCATTTTCCGGTATTCTTCAACAGTTTCAGTAGTACGCTGTGTGGTCTTAACACGGGAACAGAACTCATCCCAGCTAATATCGCTGTTTTTCCACTTTTTATCCATTCGGCTATTACCGTATGCTATCTTCATAAAGCCTCTACCTCCTCAAAATCCTTATTGAAATATCTGACCAGTTGTCTACGTTTCTTTGCCTTTTCTATTTCAATACTCATTCCTTTTGAGATCACATCACCTAGAACCCAGACCTCTTGGCATTTGCCCATCAAAATGATGTCCATGAAAATAGCCAGGTCGCGTTCCTTTTCATCATTGTTATTCATGAACTGAGGGAACATGAGGTGGGGAGCAAGAGGAATATTTCCTTTATCTAAAGCAAAACGGCAAAATGCTCGTGTTCTCTTGTTATTGTTTTCTATATCTCCACTAAAGGGAGAACAGATATAGACTAAGGGCTTAAAGGCAGCTTTTGCTGCTGCCTTTTCCTCACGAGTTATATTAGTAAGTGCTGCATGGGGAGTTGGATCATGATAGCCTTCAGCATTGAATTTATTTACGTTCATCATAGCTACCTCCAACTCTAGTCTTTTTGCTACATTCGCTGCAATATATTGCAGTACCAAATAAATCACTTTCGCCATCGCTTAGGATTTCTGCTATATCTACTGACACCTCAGAGCCACACATAGGACAATAGCAAAACACATTCTCATCAGTTATTTGAATGGATATCTCCAGAGTATCGCTCAATCTTTCTTTCACATAAAACATAATGATTGCCCTCCTTAATTTTTGTTCTCTTCCATCTTCAGCTTGTACCATTCCAGATGACGCTTACGTTGCTGATAATCTGGGACAGCCACTAATAAGCCCACATCTACTTTTTGTAAAGTTTCAAGCATCGTAATCTGCTCATCAGAAAGATGAGGACGGATACTTTTACCTTTTTCAATGCCATTTGCAATCCTAAATTGCTTTGCAGACATCCCAGTAACAATGCGGTTAATCATGTCGCATTCATTACTGAAGTGATAAGGCTTGGGATTTTCATGGAGCAACTTAATGTTGTCAGTCAGCAAAGGAAACTCCTTACGAGCAGAAACAAGAGTTTTAATAAACTGTTCCATTTCATTAAAGCGTTTGATGTATAGCTCTTTGAACTTCATTGCTTTCTGCCCGGTATATCCCATAACCAACATTGTGAATCCATCACGAGTCATGGCATAAGCCTTTTGTTTTCTGTTCCAACCATCTGTGTATGAGGTCGGCTCAAAATTGAGCTGAGCAAATTCTCTACTTAACCCAGATTTGGGATCAGTGATTTTGGTAATGTCTCGCAGAACATTTTTGTGTTCCTTCTCAAAGAACTCTGCCACGAACAAACTATCCACTCTTGCCGTATCCTTGGTGTCGGCAAATACACCATATTGATCTTTAGGTATTAATTCTCTCATCAGAATTACCTCCTTATAATTTTTGAGAGGTCTTGACCTCTTACCTAGTAGCCTTGGGAAAAGGTCAAATCTGACGATTTGGATATTCTTTTTCTAATTTTTTTGTTGCTCGCTTTAATTTCTGAGTGATATTGTTTTCATCTGCACCGATGAAATTGGCATACTCACGGATTGACATACCGTCTATTCGAACTGCGATAAACATATCTGCCCAGTCCTGCTTATTACCTAGGATCTTGCGTATCCATTGGCAGACATCCTCATATTCATCCTGATAAGTACGCTCTATTTCTTGAGAGTTATCAGCAAAGGTATCCATAACATCTATTTCATCTTCGGCTTGGTCATCCTTACGATAAGGTCTCTTTGGATTTCCCAAATGCCTGTGGTAGCGACGCCAATGGTTGTATTCCTTGCTGTTCATGAGATCGAACATTTCTTGCAAGTTCTCGCAGCGTTCTACCTCCGCTTTCTTTTCAGGATTTGCCTCTGCAAGTCGTTGCTCATAGTCGATATCCAGCATGACGCTGTAATCTCCATCTGGAATTTCAATTGTGGTGTAGTTCTTGTGACCATTTTTGATGTGGTCTTCATATAAAACTCGAATCTTCATTAAGTATTCCTTTCCGCCTGGGCATTGACGGCGGAATACAAAAAGAGCCTGTGGTGAAGATGACCACAGACTCCGCTTGTCCTAAAAAAGAGCACACGAAAGTAAGGTGGGTGCATCTTCATTCCAAACACAATCTTTTTCACTGTGTTCTAAACTCTTATGCATCCCGCCATCCGTATGCGCACTAGGACTTTGAGATTGATTTTGTTGAGCGATAACCGCTCTGGTAAATTACTCCCTTAGTGAGGGTAGATACGTAGGCTGATTATTCAAATCTGTCTCTACCTATCATTTGTTCTGAAAATCACTTTTTCTTACTTGGTCTTGTTTGACTTAAAGCACTGCCAGCAACCGATTTGGCTTTTTTGCTGTAACGTCCATCGCTAAGAATTTTGCTTGCTTTTGATGCAACTCTCTTTGATGTTTGCTTTGAATTACGTTTGGCCATCTGAGCTACCTCCTTTCATTTTTTGGATTCGTGCATTCATTTTCGTAAATATAATGTAGATTTTCGCAAAGATTCGTGATAGAATATCTTTGTTATGCCTTTAACTAAATGATGCTGTTTTAAATCCTGTCTACATAATATAAAAACCCACCTTTCGAACTGGGTACGTTCCAGGTCGAAGGTGGGTACAAAGTGGGACAACTATCTTGAAAGGAGTTAACGTAATGGAATTTAATGATTTCTTCAATCTAATGAAGCCTGTACTAGGTAAAGAAAGATCAAATGCTAAGTTGGTGCGAAATCTAATAGCTATGATTACTAAAACTGATGGCGATGTTGACCCTTCTCAAGATCAGTCAGACGATACTTTGAAATCTTATGCAAATGGGAAAAGACCTCTGTCTCCTGAATACGCTAGGGGGATAATCACAGAGATTGAATTTCAGAATTTTGTTGATTCGGTGAATTCAAATGATGAGGTTGTAATTGAAAGACTATCAGATAGTTTTAAACCGTATGATTCAACAGTAACTCCTGATGTAGCGGGTACAGTTGCAGGAAAATTTTTCTTAGAAATTCTTTATAAAGCTGCTGGTGAAAACACTGATGTGCAAAAGTCCTTAATGCCTTCAAAGTATTATTTAAGACATAGATATGGAAATCAATTGTTAGTAGAAAACAAAGGAAGTTGCCCTTTTAAGGGGTGTGGTAAACCACTCTTATTGAGTAACAACGAAGCAACACAAGCATATTTTGACGTGATTATGATAGATAGGGAAAGTGGAGAGCATAGCGAAAATTTAATTGCTCTTTGTCCAGAATGTGCAGCAAAATATTTACTATCTCATACAGAAGAAGAACAAATCGAGTTGCAGGATTTAAAGATATCTATGTTTGAACTTTTATTAGCTCAGAAGTCACTTACGGATATAAAAGTTGAAGAAGCCATATCGGAAGTTTTGGAAGTTCTTTATGTGACCAATCCAAATGAAATCACCAAGTTAAATTATGAACCTCAATCTGTAAGAGATAAGATTTACAAGAATAATTACCTCTTATTAAGAACTAATATTTTTAATGTGACTCAGTATTATCCGTTTATTGAAACACAGTTTAAATCTTTGTCTAGAGAAAAGAAAATGAATTACAATGTGCTGTCCTCGCAAATAAGACTTGCGTATGTCACAGCATTAGAAAAAACAAGTATGCAAGACGAAATTTATAATTCACTCGTTGAGTGGCTTATGGGCATCACAAACAAATCCAGAGTAGCCTGTGAGATAGTTATTTCGTTTTTTGTACAGAAATGTGAGGTATTTGATGCTCCTTCCAAACAAACTATTTAGCTATAAAGAAAGTACCCTGGCTAAATTTCCAGTACTTATAAAGTGCTTGAATAATAGACCTTACTCGGTAGAGGAATTATATAACACAAACAAAAGTCTGTTTTTAGATATAGAAGATTATACAGAAACGTTATGCTGTCTTTACGCATTAAGAAAAATCGAACTCGATGAAGAAAGGGGCGTGATTGTCTATGTTGAAGAAGATTCAGTGCGATAAATTTATTTCCAAAGGGCAAGTGCGTCCACCAATAGAGTTTAAAAAAGGGCTTAATACTATTCTTGGAGGTGTGAATGCTAATAACTCCATTGGCAAAACAACTCTGCTACTTATAATTGATTTTGCATATGGTGGAGAATCTTATCTTGATAGTGATGCTGTAAACCAAGTAGGACTGCATACGATTAATTTTGAATTTGAATTCAATGGTACTTCTTATTTCTTTTCTAGAAGTACTACTCAGAGATCCACAATCAATAAATGCGATGAACAATTTAATTTCGTTGAAGAAATTAATATTAGGGACTTTTTATCTTTTTTACAGGTTCAATATGGCATTGACTTTTACGGAACTACATTTAGAAATCTAATTGGTCGATACTTTAGAATCTATGGGAAAAACAACCATGACGAAAAAAAGCCATTACATAGTACTCCCAAAGAAAATAATGTAGCGGCGATTACTGCACTAGAGAAGTTATTTGAGTCATTTGAAGTTATTGAAGCCTACCGAACTGAGTTAAAAAAAGTATCGGACAAATTAGATGCTCTGAAGAAAGCGAGAAAACAAGATGTCATTTCTTACGGGTCAATCACAACAAAGAAGCGTTACAACGAAAACCTTAATGACTTAGAAAAATTGGAAGTTAGCTTGAAGAATCTAGCAACTTCTAATAACTCTGATTATGTGGATCTAGATTTAGAACAAGCAGATCAGATTAGTCGAATCAAGACTCAATTAAATATTCTGATGAGAAATAGAACATCAACTAAAACACAGTTAAATCTTGTTGAAGACAACCTCTCCTCAAATCCAGAGGTCCATCATGGTCCATATGAAGAGTTAGAGCAGTTTTTTCCAGGAATTAATATTCGTAAACTATCTGAAATTGAATCATTTCATGAAAAACTAAGTGAAATACTAATGGCTGAATATGAGCAACAGAGAAGCGAATTGAGCAAAACTCTTGAAAGACTGAATCACGAAATTGATAGTCTTAAGAATCAACTTTCCAAGCATGGAGAACCCGCAAATTACTCAACGACTTACTTAAATAAATACAAAGAGTTAAATCTAACAATTGAAAGGCTGCAGGCACAGAATCGAGATTATCTTTTAGTTGAGGAATTAAATATTTCAAAGAAGGACGTAAAAGGCCAACTTCAAAAAGTTGAAGAGGCTGAATTGCGTAAAATTGAAAGTAGCATCAATGAGCAAATGGTTCGCTTTAACGATAGAATCTACGAGAAAAAAAGAAAAGCTCCTGTACTCGATTTAGACAGTGGTACAACTTACGAGTTCTATACTCCTGATGATAGTGGTACAGGAACTTCATATAAGAGTCTTATTGTATTTGACCTGAGTGTTTTAGAAACGACTATGTTACCTGCACTGGCACATGATTCACTTCTATTTAAAAACATTGGTGATGAACCGCTCAATAAGATAATTCAACTATACACAGAGTTTGACAAACAAATATTTATAGCTTTTGACAAAGATGAATCTTACTCAGAGGAAACTAGCCAGATTCTTAATAATACCGCTGTCATTCGCCTAAACGAAAACGGTGATGAACTATTTGGACGCTCATGGAATATCAAGGAGTGAGAATTATGGGTATCAGTTTAAGCTACAACCGATTATGGAAACTGTTGATAGATAGAGGAATGACTAAGCAGGATCTAAGAAAAATCACAGGTCTAAGCTCTGCTCCAATTGCTAAGTTGGGCAAAGGTCAGAATGTTAACACTGATGTGCTAATTAGAATATGTAATGCATTGGACTGTGATTTACACGACATTGTAGAAACTGTTCATGATGAAAATACTTTATAGAATAAAATAAGATAAGAGGAGGTATGGACTTTGACAATGACATTTGGTGCTGCTGAGCATCGTATACTCGATATGTTTAAAATTGGAACGCGTTTTATATTTGACGACATTGAATATGTTGTTACAGTTTCTGGTAAACCCACTTGTAGTAAAGGTGAACCAAAAACAGATATTTATATAGCAGCAAAGAGTTCCGTTAATACAATTAAAGAATTTAAGATTTCATTCAAAAAGATTAATGCTGATTTTCTAGAAAATAAAACTAATGCAGAACGCGCCGAACAATTACTTGGAAGCGAATGGGATAATATTATCGCAATGGCAACATCTAATATGAAGGATGCTTTTCTTTCAAGACCGTTAATTTATAGAGAAAAGTTCGGAATAACTGATGCAGGAGCAATTACACTAGGCTGGAAGTTTGAACTTCTAAACGTCCTAAGCGGTCAGTTAAGCGGTGTCATAGACCTCTCAAGAGAACAAGTTATTGATGTTTATGCAGGTACTAATCTCGTGGGTGATAAAAAGGATTCAACAGTTAATCGTATAATGGTTCCCAACAGTGGAATTTCAAACTATATTCTTTTTGAAGATAAAGCATTTGGCAGTGTCCAACAGGTAATTGATTCATTAATAACCATAGAGGATTATGTTGAATTAAACCCCAATGTATATTTTGCATGTAAAGCCTTAAACTATAGAACTTTTAAGAAAAAATATGATGGTAATAGACCTCTCGCTGTTTATGTTGATTGGTTTGTAAGAGAAGGAAAATTGGCATATAATCTTGATTTCGATACTCCCCTGAAGCAAGGTGGTAATTATGCTTTTGCAAGATTAAAATCCGCATTAGATACTCTTGGTGTGGAAACAACAAATGACTTAAATTCATATAATGTCGAGAATAGTAATACAATATTTGGCTAAAAAAAAGATGGTGCCCAAGTTTTGATAGGCACCATCCTTTTTTGTTACTTAAGAACATCTTTAATTGCCACTGCAATCTCATAAGCAAGATTAACTGGAACAGCATTACCAATCATCTTGTATGCATTATTAACATCAGTATATAAAAACTGAAAATCATCTGGGAAACCTTGGACTCTAGCAATTTCTCTTACTGTCATTCTTCTATATAGTGACTCTTTACCTTCAACAAATCTACAGTCATTCTTTCCTACCTTTACCATCTTCGGTGCTTGTGGATGCAACTGGCATTGTCTTCCTGAAGCTTGTACGGTATAAGCTTGCTCGTCCCAAGATTTTACCCTATTTCGACTCATAAAAATTGGCGAGAAAGCTCCTGTAAAGAATTCATTATTGTTTTTTGCATTAGGATTATGCTTGTTTTTATCTGCGGCAGGAACTGCAGTATCCTGTAAATCCCAGATAATATCTCTAAGCGTAATCTTCTTATCATCCGAAACTGTTGACCCCTCTGGAAAATCAAACTTGATATCTAAATCTTTTCTAAATCCTATATAGAAAACTCTCTTTCGCTCTTGTGCAACACCATAATCTTTAGCATTAACCATTGTTAAAGATACATTATACCCGGCATCTTCAAACATTTTTAGAATGTTTTGTACTGCATCTGAGTGTCTATTCGAAAGCATACCACTTACATTCTCTGCTAGGAAGAATTTAGGGCTAAATTCTTTTAATATTCTGATGTAGTCAAAGAAGAGTTGACCTCTTTCATCATCTATCCCCTTAAGTGCTCCAGCCTCTGACCACGATTGGCAAGGCGGACCTCCGATTATCCCATCAATCTCACCATTCAAGTATTTTTCCATATCCACTTTGGTAACCTGACGAATATCTCCTTCTATTAACTTAGTCTTAGGATGGTTAACCTTATATGTGCTCCATATAGTTTTGTCATAATCATTAGCAACAGGAATCTCAAAACCTGCTTTTTCAAATCCTAAATCCAAACCACCACAGCCACTAAATAAGCTAATAATCTTCATTCTTTTTCCTCCCAAATTTTTCTGTCTATATCAAAAGGTAAGTCGTTTTTGTCACAGAAGTCTTTTATTTTTTTCAAAGCTTGATAATTAGGCGTTGCTTTTCCATTTTCCCAGCGGTTTACTGTAGAAAATGAAACGCCCAATGCATCAGCAAAACCCGACTGACTTAAAAGACCTTTTCGTCTTATGCTTTTTATTGTTTCACATAAATCCACTACACATCCTCCTATCCATATGTATAGCGTTATTATAGCATATTTAGGGTATCTTAGAAAGAGATTTTCTTTAGATCCTTTTGGGCTTATTGCAATCTTTATCATTTTATTTAAAATGGCATGTCTTCTTGAGACCATAGCTCAATTAAATTAATATCATCACTGCTTGGTCGATTTTTTTCCTCTTTGTCTACTTTTATAAATATCGGAACTTGAATTGCGTTTCCAGTAATAATAGCTTCACCTTGTCCCAAGCTAGGAATCTTCTGATATGAACTTTTATCTAAGGTTGGCATAGTATTTTCAAGCATTCTTAAATCTTTCTCATTCACTAATCGATGTATTAAATAGTTGTGAATTTGAGATAGAATAGTTGAAGATATATCTGCGGGCCTTTGACTCGATAAAGTAAGGTAAAATCCGAATTTTCTTCCTTCTTTTATTATTTCTTCAAAAACTGAAAGCCTGTAATCTTGCCAATCATCACCATTATTTCTATAATCAGCATTTAAAATATTGTGTGCTTCATCGATTATCAAATGCTTAGTTTTTGTTACGTCATTTCCAGCGACAATCTTTTTCTGCTCATCATATATCATTTTTGAAAGTAACATTGGAATCAATCGAGTAATTTCTTGGTTAGCATATACTAAAGAAATAATATTAAGAGTTTTATACTTATCCGATATATCTTCTACAACCTCAATAACTTTTTCTAAACTAGAAAATGCAGTGTCTATGCGACTAAATAGCGGATTCAAATGTTCTATATTTGTAGACTTCCAAGAGGTCTGATGCACTTTCTGAAAATCTAAATGCATTTTAAGTTTTTTAATTTCATTGTTACTTTCAAAGGTTTTGGAAAGTTCATCTTTAATTTGATTCAAGTTCAAATAAACAATATCTTCAGGTAACATATCCGATTTATCATTTATGTATTTCTTTTCTCCATCATTCATATACATATATGCTTTGCGTTGCGAATGATACTCTAATCCTTTAAGTTCATTAAACAAAGAATCATTATTAATAAATGAATTTGCAACGGAGATCCAGTTGTCTTTAGCGTCTGAACTTGCTGCATCTCCACTAGTTAATATCTTTTTTATTGTTCCTACAACAAATTTAGCTATTCCATCACCATCAAATTTTTTCTCATTCCATAGGTTAATCGCACGTCTTAAAAAAGGGACTTGAGTTGCTGAACGAGCGTCAAATAAAATTGAAAGAATATCGGCATTAAACAAATATTCTTTTTTTACGGGTAGTTTTACACCGTTATCTTTATTTGTTGCAATCTCATATATCATCTTATCACTTGCATCTACTCCGAACATTTCTTCTCCAGTATACTCTCCGTTAAAATCAATAACATAAAATTGAGAAGCATTTATAATAGATTGATTGTATTTAGTTCTGAAAAGTTGCAGATATAGTTTGTGCAATGTATTTGACTTTCCGCTTCCTGTATTCCCGAATACTCCTATATGTGAAGCGAAAAGTTTGTTAATCGGAATTTTGATTGGTTGTCCTTCAAGTATCGATTTTCCAATATAAATTGCCGCCTCATCGTTCTCAACACCATAAATAATATCGAGTTCTAATTTAGTAGTTAAAGTAATTTCATTCCCAATCATCGGTACAAATTGGCTCGTTACTTGAAATTTTCCTTCCTCAATAACACCCTTTGTTTTTAATGTAATGATTCGATTAATAGAATCTTTATGAAAACGATTATCAAACTCCTTGCTACGAACTGTATTTTGTTGATCAACAATCTTTTCGCTTGAAACGGTTGTAATTATTTTTATGTCGTTCTGATTAACAGTTAGAAATGCACCCACTTTAGGACCAGTTAAAAGTTCACCATACCATATGTATTGGGCATCATTAGACATATGGTACATCCCAACTTCAGATACATCACCATCGACGCCAACTATTACACCTAGTTTCTTACTTGGATTTGTCATCTTTCAAGTCCTCCAGGGTAGCACCAGATAAAATGTTATTAAAGTTATCCAGAGTTAAGCTATACCATTCTTCATTTTTATCATTTGTATTCTTTGTTAGATTCTTATTTTCAAAATTGCTTGGTGTTAAGATTTTTAGATTTGCGGGCAAAGACCTAACCCCTAAATTATCCATGTAAATTTGTCTATCTGAGTCTGAATACGCAAAAACATACATCATTAACTCAGGATTTTTTAAGGCTCTTAAAATCATTTTACCAATATGCTTATCTTGAAAAGAAAATCCTATAATAAATAAAACCGATTGTGGTTTATCCAATTCAAGTTGGAACACTCTCAGCATTTCGTGGAAGTAATTATTTAAAAATGTATCTTGAGCCTCCAGACCCGTCGGTTTTACAATCATTGGGTTTTTAGTGACGTGATTACATATATAAATTTTTTCCTGTTCTTCTTGCCAATTAACGGACCCATGAGGCTTTATTAATGATATTGATGGAATTTCACTAATGTAGTTGTCATTTAACCCTTTATAAGACACCACTTGATTGTAGTTAGAGCTATCCAACTCTCGTGTAAAATACCCCTTTGCTCCATCGTTAAAAATAAACCTGCTATTTAATAGTAATCTATCTACAGCCTTTTCAAGAAATAAATCATAATTTGTCGTGAAAATATTTGCAGATTTTGGGGCTTGTCTAGAATTTGAAAGATTAAGAACATCAATTATTACTTTAATAAGTTCATAATAGTCTTCTAAATTTCCTGCGATTTTATAATCTTCATCAAACTCGTACGTTTCATCTAATAATTTTATACTTACCTCTTTAATTTTCTCAGTAAGAAAATCATTAGCAGTCTTCCCCCTAGATACATCATCCTTAAAATCCCTCATTAACCCAATTGATTTTGCTGATGCTCCCGAGCCAATCAAAAAATTAAGTTGCTTTGTTATTGCAAGTTGCCGTAATCGTTTGATTAACTCTCTATCTTTTTTCATTTCATCAGTTTTCATTCTCAGAACTCTCCTCTCCAATCAGTTTTAAACTAATCATTTTTTAATTTTTTCAATTTTACTTTGCAAATACTCTAAAAGTCTTATAATGTTCAACAATTTAAAAATATAATGTGTATTCCAAGATCACAATCTAAGATGAATTAACTATAGTAATCTTGTCAACTCACCACATTTTTGCCAACAATCTTATCAACTCACCAACTCAATAACCGTATTGACCGATGACTTTTCAAATTCACCAATCTTGGATAACTTCCCTCATAGCAAAAATCCGCGATTATCCTTCCGGCTTAGAACCAGACCTCAAACCACGTAAAGCCTTTATTTACTTATCTTATTACGCCTTTACTTCTCTACCTTTGACATCAATACTACCGTCTCAACGTGGCTCGTGAGGATAGCAATGATGTCACTTGAGTATGTCCGTTCTCGGAAACATATCAATGGTATTTTGGCTGTTTTTAAAGAAACTGGCGTTCGAGGGAACATATCGACAATATCTCTTACCACTCAATCAAAACACAATCCTTTAGTGAAAACCTCTTAATAAATAATTCTATCTTATCTCTATCATCTTTACTATGCCAATAGAATATCCACCGGCGGTCCTTTAAAACCGGAATAATTATATCTGAATAATAGGGAAAGTCGACTCCCATTATAGAATGCCCCATCACAATAACTTCATCAATATCATTACTGCTAATAAATGACTTTAACGTGGCATAATTCAATTCTAGATTCTTTGATGCAGCTTCACAAAATCCAATAACCTGTTTAATCCCAGGTTCAATTGAAACAGCATAAAAATCATCTTGCCCATACTTTTCTTCCATTTCTTTTTGAATTGAATCTATGTTATTTTCAACTGATCCAAACTGGATTTGTTGTCTTACCGTATCGTTATTGATTAAATCGACCCTGACTTGTTCAGCAACCTCTGCTTCTTCAATTGTTGAAAAACTTGGGGTAAACCAATCTAATATATTTCGTGTGTTGATCAAGTCAATATGCCCATGTATATGCAAAATGTTATCCGGCGCAACTTTATAAACTTGTTCTAAAGTGCTGGTGTAATTAAAAGTAATATATAGGTCACTACCATTTAATTTTATTTTATCTTTCGGGTCAGAGAAATCTATCTGGGCTAACCATTCCAAAAAGTACCGACCAGTAAAATCGAATATATATTTTGTTTGCTCTTCCAAATCTATATCTATCCCATACCACCGTGAATCACTGTCATCATTTAAATCTGGATAATACTCGTTGATCGCATCATCAATGCATTCCTCATAATTAATCGTCAATGATTGTTCCAAATCGCTCCATTTATCTGTAGAAGATAAATTTAAATACTGAAATTCTTCGAAAGCTCTAAGTGCGTGAGAATAATATTTATGTTCTTTTAAGAAATCCCGATAATCTTTGTATCCAGTTCTAAAGCCATGATGCAAATCAAAACCGTTCCCACATATATAAAGTTTCATTCTTCCCCCTTGATAAGTTGTTTCTCCTTCTACCCAAAGTTACTAATCCCTATCAAAAAACTCTTTTGATTGTAGCATTTGAACCTGTTCGTTTCGTACTCCGATCGACAGAATTTTGTCTTTAAAAACACTAGCTTTAGCATCATTGTAATAATAGATATTCCAAATAACATTTTCTTGGATACTATCCATATCCTTCTTAAAATATGGTAAGTCCACATCGCCAAATGAATGCCCAACTACAAATACCCTATCTACAGACCTAAGCTTCTCGAAATAATTGCTATGGAGCGATAGATTTAAAGTTACATCCTTAAAAGTACTTTCATAATAATTTGACAAAGCTTTATAAATACTGGTTTCTTTCTCTCTAAATTTATTTTCCGCTTCATAAGCTAGCGCTTTATATTCTTTAATCCTCCCCAAATTCCCATGACCAATAATTGGTGGCATATCATCCTCATTTATAGAACCATGGATATGTAAAATTTAGGAATTATCAATTTTATAAACTTCCTCGAGAAGTAATGTGTAATTAAACGATTTTTCAGTATGCGCTTCGAGCTTTGCTTGTACTTTAGCCCATTCAAGACCTTCATGACGATCCATATTTTTCTGAAAACGGGCTTGCAATCTTCTAAGTAGTTCTTCACGTTGATCTGGTGCCAATTCCTCTTTATTGATTCATCACCATAATCCGTGCTAGACATTGAAAAAACGTGGATTTTCCTCTATTGTGTTAGTTGACTAGAAAAACACTCAAAGGAGGAAACCACGTTGTACTCTGACTTTACCACAGAATTTATTGGGCTTCCACATTT
>JACDJB010000336.1_pt1 | contig 53454 bp, 45 predicted proteins | sample 7454121 | NCBI WGS metagenome assembly JACDJB01 (sample SAMN14253290, study PRJNA609438) | sludge metagenome | isolation source: sludge after 25d culture with pyrite | collected 2018-12-20 | reverse complement strand
CCCGCACGTGTTCGGCTACCACGAGGTGTGGCACTCGATGACCGTGGCCGCCGGCTCGTGCCACTTCGCGGTGGTCGCGCTGGTCCTCATCCGCTGACACCGCCACACGCCGTTCTGTGTGCGATGGCATCGGCCTGACGCAACTGGCTGCACACAGAACCTGCGGGTCCGTCGTCAGGTTCGGCGGGCGAGCGTGAGCGCCACGTCGCCGTCAGCGTCGGTCCAGCGTTCGACGGTGCTCAGCCCCGCCTCGGCGAGCTCTCGCTCGACGTCGTCGAGGGTGAACTTCGCGCTGATCTCCGTGCGCAGGTGCTCGCCGCGACGAAGCTCGATGACCAGGTCGTCGAGCTCGTCGATCCGAACCACCTGGTCCTCGCCGGCGACCAGGTGCATCTCGATGCGGTGCTCGTCGGGGTCCCAGTGCGCCCGGTGGCGGAAGCGGGTCCGGTCGAAGTCGGCCCGCAGCTCGCGGTTCATCACGTCGAGCGCGTTGAGGTTGAACTCGGCGGTCACGCCGGTCGGGTCGTCGTAGGCGAGCAGGAGTCGGTCGACGGACTTCACCAGGTCGGTCCCGAGCAGGAACCAATCGTCGTCGCCGAGCGTCGCGGCGACCGTCGAGAGGAAGCGTCTGCGCTGGTCGGGATCGAGGTTGCCGATCGTCGAGCCGAGGAAGGCGAGCAGCACGCCGTCGCCGGCCGGGATCCGGTCGAGGTGGCGATGGAAGTCCCCGACGACGGCGCGGACCGCCACGCCCGGGTAGGCGCTGGCGATCGTGCGGGCGGCGCTCCGAAGCACCTCCTCGCTCACGTCGAACGGCGCGACCGTCCGCAGCGTTCCCTGTCCCGAGAGGGCGTCGATCAACAGGACCGTCTTGTCCGACGTGCCGGAGCCGAGCTCGACGAGCGTGCGTGCGGCGGTGATCCGGGCGATGCGATCGGCGCGCTCGACCAGGATCGAGCGCTCGGCCTCGGTCGGGTAGTACTCGGGAAGGCGGGTGATCTGGTCGAAGAGCTTGGAGCCGTGCTCGTCGTAGAACCAGACCGGCGGGATCCACGGCGGCCGCTCGCCCAGTCCGCGTCGGGTCTCGTCGGCCAGGTGCCGGGCCCAGTCCGCCGGGTCCAGGTGCACCGCGACGTCGATCCGAGGCTCTTCGCCCGATGTCGCCACCTCAGGCGTCCCGGGCGAGTCGCAGACCGCCGAAGTGCCAACGTGCGGCCGGCGGGAAGAAGTTCCGGTACGTCACCCGGTCGTGGCCCGCCGCGGTGGCGCACGAGCCGCCCCGCAGCACGTGCTGGTTGACCATGAACTTGCCGTTGTACTCGCCGACGGCGCCCGGGGCGGTGCGGAAGCCCGGGTAGGGCAGGTAGGCGCTGGCGGTCCACTGCCACGCGGCTCCGACGAACTGGTGCTCGTCGGCTCCGGCGATGGTGGCGCGGGCGGTGCCGACCGCCCGTGGATGGGGCGCGGCGTCGAGCGCCAGCGCGGAGGTGTCGGCCGGGTGATCTCGAGCGACGACCTCCCACTCGGCCTCGGTCGGGAGGCGGGCACCGGCCCACCGGGCGAACGCATCGGCCTCGTAGTAGCTGACGTGGCACACCGGATCCTCGGGACGCAGCGGCTGCGGACCGGCCAACGTGAAGATCGTCGACTCCGACCCGGCACCCTCCGGGCACTGCGGATCCGGTTCCGGTCGCCCGCCCCGCTGCATCCAGTACAGCGGCGCGACCCACCCCTCGGCCTGCACCGTGGCCCAGCCGTCGCTCAACCACAGGTCTGCCCGCTGGTACCCGCCGTCGTCGATGAACGCCATCCACTCGCCGTTGGTGACGAGCCGGTCCGACAGGGCGAACGGGCGAAGGGCCACGTCGTGGCGGGGCGACTCGTTGTCGAAGGAGAACGGCGGCATGCGCACCGTCCGCTCCGGCGACCACGCGTCGAACGGGCGGGCGTCCACGCCGATCTCGACCGTGCCGCCAGGGTGCTCGAGCCACTGCGTGGCGGAGCGGACCACCGGCACGGCACCCGAGGTGAGATCGACCTGGGCTGGATCGGGTGTGGGCACCGACCGGTAGGCGGGCCGCAGCGGGTTCTGGAACAGCAGGTGCTTGGCGTCCATCAGGAGCAGCTCCTGGTGCTGCTCTTCGTGGTGCAGGCCGAGCTCGACCAGCGCTGCCGCGCCGGAGTCGGGCTCCGCCCGCAATCGGTCCAGCAGCTGCAGCACGGCGAGGTCCACTGCTCGCCGGTACTCTGCGACCTGCTCGACGGTCGGCCGGGTGATCAGACCACGACGCGGTCGGGGCTGACGGGGCCCGACCGACTCGTAGTAGCTGTTGAACAGGAATCGGAGCCCGTCGTCATAGGGCGTGTAGCCCGACGCGTGCGGGCCGAGCACGAACTCTTCGAAGAACCACGTGGTGTGGGCCCGGTGCCACTTGGTCGGACTCGCGTCGGGCATCGACTGGGCGACCTGGTCCTCGGGTCCGAGCGGTGCGGCCAGCTCCTCGGTGCGGCCGCGCACCGTGCAGTAGTCCTCGGCGCACATGCCCCGTTGCGCTCTGGGTTCGTTCGTGGTGCTCACTGCGTGGTCCGATCGGTCGAGGCCGTCCTACCCGTCGCGCCGGCAACGTACAACGACGGTGTGCGGATGTGCTCATCACAGCGCGCCAAAAGGGGGAACGTGGCGTCACCGGGGCTGCCACGATGTGGTCGATGTCGCCCTCGAGCCCCGAACCGAGCGCGTCCGAGGGTCCATCAGCCGTCTCGGTCCCGCTGACGCCCGTCCTGATCGGCGCGGCCTCGCTGGGGGCCGGTGTCGGCGTGCTGTTCCCGTTGCTCGCCGAGTTCCAGGATCGCTACGGCTTCTCGGCAGGAGGGCTGGGCATCCTGAGCGCGGCGGCGTTCGTCGCAGCGTTGGTGTCCGGGCTGTTCCTCGCCGGATGGGCCGACAGGGGCCACGCCCGCCTGCTGATGGTCGGTGGCATCGGCCTGTCGGCCGCCGGACTCCTGTGGTTCTCGGTCGGCACCGACCTGTGGCAGTTCGTCGGCGCCCGGCTCATGGAGGGACTCGGCTACGGCGTGTTCCTGCCGGCGGCCCGCAAGATCGTCACCGCCGGCGACCAGGACCAGGCCGGGGTCAGGTTGGGTCGGCTGACGAGCGCGGAGCTCGGCGGCTTCCTGGCCGGGCCGGTGATCGGTTCGGCCCTGGGCCAGGCCGTGGGCCTGTGGGCGCCGCTGGCGCTCATCGGCGTGCTCCAGGTGTGCCTGGCGGCGTGGGTGGCGTCGGTCCGGCTCCCGGTGCTCGCCGTGCAACCCGGCCGTCGGTCGCCGTTCGAATCGTTCCGCATGCTGTCCCGGGGAGCGGTCGCCGGCGCGGCGCTGCTGTCGGTCACCATCTTCCTGCCTGTCGGCGTGTACGACGCGCTGTGGTCCCGATACCTCACCGACCAGGGCGCCACGACGCTGTTCATCGGCATCGGGCTGTCGTTGTACTCGGTTCCGATCGTGCTGCTCGCTCCGAGGGGTGGACGACTGGCCGACCGCATCGGACCGGTGCGGGCGACGGCGTTCGCGATCTGCTGCATCATCCCGACGACGATCGCCTACGGCCTGGCGTCGGCTCCGCTCGTGATCACCGCGATCGGGCTCCTGGAGTCGTTGCCCCAGTCGGTCGCCACGCCCGCGGTCCAGACGGCGATGCTGCGGGCCTGCCGACCCGAGGAGGTCGCCGCCGGACAGGGCCTCGCGCACGCCGTCAACCAGATCGGTGCGGGCACCGCGGCGCTGCTCGGTCCGATCATCTACGAAGCGTCGGGGCCAACGATGCTGTTCAGCGGTCTGGCCGTCGTGATGGCGCTGCTGTTCGCGACCGGACTGGCCCTGCACCGACGCGGTGGCGGCGAGGCGATCGCGCCGCTGCGCTGAGGGGGAGCGCGATGACGGGACGCGGCGGAGGGGAGCGGCGGCGGAGCGTTCAGCCGAGGTCGATGACGGCGACCGGGGTGGGCGAGTCGTCTGTGGTGCCGTCGCCGAGCTGACCCCGCTCGTTGCTCCCCCAGCACTGCAGCCCGGTCGGCACCACGACGCAGGTGTGGGCGGTGCCGGCCGATGGGTCCGAGGCGCCGGCGAGACCGACGACGTGCACCGGGAGCGGACTGGTCGTGACGGTGCCGTCGCCGAGTTGGCCGTAGTCGTTGCTGCCCCAGCAGTCGACGGTACCGCCGGCGACGATCGCGCACGAGTGGTTGGCACCGGTCGTGACGGCGATCGTTCCGGAGCCGCGTCCGACGACGTCCACCGGCGATGCTCGCAGCTCGGTCGTGCCGTCTCCCAGCTCGCCGAACGCGTTGCTTCCCCAGCACTTCACGCCGCCGGTGAGCTGCAGCGCGCAGCTGTGGGTCTGGCCGGTGGAGACCGCGGTGACCCCGGCGCCGAGCCCGACCACGTCGACCGGCACGGCGCTGCTGGTCGTGGTGCCGTCGCCGAGGACGGCGAAGTCGTTGTAGCCCCAGCACTTGACGCCGCCGGTGGTCGTCAGGGCGCAGGTGTGCACCGTTCCGGCGGACACCGCGGTCACGCCACCGCCCAGACCGGAGACGTCGACCGGGGTGGTCGCGTCGACGTCGGTGCCGTCGCCGAGCTGACCGTAGGTGTTCCAGCCCCAGCACTTCACGGCCCCTGCATCGGTCGCCGCACAGGTGTGGGAGTAGGTCGCGGAGATCGCCGTCACGCCCGAGCCGAGCCCGACCACGTCGACCGGCGTGGTCGTGTCGTCGGTGGTGCCGTTTCCGAGCTGTCCGGCGGCGTTCCAGCCCCAGCACTTGACGCCGCCACCGGTGGTGAGGGCGCAGGAGTGGCCGACGCCGGTGGCGACGGCCACGACGCCGGAGCCGAGCCCGACCACGTCGACCGGTGTCGTCGAGTCGTCCGTGGTGCCGTCGCCGAGCTCGCCGAGCCCGTTGCTGCCCCAGCACTTGACGCCGCCGGCGTCGGTGAGGCCGCAGCTGTGGTTCGTGCCGGCGGCCACGTCGTCGGGCGGCGGCGTGGCCGAGGTCGTGGTGGTCGACTCTGTGGGCACGATGGGCGTGCATCCGACCACCGCCGCAGTCGCACACAACAGCAGTCCGGTGACCCAACGGGTGAAACGCATCGTCTGCCCCCAGCATTCGATCGGTCCACAAGGTACCAGTGGCCTTCTGCACCACGCGCCCGAGTCACACGCGCGAACGACGATGGCAGGTCGCTACAGGGCGGCGAGCACCTCGCGGGCGGTGGCCTCGCCGGAACGGACCGCGCCCTCCATGTAGCCGTTCCACACCGAGGCGCACTCCGCTCCGGCCCAGTGGAGCGGCCCGATCGGGGTGCGGAGGGCGTGTCCGAACCCGGTCCAGACCCCGGGGGTGAAGTGGGCGCCGTAGCAGCCGCGGCTGAACGGCTCGGCCATCCAGTCCCGCTCGACGTAGTCGATCGGGTGCATGGCGTTCGGGCCGAAGTAGCGGGCGAAGCAGCCGACCACCGCGTCGCGGCGCTCCGGCAGCGACCGGCGTGCCCACCGACGGCCCTCGTCGCCTTCCAGGAACCCGACGAGGATGCCCGGGGTGCCCTCTGGCGGCGAGTTGTCGAACACGACCTTGACCGGGCCCTCGTCGGAGCCGACCTGGCCGTTCAGGCCGTCGGCACGCCAGAACGGCTCGTCGTACACCGCGTACACCTTGATCACGCTGCCGGCCGGGAGCCGCTGGGTGAGCTGGTCCCGCCAGCTCGGCAGCGCCGGCGAGTAGTCGATCCGACCGGCCAGGGTCGGCGGCAGCGTGACGACGACCCGGTCGGCTCCGAACACCTCGCCGTCGGTGCCGTCGCCCGCCGTGGTGCGCACGGTCACCGCGGAGCCCTCCGCGCCGTGCTCGATCCGTCGCACCGGTGCACCCAGACGCACGCGGTCGCCCAACTGGTCCGCCATCAGCTCGCTGATCCGCCACGTGCCGCCCACCACCCGGTCCTGCTGGGCGCCCCGATCGGTGGACAGCAGCGTCTCCAGGCCCGAACCCGACCGCGCGTAGAACAGCGCGTGCAGCGCCGACAGGTCGCTCGACTGGGTGGAGAACACCGCCTCGGTCGCGACCCGGAAGTACTCGCGTCCGGTCGACGTGCGCAGGTTGCGGCGGATCCAGGTCTCGAACGTCTGGTCGTCCAGTCGCTCGGCGTCGGGGCCGACCCACGGACGATCCAGGTCGACACGGCCGGCCAAGCGGTCGAAGCGCGCCATGCCCTGGGCCAGGTCCGCCAGCACGAACGGGCTCAGGCGTGGTGTGGCCCCGCGATGGGGGGCGACCCGAGTCCGGCGGCCGCCGAGCTGCAGCAGCAGGTCGCCCGTGTTGTAGGTGGGGAACGTGCTCAGCCCGAGCTCGTCGACCAGCTCGTACATCCGGTTCTGCGTCGGCCCGAGCCACTGCCCACCGAGCTCGATCGCCACGCCGTCGACGGTGAACCCTCGCTCGGTCCGACCACCGACGCGGTCGCGGGCCTCGACGACGGTCACGTCGACGCCCGCTCCCACCAGCACGCGTGCCGCGGCCAGGCCCGACAAGCCGGCACCGACGACGACGACCGAGCTCACCGTGCACCGCCCGTGCTCGCGGTCCCCGTCCCGACAGGGGCGAGCACGGCGACGGCCGCGGCATCAGCGGCACGTCGGTAGCGGTCCGATCCGACGCCGCTCGAGGTGGGGACCGCTGCGGTGTTGTCGGCGGATGCCCAGAACCGGCGCACGTACCGGGGGCGACGCTCCGGCTGCGACGCGCCGACCACATCCTGTGTCCACCGCGCCCTGAGGTCGTCGGCCAGCGCGAACGCCTCAGCGCTCGGGGGCGGCTCCTGCACCCACGCTGACTCGACGGTGTCGCGCTCGTGGGTGAAGCGGGGCAGCAGCGCCTGCGGGTCCGTCATCGTCGCCCGGTGAAGGACCTCGTGGCGCCACCAGATCGTCGCAGGGTCGAACCGCTCGGTCGGCGCCTCGCCCAGGTCGACGGGATCGTCGACCCGCACCGGCTTGAACAACGACGTGCACGGTGCCGCAGTGGCGGTGACCCAGTGCTGCGCATCGGGGCGACCTCGAAGGTCCGCCACCCACGACGCCGTGGTCTGGGTGGCGGTCAGCAGTCCGCCGGCATGGGCGCACGGTGCGTCGAGGGCGCCGTTGAGCGGCGACCAGCGGGGCAGGCCGTCGGGGCCGTGGTCGCGCAACGCCGACATCAACTCCGACACGGCGTCGCCGCCGCGGCGGGCGGCGATCGATGCGGCCGCCGTCTGCGTGCGGGCCCGCCGCCGCGCGCAGGCCGCGATGCGGCTCCTGAGCGGATCGGCGTGCGCCGCCGCGAACGCCGGGATCGTGAGCCCGTTGGAGATCGACCGGCCGCCGAACCGCACGTCCTCGGTGGCGTGGCTGCGACCGGCGGTCTCCACCACGATCGCCTGGGCAGGGTCGCAGACGATGAAGCTGCTGTCGTAGGAGAAGCCCGGGCGCGCCCTGCTGCACGAGCCTGCTTGGCCGTGGCGTTCGAGCAACGTGACGATCACCTCGACCGCAGCGGTCGCGGTCGTCGCCCGCTCCAGCGCCAGCCGCAGCAGGTCCATGCCGAGCAGGCCTGCGTGGCCCTCTCCAGATCTGCGCCCTGCGATGCTCGTCCGGCGAGCGAGCTCCTTGGTGAACACCGCCTCGTTGCCGATGACCACACCGTGGGAGTTGGCCCCCATCTCCGCGCCGAACATCCACCACGGTCGCGACAGCAGCGCGGCGTGGGTGTGGGCGACCTGCGGGATCTCGATCCAGGTGCAGCGCACGGTCGCGTCCGGCAGGTGGTCACGAGCGGGGACCCAGTCGAGGAGCTGCGCTTCGTTCGCGTCCCGGTCGCTGTTCTTGGCGAACAGCACGCCGTCATCGCCGACGCTCACCAGCGTGTCGCACATCGCCGTCGACACTATGGGAAACGACGAAGCCGTCGTCGGCTCCGCTGCGATGCCATCGTGGGGCCGTGCACGTGCTCCGGTCGCTGTTCCGATCCGTCGACCTGCACGACCGCCCGTGGGGCCAGGTGCTCGCAGGGGTGACCCTGGCCGCGATCTCGATCCCGGAGGTGCTCGGCTTCGCTCGCATCGCCGGGATGCCGGTCCAGTCCGGCATCGTCACGATGATCGTCCCCGCCGTCCTGTTCGTGGCCTTCTCCTCGTCGCGCCACCTGGTGGTCGGCGCGGACTCGACCACCGCCGCGGTCCTCGCCGCCGGGCTGGTCGGGGTGGCCGCCCCCGGGACCGAGCCATATGTGCAGCTCGCCGGTGTGGTCGCCCTGGTGACCGGGGGGCTGCTGCTGGTGGCGAGGCTGGCGCGGCTCGGATTCGTGGCCGACTTCCTGTCGCGGACGCTGCTCGTGGGGTTCCTCACCGGCGTGGGCATCAGGGTGGCATCCGGTCAGCTGCCCGACGTGCTCGGGGTGCCGGTGGCCACCGACGGACCGCTCCGGACGTTGCTCGAGGTGCTCGGTCACCTCACCAGCGCCACTCCGGCCGACGTCGCGCTGTCGACGGCGACGATCCTGGTCGTCGTCGTCGGTCCACGACTGGCGAGGAAGGTGCCGTGGGCGCTGCTGGTGGTCGTGGTCACGATCATCTTCGCCTGGTGGGTCGGTCCGTCGATCGCGACCGTCGACGACGTGCCGAGCGGCCTGCCGTTGCCGATCTGGCCGTCGGTGCCGTCGGAGCACCTGCGGATGGTGACGGAGCTGGCGCTCACGATCGCGGTCGTCGTGCTGGCCCAGAGCGCGGCGACGGCGCGAGCCGATGCGGACCGCTACCGCGAGCGTGACGACGTCGATGACGACATCGTCGGTCTGGGCATGGCCAACCTGGCCGCCGGGCTGTCGGGTGCCTTCGTCGTGAACGGCAGCCCGACCCGGACCGCGATCGTCGACACCGCCGGTGGCCGCAACCAGCTCGCGCAGCTGACCGCCGCGGGTTGCGCACTCGTCGTGCTGCTTGTCGCCGCACCTGCGCTGACGCACATCCCGACCGCGGTGCTGGCATCGATCGTGCTGGTGATCGCACTGCACCTCGTGGACATCTCGGCGATCGGCGACGTGTTCCGACGCCGCCGGATCGAGGGCATCGTGGTGATCGCCACGGCGGTGACGGTCGTGATCTTCGGTGTCGGACCCGGCATCGTGTTCGCCATGGTGCTGTCGGTGATCGTGCACCTGCGCCACAGCTACCGCCCGAGCACGCGGCTGCTCGCCCGCGACGGCGATCGTTGGAGGATGAGCCGCGTGCAGCACGCACGGGAAGCGGAGCCGGGCCTGGCGATCTACTTCGTGCCGACGAACCTGTACTACGCCAACGCGACCGGCGTGGCCGACGAGGTGATGGGCCTCGTCGACGCCGCGGATCCTCCGCTGCGGTGGTTGTGCGTGTTCGCGATCGCCATCGACGACGTCGACCTGACGGCGTCGGACGTGATCCGTCGCCTGCACGACGACCTGGCCGAGCGCGGCGTCACCCTGGTGCTCAGCGCGGTCGAACCGCGCGTGCGCGAGGAGTTCGAGCGCGACGGCCTGATCGACCTCATCGGTGCCGAGCACTGCGGCTACGCGGACCTGGACGACGTGGTCGCCGCGTACCGTCGCAGCTCCTGACCTGCAGGTCGGCCGCTCAGGACGACTTCATGGCCTCGACCATCTCCACCTTGGTCGCGCGGCGGGCGGGGAGGATCGAGGCGAGCACTCCGGCGAGCACGCCGATCAGGGCGATCAGGCCGATGCGCGGCCAGTTGACGTTCAGCGTGATCTCGGAGCTCAGGCTGCCGATGAGCACCCAGCCGAGCAGGAGGCCTGCACCCACGCCGATCACGGTGCCCAGCACGCCGATCAGGACCGACTCGATCCGCACCATCCGACCGACCTGCTGACGGGTCATCCCCAGCGAGCGGACCATGCCCAGCTCGTGGCGGCGCTCGATGATCGACAGCGTGAGGGTGTTCACGATCCCGACCAGGGCGATGATCACGCTCATCCCCAGCAGCGCGTTGACCGTGTTGATGAGGAAGTCGAACACCTGGCTGACGATCTGGCCGAGGAAGTTGCCCGGTTGCACCTCGGTGCCGGCGTGGCCGACGACGAGGTCGTTGAGACGTGCGCCCACCGCGTCCGCCTGGCCGGCGTCCACCCGGACGTAGACCATGCTCACCGGCTGCTCGCCGGCCAGCTCCTCGAAGCGCTCCTCGGAGACGAGCGTCTGCAGGAGCAGGGTGTCCAGCTCGGGTTCGAGCGTGGCCACGACCGGCAGCTGCGTGGGGGTGCCGTCGGCGGAGACCAGCTCGATCGTGGAGCCGACGACGCTCGGGAGGGTGGCCATCGTCCGATCCTCGCCCGGTCCGGCGGATCCACCGGATGCACCCGGCAGCGACGGGACGGCAGCGCCTTCGCCCACCGCCAGCTGCTCGAGCGATCCGGACTCGGTGGCCAGGCTCGTGGAGCTCTGCAGGAGGTCGATGTCGGCACCGGAGAGGAACACGTAGCTGCCGGCCGAGTCGAGCAGCACCGTCTGGCGGATCGGTGCCGCTGCGGCCACGCCCGACGTGTCCTGGATCTTGGCGACCAGGTCCGGTGCCACTCCGTTGGGCCCGGCGGCGACGATGAAGTCCGAAGCGGAGAGCTTGTCGATCTGCTCGACGGTGTAGTGCTTGAGGGCATCGCCCGACACGGTCACCAGCGTCACGAGGAACAGGCCGATCACCAGCGCGTTGGCGGTGGTGGCGGTGCGCTTGGGGTTGCGTGCGGTGTTGTCGACTGCCAAGCGCACGGTCATGCCGGCGCGCCGGGCCGGAGGCCGCAGCACCGCCGCGAAGAGACGGGCCACGAGCGGGCCGCCGATGAGCAGGCCGGCGAAGAGCGCCAGCGCGCCGGGGATCAGGGCCCAGCCGTTCAGCCCCGTCAGCCGCACGCCCAGGAGCAGGGCGATCGACAGGACCAGGCACGTGCCACCGATGACGGCACGGGCGATCGACGTCCCGGAGCGATCCACCGCCGCGTCGCGCATCGCCTCGACCGGTTTGGTGCGCCCGGCACGGAACGCCGGGACGAACACCGACACCACGGTGACGATGGTGCCGGCGATCAGGCACAGCACCACGGTCCACGGGCGCAACGCCACGCCCGAACCCGGCAGCGCGATGTCGAACGCGCCGAGCACGGCCTGGATGGCATAGGACAGGACCGCTCCGAACGCGATGCCGATCGCGCTGGCGACGAAGCCGATGATCGCACCCTCCAACAGCAGCGACCGTCGGACCTGGGCCGGTGTGCCGCCGACGGCGCGGATCAGCGCGAGCTCACGGAACCGTTGGGTGACGACCACCGAGAACGTGTTGAAGATGACGAAGGCGGCCACGAAGAGCGCCAGGTAGGCGAACCCTTGCAACGCCGGTCGTAGCAGGTCGACCAGCCCGGCGTTCTGGGCCTGCTGCGTCGCCCGGAACGCCTCGCCGGTGACGACCTCGGCCGTGGTCGGCAAACTCGAGGCCAGGGTCTGGCGCACGGATTCTGCCTGTCCGGCATCGGTGGCCACGATGATGTCGCTCCATCCGGGGTTCTGCGGGGCGAGCAGCGACATCGCCGTCCGTGGAGCGAAGGAGAACGTGCCGCCGTCGTCGATCGCGTCCTGGCCGTCGAAGCTGGTGATGCCGACGACCGTCGCCTCGGTCGGACCGGCCGGCGTGGCGAGACGCACCGACGAGCCGACCTCGAGGTCGTTCTCCGACGCCGTGCCGCGGTCGACGACCACCTGCACCTCCTCGCCCGACGAAGCATCCACCGCAGCCTCGGCCGGGGCGTCGCCGTCCTCGACGGTGAGCGGGTTGAGCCGCTCGACATCGATCCACGCGCGACCCTGGGAGCGGGAGGTCAGCGACTCGTCGTCCGCGCTCAGGAGGTGCACGGGCCCGCTCACCTGCCCGGCGGCACCGTCGACGCCCGAGGTCGAGCGGACCTCGTCGAGCGTCTCGATCGGCAGCGCCGTCGGGGCGCCTTCCATCGCCGCGGCGGGCTCGACGACCAGGTCGACGTCCGCGTACTGGCGCGCGACGCTACCGGTCAGCGCGTCGCGCATCGCGTCGGTGAGCATGAGCCCGGCGGCCAGGAAGCCGATGCCGATGATCACCGCGAGCGCGGTGGCGACCAGGCGGGTGAGGTTGGCGCGGAGGTTGGTGAGCGCGTAGCGGAGCACGTTGGGGGGAGGTCCTCTCCTGCAGCCGGGCTTCAGATGCCGAGGCTGCCCAAGCGGGCCAGGATGGCGTCGCGGGTCGGTTCGAGCAGCTCGTCGACGATGCGGCCGTCGGCCAGGAACAGGATGCGGCCTGCGTAGGCGGCGGCGACGGGGTCGTGGGTCACCATCACCACCGTCTGGCCCTGTTCGGTCACTGCTCGCTGCATGAACGTGAGGATCTCCGCGGAGGAGCGCGAGTCGAGGTTGCCGGTGGGTTCGTCGGCGAAGATGATCTCGGGTCGCTCCACCAGGGCACGGGCCACCGCCACGCGCTGCTGCTGGCCACCCGACAGCTCCGATGGCTTGTGGTCCAGTCGGTCGCCCAGCCCGACGGTGTCGACGACCTGCTGCATCCACGCCGGGTCGGGCTTGCGGCCCGCGAGGTCCAACGGGAACGTGATGTTCTCCCTCGCGTTGAGCGTGGGGAGCAGGTTGAACTGCTGGAAGACGAAGCCGATCTTGTCCCGGCGCAGCAGCGTCAGCTGCTTCTCGGTCAGTCGGGTGATGTCGACGTCGCCGATGAACGCCTGTCCGGAGCTCAGGCGGTCGAGTCCCGCCGCGCACTGCATGAGCGTGGACTTGCCCGACCCCGACGGGCCCATGATCGCCGTGAATCGCCCGGGCTCGAAGCCGACCGTCACGCCGTCGAGCGCCCGGACCTCGGCCTCGCCGGAGCCGTACACCTTGGTGGCTCCGAGGACCTGGGCCGCCCAGGTGAGCGTCGCGGTGACGGGCTGGGCGGAGGGTTCAGGGGAGGGCGGCGTGTCCATGGGTGCCCGAGCGTAGGCAGCCCGCGGCTCGATGTGATGCCACCCGTCGCCGTCGTGGTGCTCAGCTCGGCGATTCGGCCCAGTTGATCTGGACGGTCTCGAACCCGGCGGCTCCAAGGAACGTGCGGAGCCACTGCTCGGTGTTGGTGCGCGCCTGATCGATCACGTCGGACTTCGCTGCGGCGGACTCGAGTTTCTTCTCCGCCTCCTCGTACACCGGGCTGTCATCGGTGGGGTTCGACGCGAACACGTCCTCGACGCGGTCGACGATGCCGCGGTCCCGCGACACGATCCGGGCCGATCCCTCGTCGATCTCGGCGTCAGTCAGCTGGGGGTCCGGCAGCGTGATCTGGATGGTCGTGCCGTCGTCGGACACCTTCACCGAGTTCGGTCCCAGGTCAGAGAAGTCGACGGTGGCGCGGACGCTGCCGGTGACGATCGCCGTCACCCGTTCGCCCTTGATGAAGCCGGGCAGGAACGAGTCGTTCTCCAGGTCGACGTCCTGGGTGAAGCTCGCCTCGGCGGCGGTGAACTCCTCGAGGGTGCGGATGCGCTCGAGGACGGCCGGGCCGGAGCGGTCGACGGTCGTGGTGCCGAAGGGGTCCCACACGTTGAGCAGGCCCACGACCACCAGCGCCAGGAGGCCCAGCGCGATCAGGACCAACGACGCGGTCGCGATGATTCCGAGCCCGACGCGGCTCTTGGTGGAGGTGCCAGCCATGGTCCGCTCAAGGTACCGGCTGGTTCCGGTGTCTCGGCGGGACTCCCGGCGTACGCTGATGGCGCTCTCCGGAACCGCCGAACGGGCTGAGCCCTCCGACTGGGCGCGCCGGCCCGACCGTTACCCTGTCGCCGTGGCCGACGACCTCCCTGCCGACGCGGTGCCCATCCGGCAGCTGACCGACGACGACCTCGAAGGGTCGGGCAGCGGACCCGAGGCCGACGCCGTCGGCGATGGAGGCGCCGATGGAGGCGCCGATGGCTCGGGACCCTCGGCGTGGGTGATCGGAGCGCTGGTCGCGCTCCTGGCGCTGCTGGTCGGCATCGGGGCCGTCCTGGTCGTCCAGAAGGCGGCAACGCCCGGAGCGGGCTCGGTCGACGTCGGCTTCATGCAGGACATGACCACCCATCACCAGCAGGCGGTGGAGATGGCGAGCATCGTGGCCGAGACGGGCTCCGACCCCGACGTGCGGGCCTTCGCCCGTGAGATCCTCACGTTCCAGCAGTACGAGGTCGGCTACATGGAGGCCCTGCTGGAGGACTGGGGTCAGTGGCCGTTCCCGCAGGATCGCACCGCCATGGAGTGGATGGGGATGTCGAGCTCGCCCGACCAGATGCCGGGCATGCAGACGCCCCAGGCGATGGACGAGCTCGAGGGCGCGTCGGGTGCCCGGGTCGAGGAGCTGTTCATCCCGATGATGATCGATCACCACAAGGGCGGGGTCCACATGGCGGCCTATGCCGCGGAGCACGCGTCGGATCCCCGGGTGCGCGACCTGGCCGGGCGGATCGTCCAGCAGCAGCAGGGCGAGATCGCCGACTTCGAGCGCGCTGCACAACGTCTCGGCATCCAGCTGTAGCAACGCGCCGGTTCTGTTCCTGGATATGAGCGCTTTCGCGCGTGAATCCTGGAACAGAACCGGCGGGTGGGATCGGTCAGCGGAACCGGTAGCGGATCGGTAGGTGCTTGACCCCGGACACGAAGTGGCTCTGGGCCCACGACGCCTCGCCGATCGGTTCGATGTCGGTCACCTGGTCGGTGAGTCGCCGCATGAACGCCCTCAGCTCGCTGCGGGCGAACTGCGAGCCGAGGCAGAAGTGGGCGCCGACGCCGAACGACAGCAGCTTGTCGGCGTCGGGTCGGTCGACGTCGAAGCGCATCGGGTCCTCGAAGACGTCCTCGTCGCGGTTGGCGGACGGGTAGCAGAGCAGCACCCGGCCATCCGCGGGGATGTCCACGCCCCGGATGGTCGTGTCCTGCGTCGGATAGCGCAGGAAGTGCCGGACCGGGGTGGTCCAACGGATCATCTCGTCGCAGGCCCTGGCGATCCGGTCGTCGTCGGTTCCGTGCAGGGATGCGAGCTGGTCGGGATGTTGCAGCAGGGCTTCGAGGCCGCCGGACAGGGCGAACGACGTGGTGTCGTGACCTGCGGTGGCGACGATGATGTAGTACCAGAGCCGCTCTGCGTCGCCCAACGGGCAGCCGTCGATCTGCCCGTTGGCGATGACGGTGGCCAGGTCGTCGGTCGGACACGCCCTGCGGTCGGCGGTGACCTCGTTGAAGTACTGGATGAAGTTCATCACCGACTGCATGACCCGCATCTGTGGGTCGCCGTCGGCGCCGGTGAACTCGGGGTCGTTGGCCCCGAAGATGCCCTGCGTGAGGTCCATCATCATCGGCTCGTCGGACTCGGGTACGCCGTAGATGTCCATGATCACGTGCAGCGTGTAGGGCTGGGCGATGTCGACAGCGAAGTCGCACTCCCCGCCGAGCTCGCGCATCCGCTCGATGAAGCGGTCGGCGATCTCGTCGATCCGGGGCTGGCGGTGCTTGACCGCCGCCGGCTTGAACCAGTCGTTGGTGACCTTGCGGTGATCGGTGTGCTCGCGGTCGTCGAGCTGCACCAGCGAGCGGGGCACGAACCCGTTGGCCATCGCCTCTGCGATCGCCATGTCAGGGCCGAGCACCGACTCGACCGTGTTCTTCCAGCAGGCGTCGTCGCGAGAAACGGCGAACACGTCTTCGTGGCGCAGCAGCACCCAGAACGGTCGGTAGCCGTCGTCGGACACGCGCAGCACCGGGTCGGTGCGCCGCAGCTCCGCGACGCGGTCGTGCCAGGCCGCCATGTCCGACCACCGGTCGGGGAGGTGGAACAGGCCTCCGGCACCGGCATCGGTCGTCGTCACGGGCATCGGTGCGTCCCTCCGATCTCGGGCGGTTCCGTCGAGGGTACCCGTCGCCATCGTCTCGGCCGTCCCCATCGTCTCGGTCCCGCGTGGAGCGATCAGAAAACAACCTGCACACCTGTGCAGTTATGCTGTCGGCGATGGTCGACGGACGGCGCGAGCGGGGAGAGGCGAGCCGGCGGGCGATCCTCGCAGCCGCCTCGGCGGTGATCGTCGACGCCGGCGTGTCCGGCCTCACCCACAGGGCGGTGGCAGAGCGCGCCGGGGTGCCGCTGGCTCGGGTCAGCTACCACTTCCCGACCGTCGACGACCTCCTCGCCGCGGCGACGACCCAGTACCTCGACGACTTCGACGCCCGCCTCGCGGCCATGGCCGCCGCCACCGTCGCCGAGGCGCGGGACGTCCTCGACGCGTGCACCGACTTCCTCCTGGAGCTGACGGGGCCCGGGTCGGCCGAGTTCCTGGCCGTGGTGGAGGTCCGCCTGGCGCTGCACCGTCGCGGCAAGGTCGCGGACGACGGCCACGTGATCGGGGTCCTGTGCTCACTCGGGCTCGATGCCGACGTGGCGGGTTCGGTGCTGGCCTCGCTGTTCGGCTTCGCCGTGCTCGTCGCCACCACCGACGTGGAGGTGACCCGGGAGCAGGTGCGGTCCCACGTGCGGTCGACGATCGCCGGCCACGACCTACCGATCGGAAGCGAGGTCACGTCATGACGACCACCGACTCCAGGGTCCGAGCAGCGGGAGCGCCGCTCGGGCCCGGATCGATCCTGTGGCGGATCGCCGGCGACCCGCGGAGCCTGATGACGGGCTCCTCGGCCGGACTCATGCAGCTGATGCTGCCCGGTCTCGGTGCCGGCGTGACCGACCACTCCAACTTCTTCGACGACCCGTACGACCGGATCTTCCGGTCCATCCCCTACATCTGGCGGTCGATCTTCTCCGAGGCCGACGCCGCCGACCGCAACGGCCGGACGATCCGGGACTTCCACCCCGACATCAAGGGCACCGACCACCACGGGAACCGCTACCACGCGCTCGACCCCGACATCTTCTGGTGGGCGCACGCCACCTTCACCTGGGAGTTCTTCCGTGCGTGGGAGCTGCTCTTCCCGGGACGGCCGTCGCGGGCGCAGCAGGAGCAGCTCTATGCGGAGACCGTGACCTGGTATCGGCGCTACGGCGTCAGCGATCGGGCCGTGCCCGCCACGCTCGACGAGTTCCGCACCCGCTTCGAGCACATCTGCGCCCACGACCTCGAGCTCACGCCCGCGGTCAGCTGGGTGCTCGACCCCAGCACCAACCCGGGTCCGGGCCAGACGCCGCGCCTTCCAGGCCCGCTGGCGGTGCTCGACGGCGTCGTCCGGGACCTCTCCGCCGACGTGCTCCGGTTGATGGTCTACGGCTCCATGCCCGACATCGTCCGCCGGCGGTTCGGGTTCCGCTGGACCAACGTCGACCGAGCCCGCTTCTCGTCGCTGTGCCTCGCCCTGCAGGGATCCGGCCCTGCGATCCGGCTCGGTCTGCTGTCGCAGGCCTGGCCGAAGGGCACACCGCACCTGGACCCGGCCGATCACCGCCGGGTGGTCGTGGCGGGGGAGACCTGACCCGCGGACGGTCCTGGCGGGTCAGCCTTCGAGGCCGCGCAACATGGCGGTCTGGTTGATCACGGCGACGTGGCTGCCGTCCTCGCTCCAGAGGTGCGCGATGCCGGTCGCCAGCCCGTTGCCGACGTGGGTGCAGTAGGAATCGATGCCCACCCACGTCCCGCGGATCGGTGCGAGCACCTGGAGGTCGATCTGCAACGACACGCTGCCGACGGGCTCCGCGCTGTCGCCGAGCGCGACGACGAGTGCGGAGCCGAGCGCATCTCCGGGGATCGCCAGGAGCGCCGGGTGCCAGTGATCGCCCGGGGGTGCCGGCGGGTCGTTGAACCGGAACCACATCGCCATCCGGGGCAGCGGCGACGGCTCGGCCACGGCGGCGGCTCCCGACGCGACGTGCCACGCGGTGTTGTCGAGGAACCCGAGCGGGAACTCGTTCTCGATCGTCTCGCCCTCTGCCGTCGCGCTGGGCGATTCGCTCAGCTCCGGCGGACGCGGCACCGGCGCGACCAGTGGGCCGGCCATGGACGGGTCGGTGAACACGGCGGTGACCGCCACGTTCACGGCACCGTCGGATCCGGTTGCGTCGCGCAGCGTCCCGAGGACCTGGGCGCCGCGTCGTCCGTCGCGCAGCACCTCGACCCGCGTGGTGACCGGGCCGCACGCCACCGGTCGGCAGAAGGTCGCGCTCGCGCTCGCCAGGTGGAGGTCGCTGCGGTCGAGCACCGACGCCATGGCCCGCAGCGCCGCGGCCATGACGACGCCGCCCTGGGCGAAGTAGAGACCCCAGGCGTCGGTGATCACCGAGTGCACGAGCGTCGCGTCGGCCTCGTCGAGCGACGGCGCGGTGTCGGTGAGGATGTTGGGCGTCGTCATGGGCGTCCGCCATTGTCGTCGATCCAGGTGGCGACGAGCTCGATGAAGCCGGGAGCCGCACCGATGTGCCCGGTGAGGACCAGGTCGAGGTCCGGGTGGCGGTCGCGGGCTGCCGCCACGATCGCCGGGATGTCGCGCTCGACGTGGTTGCCGACGTGCACGAACAGCGGCAGCACCGTCACCCGGATGGCGCCGGATCGCACGGCGTCGTCGATGGCCTCGCCGATCGCGGGCTCGGAGATCTCCAGGAACGCCGGGAGCACCGTGGTCGCCGTGCGCTCGGCCACGGCGTTGCACAGCGCTGTGTGGTCCGCGACCACACGGGGGTTTCGGCTGCCGTGCGCGACCAGCAGCGTGATCGAAGCGGGGTCGGTCGTGGCCATCGGGCCACGGTACGGTCCGCGCCCGTGAGCGACAACGGCGGGCCGTCCGACCCGAGCGATCCGAACGATCCGGTCGTGCTCGGCGTGGGCCCGCATCCGCTGCCGTGGCCCGACGATGCGCGCCTGGACCCCGAGCTGCTGGCCACCGGCGATCGGCGCAACGTGGTCGACCGGTACCGGTACTGGAGCGTCGAAGCGATCGTGGCGGACCTCGACACCTGTCGTCACGACTTCCACGTGGCGATCGAGAACTGGCGTCACGATCTCAACATCGGGACGGTGGTCCGAAACGCCAACGCGTTCAACGCCGCGGGCGTGCACGTCGTCGGCCGGCGCCGCTGGAACCGCCGGGGGGCGATGGTGACCGACCGCTACGTCCACGTCGAGCACCACGCCGCCATCGGCGATCTCGCGGCCCGGGCAGACGAGCTCGACCTGTCGGTCATCGGCATCGACAACCTGGGTGATGATCACCCGGTCGGGTCGTTCCCGCTCGACGCATCGCCGTTGCCGCGGCGGTGCTTGCTGCTCTTCGGCCAGGAGGGAACCGGGCTGTCGCCCGATGCCGTCGCCGCGTGCGTCGAGGTGCGGGAGATCCCGATGTTCGGCTCGACCCGGTCGATCAACGCCGGAGTGGCATCGGGGATCGCCATGCACGCATGGGTGCGAGCCCACGTCGCCGACGGGTGATCGAGCCCTCTCGATCACCCTTGGCAGATATACCCCCAGGGGGTATCATCACGGCATGACCACGGAGCTCGACCTCGACCTGACCGGGATGACGTGCGCGTCGTGCGCCAACCGCGTCGAGAAGAAGCTGAACCGGCTCGACGGCGTCGACGCCACCGTGAACTTCGCGCTCCACCGGGCCCGGGTGGCCTACGACCCGGACCAGGCCGACGTCGACGACCTGGTCGACGCGGTCCGCTCTGCGGGCTACGACGCGGCACCCGCACCGTCGCCGGATCACGGCGCCGGCGCTCACGAGATGCCGGAACACGACGCAGCCGACGAGCACTCGATGGCGGCCCACGACCACGGCCCGACCGACGACGCCGGCGTCACCGCCCTGCGCAACCGGTTGCTGATCTGCGCAGCGCTGGCCACCCCTGTCGTCGCGATCGCCATGGTCCCGGCCCTGCAGTTCCGGAACTGGCAGTGGCTGCTGCTCACCCTCGCCTCCCCAGTGGCGATCTGGGGTGCGTGGCCCTTCCACCGCGCGGCCTGGAACGCGGCGCGCCACGGGACGACGAGCATGGATACGCTCGTGTCGGTCGGCGTGCTCGCCGCCTACACCTACTCGGTGGTCGCCCTCTTCTTCGGCGAGGCGGGCTCGCCGCACATGGCCGACATGCAGATGTCGACATCGCTGTTCAGCGCACCGACCGGCGGGCTCGACCACACCTACCTGGAGGTCGCCGCCGCGGTTCCCACGTTCATCCTCCTCGGCCGCTACCTGGAGGCCCGGGCCAAGCGAAGCGCCGGTGCCGCGCTGCACGCGCTGCTCTCGCTCGGCGCGCGGGACGCGTCGCTCCTGGTCGACGACGGGCACGGCGGCGTGATCGAGCAACAGGTCCCAGCGGCGTCGTTGACGGTGGGCGACCGCTTCGTGGTCCGGCCGGGGGAGCGCATCGCCACCGACGGCGTGGTGGTCGACGGCGAGTCCGCCGTCGACGCCAGCATGCTGACCGGCGAGAGCGTGCCCACCGACGTGGGGCCTGGAAGCGACGTCGTCGGCGCGACCGTCAACGAGTCCGGCCGACTGGTCGTGCGGGCCACCCGCGTCGGCGCCGACACCCAACTCGCCCGCATGGCGCAACTCGTCTCCGACGCCCAGGCCGGCAAGGCCGACGTCCAACGCCTGGCCGATCGGGTGTCGGCCGTCTTCGTGCCGATCGTCATCCTGTTGTCGCTGACGACCCTGGTCGGGTGGCTGCTCGCCGGCGAGCCGGGCCGGGCGTTCACCGCCGCGGTGGCCGTGCTCATCATCGCCTGCCCCTGCGCGCTCGGCCTGGCCACGCCGGTCGCCCTGCTCGTCGGCACCGGCCGGGGCGCGCAGCTCGGCATCGTCATCAGGGGTCCCGAGGTGCTGGAGTCCACCCGCCGTGTCGACACCGTCGTGCTCGACAAGACCGGCACCGTCACCACGGGCCGCATGGAGGTCGTCGACGTCGCCGTCGCTCCCGGCACCGACGCCGACGTCGCGCTCGGACTGGTGGCATCGGTCGAAGCGGCGTCGGAGCACCCCCTCGCCCGGGCGATCGTGGCCAGGGCCGAATCTGCTGGGGCGGCGGTGGGCGTCGTCGACGGGTTCCGCAACCGGGCCGGGCTCGGCGTGGTCGGCACCGTCCACCCCGCCGGTGTCGACGGCGGCGCAGGGACCGGATCGTCTGTCGAGGTGGTCGTCGGTCGACCCGGCCACCTCGTCGAGCAGGGCTTCGACCAGCCCGACGAGCTCACGACGTTCGTCGATGAGCAGGGCGCGCTCGGCCGCACAGTCGTCGCCGGCGGCTGGGACGGCAAGGTGCGGATCCTTCTGTCGGTCGCCGATGGGCCCAAGGAGTCCTCGGCGCAGGCGGTCGCCGAGCTGAAGGCGTTGGGTCTGGAGCCGGTGCTGCTCACCGGGGATGCCGAGGCACCGGCTCGGGCTGTGGCCGCCCAGGTGGGCATCGACACCGTGGTGGCCGGCGTGCTGCCCGAGGGCAAGGTCGACGAGGTGCGACGGCTGCAGGAACAGGGTCGGGTGGTGGCGATGGTGGGCGACGGCGTGAACGACGCCGCGGCGCTGGCCACCGCAGACCTCGGCATCGCCATGGGCACCGGGACCGACGCGGCGATCGAGGCGTCGGACCTGACGCTGGTCACCGGCGACCTGCGAGCCGCACCCGACGCGGTGCAGCTGTCGCGCCGGACGCTCGGGACGATCAAGGGCAACCTGTTCTGGGCGTTCGCCTACAACGTCGCCGCGTTGCCCGTCGCCGCCGCGGGCTGGCTGAACCCGATGCTCGCCGGCGCGGCGATGGCCTTCTCCAGCTTGTTCGTGGTGCTGAACTCGTTGCGCCTCAAGCGCTTCCGGCCGACGCGTTGAGCAGCGAGGCCTCCACATCGTCCGAGTCGCCGTGCTCGACGGTGAACGCGACCTGCTGACCGAACGCGACTTCGAGCTGGTGGCCGTCGGGGTCGACGATGATCCCGTAGTAGCCGACGGGCGGACCGGAGTCGATCGGGCCGAGGGTGACGAAGTCGAGCTCACCCGCGAGCGTCAGGCGTCTGTCGACCTCGTCCCGCGAGTCGACGCCGATGCCCAGGTGGTTCCATCCCCCCAGACGGTGCGTCACCGGTGTCTCGATGAGCACGACGACGAACGGCCGGCTGTGGTCGGTGATCCACGCCACCCGCACGTCGTCGGAGCTGGTCCGACGGTGCACGGCGGTCATCTGGGCGAAGCGCTCGTAGAAGGCGAGGCTGGCGTCGAGGTCCGACACCTGCAGCGCCACGTGGGTGAAGCCGCGGTCGAGCGCAACGTCCTCGGTGCGGTCGCGAGGTTCCGACACGTTCTGACGCTACCTTGAACGCACCCGCAATCCGCTGGAGGGAATGATGAGCGGACCGTTCGGACCTGTGAAGGACACGACGGAGGACCGGTCGACGGTGCTCGACTCGACTCCCGAGATGCCCGGACCATGCGCCGCGAGGTGTCGAGGGCGGGGCGTGAAGCTCGTCGCCTTCTTCGTTGCCCTGGTGGTGGCGCTCACCGGCGGCGAGGTCCTGGGTGCGACCTTCGCCGGTGCCCAGGTAGACCCGTCGGCACCGCCGCCGACCGATCCGGTGCCGGCACCCGAACCGCCGCCTCCGCCGCCGCCACCTCCGAGCCCGTTCGCGGCGTGGCCGCTGCCCGAAGGATCCGGGTTCGGTCGCCGGGTCGTGTACTCGATCGGTCAGCAGCGCGTGTGGTGGGTCGAGTCCGACGGGTCCGTCGTGAACACCTACCTGGTGTCGGGACGATCCGGCACACCTCGGCTCGGCACCTACAGCGTGTTCTCGAAGAGCCGATACGCCAGCTCCGGCAGCGCCCGCATGGAGTACATGATCCGCTTCGCGTGGGGTCGCAGCCTGGCGATCGGGTTCCACGGCATCCCGACCAAGAACGGTCGCCCGATGCAGTCGAACGCGCAGCTGGGCACGCCGCTGTCGGCCGGGTGCGTCCGCCAGAACCTGTGGGACGCCGCGGGGCTGTGGAACTGGGCGCCGGTCGGCACTCGGGTCGACGTCGTCAAGTGACCGACGCTGTCGGCTGACTCAGGGGCCCCGTGACCGGCATCGAGGCGCTGTTCGGCCTGCCCGGCCGCACCGCCGTGGTCACCGGCGCGTCGTCGGGGCTCGGAGATCGCTTCGCCCGGGTGCTGCACGACGCCGGTGCGACCGTCGTCGTCACGGCGCGACGTGGCGACCGACTGCAGCAGCTGGCCCGCGAGCTCGGCGATCGCGTGGTGCCCGTCGTCGCGGACCTGACCGTCGTTGCCGACCGCGAGCGGGTGATCGCGACGGCGATCGACGCAACGGGTCGCGTCGACGTGCTCGTGAACAACGCCGGGATCGGCGACCCGGCTGCGGCTGCCACCGAGACGCTCGAGCGCTTCGAGCAGATGCTGGACGTGAACGTCACGGCCCCGTTCCACCTGTCGCAGCTGGCGGTGCGCCACATGTTCGACCAGGGCGGGGGCAGCATCGTCAACATCGCCTCCATCCTGGGGGTGGTGGCGTCGACTCCGATCAAGGAGGCGTCGTACTGCGCCTCCAAGGGCGCGGTGGTGAACCTGACACGTCAGCTGGGCACCGAGTGGGCCCGAAACGGCGTGCGCGTCAACGCGATCGCTCCGGGATGGTTCCCTTCGGAGATGACCCAGCGCGACATGTTCGACGACGATGCCGGGCGTGGGTTCATCGAGCGCAACACGCCGATGGGGCGCGCGGGGGAGCTCGCCGAGCTCGACGGTGCCCTGCTCTACCTCGCCGGCGATGCGTCGACCTACGTCACCGGACAGGTCCTGGCCGTCGACGGCGGCTGGCTGGCCCGCTGAGCGAACCAGCGCCGGAACCGGTCCTGCCCGGATCGGCGCCGAACTTGGGCATGGGAGACCACTGGGTGGTCGTCGGTGCCCAAGTTCGAGGACGGCGCTCGGCGTTGGATCAATCGGCTGCCGGCTCGGTCGCCGCGCCGACCGCCGAGCCCCGGAAGGGGGCCGGATCACCGGGCTTGGGGTAGACCGATCGGCTCCAGGACATCATCCTGGCCAGGTTGTCGGTGATCGGCTTCCACGTGGCGGCGTCCCAGCCGTCGGCCTTGCCGACGACGGAGCCGTCGATCTCGATGTGCAGCAACGTGGGGATCTCGGTGATGCCCAGTGCGTTGACAGCGATCCGGTCGGGGTCGCAGAAGGTCAGGATCCGCTCGGCCCACGGGCCCAGGAACGCCTTGGCGTCGTCCTCGCCGGCGGTCACGAGCCAGGCGACCCGGCAGTCGGCCCCGTCGAACTCGGTGAGGATGCGCCCGGCGGTGGGAAGGATCCACGAGCTCTCGTACTCGTAGGGGTCGATGGCCACCAGCACCAGGTGGAAGAGCGAGGTGAGCTCCTCCAGGGTGCGCTCCTCACCGCCGATGGGATGGAGCACGAGGTCAGCGGGAACGGTCGTCATCGGGCCCGAAAAGTAGCGCGGCCACGGCGCCCGACGACAGATGGACCGCTGCGCCTGCGGTGCGGCGTGAGCCGCCGCGCCCGCCGGAGGGCGTGACGCAGCGGCATGCGTAGAGTTGGCGTCGTGCACCCGATCGAACGACTGCGCTACGTGGCCCGGTCCCAGGGCGCGCCGGCGGAGGTGCTGGTCGACGAGTCGGCGATGGCACTCGGAGCGTTCCGCGACGATCCGGCCGGCTTGGTGGCAGCGTGCCGACGGATCATCGACCGCCAGCTGACCTGCGGGCCGCTGTGGTGGCTGTGCGCCCGCATCCTCTGCGCAGCCGACCCGATGGTCGAGGCCCGGTCGGCCGCAGCAGAGATCTCGGCCGACCGGACGTCACGGCAGCTCGCCTCGGCGCTCGGCGACGACGCGACCGTGGTGGCCCTCGGCGTCCCCGAGCTCACGTTGGCGGCGCTGGCCCGGCGAGGCGACGTGACACCGCTGGTCGTCGACGTGGACGGCGCCGCTCACGACGTGGTCCGCCACCTCCAGCACGCGGACGTGTGGGCCGAGGCGATCCCGGCGCGGTCGACCGCCGCGGCGGTGGACCGAGCGGACCTCGTGCTGGTCGAGGCGTTCGCCGGCGGTCCCGGCTCGGTGCTCGTGCCCGCCGGGTCGAGGGCGGCGGCCGCGCTTGCACGTCAGGACGGGACGCCGGTCTGGCTGGTGCTCGGCGTCGGCCGTCTGATGCCCGAACGCATGTGGGACGCGCTGGTGGCGCGGTGGTCGTCGTCGGTGGATCCGTACGACGCGATCGAGGAGGAGCTGGCGCTCGACGCCGTCGACCTGGTTGCCGGCCCGACCGGTCCCGTCGACGTCGCCACCGCCCTGCGGGCGACGGACTGCCCCGTCGCTCCCGAGCTGTTCCGTCTGGCCGGCTGAACACCGGCCTGCTCCGGCCCGTTCCGGCACTGCTGTGTTCCCGCTGGCGCGCTGTTGCGTTCTCGGGCGAGAACAAGGCCCGCGGGTAGGGTCTCGGGCCATGGGACAGCTCGTCGAATTCCCCTCCAACGGCTCCTCCGCTCAGGGGTGGTTCGCCCCCTCGGCCACGGGTTCGGGCCCGGCGGTCCTGGTGATCCAGGAGTGGTGGGGCCTGGTGCCCCACATCAAGGAGGTCGTGGACCGCTTCGCAGCCGTTGGCTTCACCGCCCTGGCCCCCGACCTGTACCACGGCGAGGCCACCACCGAGCCCGACGAGGCCGGCAAGCTGATGATGGCGCTCAACCTGGAGCAGGCCGCCAAGGACGTCCGGGGGGCGATCGCGTACCTCAAGGGCTCCGATGCCACGAGCAGCGACGGCGTCGGCGTCGTCGGCTTCTGCATGGGCGGTGGGCTGGCACTCGTCATCGCCTGCAACGAGCCGCAGGACGTCGTCGCCTGCGCCCCGTACTACGGGCTGATCCCGTGGGAGGGCGCGGCGCCCGACTACTCGAAGCTCTCGGGTCCGGTCCACGGTCACTACGCCGAGCACGACGAGTTCTTCTCGCCCGCGCTGGCCAAGGCGCTCGAGCGGGATCTGCTCGAGAAGTACGGCAAGGACGCGATCCTCGAGGTCCACCAGGGCGTGCAGCACGCGTTCTTCAACGACCACCGGCCCGAGGTGTATTCGCCCGCCGAGGCCGACGCCGCCTTCGCCGAGACGGTCGCGTTCTTCCGCGACGCCGTGCGCTGAACCGGCGCGCGTGCGCGTCCTGATCGTCACCAACGACCTGCCGCCGCAGGTCGGCGGCATCCAGCACTACGTCGACGAGCTCGCCCGGGGCCTGGTCGCGGCCGGCGACCGGGTGACGATGTACGGCTCGACGCCCCGCTCGGGAACCGCCGACGAGCCGTGGCCGGACCACGACGCGACCGCGCCCTACGACGTGATCCGCGAGCGCACCTCCGTGCTGCTGCCGACTCCGAGGGTGCTGCGCCACACCCTCCAGCTGATCAGCGTGACCAACGCCGACGTCGTGGTGTTCGGGGCGACGGTGCCGCTGGCGTTCATGACCGGGGCGATCCGAGATCGCACCGGGGTGCCGTCGGTGTGCTGGACCCACGGGCTCGAGGTCTCCGCGGTGCGGATGCCGGGCAGCGGTCCTGTCCTGGCCCGCGTCGGCCGGGACGCCGCCGCGATCACCTACGTGTCGCAGTGGTGCCGTGACCTCCTCGCCCCGGCCTTCGGCACCGACGTCCGATCCGAGCTGCTGCCGCCGGCGGTGGACCCCGCCGAGTTCCACCCGGGCGTCGACGGCAGCGCCGTTCGAGCCCGGTACGGGCTGGGCGAGCGACCGGTGGTGCTCTGCGTGTCCCGCCTGGTCGAGCGCAAGGGTCAGGACCAGCTGGTCCGGGCGTTGCCCGAGCTGCGCCGGCGGGTGCCGGGCACCGCGCTGCTGGTCGTCGGCGGCGGTCCGCACCGCGAGGGCCTCGAGCGCCTGGCGGTCGAGACCGGCGTCGCCGACGACGTGTTCTTCACCGGCATCGTCGACGGCGACGAGCTGCCAGCGCACTACGCGGCGGGCGACGTGTTCGCCATGCCGTGCCGCGAACGGCGCGGGGGCTTCGAGGTCGAGGCGTTCGGGATCGTCTTCATCCAGGCGCAGGCGGTCGGCGTCCCGGTGGTGGCCGGGAACATCGGCGGGGTTCCCGACGCCGTCGGCGTCGGTGGAGCCGACGTGGGCGCCGACTCGGGCGGGTTGCTCGTCGATGGCACAGATCTCGCGGCCGTGACCGACGCCGTGGCCCAGCTCCTGCAGGACCGCGCCCTGGCGCGACGGCTGGGAGACCAGGGCGCCCGGCGAGTCGCCGAGCGCTTCACCTGGCCGGCGCGCACCGACCAGCTGCGAGCGCTGCTCGCCGACGTCGCCTCCGGCTTTGTCATGCAGGTGCCACCCGAACGGGTGGCACCTGCATGACAAAGCCGGGACGAAGGGGCGACCGAGCCAGGATCAGGTGAAGCGGCGGGTGAGCCAGTCGATCAGCAGGTCGTTGACCGACTCGGGGTCCTCCTGCTGGACCCAGTGGCCGGTCTTGGGGACGGTCGTCATCTCCAGGTCCGAGCACAGGTTCGCCATGTTCGCGGCGAGCGCCGGCGGCAGCGCCGGGTCCCACTCGGAGCAGATCATGAGCGTCGGCAGGTCGAGCGGCTGGGTGCCGACGGCCGGATAGGCGGCGCCGTTGGCGTCGATGTTGCGGTACCAGTTGATGCCGCCGCGGAACCCGGTGCGCTCGAACGCCTCGGCGTAGGTGTCGATCTCCTCGTCGGTGGCGATCCGCTCGCCCAGGTCCGGCACCGAGTCCAGGTCCTTGAACGGGTTGAAGCTCATCCCCTCGGAGCGGCCCACGCCCTGTGCCATCAGCACGGCCGGGTCGACGCCGCCGACCATCAGCTTCTCGAACACCTTGCGGGGGTGCCGGTCCATCACCGCCTCGGCCACGCCGGGCTCCTGGAACCAGAGCATGTACATGTCCTCGTCGTCGCCGAACATCGACCGCAGGAACGACGTGCCCGGGAACGGCGTGTAGGGCGTGCAGATGCCGACCACTCCGGCGCAGCGCTCGGGGAACAGGATCGGCATGGCCCACACGACGAACCCGCCCCAGTCGTGGCCGACGAAGACCGCTCGGTCGATCTCCAGCGAGTCGAGCAGGTCGGCCAGGTCACCGCAGAGCTGGCCCAGGCCGTAGGCGGAGATGTCCTCGGGCGCGCTCGATCGGTTGTAGCCCCGCTGGTCGGGTGCGATCGCACGGAACCCGGCGTCGGCCACCGCTGGCAGCTGGTGGCGCCACGAGTAGGCGAGCTCGGGGAAGCCGTGGCTGAACACGACCGGTGGGCGCCCGCCGCCGTCGCCGAGCTCGTGGACGGCCAGGTGGATCGACTCGCCGCCGGGACCGTCCGGCGAGTTCTCGCCCGAGAGCGTGTGCAGGACTGCGGGCGGGAACGTCGTCATGGGCCGACGGTAGTTCTCAGTCCCACAGCGATGCCCAGGTGTCGGAGATCCACGCTCCGATCTCCGCACCGAACAGGAACGAGATCACGATCGCTGCGACGGTGATGAGACCGATCATGAACCACGTCATCGGGGGGATCGACCCGTCCTCGGGGATGCCGGGCACCCTGCGGCGGATCGCCCGGATCGTCCGCTCGGCCCAGGCGAACGGCAGGAGCGACAGGCCGATGATGATCATGATCCAGCCGGGTCCAGGCAGGACGAGGAGCGAGACGCCGATGCCGATCACGACGAAGCCGGCGAGCATTCGGACCCAGCGCATCGCCAGGCTGCGGCGGACCTCCTCAGCGGTCTCTTCGTGCGCTCCGGTCTCCCGCTCCGCCTCGTAGACCGCCGAGGTCAGCTCGTCGGCGATCCACCCCCCGGGGTCGCCGCTGCTGCCGTCTCGCTCGGTCATCGCCCCATTCTGGATGACAGGGACGGATCTGTTCGGGCACGCCCAGGACACGTGTCACACGTGGTCGCCACGACGTCGGGCATGGAATCGACGCGGGCGTTGTTGAAGGGACCGTGAGCACCGCAACGGCAGTCGAGAGCAACAGGTCGGTCGGCAAGCGGTCAGCCCGGTCGCAGGCCCAGTCGGGGGGCGTCGCGCACACCCAACCGAACGAGCGGTCCCGCCGTCGACGGGGGGCGGGCATCGATGACCCCGTCGGCATGTACCTCGAGCAGATCGGCCAGCACCCCCTCCTGACACCTCAGGGCGAGCAAGCTCTGGCCCGCACGATCGCCGAGGGCCGGGCAGCGCAGGCCGAGCTCGACGAGCGGGGCGCACCCGGAGCGGACAACCCGCTGACAGCGGCCGAGCGCCGCAAGCTGCGCACCCGGATCAAGGCCGGTCGTGACGCGACCGAGCTGTTCATCAACTCGAACCTGCGTCTCGTCGTGTCGGTCGCCAAGCGATACCAGGCGTCCGGCGTGCCGCTGCTCGACCTGGTGCAAGAGGGCAACCTGGGTCTGATCCGGGCGGTCGAGAAGTTCGACGCGGAGAAGGGCTTCCGGTTCTCCACCTATGCCGTCTGGTGGATCCGTCAGTTCATCTCGCGAGGCATCGCCGCGACGCGCTCCACGGTGAAGCTGCCGTCGCGGGCCAACGACGAGCTGCTGCGCATCCGCGAGATGACCACGATGCTGGAGCAGGCCAACGGGCGAGCGCCTCGCCCCGAGGAGCTGGCCGAGGCCGCCGGACTCACCGAGGAGCGTGTGATCGAGCTGCTCCGGGTCGGAGCGGATCCGATCTCTCTGTCCGGCCCGATCGGTGAGGACGGAGCGGAGCTCGGTGACTTCGTCGAGGACCCCACCGCCCGCGTCGCGGTCGAGGGCATGGCGTCGCGCCTGCTGCCCGACGAGCTCGATCGCATCCTGAGCGTGCTCGACGAGCGTGAGAGGGAGATCGTCCGGCTGCGCTTCGGCTTCGACGGTGACGAGCCGCAGTCGGTCGCGCAGGTCGCCGTCGCCGTCGGGCTGTCCCGGGAGCGCATCCGACAACTCGAGCACCGGGCGCTGGCCAAGCTCATGCACCCGTCGTGGCAGGCCATGCGAGCGCTGCTGGCCGACGCCTGACGGGCGGTCCGAACGACGTCCGTCCGCCGGTGCCGCGCGGCTGGCGGGCGTCGCTCAGCTAGAACACACCCCATGACGAAGTGGGCGGTGTGCGCCGCGGTCACGCAGGACATGCTCAACGACCTCGTGCTGTACGCGGTGGGGGAGGGTGTGGCGCTCGATCCGGTCGAGACCGACGTGGCCATGCCGGCGATGGGCGACGTGCGCCTCAAGGTGGCGCTCACGATCACCGGCGGTACCTTCGACCTGCGCGCCGATGACGGCGACCGGGTGCGCGTGGTGGTCGCGGCGTCTGGCGTGGTCGAGGCGAGTGCCGTCGGGTTCGACGGCGAGTCGGCCCCGGCCTCTCCGATGATGCCGTCGGGTCCGGTGCCGATCCCGGTGCGGGTCGAGGCGCTCGTCGATCCGGTGGTCGAGCTGCGCGACGACCTGACGATCAGCGTCGGCCTGGCGGTCGAGGGCGGTGAGCTGTTGGGGGTCACCGTCGACGCCGACGCCCCCGCTCCGGACGGCGTCGACCCGGTGACCTGGGTGCCGATGACCCAGATGGTGAACCTGCTGTTCGCCTCGATGGGCAACCAGCTCTGGGATGCGTTGGGCGCCCACGTCGGCGTGGTCGGCACCGAGGTGGGAGCGGACGTGGGCGGCGTCCTGTCCGCCCTCGGCGTGGCGGTCGGCCGCGCCGATGTCAGCGTCGGGTCCGGCCTGCTGACCCTCGGCCTCCCAGCGTCGGACGGGGTGGTCGGTCGTGCGGTGCCGATGCCGATCTCCGGTGCGCGCGTCGGCGTCTCCCTGGCCGAATCGGGGGTGCACGAGCTGGCCGCGCTGCTGATCCCGCTGGCCATGGGCGACCGGCCGATGCCGTTCGACATCAAGGTGGACCTCGGTGATCAGCGTGTGCGGGGCACTGTCCGCCAGACCCGATTGCTCGACAGCCTTCCCGACCTGCGCTTCGCGCTGCGCACCGACCTGCGGCCGACGCTCGCCGACGGTCGCCTGCACGTCTCGCTCCAGGCCGCGTGGGTGGAGCTGCCGTCGCTGTTCGGCGGGTTCGGCCTGACCGACGCGATCAACAACGTGAGCCGCGCCGTCGGATCGCTCGCATCGCTCGCTCCGCTGCGCCTCGGGTTCCCGTCGGTGATCCAGGTGCCGATCGGCACCACCCAGCCCGACGGCACACCCGACACGATCGGCATCGAGGTCGATGACCTCCGGGTGACCGGCGACGGCGTCGGCGTGGTCGTCGGTCTGGCCTGAGGCTTCGTCGTGGCTCACTCGCGACTTCGCCCCGGACTGGCCCGCGACGGCATCGTCAACCTCCGCGACCTGGGCGGCACTCCGGCCGCGGGTGGTCTGGTCGTTCGTGCGGGTGCCTTGGTGCGGGCCGACGCACTCCAGCGGTGCTCACCCGACAACGTCCGGGCGCTGCACGCCCACGGGGTGCGCCGCGTGCTCGATCTGCGCGACGACCGCGAGCGTGCAGAGACGGGTGCCTTCACCGTCGTCGACGACCTGCCGATCGACGTCCACCACGTCCCCGTCGTCGATCCGACCTATGCGTGGGACGTCGGCGGGATCGAGCTCGACCGCGTCCTGGCCCATCGCTACCAGGACATCCTCGAGCAGTTCGGCGACCGGTTCCGCGCCGCGGTCGAGTTGGTGGCCGCCGCCGACGGCGGGGTCGCCTATCACTGCGCAGTGGGCAAGGACCGCACCGGGCTGCTGACCGTGCTGCTGCTCGGAGCGCTCGGCACGCCGAGGGACGCGATCGTGGCCGACTACGTGCGCTCGGCTCGGGTCAACGTGCTGCAGGTCGCCCGCCTGCGGGTGATCGGCTTCCCCGACATCGCCACCGACGACGACCTGGCGATCGGGGTGTGGTCGGCGCGAGCCGAGACGATCGAGGCCACCCTCGACCTGCTCGACCGAGAGCACGGGGGCGTGACCGGCTACCTGCGGGAAGCGGGCATCTCCGACTCGACCGTGGCAACGTTGCAGCAGCGACTGCTCGTCACCCCGACCGACGTCGCGACGGTCGACCGTCCCGGGTCGCCTTGACGGAGGGAACCACATGCTCGACACCGGCGACATCGCCCCGGACTTCACGCTGCCGGACCAGACGGGGACGCCGCGCGCGCTGTCGGCGCTGCTCGCGGACGGCCCGGTCGTCCTGTTCTTCTACCCGAAGGCCATGACCACCGGCTGCACCAAGGAGTCGTGCCACTTCCGCGACCTGGCCGGCGAGTTCGCTGCGGTCGGCGCGCAGCGCGTCGGGATCTCCGCCGACAAGGTCGAGAAGCAGGCGCAGTTCGACGACAAGCACTCGCTCGGCTATCCGCTGCTGTCGGACTCGACCAAGGAGGTGGCGGCGCTGTTCGGTGTGAAGCGGCCGCTCGTCTCGATGCCCAAGCGGGCCACGTTCGTGATCGACACCGATCGCCGGATCCTCGCCGCGATCTCGTCGGAGCTGAACATGGACGTCCACGCCGACGAGGCGCTCGACGTGCTCCGCGCCCGCACGGCCTGATCGTGGCCTCCGCTGCAGGCTCGGCTCGGCGCTCCGGCCGGTCCGCCGGGCCGGTGTTGCGGCCCGAGTGGTGGAAGGACCCGGAGCTCACCTCGTGGAACCGGCTGCCCATCCGGCCACTGCTGGTGCCCTTCGGTGATCTCGACGCCGCCCGCAGCGGCGAGCCGAGCGAGAGCCCGTGGTGGCGCTCCCTCGACGGCCGCTGGGATTTCACGGGCTTCGCCCGGCCCGAGGACGTCACGGCCGAGGCGTTGCACGGCCCGGTCGCCGGACTGCCTGGCGCCCCCAGCTCCCAGGAGGTCCCCGGCGCGTGGACGCTGCAGGGGTTCTCCTCTCCGCACTACACGAACGTGGTCATGCCCTTCGCGGATGACCCGCCTGCGGTGCCCGTGATCAACCCGACCGGCGTCTACGTGCGGGAGGTGGTGATCCCTCGGACGTGGACCCGGCGCCGCACGGTCCTGCGGGTGGGCGCGTCCGAGTCGGTCGTCGTCGCCTTCGTCGACGGCGTCGCCGTTGGCCTTGGGACCGACAGCCGGTTGCCGAGCGAGTTCGACCTGACGCCGCACGTCCGGCCCGGTCGGCGGGCGACGATCGCTCTCGTCGTCATCCGGTGGTCGGCCCAGACCTGGGTCGAGGACCAGGACCAGTGGTGGCACGGCGGTCTGCAACGCAGCGTTGCGCTCTGCTCGACCGCACCGGACCACCTGGCGCGTGTGGAGCTGGTGCCCGGCCTGCGCTCCACCCTCGCCAGCCCGCTCCCCGCTTCTGGCCGACCAGGTGGTCGAGATTCGACCGCTGCGTCTGCAAGAACGGCGGTGGGCACCCTCGACGTGCGCATCGACGTCGACGGCCCGACTCGCAGCGCCACCGACGCAGCGACCGTCGAGGTGTGGGTGGAGACCGAGCGCGGCCGTCGACTGGCCTCCACCGGGTCGCTTCCGGTGCCGATGTGGGACGGTGCCACGGAGGTGGGGCAGCTGGTGTCGGCCATGTTCGTCCGGCCGGGCCGCGTCGACGCCGCGCTCGAGGTTCCAGGGATCGAGCCGTGGTCCGCCGAGTCGCCCCGGCGCTACCGAGCGGTGGTCGAGCTCCGGGACGCGGCCGGCGAGGTGATCGAAGCGGTCGCCCAGATGACCGGCTTCCGCTCCGTCGAGGTCCGCGACCGCGCTCTGCTGGTGAACGGCGAACCGGTGATGCTGCACGGCGTCAACCACCACGAGCACGACCCCGAGCGCGGGCGGGCCGTGAGCCGGGACCTGACCCGCGCCGACCTGTGCCTGATGAAGGCGCACAACCTGAACGCGGTCCGGGCGTCGCACTACCCGCACGACGAGCACTTCTACGACCTGTGCGACGAGCTCGGCCTCTACGTCGTCGACGAGGCGAACGTCGAGTCCCACGGTCGTCAGGACTCCCTGTGCCACGACCCCCGCTATCACCGGACGATGGTCGAGCGCGTCGAGCGCATGGCCCGGCGGGACCTCAACCATCCGAGCATCATCGTGTGGTCGCTCGGCAACGAGTCCGGCTACGGGCCGCCCCACGACGAGGCGGCGGCGTTCCTGCGCCGCTTCGATCCCAGCCGACCGATCCAGTACGAGGGCCCGTTCATGCACGACCTGCGGGCCGACGCCCCGGTGAGCGACGTGGTGTGCCCGATGTACCCGGCGATCGACGACGTCGTAGATCGGGCCCGATGGTCCGGCGACCACCGGCGGCCGGTGATCCTGTGCGAGTACTCCCATGCCATGGGTGCCTCCAACGGTTCCCTGTCGGACTATTGGGACGCCTTTCGCTCCACGCCGGGCCTGCAGGGCGGCTTCCTGTGGGAGTGGCTCGACCACGGGATCCCCATCGAGGGTCGCGTCGAGCCGCGCGACGTGGGCGACGAGCGCCGGATCGGTCCCGTCTGGGGCTATGGCGGTGACTTCGCCGACGCGCACGACGACGGATCGCCCCACGACGGCAACTTCGTCTGCGACGGCCTGGTCGACTCGGATCGTCGTGCGCACCCAGCGATGGCCGAGGTGGCACATGTCGGTCGGCCGGTCTTCCTCGAGGTGCTCGACGCGGCCCGCGGCCGGGTGCGGTTCCACAACGTCGCGCACTTCGTCGACACCGCCGGGTTGCGGTGCCGCTGGGAGCTGCTGGTGGACGGCGACGTGGTCGAACGCGGGGAGCTGCATGTGTCGCCGATCGGACCGGGGCGCTCCGCCTCGGTGCGCGTGCCGTTCGCCCGGCGACTGCTGAAGGGCGGCGCCGAGGCCTTCGTCACCGTCCGATGGTCGGAGCGCCGTTCCCGACCCTGGGCCCCGGCCGGTCACGTGGTGGCAACGGAGCAGTTCGAGGTCCCGATCGACGCTGCCACCGCATCGTCGGGATCGTCGCGGCGCCGGCTGGCGGCCGGCACAGCCGTGCGCGCGGAGCCACCGGTCGAGCTGGTCTGGACCCCGACGCTGACCCGGGCGCTCACCGACAACGACGCCATCCAGACCAGCTGGATGCGGCCCTACTCCGAACGGCTGAACCGGTGGGACGAGCTCGGTGTCCTGGATGCCGAGTGGGTTCCGGGCCCGGAGCGGCGTCGGTCGCGGTCGGGGGCCGAGGTCGTGACCTCGAGCGGATCGCTCGTGCCGTCCGGCTCGGCGCCGACGGTCTCCGTGCAGCGACGCGAGCTGGTGGGTTCACCCGACGGCTGGGGCCACCTCGCGGTCACGCTCACCCTTCCGCCGGAGCTGGCCGACGTGCCGCGCGTCGGCATCACCACCGTGCTGCCCGGCACCTTCGAGTCGCTCGAGTGGTACGGAGACGGACCGGGGGAGAGCTACTCCGACCGCTGCAGTTCGGTGACCAAGGGTCGTTGGCGTTCGACGGTCTGGGACCAGTACGTGTCCTACGCCTTTCCACAGGAGCACGGTCATCACACCGGCCTGCGCTGGCTGGCGTTGCGCGAGACTGGGACGCGCTCGGCGCTGCTGGTCGTCGCCGACGGCCGACTCGGGTTCTCGGCGCGGCACCACTCCGACGCCGACCTGTTCGCCGCGACCCACAACGACGAGCTCCCTCACGACGCAGCGCTCACCCACCTGGCGATCGATGCCGGCCAGCGGGGCCTGGGCACGGGGTCGTGCGGTCCCGATGCGCTGGAGCGCTACCGGCTGAGGGCCGGACGGCACCGCATCGGGGTCTGGCTGCGCTGGTTCGACGCCCGTCGCGAGGATCCCGCCGCGCTCGCCCGCTTGGTGCTCGGCTGAGTCGACCGGGCCGGCACCGCGCGAGGAGACGGGTGCAGCCCCGACGCCCGTTCACCGTCGAACTTGTCGCTCACCGACCACATGCGCGCCGCTCACGGCGTCCACTCCATCCGTCGGTCGTTCGGCCCGAAGCCGCTCCGGGCAACGACGCCGGCGCTCGTGTTCCGTAGGCTCGACCTCGTGACGCTCAGGCTGGACAACGTCGGCATCGTCGTCGAGGACCTCGACACGGCGATCGAGTTCTTCCGCGAGCTCGGCCTCGAACCAGAGGGACGCGGCTTGGTCGAGGGCGAGTGGGCCGGGCGCGTGACCGGGCTCGGCGACCAGAGCGTCGAGATCGCCATGATGCGCACGCCGGACGGCCACGGCCGGCTCGAGCTCTCGCGCTTCCTCGCTCCTGAGGTGGTCGCGGACCACCGGAACGCCCCCGTGAACGCGCTGGGCTACCTCCGGGTGATGTTCGCGGTGGACGACCTCGACGACACGCTCGTTCGGTTGGCTCGCCGCGGAGCGCAGCTGGTGAGCAGCGAGGTGGTGCAGTACGAGACCGCGTACCGGCTCTGCTACATCCGTGGACCGGAAGGCATCCTCATCGGGCTCGCCCAACAGCTCGACTGACTGAGAGAACTTGCCGCTGCGACGTCGAAAGCTTCGCAAGGGGTGTCGAACTGGGTCGGCGTCGTTCGTCTTCAAGGACAACACCGACAACCAGAGGAGCACCCGTGAAGTACATGATGCTGATCTACCAAGGCACGACCCCGACGCCGCTCGATCCCGAAGCCTGGGCTGAGCTCTCAGCGGAGGAGCAGCAGGGGATCTACCAGGCGTACCAGGAGATCAACGCCACTCCTGGGGTGTCGCCGGGCGCAGGTCTGCAGGCGCCCGAGACCGCGACCACCGTGCGGGTGCTCGACGGCCGGACCCTCAGCACGGACGGGCCGTTCGCCGACACCAAGGAGGCCTTGAACGGCTACCTCACGTTCGACGCCGAGGACCTCGACGCGGCGATCGCCCTCGCGGCACGCATCCCGGCCGCTGCGTTGGGCGGGGCCGTCGAGGTGCGACCGATCGCCGAGTGGTAGCGGCCGTGGTGGACCGTCGATCGTGCACCGCCAGCGTCGACCCGGCCGTGGTGCTGTCCCGGACGTTCCGTGAGGAGTGGGGGAGGGTCGTCGCTGCCATGGTGGCCTTCCTGGGCGACCTCGACCGGGCGGAAGACGCGACCCAGGAGGCGTTCGCGATCGCGGCTCGGCGATGGCCGATCGACGGTCCACCGGAGCGCCCGCGCGCCTGGCTGGTCACGACGGCACGCAACCGTGCCATCGACCGGGCCCGACGGGACCGTTCGTTGGCGTCCAAGACCCGCCAGATGGAAGCCGACGAAGTGGTGCGGCGCCAGGGTCGCGACGACGACCCGGTGAGCGATCTGTTCGAGGAGGAGGTGACCGACGTGCGAGACGAGCGGCTGGCGCTGATCTTCCAGTGCTGCCATCCCGCACTGGGCGTCGATGCCCAGGTGGCGCTCACGCTGCGGACCCTCGGCGGTCTCAGCACCGAGGAGATCGCCCGGGCGTTCGTCGTACCCGACGCGACGATGGCGCAGCGACTGGTCCGAGCCAAGCGCAAGATCCGGGCGGCCGGCATCCCGTTCCGGGTGCCGTCCGAGCCCCTGCTGGCCGAGCGCCTCGATGCCGTTCTGGCCGTCGTGTACCTGATCTTCAACGAGGGCTACGGCGGCCGTCGGGAGCTGGCCGCCGAGGCGCTGTGGCTGGGTCGCGCCCTCACCGAGCTGCTGCCCCAGGAACCCGAGCCTGCGGCGCTGCTGGCGCTCATGCTGCTGCACGACTCCCGTCGCGACGCCCGTGAGCGTCAGGGCGAACTGGTGTTGCTCGCCGATCAGGACCGCACCCTCTGGGACCGCGAGCAGATCGCCAGGGGTCGGGCCGAGCTCGATCGGGTGGTCGCACTCGGTGGCCGCGGCCCGTACGCCCTGCAGGCGGCGATCGCCGCCCAGCAGGCGCGTGACGAACCCGACTGGCGCCACGTGTCCGTGCTGTACCGGGAGCTGGCCGCCGGCACCGGTTCGCCGGTGGTGGAGCTGAACCGGGCCGCGGCGGTCCACGAGGTCGACGGACCGGCCGCGGCGCTCGACCTCATCGATGGTGGATCGCTGCCGGACGTGCTGGCGGGCTACCGGTACCTCCACGCCACCAGGGCGGAGCTGCTGGCCCGCCTCGACCGGGTCGACGAGGCCCGCGCCGCATACCGACAGGCGATCGACCTCACCCCGGAGGGCTCTGAGCATCGTTCCTTCGAGCGTCGGCTCCGGGAGCTGGGCGACCGCTGACGGCGGCGCGGGCTCAGTCGTCGACTCTCATGTGCCGGCGGACTTCGAGGCGGACGACGACTGGTGGTCGGCGCTGGTCGGCGCTGGAATCGATCCCGCCCTGAGTGCGCTGGTGTCGTCGAGCGGCGTGTCGATGTACATCTCGCCCGAGGCGACCGCGACCACGCTGCGACGCCTCGCCGGCATGGCGCCAGGCTCGGTCGTCGTGATGACGTTCATGCTGCCGTTCGACCTGGTCGACCCGGTGGAGCGTCCTGGCCCGGAGGCAGCGGCGCGTCGGAGTGGGCTGTCACAGCCCATCGATACGGTGTCGAACATGAGTTCTGTTGGGGAACCAGCCTGGTCCGAGCAGTGGCTGGCGGACGATGCCGAGGAGCGCGCTCAGCGTTCTGCTCCTGCCGGGGTTCGTGATGTGAAGTTCGACCAGATCCCCGCAGCTGCTGCACTGGTCGACGCCGCTCGGCGGCTCGCCGGCGTCGACCCGGCCACCGTGTCGGAGGACGAACGACTCGGCGTGCTCGATGCGCTGGAGTCCGTCGACCGCCTGCTGACCGGGGCGTCCATGCGCCAACTCGTGGCGGTCGACGACCGCCGGGAGCTCGACGCCCGCTTCGGCATGACCCCCGGCGGCTACAGCGAGCAGCGCTACCACAAGGACCGCCGGACTTGGATGGCCACCATCCGCCGCGGCCGAAGCCTGGCCACCCGCCTCCCCGACATCTTCCAGGCGCTGTGCGACGGCCGGCTCAGCACGGACCGGGCGAACCTCATCGCCGACGCGGTCAACGTCCGCAACGCCGACCTCCTCGCCGCCATGCAGGACGCGCTCCTGCAGCTGTCCGACGCCCTCCCCCGCCACAAGGAGTTCGCTCAGCAGCTCCGGGCGCTCACCGCGGCCGCGGACCAGGACGGTCCCGAGCCAGGACCCGAGGACTCCTCCGCCAAGGTCGGCCGCACGGGCGATCACCTCGTCGTCGTGATGGACATCTACGGACTCGACGCCGTCGCCGTCGAGCAGCTCATCAACACGGAGGTCGACGCGCTGCGCCGGCGTTGGCAGGCCGACGTCGACGCCAACCCAGAGCTCGTCATGCCCGCCGGCGCGACCCTCGTCCAGCAGGCGATCACCGAGCTGATCATCCGCGGCGCAGGTGCCGACACGTCAGCGTCGAAGCCTGTGGTCAACAAGCTGTCACTTGTCGTCGATGCCGATCGCGTCGACGAGCTCGACCCGATCCTCGCCTCGGTCCTCAGCGGCACCGGCACCGGCCGCTTCACCGACGGCTACCACGCTCCGACGCTTCGGTTCGTCGGTCCGTTCGGCGGCGACGACCCAGCCAGCACCGACCACGCCTGCGGCGGATGCGGTGAGCACCACCAACTCCCCGACGGGTTCGCTGGCCGATGCATCTCCGTCACCACCCCCGACGGCGATCGCATCCACCTCGACGCGTCACGGTGGCAGCTCCTCCTCTGTGACGCCGACATCTCCGAGATCCTCCTCGACCGCCTCGGCGAGCCCCTCACCATCCGCGACCGAGCCCGCTTCGCGGACGCCAAGATGCGGACCGCTCTCGTCGCTCGCGACGGCGGCTGCGTGTTCCCCGGATGCGACGCCCCCGCCAGCTGGTGCGACGCCCACCACGTCATCGAGTACTCCAGGGCGGGCCGCACCGTCATCATCAACCTGGCGTTGCTGTGTCGCCGCCACCACGGCATCGTCCACCGGGCGGGTTGGGGGATGGAGCGCAGCAGCGACCCCGGCGCCGATGGCGGGTTCTTCACGATCACCACCGCCAGCGGCCTGCAGATGCAGACCCAACACCGCAGCAGACCGGGCCCCGACGGCAGTCCAGCCGGCCACCGACCACCCGACCCCGCGTAGCAGCGCGGGGACCGGCACCGGACGATGACCAGACGGCCAGAGCGCCGCCCAGCAACGGCACTTCCCTTCGACCAGGCGCGCTCCGGCGCGGGTACTCGCGCGTGCGGCGGAGCTCAGCCGAGCATCTCGGCTCGCTCGGCGAGCTCGTCGCGGAACGCCGGGTGGGCGATGCGGACGAGCTCCCGTGCACGTTCGCGCACCGTCTTGCCCGCGAGCTCGGCAGCGCCGTGCTCGGTGATCACCACGTCGACCTGGTGTCGTGGGGTCGTGACGACCATGTCGGGGGCAAGCTCGATCCGGATGCGGGAGACCATCTCGCCATCGACGTTCGAGGTCGACTGCAGGCACAAGAGCGACCGGTCGTCGATCTGCAGGCCGGTACCGGCCAGGAAGTCCTCGTGTCCACCGGTGCCGGAGAACTGCCGTCCCCGCACGGTGTCAGCCGCGACCTGGCCGTACAGGTCGATCGCCACCGCCCCGTTGATCGACACGAAGTCGCGGTTCTCGGCGATGATCCGGGCGTCGTTGACGACGTCGACGGGCAGGAAGCGCACGAGCGGGTTCTCGTCGAGCCACTCGTAGAGCTCTGGCGTGCCCGCAGCGAACGTCGTGATCGAGTACCCGTCGAGCTCACCCTTGTTCGTGTTCGTCACCTTGCCCGCTTGGTGGAGGTGCATGAGCCCGGTCGTGAACATCTCGGAGTGGATGCCGTAGCCGCCGCCGGACCCAGCGGCGAGGGACCGTGCGATCAGCGACGGCACTGCACCGATGCCTGTCTGCAGCGTGGCCTCGTCCGGGATGAAGCCGACGGCGATCTGAGCGATGGCGAGGTCGACCTCCCCGCCCGGCACATCGGCCAGGTCGATCGGTGCTCGGTCCGACTCCACGAGCACGTCGATCTCGTCGAGGTGCAGCCGGTGGGTGTGCTCGCCCAGACCGAGGGTCCTCGGGTAGTGCGGAGAGCACTCGACGACGAGGATCCGATCGGGGTCCGCTCCGGTCGCATGCAGGGCGTCCACGGTCGATCCCGCGTGCAACGACAGGCTCAGGTAGCCGTCGGCGTCGGGCATGGCTGCGGCCGTCGCCATGACGCGCGGGTTGAGGCGTTCGACGATGGGGGCGAAGCGGCGGAAGTCGGCCGGCACGTACTCGATCGCCGCTCCGGAGTCGCGCAGGAAGCGCTCGGCCGGACCGAAGAAGCCGGATCGATAGTGCACACCCGGTCGGGTGAAGATCTCGTAGAGGTCGGTGAGCAGCGCTCCGAACATCTCGAGACCGTCCCAGTCGTCGCGCTCGCCGAGCGCGTGCAGGAACGCGATGGGGTGCGCTGGGCCCAGCCCGATGGCGAGCGTGTCGTCGGGTCGGATCAGCGCAGCGGCTTCGCCCGGTGACTCTGCGCGGTGCGTCGCCATGGTGGGCTTCCTCTCGGTGGTTCGGAGCCGGTGCGTCAGTCGGCGGCCAGGGCGGCGGCAGTGCTGCCGACCCAGCCGAGCATCGCGTCCTCGAGCTCGGCGACGCGCTGGGGGAGCGCTTCGAAGGTGACGGGCTCGGAGAGGTGCAGGCCCTGAGCCATGTCGCAACCCATCTCCCGGAGCAGGCGCAGCGAGTCCGCGTCGGCCACACCGTCGGCGGTGACGGAGATGTCCATGGAGTGCGCCATCGTGATCGCCCACTTGACCGCCTCGGCATCGGCGGGGACCGCCGCGATCGCCGTCGTGTAGCCGCGGTCGATCTTGAGTCCGGTCACCGACAGAGCCTGAAGGACGTCGATCGACATGAGCCCGGTGCCGAAGTCGTCGATGACGACGCCCAGCCCGATGTCCCGAAGACGTCCGACCACGTGGCCGGCGTGCTCGGGATCCTGGGTCAGCTCGATCTCCGCCAGCTCGACCTCTACGGCGGAGGGCACGAGCTCGCCGGAGGTGACCAGCAGCTCGAGGAAGTTCAGGAGGCTGTCGTCGCGCAGGTTGTGCATCGAGAGGTTGGTGCTGACCGACATCACCTCCCGGTCTCGGCCGAGGCGCTCGGCCGCCCGGGCCGACTCGCCCATGATCCAGCGGGTCAGCGGCTCGATCAGCCCTGAGCGCTCCGCCATCTCGAGCAGCTCCATCGAGGGTTGGGCCCCGGTGCCGACCCTCTGCCAGCGAAGCAGTGACTCGACCTTGGTGACCCGACCCGTCCGAAGGTCGACGACCGGCTGGTATCGGAGCTCGAGCTCCTGGTTGGCCAGGCCACGTCGCAGCTCGGTGAGCAGGCCGACCCGGCGCATGGTGTTGCGCTCGTCCTCGGGGTCGAACACCGCCACCGGATCCGCGGTGGAGCAGGCGTGTCGGAGCGCGCCGTCAGCGGAACGCAGCAACGTGGCCGGGTCGACCCCGTGCTCGGGCGCGACTGCGGCGCCGATCGTGGCGCTGACGTGGCGGAGGTCGCCGTCGACGTCGAGCGGGCGCTCCAGCACGTCCTGGACGAGTCGGACCGTGCCGAGGGCCCCGTCCCTGGTGGGCTGGGCGACCGACACCACGACGAACTCGTCACCACCCATCCGGGCGACGATCTCCACCCCGGGCACCTCTTCGCTCAGGCGTCGTCCGACCTCCACGAGCACGCGGTCGCCCACATGGCGACCGTCCTGGTGGTTGGTGAGGTCGATGCCGTCGAGCTCCACCATGACCACAGCCAGGTGCTGGCCCTCGTCGAGCCCGGTGGCGAGCATCGACAGGCGATCCTCGAGTGCGGCGCGGTTCGCCAGGCCGGTGAGGTGATCGTGGTTCGCCTGGAACCGGAGGCGCTCCTCGACCTCGACCGAGATCGTCACGTCGTCGATGGTCACGCCGAGCGATCCGTCGCGGAGTCGATCGATGCGCAGGTCGATGAACGTGCCGGGCACCTCGGCGAAGCTCAGGCGCTCGGCCCGGAGCGACTCGCCGGTGTGGGCCACGTCGTAGATCGCCGACTGCAGGAGTCTGGCGCTCGGTCCGTCGAACACCGAGTCGAGCCGGCCGCCGTCGACAGACCCCGGGTCGAGATCGAACAGGCTGCAGGCGCTGTCGTTGGCCGATCGGAACACGACCGATGACGGGTCGTCGGCATCGGCGAGCTCGAACAGCAGGTGACCGTGGTGGGAGGCGTCGGCGATCTCGGCCAACCGCTTGGCCCGGCGGCGTTGGGCATCGCCGGCGCTGGCGTCGACGAGAGATCCGCGGGACGGCTCGTCGATGCCGCTGGGCGCCATCCGGACCAACATCGGACGGTACGTCCCGGCCGCGGTGAGGAATCGGACGATGTGCTCGTCGCTGTCGAGCGTCGGTGTCGGGGCGCTCCCGCTCAGCGGCGACGGTGCGACGCCTCGCAGGTCGATCGCGGCGTCGGTGCTCGTGGGCTCCGCTGCTGCCATGGCGTCGGCCCGATCCGGCGTCGCGTCGTCCAGCGGCACGATCGAACGGAACGTCGACAGGTCGTCGGGGTGCACGAGCCGGCGGAGCGTGCCGGGCTCGCGGAAAGCGGTGGCGTCCCATCCGAGCGTGGTGGCCATCGAGCTCGACACGTAGTGACCGTCGACGCCGGCAGCGACCTGTTGGAACAGGACGACACCAGCATCGGTCAGCGCACGGTCATAGCCGTCGCGGACCGCTGTGGTGGCTTCCTCAATGCGCCGTCGGCGACCGAACATGGGGCGAGATCCTATCGTCCGCCGACCACCCCACGTGCCGCCCCTCTACGATCCCGCCGTGGCCGAACCGACCTTCTGCGACGACACCGGCTGGGCGTGCGAACCGGTGTGGAACGCCACGCACAACGAGACGGTGTCGCGGGTGCTCGGCTGGCTCTCGGAGAAGCCGCTGCAGATCCTCGCGATCGTGGTCGTGGCCTACCTGTGCAACCGGTTGCTCCGCTCGATGATCGAGCGAACCGGGCGTCGCATGGCGGCGAACGCGGATCGCCTGGGCGGCTACATGCCCGAAGGGCTGAAGACCAGCCAGGTCGACGGTCGCAGCGTCGCCCGGGCGGCCACGATGTCCACGATCGCCCGGTCGATCGCCACCGCCGTGGTCACGATCGGCGCCGCCGCGTGGATCCTGGCGGTGCTCGGCGTGAGCCTGGCGGCCATCCTCGCCTCGGCGGGCGTCGTCGGGGTGGCGCTCGGGTTCGGGGCCCAGAACCTGGTGCGCGACGTGCTCGCCGGGTGGTTCATCCTGGCCGAGGACCGCTACGGAGTCGGTGACGTCATCGATGCTGGACCGCCGTCGGTCGGCACGGTGGAGCGCGTCACCCTGCGCTCGACGCGCCTTCGTGACATCAACGGCACGGTGTGGCACGTCGCCAACGGCGAGATCCCCCGCGTCGGCAACAAGAGCCAGAGCTGGTCAAGGGCCGTCGTCGACGTCGTGGTCGCCTCCGATGCCGATCTCGAGACGGCTCGGGCGATCCTCCGGGACGTGGGAGCCGAGCTGCGCTCGGACCCTGACTGGTCCGAGGTGGTGACCTCGGAGCCGAACGTGCTCGGCGTCCAGCGCATCGACCCGCTCGGCGTCACGCTCCGGGTGCTCGCGGACACGTCGCCAGGGGAGCAGTTCCCCGTGGAGCGGGAGTTCCGCCTTCGGGTGCTGCGAGCGTTCGAGGCCGCCGGGGTGCCGCTCGCCGCCCCGTACTCCGGGTCTGCTCCCGCGGGCGGACCGACTGGCGTTCCCCCCACGCTCGGCAGCGGTGACCCGGGCGGCGACCCGCCGCCCGGGTAACGCAACTTGCCGGTCATCCACCAGCCGGCTGGCTGCGATCGCTAGGTTCGTCGGTGGATGGAGCTCCGCCCGCACTCGCGCGGGAAGGGTCGACTCGTCGACTTCGCTCATCGACCGATGAGCGAAGACCGTGTGGACCTGCTCGGGAGGAGCTCATGAAGAAGGCAGCACAACCGCTGGCGGTGCTGGCCGTCGGCTTCCTGGTGCTCGCGATCTGGCGCAGCCCGGCCACGGCCGCAGCCGACGTCACCCACGTGTTGGGCAACGTCGGGGGATTCCTCCAGGAGGTGCTCGCGAAGATCGCCGAGTTCCTGGGCAGCTTCGGGAACTCCTGACCGTGGCGGGGCCGGGACCTCGGCGGTGGAACCCCGACGCGATCGTCGAGGACTACCTGCTGAGAGACGAAGTCGTGAAGCTCGACGCGTCCCGGTCGTTCAAGTCCTGGGTGGTCGATCAGACGGTGTGGATCCTGCTCGCCATGACCGCGTTCGTGGTGCTCGCCACGATCGGGTCCGACGCTTCGATCGGCCTCGGTGTCCTGGCGGTCCTCGCTCTCGGCGCCTACCTGCTGTTCGACTGGACCCGGAAGCGATTCACCCGCTACGTGATCACCGACCTTCGCGTGCTGCGCATCACCGGGGTCCTGCACCGGCGGATGGAGTTCATCCCGTGGGGCAAGATCACCGACGTCAGTCGAACCGAGTCGTTCCTGCAGTGGCTCGTGGGCACGGCGACGATCTCGATCGAGTCGGCCAGCGAGCGCTCGGCGTTCCGGGCGATGACCGACGTCTCGGATCCGGCGCACTTCTACAACGTGCTCGTGCGGATGGTCGACCTGAAGCAGGGCCGCGTGGAGCACCACCACCACGTCCGTTGACCACGACATCCTTGTTCTGTTCGGCGTTTCACAACGAAAACCTTGTGAAACGCCGAACAGAACAGGGGTCAGGTGGCGGCGTCAGGCTCGGTCAAGGTGACCTCGACGGTGAAGGCGTCGCCGACGACGAGCTGCAGGTCGAGCACCTTGCCGGCCTCGGCGACGTCGGTCGCCACGGTCCGCAGCAGATCGATCCGCTCGGCGGTGTCGGTGACGACAGCGCGGTCGATCGGCGTGCGCATCGAGACCTTGGCGGCAGACTTCGCGCCCCGGAGCTCCGACAGGACCGTCGCGGCCGCAGCGAGAGCGGCGGGGACGCCGTCGGCGGCGACGGTCCGGAGCGGACCGGCGGTGGGCCACTCCGTGGTGTGGACCGAGCCGTCCATCCACCACGACCACGCTTCTTCGCACGTGTAGACGAGCACCGGTGCGAGCAGTCGGTGCAGCGTCGACAGGGCGTGGGTCAGCGCGGCTCGGCCCGACGCGGTGCCCGGCGACACGGGCGTGTTCGCCTCGCCATACGCCCTGCCCTTGACGAGCTCCAGGTAGTCGTCGCAGAAGCGCCAGAAGAACGACTCGGTCCGTTCGAGCGCTCGGGCGTAGTCGAACGACTCCAGCGCGGTCGTGGTCTCGTCGACGAGCTCGGCGAGCTCGGCCAGCATGGCCCGGTCGAGGGGTTCGGTCACGGCCGTGCCGGCCTCCACCTGACCGAATCCCAGCGCGAACCGCGACGCGTTCAGCACCTTGATGGCCAGCCGTCGACCGACCTTCATCTGCCCTTCGTCGAACGCGGTGTCGGTGCCTGGTCGGGCCGACGCCGCCCAGTAGCGGACGCCGTCGGCTCCGTACTGCTCGAGCAGTCCGAGCGGCGTGACCACGTTGCCCTTGGACTTGGACATCTTCTTGCGATCCGGGTCCAGGATCCAGCCCGACAGCGCCGTGTTGCGCCACGGCAACGAGTCGAACTCCAGGTCCGAGCGCAACAGCGTGGAGAACAGCCACGTCCGGATGATGTCGTGGCCCTGCGGGCGCAGATCCATGGGGAACGTGCGGGCGAACAGGTCCGGGTCGTCGGCCCAGCGACATCCGATCTGCGGGGTGAGCGAGGACGTGGCCCACGTGTCCAGGATGTCGGGGTCGCCGATGAAGCCGCCGGGCACGCCGCGCTGGTCCTCGGTGAAGCCCGGAGCCGGCTCGGCCAGCGGGTCGACGGGCAGCGAGGAGACGTCCGCGGTGATCGGGTGGTCGTGATCCGGGGTGCCTTCGTCGTCGAGGCGGTACCAGAGCGGGAACGGCACGCCGAAGAACCGCTGACGCGACACCAGCCAGTCGCCGGCCAGACCGCCGACCCAGTTGTCGAAGCGGTGCCGCATGTACTCGGGCACCCAGTTCAGCTCGCCACCCCTCGCGATCAGCTCGTCTCGCCGGGCCGCTGATCGACCGCCGTTGCGGATGTACCACTGGCGGCTCGTGACGATCTCGAGGGGCTTGTCGCCGCGCTCGTAGAACTTCACCGGGTGGGTGATGGGACGGATGTCGCCGATCAGCTCGCCGGTCTCGGTGAGCATCTGCACCATCTGCTCGCGGGCGCCGCCGGCGGCCTTGCGTGCGATGCGGCCGTAGCGCTCCCGGGCCTGCTCGGAGCCGAGCCACTCGGGAGCGTCGGCCTGGAACCGGCCGTCTCGTCCGATGACAGCGCGGGTCGGAAGGTCGAGCTCCCGCCACCAGATGACGTCGGTGAGGTCGCCGAAGGTGCAGATCATGGCGACGCCGGTGCCCTTGTCGGGCTCGGCCAACGGGTGGGCCAGGATCGGCACCTCCACCCCGAAGCCGGGCGTGGTGACGGTCCGGCCGAACAGCGGCTGGAACCGTTCGTCGTCGGGGTGCGCCACCAGCGCGACGCAGCTGATGACCAGCTCCGGACGGGTGGTGTCGATGACGACGCCGTCCGTGCCGTCGCTCAGCGGGAACCGGAGCTGGTGGTAGGCGCCGGGTCGCTCGCGGTCCTCCAGCTCTGCCTGGGCGACCGCCGTCTGGTAGGTGACGTCCCAGAGCGACGGCGCCTCCTGGGAGTAGGCGTCGCCGCGGGCGAGGTCGGCCAGGAACGCCCGCTGCGATGTCCGCCGGCTGGCCTCGTCGATCGTGGCGTAGCTGTAGGACCAGTCGACGGACAGACCGAGCGTGCGGAACAGCGCTTCGAACGCCGCTTCGTCGACGACGAGCAGTCGCTCGCACAGCTCGATGAAGTCGGGCCTGCTGACCCGGGTGAAGTCCTGGCGCTTGGTCGGCGGCTGGTCGGCCAACGCGGGCATGCCGGGCGGGACCGACGGATCGCAGAGGACGCCGTAGTAGTTCTCGACGCGCCGCTCGGTGGGCAGTCCGTTGTCGTCCCAGCCCATCGGGTAGAAGACGGCCTTGCCGCGCATGCGGTGGAAGCGGGCGACGACGTCGGTGTGGGTGTAGCTGAAGACGTGGCCGACGTGCAGCGAGCCCGACACCGTCGGCGGCGGCGTGTCGACGGAGAAGACGTCGTCGCGGGTGGCGGTGCGGTCGAACGAGTAGGTGTCGTTCGCCTCCCAGCTCTCGGCCCACTTCGCCTCCAACCCCTCGAGGGTCGGCTTGTCGGGCACGGCCCGCTCCGGCTTGGGCGCAGCGGCGCGGGCGCGGCCCGCTGGACCGCTGTTCGTGGTCGTGGCTGCTGTTGGGCCTGCTTCGGGCGTGGGAACGCTCGACGTGGGGGTGCCTGACATACGTCGGCCCACCGTACCGGCCGCGCGCACTACGGTCCGAAGGCGATCGTGGTCCGGCCGGCTGCGACGTCCGACGACGGGCCGACGTGGCCTGCCGCGTCGACAGGAGTGCCCCGTGCCGACCGATTCGTCCATCTCGACCGACGCGCCGAGGTCGTCCAGCCTCGCCGGCGGTGTCGCGATCGTCACCGGCGCCGGTGGAGGGATCGGTGCTGCGGTGGCTCGATCGCTCGCCCATGCGGGCATGTCGCTCGTGCTCGCCGATCGCAGCCGCTCGCTCCTGAACGCCGCGGCTGACGCGCTGCCGGTGGAGTCGACCGTGATCACCGCCGTCGGCGACGTCGGCGATCCATCGCACCACGCCGCGCTGGTGACCGCGGCGGAGGACCTCGGCGGGTTGACCGTGTCGGTGCAGAACGCGGGAGTCGTGCTGCCGGGGCTGAGCTGGGAGATCCCAATCGAGCTCTGGGAGCTCCAGGTGAGGGTCAACTACTGGGGTGTCGTCCACGGGGTGCGCGCCGCGCTGGGAGCGATGACCCGTCGTGGTGTCGGTCACGTCATCTCTGTGGCGTCGGGCGCAGGGCTCGTGGCGACCCCGGGCCTGGCGCCCTACGTGAGCACCAAGCACGCGGTCGTCGGACTGATGGAGTCGGTCCGCCACGAGCTGGCCCGTGCCGCGCCCGGTGTACGGGCGTCGGTCGTGTGCCCCGCCAACATCGCCACGCCGATCACCGGCAACTCGCTCGCCGCGGCGGGTGTGGCCGACGAGACGTTGTCACCGGTGGCTCGCCAGATCGCCGACGCGGTGCGCCACGGCGTCGACGACGGCGCGCCGCCGGAGACGGTGGCCGATGCCGTCCTCGACGCGCTCCACACCGGCCGGTTCTGGGTGCTGCCCCAGCCCGAGGTCGCGCTCGGAGCCCTCGACCGGGTGCAGCGCATCGTCGACGGTCGCGAGCCGGTCGACCTGCTGGGCTGAACGCCGTCGGCCGTTGTCGCTGGCGGTGCCGCTCCGGCGATACCGCCCCGATCCGGGTATCTCGGGTCAGAAGGGTGGCCGATTCGCCCGGATTCCGACCCGAGAACCGGCTCGTCCGGACGACCGGGCCCGGGATGTGGGCCGCTCAGGTGGTCGACGGGTCGGCGACGACGACGCGGTTGCCACCCTGGAGCAGAGCGGTCTGACCGGCTGCATCCGCGAGTCGCAGCGTGTCGTCGACCGAGGTGCCGCGTGCGCCGTCGACGAGCCCGACCGAGCAGGTGAAGTGGGCGACGCCGGCCACGGTGAGCGCCAGCACGGTCGACTCCCGGACGCGTTCCAGCGCGGCCGATGCCTGCACGGTGCTGCAGTTCGCGAGGACCGCGGCGAGCCGCTCGTCGTCGATCCGGCACACGACGTCGTCGGGTCGAAGCGTGGCGCTCGTCGTGTCGGCGACGAGGCGCATGGCGTCGTCCCATCCCGAGTGGCCGTGGGCGTCGCGGTAGGCCTGGGCGCCGTCGATGCGCAGCACCGCGACGCAGTGCCCGATGTGGGAGCGCACCAGCTCGGCCGTCCGGCTGCGCAACGCGGGTCCGGTGGGCAGACCCGTCACCGGGTCGACGGGTCCGGGCGTCGACGGTCCGCGACGGCGTCGCAGCGAGCCGAGTCGCCGTCCGGTGGTGGCGCACAGGTGCTCGATGAGCGCGATCCTGTCCGCATCCAGGCCTTCGCCCGCCGCCCCGGTCACGCACAGCACCCCCAGGGTGCGGTCGCCGAGGTCGAGGGGGATGCACGAGGCGGCCAGGTCGAACGCGTCGAGGGCGTCGTCGGATGCGGACCGCCGGAGGTGCTCGCAGGCACCGAGCTCGTGGACCGAGTCGACCGAAGTCGGCCGGCGCGATGCCAGCGCCACGCACCCTGGCCGGCCGGCGATCGCTTCGGCGGGCACCAGGTCCGCGCCGACCGTGCGCACCGACCACGCGACGCGGGCCTCGTCGGGGAGCGACAGGAGCAGCGCGACCTCGTGTTCCGGCACCAGCTCCGCAGCCGTCTGGACGAGCAGTCGCAGCACGCCGGCGTCGGTGGCCTCGGCGGCGGCGGCCACATCGAAGCGGTCGCGCACGGCGACGGCACGTCGCAGTGCCGCGCCTGCTGCCTCGGCGTCCTGCTGGGCGATGCGGGCGTCGACCACCTCGGCGGTCATCGGTCGCAGCACCGCGCGGACCGTGAGCGACGTGGCCGCCACGGCGCCCAGGACCACCGCCGCGACGACGATCGCCAAGTCGGCGCCGATGAGCGCGGACAGCGCAGCGAGCGCGGTCGGTGGCCCACCGACCGCCAGAGCCACGAGGGGCCACCGGTAGGGTGGATCGTCATGATCGGCTTGCACGACACCGCCGCAGGGGAGGTCCTCCCCCTCCGTCCCCGGGAGACCGGGAACGTGTCGATGTACGTGTGTGGCCCCACCGTCTACGGGCCGCCCCACCTGGGTCACGGACGGTTCTCCCTGGTCTTCGACGTGCTTCGACGGTATCTGGAGTGGTGCGGAAACGACGTGGTGTACGTGTCGAACATCACCGACATCGACGACAAGATCATCGAGCGGGCGCTGCGTGAGGACCGCCCGTGGCAGGAGATCGCCGAGGAGTACGAGGCGGTCTGGTGGACAGCGATGGACGCGATCGGGGTCAAGCGCCCCGACCACACGCCGCACGCCACCGAGTACGTGACCGAGATGATCGCCTTCGTCGCCGACCTCGAGGACCAGGGCAAGGCCTACGTGACCTCCGACGGCGTGTACCTGTCGGTGTCCGACGTCGACGGCTACGGCCTGCTGGCACACCAGTCGCTCGACGACATGGTCGCAGGCGGCGGCGAGCGATCGATCGTGGGGGAGTCGCAGAAGCGCAGTCCGGCGGACTTCGTGCTCTGGAAGTTCGCCAAGCCGGGCGAGCCGAGCTGGCCGGCGCCGTGGGGTGACGGCCGCCCTGGCTGGCACACGGAGTGCGTGGTGATGAGCCTGGATCTGCTCGGCGAGGACTTCGACATCCACGGCGGCGGCCTGGACCTGGCGTTTCCGCACCACGAGAACGAGCGGGCCCAGGCGGTGGCGACGGGCCGGGAGTTCGCTCGACGGTGGGTGCACAACGGCTTCGTCGAGGTCGGCGGCGAGAAGATGTCGAAGTCGCTCGGCAACTTCACGAACCTGCTCGACCTCATCGAGGAGCACGACCCGAGGGCGTACCGGCTGCTCGTCCTGCAGTCGCACTACCGCTCCCCGGTCGAGGTCACCACCGCGACGGTGACCGAGGCCGAAGCTGCTCTGTCCCGGCTCGACGCTCTGGCCAGGCGGGTGGTGGACGTGCCCGACGCCGAGCCCGACGCCGACGTGCTGGCAGCGTTCAGCGCGGCCATGGACGATGACCTCGGTACGCCGCAGGCGCTTGCGCAGGTGTTCGGTCTGGTCACTCGCGTCAACTCGATGCTGGACGCGGGTGACGAGGTGGGTGTCGCTCCGCTGGTGGCCGCGGTGTTCGATGTGCTGGGAGCCGTCGGCCTGGAGCTGAGGGACCCGTCGGGCGACATCGTGCCCGACGAGGTCGCCGCGCTCGCCCGGGCCCGCGATCGTGCTCGTGCCGAACGCGACTGGGCGACCGCTGACGCGCTGCGCGACGAGCTGGTGGCACTCGGCTGGGTGGTCGAGGACACCGCCGCGGGCACCCAGGTGCGTCGGGCCTGAGGTGGCCTGACGTTCCTGATCTCGCTTCGGCGGACGGAGTGGTCAGATCGTGACCACTCCGTCAGCCGAAGTCGACTCGACGCCGGCGCACGAGCGGACGAGGGGTGGCACCGGCGGTTACCCGTCGGTAACCTACCGACTGGTAACCCGTCGCCGAACCGGCGGCGCGTCCCGAGCACCCATCGAACCAAGGGGACCACACCCATGAGCGGCAACTTCTCCCTCGAGCTGAACGAGGATCAGCTGCAGATCCAGAAGTGGATCCACGACTTCGCCGAGGGCGTCATCCGCCCGGCGGCCGAGGAGTGGGACGAGCGTGAGGAGTTCCCCTGGCCCATCGTCGAGGAGGCCGCCAAGATCGGGCTCTACAGCATCGACTTCATGGCACAGGCGATGATGGGCGATGAGACCGGCTTGACGATGCCGCTCGCGGTCGAAGAGCTGTTCTGGGGTGACGCCGGCATCGGCCTCGCCATCATGGGTTCGGGTCTGGCCGCGGCGGGCATCGCCGGCAACGGCACGCCCGAGCAGGCGCTCGAGTGGATCCCGCAGTGCTACGGCACGCCGGAGAAGGTGCAGCTCGGGGCGTTCTGCGTGTCCGAGCCCGACGCCGGCTCCGACGTCTCGTCGTTGCGCACTCGGGCCGTCTACGACGAAGCCAAGGACGAGTGGGTGCTGAACGGCACCAAGGCGTGGATCACCAACGGCGGCATCGCGGACGTCCACGTGGTGGTGGCGGCCGTCGATCCCGAGCTCAAGGGTCGGGGGCAGGCGAGCTTCATCGTCCCGCCGAACACGCCGGGTCTGTCGATGGGCCAGAAGTACAAGAAGCACGGCATCCGTGCTTCGCACACCTCCGAGGTCGTCCTCGAGGACGTGCGGGTGCCGGGTTCGTGCTTGCTGGGCGGCAAGGACAAGCTCGACGAGAAGCTCGCCCGGGCCCGTGAGGCGCAGAAGAACCCGCAGGTCCGCTCGGGCAAGCAGCCGGCGATGGCCACCTTCGAGGCCACCCGCCCCGCGGTCGCCGCGCAGGCGATCGGCGTCGCCCGGGCCGCCTACGAGTACGCCCTTCAGTACGCACAGGAGCGCCACGCGTTCGGCAAGCCGATCATCATGAACCAGTCGATCGCGTTCATGCTCGCCGACATGATCACCGAGATCGACGCCGCCCGCCTCCTGGTGCACCGGGCCGCCTGGCTCGCCAGCAACGGCAAGTACGT
>JACDJB010000335.1_pt1 | contig 53489 bp, 53 predicted proteins | sample 7454121 | NCBI WGS metagenome assembly JACDJB01 (sample SAMN14253290, study PRJNA609438) | sludge metagenome | isolation source: sludge after 25d culture with pyrite | collected 2018-12-20 | reverse complement strand
GAACGCTTGGCGATCCTCGTCATCGCGGAAGATCTCCGCCCGCGCGTCGCCACGTGCCATGACGTGATACAGCGCACCAGCAAATTCAATGCGAAGAGGACGGGACATGGGTGCAGGCTATGGCGGAGCATGTGGCAAAACAAGACCTGACCCCGAGCTTCGAGCTTCTTCGCGCTCGCGCGCGTCCTCGACGATGGCCGCTACCCGATCGACAACAACCCCATCGAGAACGCCATCCGGCCGATCGCGGCTTGCTGAGTCTGGACAACGTCGCCGAGCTCACCGCCCTGGCCACGGCGACGTCACGCCAGCTGCAATTCATTCTGGCGGTGCCGGCGCGGCGCTATTGGGCGTTGGGCGGCACTTTGGAAGGCATGACGTTTGATCCGGCTGCCGCCAGCATCGCCGAAGGCCGGTTCGCCGATCATCGCCTGGTGGTGGCGCACGATCCGGTGCGCGCGGCAGCGCAAGCGGACAAGCGGCGCCGGAAGATTGCCGAGCTCGACGCGCTCGCCGCCAAGCTGGTGAGCAAACTCGATGCGCAAGATGCCGGCCAGACCGCGCGCGGTCGCAAGGCGAGTGATCGCGGTGCCTACAGCCGTTTCCAGCACGCCATCGCCGAGGCCAAGCTGACTCGCTTTGTGCAGGCGGACTATTACGCCGATCGCTTCTCGTATACCATCAACGAGACGGCCATTGAGGAGGCCGAACGCTACGACGGCAAGCTCGTCGTGCTGACCAACGTCCTGGACTTCAGCGCCGAGCACATCATCGAGCGCTACAAGAGTCTGGCCGACATCGAGCGCGGCTTTCGTATGCTCAAGAACGACATCGACATCGCGCCGGTGTTTCACCGACTACCGGAGCGCATCCGCGCCCATGCGCTGATCTGCTTTCTCGCCCTCGTGCTCTATCGCGTCATGTGCATGCGGCTCAAGGCTCACGGCAGCGCGCACAGTCCCAAGACCACGCTGGAGTTGTTGCGGCGGCTGCAGAAGCATCGCGTCCAGCTCGGCGAACAACGTCTTACCGGTATCGGCAAGACCTCACCCCAGCAACTCGATCTGTTCGAGGCTCTCGGTATCAACCAGCCCACCTGACCACCGTTGTTGTGTCATTTTTGCCTATCTCGGGATAGGCAAATCAATGACTTATGCGATTAGCTGCGGAACTTGAGCGACCGGCACCGTGGCCTGCATGCGTGTCGAAGAAAGCGGCGCATCGATCAACGCACCGTCGAAAACCTGTGGGGCGATGGCTTTGTCGTCGGAGTCGGGTCGGCCAATGGCACGTTCGGGGTTTCGGCACCACGACCGGTGGATTCGGCTCTACGCCGGTTGTGACAACCCGCGGTACACCACCGGCCGGTCGTCCGTGGCAACTATTTGGACAACAGTTCCCGGTATGCCTGTCGGGCCTCGAGGAACCGGTCCACCGGGAAGCGGATCGACACGCCTTCCAGCGCCGCAGCCAGCATCTCCAGATGGGCGTCGAAACCGGCGCAAGCCTTGGCGATGTCCTCATCCGCGGGCAATCTCAAGGTCAGCACCAGGCGTGTCTTCGCGCCGACTGCGCTCAACTCCCAGCGCAACGGACGCTGGGGTTCACCAGCGCTGCTCCAGGAATACTCGAGCAACTGCAGCGGTTCCAATGCGAGTACGGTGCTGTCGATCTTCGTTCCGCTGTCGACGAAGTCGATGCGGACGCCACCACCGATGTGCAAGTCGATGGATCCCGGCGCAAGCCATTGCGCCAGCGCCTGCGACTCGGTGAGCATGCGCCATACCGCGTCCCGATCATGCTCGACAAGCCGTTCGAGCCGCCCTTCAAAACCATTCTCGAGGCGCCGAATCCGGCCCAATGGAACACTGTCTACCGTCATTGGTCCATCCCAGTTTGCAGTTCGTTGCCTTCAACCGGTGTCGACGGCAAGGCATATCACCTGAATTGTCACGGCAACGGTAAGGGCGAGGCAAGTGGAAGGGCGGGCTCGGGTTCCTTGCCGGGACCTCGCTCGGGCCCGGCGTACCTGGAAATCGGCCGCCTCGTTGCGCCCAGCGTCGACGTCGAGCGTTCGTTGGCGACGGGCCTTCCTGAAAGTGGACAGCCACGGCTCGGCGCTCCGAACCGGAAGCGGGCGTTCCATCCCGAGTGGCGCTCCGTCGCCCGCGCGTCGTCGTGGAAATGGCGCAGCCGCCTGCGTTGGAAACGCAACGTCGGCGGTTTGCTTCCATCCCGGCCGCCGGACGCGCGCCGGCAAGAGCTGGGTAGTTGCGGGATTACTTCAGAATCGCTGCAGGATCCTGTGCCTGTTTCAACGCCGCACACAACTGGATCGACTCGCTGGTCTGCGCCAGTCCGCGCGCAATGCCGGCCGCGTCATTCATCCTGGGCTCGAAGAACGCCTGCAACCGCTCGACTTCGGTGGCGGAGCAACCGCCACCGGCGGCCAGACGCGGCAGATGACCGCCGGCGAAACTGCCGGTACGGCCCAGCACCTGCTGGTAGTGCGACGTAAACCAATGCCACAACGCATCGCGTCCGGCGGCAGTGTCGCGACCGCCCATCAACAGCGAACCCATCTCGCCGACCTTGACCTGCTGGTCCAGCGCGAAGTTGCGCACTTGCGTGGCCAGCGCCGGATCGTCCACGTGGGCCAGGCCACCGAGGATGCCGTTGCGCAGGGCCGCATCGCTGGTTTCCGGCAACGCGGCCATCAACTCGTCGACCGCCCGCTTGCCCTGGGTCTGCACCGCCACGCCCAGTGCAGCGTCGAGCAGGTCGGGGTCGGCGGCGGCAAAATCGAGAGCGCCATCGGCAGTGGGCTCGAGCACCGCCTCACCCTGCTTCAGCAGCGCCGCACGCACCTCGGGCAGCTTGAAGTCGAAGGCCAGGACGTCGGCGAGCGTGCCGCGCAGCAGCGAGTCATCCTCCGATTCACCGGCCTTGCGCTGGTAGCCGAGCTGCTCCAGGCGGGGCAGGTAGGCATCCTTCGCCCACGCCGCGAGGTGCGCACGCTGCGCGTCGGTGCGGGCTTGGTGGCGGGAGATCCACGCCAACTGGCCCAGCGGCGCGGTGGCCACGGCGCGGACCTTCGAGGCGGTCAGCGGCTTGAACGCCGCCAGCACGTCACCGGCATCGAGGTCGCCGCGACGGAAGCTGGCGCCGACGGCATCGGCATAGGCCAGTTGCTCGGCGTCGCTGAGCTGGCCGACGTGGGCGGTCAGCGCGACCAGTTGCGGCTTGTCCAGGCTGAAGCGGTAGTAGCCGCTGGCATTGGCGTTGGGCATGATCCAGGTCGGCTCGCTGGCACCGGCGAGGGTGATCGAACCGCTGGCCTTGTCGAACATCTCGCACCCGACCTTGCTGCCGTCGACGACGCCATAGCGCACACAGACCGGCACGCCCCACGTCCGGTCCGGATCGCCCTTGCTGCCCAACGGCAGGTAGCGGCTCTGGCTCAGCTGCAGCACGGTCCTGCCGTCCTTGTGCACCAGCCGGGTCTGCACGTAGGGCACGCCGGACTGGTCGAGGAAACTGTTGAAGGCATGCTTGAACGCATCGCCCTCGCCCGCGGCGGCCGCAATCGCCCCGACCAGGTCGCTGGCGGTGGCGTTGCCAAATGCATGCTTGCGCATATATGCCTGCATGCCCTTCTGGAAGGTCGCCTCGCCGACATAGTTCTCGAACATTGCGATGACGCCGGCACCTTTCTGGTAGGTGATGCCATCGAACGCGGTGAGGATGTCGCCGTTGCCGGTGATCGGCTGGCGGATGCTGCGCGCGCTGACCAGCGCATCGCTGTTCATCGCGCCTTCCGCCCCGCGCACGCGGTCCAGATCGGCACGATATTCCGGATGCACTTCCATGGTCACCTTCTGCTGCATCCAGGTGGCGAAGGCCTCGTTCAGCCAGATGTCGTTCCACCATTCCAGCGTCACCGTGTCGCCGGTCCACTGGTGCGCCAGCTCATGCGCGGTGACATTGAACGAGCCGCGCACGTTGCGCGCCGGGGAATCCTGGTCGAGCAGCAGCAGCCAGTCGCGGAAGGTGACCAGGCCGGCGTTCTCCATCGCGCCGGCGGAGAAGTCCGGCGCGGCCAGCAGGTCCAGCTTGTCGAACGGATAGCCGAAGCCGAAGTAGTTCTCCAGGGCATGGATGATGCTCGGCGTCTCGCCCAGCACATGCTTCATGCGATGCGCCTGGCCAGCCGGCGCGATGCCGCGCAACGGCAGTGGCGCCGAACGATACGCGCCTGGCGAGATATCCGGCGCATTGGCAATGCTCCAGGGGCCGACGCCGAAGGCAACCAGATAGGTCGGCAGCGGCAGGGTCTGCGCAAACGTGAGCGTCTTCCAGCCCTTGCCGGCTGGTGTCTGGCTGACCTGCCGGGTATTGGCCACGCCGATTTCGTCATCCGGGATGGTCAGGCTGATGTCGAACGGGGTCTTGAAGCCGGGTTCGTCGAAGCTGGGGAAGGCGTAGCGCGCGCTGATCGGCTCCATCTGCGTCATCGCATACGGCTGGCCCCTGGCGCTGACCTTGTACAGGCCCTGCAACTGCGCGTTGAGCGGCGCGCGGTACTCGAACTTCAGGCTCAGTTCCTGCGCCTTCAGCGTGCGGCCGAAATCCACCCGCACCACCCCGGCGCGAGGGTCGACGTCGACGTACCGGCCCTCATGTACCTTGCCGGCGGCGTCGGTGATCGTCACCTTCGACACCTTCAGGTCCTTGCCGTCCAGCCACAGGTGATCGGAAGCTTTTGTGAGCTTCACCTTGATCGTGGTGGTGCCGGAAAAATCCTGCTGCGCGGGGTCCACCTTGAATGCGACCTGGTACGACTGCGGCACCGCCCAACCGGGTAACCGGCCCTGGGGCGCCTGGTCGACAGTGGCGGCAAACACGGCGGCCACGCAGGTGGCCAGCGCAGTGAACACGAGCGGACGGACAAGGCGATGCATGACGACACTCCCGGGACGGTCCAAGAAGGAACCACCGTAGGGTCCGCATGCCTTCCGGCACAGTGCCAGAAGGCACGGCCGCTCGGCTGGCACTACGGCGTGGTACGCAAAACCAAGCGGCAGCGTCGAACACCTCGCGCCGGTGGTGACATCCGTGCGCCTGCGGGGGTCGGACGGGGACTCCGCGCGCGGGGCATCGCAAGGAATACGTGATGCGCGACAAGGCATGGCAGTGTATTGTTCCCATTGATTGTCGGTTTCGACTTCATAGCTCTTGACTATCGGTTGGACGAACTCTCGATGAACCTGCGCGATCTCCAGTACCTTGTCGCCCTGGCCGAGCACCGGCACTTCGGTCGCGCGGCGGAAGCGTGTTTCGTCAGCCAGCCGACGCTGTCCACCCAGATCAAGAAGCTGGAGGAAGAACTCGGCGTGCCGCTGGTCGAGCGCACCCCGCGCAGGGTGCTGCTGACCGAGGTGGGCCGCGACATCGCGATCCGCGCGCGCGACGTGCTGGGCGGCGTGGAGCAGATCCGCGCGGTGGCCCGGCGCACGCTCGACCCGGAATCCGGCACGGTGCGACTGGGCATCTTTCCCACGCTGGGACCGTACCTGCTGCCGCACGCACTGCCGCTGGTGCGCGCCGCCTTCCCCAAGCTGGAGCTGCTGCTGGTCGAGGAAAAAACCGAGACCATCCTGCGCCTGCTGCGCGAGGGCCGACTCGATGCAGGCATCCTCGCCCTGCCCCTGCACGAAGACAGCCTGCACAGCGAGTTCCTGTTCGAGGAGCCCTTCCTGCTGGCGGTGTCCGAAAAGCATCCGCTGGCGCGCAAGCCGGGCCTGCTGAAGCTGCGCGACCTGTCCAACCAGAACCTGCTGCTGCTGGAGGACGGCCACTGCCTGCGCGACCAGGCGCTGGAGGTCTGTCACCTGGCCGGCGCCGGCGAGCACAGCGGTTTTCGCGCCACCAGCCTGGAGACCCTGCGCCAGATGGTGGCGGCGAACGTCGGCATCACCCTGCTGCCGGTGATGGCGGTGAAGCCGCCGGTGGCGCCGGTGGACGGACTGCACCTGATCGAGTTCAAGGGCCGCCCGCCTAGCCGGCGCATCGCGATGGTCTGGCGCAAGAGCTCGGTGATGGACGATTTCCTCAAGCAGCTCGCCGGCGTACTCAAGGACCTGCCCCCGGAGCTGCTCGACGCTCATCCGGCAGCGACCCCGACGCCAGCATCGGGCGATCTTTCCGCGGCATGCAAACGCATCGGCTGAGAAGGCTGCCGGCACCATGCGACTGTTCCCGCTGTCGGCCCGACCCGCCCGGGAAACCCGAGCCCCGACAAGAGCCATGGCGCGCGACCGACCGGCTTAGCCCGGCTCCCGACCGACGCGATCTCGCGTAAGATCCGCGCATACCAAGGGGCACCAGGGTACCGTTCGTCATGCGCAAGATGCTGCTACTTGCCGCCTCACTGGTGGTGGCGTTCGGCGTGCTCGAGCACCGCCAGCATGACCCCGTGCGCCCCGGGCCCGGCGTGCTCGCCGCCGAGGCGCCCGTGCAGGTCAATCTCCGCCACGGCGTGCAGTTGCACAAGGGCGACATCACGCTCGCCACCCGTGCACACTTCGAGATCACCGCCCGTGTGCTCTCGCGCAAGGACTATTCCTGGGGCGAAGGCGCCGATCTGGTGCCGGTCGACCTCGCGCTGGGCTGGGGCCGCATGTCCGACAGCACGGTGCTGGCCAACATCGAGATCAGCCAGTCCGGCCGCTTCTACCATTGGCACGTGGAGGAATTTCCGATCCCGCGCCGCGAGATCGAAACCTCCAGTGCCAACATGCACATGATTCCCGCCGACCCCGGCGTAAAGCGCCAGCTCAAGAAAGTACGTGCCGGCCAGGTCATCCGCCTGGAAGGTTTCCTGGTCGACGCCAGCCGCCCGGGTGGCTGGCACTGGAAAACCTCGATGACCCGCAACGACACCGGAGCGGGGGCTTGCGAGCTGATCTATGTGGAGAGCGTGGAGATCACATCCGGCGGATAAACACATCACCCGCGCGGATGATGCTGCGCATGCAGGCGTTTCAGCCCTTCTTTCGCCACCAGCGTGTAGATCTGCGTGGTGCTGAGCGAGCTGTGCCCGAGCAGCATCTGCAGGGCGCGCAGGTCGGCGCCATGGTTGAGCAGGTGGGTGGCGAACGAGTGGCGCAACACGTGGGGCGAGATGCGCTTGGGATGGATGCCGACCTGGCGCGCGTAGCGCTTCACCAGGATCCAGAACATCTGCCTGCTCATGCCTTCACCGCGATTGCTGAGGAACAGCGCGGCCGGCTGGCGGCCTCTGGCCAGCGCGGGGCGGGCGGCGGCAAGGTATTGACCGATGTGTTCCAGCGCCACCTCGCCGACCGGCACCAGCCGATCCTTGCCACCCTTGCCGGTAACCCGCAGCACGCCCTGGCGGGTGTTCAGTGCAGCCAGCGGCAATTCAACCAATTCGGACACGCGCAGGCCGGAGGCGTACATCAACTCCAGCATGGCGCGATCGCGCAGGCCCAGCGTAGTGGCAAGATCAGGCGCCTGCAGCAGACCCTCGATCTCGCGCTCGGCCAGCGCCTTGGGCAGGCTGCGCGGCATCTTCGGCTGCTCGATCAGCAAGGTGGGATCGACGAAACCCGGCTTGTCGCGCGCTACAAACGCATAGTAACGGCGAAACGCCGACTGGCGCCGCGCAATCGAACGCACCGCCGCCCGCTGCGTGCCGTGGTAGGCCGAGATATCCTCACGCGTCGCCGAGTGCAGGTCGCGACCGCGCCCGGCCAGCCACTTCGCCAGCGCTTCCAGATCGCGCCGGTATGCCTCCAGCGTGCGCTCGGCCAGGCCATCCTCCGACCACACCCGTTCGAGGAAGACGGCAATGCTGCGCCGGTCCGCTTCGGCGATACTGGCGGGGCTGTCTTCTTTCTTCATGCGCACGATGCTGACCATCGCGCGCGCTGCGCGCAAGCGACCCGATGCCGATGCCCACCAATCCCGACACTGCTCCCTCCCTGCCCAGCCCGCTGTGGCGCCGTCTGCTGGCGCTGGTCTACGATCTGTTGATCGTGGTGGCGATCGTGATGGTGGTGGGGCTGCTGTGCCAACTGGCCACCGGCGGCCGGCTGATCCGCACGGACGGACCCGCGGTGGTCCCGCTCTGGTATCGGCCGTTGCAGGGGTTGGTGGTGTCGGCCTATTTCGTCAGCTCCTGGCTGCTCGGCGGGCAGACCGTGGGCATGCGGCCATGGCGGATCCGGCTGACCCGCCGCGACGGCGGCAGCCCGACCCCGCAACAGGCGGTGTTGCGCCTGCTGGTGGCTGCTGCACCGATGCTGGCGCTGATGCTGGCGCCGACGCTGGGGATGCAGGCCACGCTTTGGACGTTGCTGGGGGTGTGGGGTGCGTGGTTTGCGGTGGCCTTGCTCGATCCGCGCCGACGCGCGCTGCACGACATCGTCGCGGCAACCGAGCTACGCCGACTGGGCTGAACTTCAGGCAACGCCCGAAGCATCGAGGCCGCCGATCGCCGACCGGCGGTGCCTGGTGACTGCCGGCCCTTCACGCCATTCGTTGTGCCGTAGTGTGAGCGCGTCTTCACATAGCGTTGACAAAACCGCTAAGATTCAAACGTTTCCAACGTGGGGCCACGACTCATGCTTTACCAAATGCACGAATGGCAACGTTCGTTGCTCGGTCCGCTGAGCTATTTCGCCGAAGCCAACGCGCGCATGCTCAGTGACCCCGGCAATCCGCTCGCCCTGTTCCCCGGGGTGCAGCGGCTGGCCGCAGGCAACGAGTTGACCTATCGCCTGGGCAAGGAGTACGAGAAGCCTGAATTCGGCATCCACGCCGCCACCGCGCACGAGCACGAGATCGCGGTGATCGAGCGGGTGGCAATGACCAGGCCGTTTTGCCTGCTGAAGCGCTTCAAGCGTTTCAGCGACGACCCGGCCACCATCGAGAAGATGAAGAACGACCCGGTCGTGCTGGTGGTGGCACCGCTGTCCGGCCACCACGCCACCTTGTTGCGCGACACCGTGCGGACCCTGCTGCGCGACCACAAGGTGTACATCACCGACTGGGTCGACGCGCGCATGGTGCCCGCGTCCGAAGGCACCTTCAGTCTGGACGACTACATCACCTACGTGCAGGATTTCATCCGGTATGTAGGCGCCGGATCACTGCACGTCATTGCCGTATGCCAGCCCACCGTGCCGGTGCTGGCGGCGGTATCGCTGATGGCCGCACACGGCGAGGCCACCCCACGCAGCCTGACCATGATGGGTGGCCCGATCGATGCACGGCGCAGCCCCACCAGCGTCGACAACCTGGCCACTCGCCAGCCGTTGTCGTGGTTCAAGGGCAACATGATCCATACCGTGCCGCCGAACTACCCCGGTCACGGACGCGAGGTCTACCCCGGGTTCCTGCAGCACGCCGGCTTCATCACGATGAACCCCGGCCGGCACGTGAGTTCGCACTGGGACTTCTACCAGAACCTGCTGCGCGGCGACCAGGAAGACGCCGAAGCACACCGCAGGTTCTACGATGAGTACAACGCCGTGCTCGACATGCCGGCGCTGTTCTACCTGGACACGATCGAGAAAGTCTTCCAGCAATGCCTGCTTCCGCGTGGCCTGTGGGACGTGGCCGGCGAACGGGTGGACCCGGGTGCGATCAGGACCAGCGCCCTACTGACCGTCGAGGGCGAGCTGGACGACGTCTCCGGCCTCGGCCAGACCGAGGCGGCGCATGATTTGTGCACCAACATCCCGGCCAGGCGGCGTGCGCACCGGGTGATCGAGGGCGCCGGCCACTACGGCATCTTCAGCGGGCGGCGCTGGCGCGAAACGGTGTACCCGCAGGTGCGCGACTTCATCCGCCAGTTCGACCAGCCGGCCAAGGCAACCGCACGGCTGCACAGCATCACGAACACCTCCACGGCAGCCTGAGGCTGGCTCACCCCTCCGGCAGCCCCCACAGCGCGTGATCGAGATCGCCATCCAGGCCAAACCGCGACAGCGGCACGCGGCCGTTGCGCACCTCGACACCTTCGGCGCGCAGCCGCCGGCATTGTTCGCGAAACCCGCGACTGCCCGGCGGCAGGGCAATCTGCCCATTGGCACGCAGCACGCGGAACCATGGCAATTCCATGCCCTCGGGTACCTCACCAAGCAGGCGACCCACCAGCCGCGCCCTGCCCGGCAAGCCGGCACGGGCGGCGATCGCGCCATAGCTCGCCACCCGTCCCGGAGGGATCGCGGCGATGGCGGCATAGATGCGGGCGTTGCGGTCTTGCATGCACACTCCGGCACGGGGAAACGACTCGGAAAGCCTGCTCCGGCAGCATAATCTCGGGGCCTTCCCACGCAAACGGCGCCATGCGGCACTTCCAAGCCGTGCGCCGCCAGAACGGCAGTACCCACCGGATGCGTCACGCCGATCCGTACCTGATTCGCCTCGACCCGAGGCTGGGGGCAGCAGCGCCGGGTACCTGACTGGCGGGTTGGAACGGATGGTCGCCGGCGGCATGACACCTTCGTCAGGGATCCCGAAGGGCCGCGGGCATGTCCGCTCAGAACACCAGCCCGTAGCCTTCCACGAAACCATAGGCCACCAGCGCGGTGATCGGCAGGGTCAGGATCCACGCCCACACCATCCGCTCGACCACCGACCAGCGGATCGCGCTGAACCGCCGGGCCGAGCCCACACCCATGATGGAAGCCGACACGTTGTGCGTGGTCGACACCGGGATACCGAGCACCGACGCGCCCAGGATCATCGCCGCCGCGCTGGTTTCAGCCGCGAAACCGTTGATCGGATGCAGTTTGACCATCTTGTGGCCCAGCGTCTTGATGATGCGCCAACCGCCCCCGGCGGTACCGGCGGCCATGGTCAGCGCAGACACCACCTTCACCCACACCGGGATCACGAAGCCACCCGCAGGGTCTCCGTTGATGCGCAGGAACGTGAACATTTCCGGCAGGTGGTCGAACTGATGGGCCGCGGTGGCGCCGGCCAGCGCAAGGGCGATGATGCCCATGCTCTTCTGCGCATCGTTCATGCCGTGTGCCACGCCCATCGCGCTGGCCGAAACGATCTGCGCCTTGCCGAAAAAGGCATTGACGAACGGCGTGCGGCCCAGCCTTTGCAACCAGCCTTGCCGCCTGGCCAACCAGGCCAGCATCGCATACAGCGCCCCCATCACGATAAAGCCGATGATGAACCCGCCCAGCGGCGACAACACCATCGGGATGATCACCTTGGGAACCACGCCTTCGCCTTTCAGCCAGCCGCCATGCGCCCAGATCACGGAATGGAAATTGTTGTCCGAGGCCGCCAGTGCCGCGCCCACCAGCGCGCCGATCAGCGCATGGCTGGAACTCGACGGCAGGCCCAGCCACCAGGTGATCAAATTCCATACGATCGCCGCCAGCAGCGCGCAAATCAGCAGTTGCGAGCTCATCTCGATCACGCCGGCGTTGATCAGGCCGGAAGCTATCGTAGCCGCCACTGCGGTGCCCAGGAACGCCCCCACCAAATTCGTGAAGGCCGCCAGCAACACTGCCTGGCCGGGGCTGAGCACCTTGGTCGCCACCACCGTGGCGATGGAATTGGCGGTGTCGTGGAAACCGTTGATGTAGGTGAACACCAGGGCGATCACCACCACCGCGATGACAAGACTCATGCGCGCAACCCCGCCTGACGTGCGCGGGGAAAAGACCACGGTTCGGCCTCGTGAAACGGAGTTCGCAGGATCACGACGAGGCCCTCAGGAGTTTTTCAGCACGATCGAATAGACGATGTTGCCGACGTCCCGGCACTTGTCGATGGCCTTCTCGATCAGCTCGAACAGATCCTTGGCCAGCATCGCGCGCATCGCGTCATTGCCTTCGACGTAAAGGGTGCGGTACGGCGCCAGCAGCATGCGGTCGCCTTCTGATTCCAGCGCCTGCAGCCGGTCCTGCAGTTTCTTCACGCGGTCGATGCGCAGGCCATGACGCAGCTCGCCGACCATCTCGACCACCACCTCGCTGGAATGCAGCAACACCTGCGCACGCTGGGTGAAATCCACCCCGTCCAGGCGCTCCGCCACGATCTCGTAGCGCTCGGCGAACTTCTCGATGGTCTTGGGAATCTTGTACAGCGCGGAATTCAAGGCCTCGATATCCTCGCGATCGAGGGCAGTGACAAAGGTGTTCACCAGTCCCTCGCTGATCTGCGCGGCCAGCTCCTTCTCGCGGGCCCGGGTGGCCGCGAACGAGGCCATCACCGCCCCCTGGTCCGGCTTGGTCAACAGGTCATGCATGGCCTGGGCACTTTCACGGGCGGTAACGGCGCTTTGTTCCAGCAGGCCATAGAACTTGTCGCCTTTGCCGAATATCGTCTGCAGTGAAAACATGCGTGCCATGTCCAGGAGAACGGAGTAGCCGCCTATGGTACAGGAGGACCATGCTGCCATGCACCAATGAGGGGATGAAGTGCAGGCCCTGCTGCGCTTACACTAGCAGCCATGCACCCTCCGCCGTTGTCGCCCCGATGCTGACCGAAATCGCGCTTATCCTCGTGCTTTCGCTATGCAACGGCTTTTTCGCACTGTCGGAAATGGCGCTGGTCGTTTCGCGCAAGAGCCGGCTCAAGCAGATGGCGCAGACCAGCCGCAAGGCCGCCCTGGCCCTGCGTCAAGCCGAGGCTCCGGAATATTTCCTGTCCACCGTGCAGGTCGGCATCACCATGGTGGTGCTGGTCACCGGCGCCGTGGCGGGCGATGCACTGGGGGCGCGCATCGCCGACGCGCTGCAATGGGACCAAGTGGCCTGGCTGCTGCCGTACGCACGAATCATCGGCATCATCCTCGGCTTCCTGCTGATCTCGTTCCTGCAGATCGTGATCGGCGAGCTGGTACCCAAGCGGCTGGCGCTGGCGGCGCCGGAGAAGCTGTCGTCCTACGTGGCGATTCCGATGCTGCTGCTGTCGAAGATCGCCGCGCCGTTCGTATGGCTGCTGAACGTGTCCAGCAACCTGCTGCTGCAACTGCTGCGGGTCAACCCGCAGGGCCGCGGCGTGGTCACGGAGGAGGAGATCCGACTGCTGGTTGCAGAGAGTGCCGAGCAAGGTGTGCTCGATGAAGACGAGCACAACATGGTCAACCGCGTGCTGCGTCTGGGCGACCGCACGGTCGACAGCGTGATGACCCCACGCATGCGCATCGCCTGGCTGGACATGGGCGCCTCGCGCGAGCAGAACATCGAGGTGATGCGGCAGACTCCGTATTCGCGCTACCCGGTATACCGCGGCGACGAGAGCGACGTGGTGGGCGTGGCCGAGGTGAAGCTGATGCTGCATAGCTTCACCGAGGGCAGCCCGGACCTTTTCAGCCATCTGTCCAGGCCGCTGTTCGTGCCGGCTACCGCGCGCGCGCTGGATCTGCTGGAGGAGTTCCGGGATGCGGAGACGCCGCTGGCCCTGGTGGTCGACGAGTACGGCGATATCGAGGGCGTGGTCACCGTCAACGACCTGCTGGCGGCGGTGGTCGGCGCCAGCCAGATTGGCCACGGCGGCAAAGAGGAAGGTCCGATCATGCAACGCCCCGACGGCAGTTGGCTGATCGACGGCAGCCTGTCCACCGACGATCTGCGCGAACTGCTGCGCACTAGCGAACTCCCCGGCGAAGACGAGCACGACTTCCGTACCGTTGCCGGCATGGTGATGACCGCACTTGGCCACATGCCGCAGACCGGCGAAGTGTTCACTTGGCGCGGCGTCCGCTTCGAGGTGGTCGATCTCGACGGCGTCCGCATCGACAAACTGCTGGTCACCCCCGCACCCTCGCCAGAGCATACCGACCCGTAGGCGCCCGCCCGCGGACACTGATCTTGCTGCTGCCGTTGCTCTTGCTGTTGCTCTTGCGAATCCCGAATCCCGAATCCCCAATCCCGGCCCAAGGTCATCGCCCGCCAGCGGACTCCTGCCGGTTCTGCGCAGGGCGAGTCATTTCGCCTTGGCCAACCCGGCCATGCGCTGCGCGTCCGCCAGGATGCCGTGCAACACGCGCAGCTCGTGTTCATCCGGTCGGGCGCGCTGGAACAGCTTGCGCAGGCGCAGCATGATGGTGGTGGCCTCGCGACCCTTGTGGAACTCGATGTCATCCAGCGTCTGCCCAAGATGACGGTAGAACTGCTCCATCTGCGCGGCATCGGCGGGCGGCTCGTCGTGTTCGGGCGGAGGCTGCGGCAACTCATCGCCGAGCATGGCCATGCGCAGCTCGTAGGCCATCACCTGGACCGCCTGCGACAAGTTGAGCGAGCTGAAGTCGTCCACGCTGGGAATGCGCACCATGACGTTGCAGCGTGCCAGTTCGTCGTTGTCCAGTCCGCTGCGCTCGTTGCCGAACAACAGCGCCACCTGCTCGCCACGCGCCGCTGCGGCCAGTGCCTGCTGCGCCGCCTCGCGCGGGCACAATTCCGCCAGGGTCACGCCGCGCCGCCGCGCCGACAGGCCCAAGGCAAAATGGCAACCGGCCAGGCCACCGACCAGTTCGGCATGCACGCCGGCGTTGGCCAGCACGTCGTCGGCCCCGGCCGCCAGTGCATTGGCCTCGCGATCGGGAAAGCGCGCCGGCGTGACCAGCTCCAGCCGATCGAAGCCCATGGTGCGGATGGCTCGCGCCGCGCTACCGATGTTGCCGGGATGGGAGGTACGCACCAGTACGAAACGGATGCAGGCGGCGAGGTCGGAAAGCTCGGGCATGGGTGAAACGAGGCGGCAACGGGAGCGGACAAGGATAGCGGACGCGGAGCGGCGCATGCCCGCCTCTGCTAGAATCGCCGGTCGCAACCCCGCTCTCTTCCAAAGTCGACACCATGGCCAGACCACACGTCACGATCGCGGCGCGCGCCGCGCGTTCTGCAGGCAATGTGATCCTGCGCTACATGAACCGCATCGACGGGCTCAATGTCGTCGAGAAGCAGCAGTGGGACTTCGTCTCCGAGGTCGACAAGCTGGCCGAGGCGGAAATCATCAAGGAATTGCGCCGTGCCTATCCCGACCACGCGATCCTTGCCGAGGAAAGCGGCCAGACCGGCAAGAGTGCGCTGACCTGGGTGATCGACCCGCTCGACGGCACCCACAACTATCTGCGGGGCATCCCGCATTTCTGCGTATCGATCGCGCTGCTGGACAAGGGCGTGCCGATCCATGCCGTGGTGTTCGACCCGCTGCGCGACGAGCTGTACACCGCCAGCAAGGGCGACGGCGCCTACCTCAACGACCGCCGGATGCGCGTGGGCAAGCGCGAGAACCTGAGCGGCGCGATGATCGCCACCGGCTTTCCGTTCCGCCAGCGCCAACACCTCGGCGCCCAGCTCGACATGACCCGCGCCATGCTCGGCCAGGCCGAAGACATCCGCCGCTCCGGCTCCGCCGCGCTGGACCTGGCCTACGTCGCCGCCGCCCGTTACGACGGCTACTTCGAAATTGGCCTGAAACCATGGGACCTGGCCGCCGGCGTGCTGCTGGTGCATGAGGCTGGCGGCCGTTACTGCGACTTCGCCGGCCGTGATGGCATTCCGGAAAGCGGCAACATCGTCGCCGGCAACCTCAATGTGGCAAATGCCATGGTCGACGTGATCGGGCAGCAGGCGACGCCAGCGTTGCTCAAGGCCTGAGCGGCGTCCCGGCGGAATGGCCCAAGGCGCCCCGGGGGCGCCGGTATTTTCCTGCGTCGCGCGTTCCCCTGCCGACGTGCCGGGCGCGGGAATCCGCAGCAAAGCCGGCGCATCCACTGGGCCATTCGGCGGGTATCGCCGCGCCACCGGCTGCTGCCGCGCCACGCCTACTGTTCGAACACCAGCGCTTCCGGCCGTGCACCCAGCCGCTGCAGCGTCTGCATCACCGCGTCGTTGAACGGCGGTGGTCCGCAGACGTAGAAGTGCTGGCCCCAGTCCTCGATCCGGCGTTTCAGCAGATCCTCGTCGACCCGACCCACTTCGAAACCGGGGCCCGCGCCATGATCTACCAGGAAGTGTGCCTGCTTGCCGAAAGCCGCGCGGAGTTCCTTTTCGCAGATGACGTCCGCGGCGGTCCTGTTGGCAAAGAGCAGGCTGTGCCCGGCGAGCCGTCCCCCATCGCGCAAATGGCGCATGATCGCAAGAAACGGGGTGATCCCGGCGCCGCCCGCGATGAATACCCCGGGGCCGCGATAGCCGATCGTGCCCCAGGGGTCGGAGATCGTCAGTGCGGTGCCGGGTTGCAACGCGGCCAGCGCGCGGGTCATGCCGGCGTGCCCGGGGTAGATCTTGATCGTGAATTCCAGCACCCCCGCCATGATCGACGAGGTCGGCGTAAACGGGCGCGACTGGTCACGCCAACCGTCGGCATCGATGGCCAGATCCACTCCCTGCCCCGGCTCGAAGATGAATCCTTCAGGGCGGGACAGGATGAATCGAAGCACGTCGTGGGTGACGAACCCCTTCATCAACAATGTTGTTGCGTGACTCATCAGGGACTCCTGCGGCAAGGATGAAATCCGCGTACATCCGTGCGTCAACCGTGCGGGCCGTCCCGTGCCGGGTGCGGGTCGGCCCGTCTCAGTGTACGCCTGCGGCGGATGGCCTACTTCACCACCAAGGTTGCCTGCATCGTGGGATGGAACTTGCAGAAGAACGCGAAGCTGCCGCTGGTGGCCGTCATGCGCGCCTTGGCGCCGGGCTTGAGGTCGATGTCGAAGCTGCCGTCGCGGGCGGTGGCGCTGTGTTCGAACATGTCGTGGTTGACCCATTCGATGATGTCGCCGGCGCGAACGCCGGCAGGCATCGGGCCAAACTCCATCTTGTCCATCACGATCACATGCACGCGCTGCTCCTGCATCGTGCCGGTTGCCGTGGCAGGCAGCACCCAGGTGGTTGCCAGCAGCAGGCCGGCGAGCATGATCACGATACGAAACATGACCTGCTCCCTACTTCAGGCTCTGCGCCAGATGCTCGGCGTGCATCTGGTGTGACTGGAACAGCTTCAGGCCGGTTTCCAGCAGCGATTTCAGTTCCGCGTTCTGCGCCGATGGAATCAGCGTATCGGTGAGCGCAGCATTGACCGCCTGGTGGAAGGCCACCTCGTTCGCGGCATACGCCTTGTCGTATTCGCTGCCGCTGAGCGCGCCAAGCTTCTCCTGCTCGGCGGCCGCGTTGCTGGCCAGCGACTGGCTGGTGGAGTTGTCCTGCGGGGTCACACCCAGTTTCTTCAGCAGCGCCAATGCCTGCTCGTTGACCGCGGCGTGGTCGCGCGCCATCTCCTCGGCGAACGCACGTACCTCGGGATTGTGCGACTTCTGCAGCGCCTGTTTCGCCGCAGTGACATCGATCGCACCGGCGGTGTAGGCGATGTGCGCAATCTGTGCGTCATCGATGGAAGGAGCGGCCGTGGCGGCGTTTACGCCGACCACGGAGCCGGCGGCAAAGGCGAGCCCGAGGACAATGGCAAACAGCGGCTTGTTCATGACGGATATTTCCTTGGTATGGGTGGGAGGCGAGCGACAGTCGCCTGTGCCCATCTGATGCAGCACCAGCCGACAGGTTCCCGCCCGATTCGCGGGAACCGCGGCGGCAACGGCTGCATCGCATGGATTGTCATCACCAACGAAGTCATGCCCATGCTCGAATTCGACCAGGCCCTGGCCCCGCCCCCGGCTGCAGCCCAGCGCGCCGGTGAACGCCCACAGACCACCCGCGCCGAAGCGGAAGCGGCCGTACGTACCCTGATTCGCTGGGCCGGCGACGATCCGGCGCGCGAGGGTCTGCTGGCCACGCCGGCGCGCGTGGTGCGTGCCTACGAGGAATGGTTTGCCGGCTATCGACAGAATCCGGCCGGCCTGCTCAGCCGCACCTTCGGCGAGGTCGCTGGGTATGACGAGGTAGTGATTCTGCGCGACATTCCGCTGCAATCAACTTGCGAACACCACATGGCGGCGATTCGTGGCGTCGTGCACGTCGCCTACCAGCCCCGCCAGCGCGTGGTCGGCATTTCCAAGCTCGCGCGGCTGGTCGAGGCCTTCGGCCGACGCTTGCAGATCCAGGAGCGGCTGACCGCGGAGATTGCCGACACCCTGGCCCAGGCACTGCAGCCGCGCGGGGTGGCCGTGATCGTGCAGGCCAGCCACGAATGCCTGTCCTCGCGCGGAGTGCGCCTGCACGACGTGTCGATGCAGACTCGCCGTTTGCTGGGGGAGTTCACGCAAGAACCGCGGCGACGGGAGATCCTGGCCACTCTCGCCGGCTGAGCCGGGAACCCCGGGGCATGCAACTGCATCGAATCGGGTGTAGAAGGAGAAAACCATGCCTATCCATGCCCATGTTGCCCCCATCGACTACACCGTGCTGGACGATCACGCTCTGGTCGCACTCGTTCGCGGCGGCGAACGCGAAGCGTTCCGCCAGATCATGCAGCGCTGCAACCAACGCCTGTTCCGGGTCGCGCGGGCCGTGATCGGCGAGGACTCCGAAGCAGAAGATGTGTTGCAGGAATCATACATGCGTGCCTACCACAAGCTGGACTCGTTCCGCGGCGACTCGACCCTGTTGACCTGGCTGACCACGATCGTGCTGAACGAGGCCCGCGGCCGCTTGCGCAAGCGCCACGCCACGGTCGGCCTGGAGCAGGTCGACGCCGCGTCCGACGACACCCATCAGATCATCCAGTTCCCCTCGAAGTACGGCAGCGAGGACCCCGCTGTCTCCGCTGCGCGCGCCGAGATCCGTCGCTTGCTCGAGCACGCCATCGACAAACTGCCGCCCGCTTTTCGCGTTGTCTACATGATGCGCGAAGTCGAGGAATGCAGCGTGGAGGAAACTGCCGACCAGCTCGGCATCAAGCCGGAAACGGTGAAGACCCGCCTGCACCGCGCCCGCCGCCTGCTGCGCGCGTCCCTGCGCGACCGACTGGCGGGGACCCTGGGCGAGGCGTTCCCGTTCATGGGCCAGCGTTGCGCCCGCCTTGCCGACGCGGTCATGGCACGGCTGGACGCCGAGGCAATCGACGCCTGATCGGTCCGGACATGGCCTGCGTCACGTCGGACCGGTGGACGAGGCGGAACGAATCGACAAGCCAGTCTGCGGCATACAGCGCGTCAAGACGTCTCCCGTCCGTCCGTGCGCAAAACCTCGCGCAAGAATGGAATCGTGATTCGGCGCTGCGCCGCCAGTGACGCCTGGTCCAGCCGGTCCAGCAAATCCAGCAACGCCCCGAGATCCCGGGCATAACGCGCGAACAGCCAATCCAGCACGCCGTCATCAAGCTCGATGCCGCGCGCAGATGCCCGTGCCCGGAGCACTGCGCGGCGCTCGTCGTCATCGAGCGGCTTCAACGCGAATTGGGTGCAGGCGCCGAGACGTGAGCGCAGGTCTGGCAACCCGACGCCGAGCCGGGCTGGGGTAGTATCGGCAGCGAACAACAGCGCATTGCCGCTGGCGCGAGTGCGGTTGTAGAGGTCGAACAGCGCGTGCTCGGCCTCGTGGTTGCCAACGATGGTGCCGACATCGTCCAGTGCCAACAGCTCGCTGCCGGCGACGCCACACAAGGCGGCCGCGAGATCGCCGACCGTGGCCAGCGGCAAGTATTGCGCGCGCCGGCCGGCGGCGGTGGCCGCCTGGCAGGCGGCCAGCAGCAGGTGGCTGCGGCCGCTGCCGCTGGCGCCGTGCAGGTAGACCCACGGTGCGCCCGGCTCGATCGCAAGCACGCGCACCGTGTCCAGCGCGGCGGCATTGGCGCCCGCATGGAAATGTTCGAAGCGCTGGCGACGCGGCCAGCGCAGAGCCAACGGCAATTGCGGATTCATTCGTCGGGCCGGTCGCCCGGCAAAGGCACGACGACCGTGTCGGTGTCGCCATCCTCGTGCCTGTCGGCCCCGGCCTCGGCAACCAACGGATCCTCCGCTGCCTGCTCGGTGTACAGCTCGCTCATCCGGTACCGTTCAACCAGATAGCGCAGCAACACCACGATCACCGACGCGGCCGGCAGCGCCAGCAACACGCCGAGAAAGCCGAACAGGTAACCGCCGGCCAGCACCGCGAAGATCACTGCCACCGGATGCAGGCCGATCTTGTCACCGACCAGCTTGGGCACCAGCACGTAACCTTCGAGCAACTGGCCGACGATGAACACCGCGCACACCAGCAGGACGTGGGTCCAGTCGCCGAACTGCACCAGCGCCGCGATGATCGCGGCGATGAAGCCGATGATGAAACCCAGGTAAGGCACGAAGCTGAGCAGGCCGGCGACCATGCCGATCAACAGGCCGACCGAAAGACCGGTCAACCCCAGGCCGGCAGCGTAGAACACGCCAAGCGCCAGCATCACCATCAGTTGGCCACGCACGAAGGCGCCGAGGATGTGGTCCGACTCGCGTGCCAGGTGCGCGATGGTCGGCTGGATCGAGCGTGGCAGCATGCTGTCGATCCTGGCCACCAGCCGATCCCAGTCGCGCATCAGGTAGAACGCCACCACCGGGATCAGCACCAGGTTGGTCAGCCACATGGCGATACCCATGCCGGAGCGCGATACCTTGCCCAGCACGACGGTCGCGACGCCGCCAATCGAGCCGATATGCTCCTTGATCGTCGTCACCAGGCGATCACTGTCGAACATGTGCGGGTCCAGATGCAGCTTCGCCTGCAACCACGGCCATACCACCTGCTGTGCCCAGGCACCGTAGTGCGGCAGGTTGCTGACCAGGTCCTCGACCTGCCGCGCGACCAGTGGAATCAGCAACACCAGCACACCGACAACGGCAACCAGCAACACCACGAAGACGATCGTGGCCGACCACATGCGATTGAGTCCCATCCGTTCCAGCCGGTCGACCAACGGGTCACCCAGGTAGGCCAGCATGGCGGCAATCGCAAACGGCATCAGCACCGGCGCCAGCAGCCAGATCAGGTAGACGATGACTGCCGTGATGGCGAACAACTGCCAACGACGTGATACATCCCGCGCCTGGTTCATCGCGAACTTCCGTGCAGCCAGCGCAGGTTGGCGTCGGCCCCTTCGTGCGGATCACCCTGCAGCAACAACCGCCCCTCGGCGGCGAGGTTCGCGGCCAGCGCATCCATCGGGACGGAGGCCTTCACTTCGAGCAGCACGCCATCGCCAAGCGCGCCGATCGTGGTCACCTCCTGCACCGAAGGGTCAACCTTCAACATCGCCATCAGGTCCGCGTAGTCGCTCGCCGATTGCAGTCCGCCGACCCACAGCCTGCCCTCGCTGGCGACCGATCCAATCACGTTGAGCTGCTTGCCAAGGCGATCGACCAGGCCGTTGCCGGCAGCAGCCAGCAAGGTCTCGTCGCTGGCGCCCTGATCGCTCCAGTGCTGCGCCTGTCCGCCGGAGATCAGCGTCCAGTCGGCGGTCCCATCATGCAGTCGGCCCAGCAGCACCAGCCCGGTGTGGTACTGCCGCTGGATCGCCGCCAGCGCCGCCGGTTCCGCCGCGGCCACCCGGACCGGATCGGGCTGGCTCCCCGCCTCCGGATACACCACGGCGGTACCGCGCGCCGCCGCCGCCGTGGCCAGGTCTGCCAGCTCCGCCTGGTCGACCGTGCTGCCGTCCGCGCGCTGCACCAGCAGCAGCACGGGCGGCTTGATGCCTGCGCTGGCCACTCCCAGCCTTGCGATCAGTCGGCGCACCGAGGCCGGCGCAAAGTCGACGTCCAGCACCAGGCCGGTGGCAGCGCGCTGGTACTGGAACTTCTGCGCCAACGAACCGGCATTGCCCAGGGCCTCGGCATAGCCGGGATTGCCGCGCAGATCCTGCCCACCGGCAACCCGCGTCATCACCTGCGCCAGCGCGGTGGCGAAAGCCTGGTCGCGCTGCGCTTCGCTGGTGTCGGCGACCGGCACGGTGACCGAATACGGCGAGCCGGAGGCCTGCGCATGCAGCGGCGGCAACGCCACCAAACCCAGCAACAGGAATGCGGTCAACAGACGGGGCAAGTGCATGGGCACAGGTATCTTCCTCGGGAAACACCCGCGAAGTCTGCCCAATCCCGTGCGCAGCGTCCATCCACGTGAAACCGGGGCCGTCGACGATGTGCGGGGTGCACCCGGTTTCAAGGCCGCACCCTGCTAGACTTGCGCGTTTCACCCTCGCCGGTTTTCGCCATGTCTGACGCCCTCACCTACCGCGCCGCCGGTGTCGATATCGACGCCGGCAATGCCGTGGTCGAACGCATCAAGCCACTGGTCCAGCGCACCTTCCGCCCGGAGGTGATGGGTGGCCTGGGTGGCTTTGGCGGCCTGTTCGACCTGTCCGGCCGATACAAGGAGCCCGTGCTGGTCTCCGGCACCGACGGCGTCGGCACCAAGCTGAAGCTGGCGCAGACCCTGGGGCGCCACGACACCATCGGCATCGACCTGGTCGGCATGTGCGTCAACGACGTACTGGTGCAGGGTGCCGAGCCGCTGTTCTTCCTCGACTATTTTGCCACCGGCAAGCTGGATGTGGAGACCACCGTGGCCGTGATTGGCGGCATCGCGAAGGGTTGCGAACTGGCCGGCTGCGCCCTGATTGGCGGCGAAACCGCCGAGATGCCCGATATGTATCCGCCCGGCGAATACGATCTGGCCGGCTTCACCGTCGGCGCGGTGGAGAAATCGCAGATGTTGACCGGCAACGCGATCGTTGCCGGCGACGTGATTCTCGGCGTGGCCTCCAGCGGCCCGCACTCGAATGGTTACTCGCTGATACGCAGGATTGTCGAGCGCGCCGGCAATCCGCTCGACCTCGACCTGGGCGGCGTGACGCTGGCCGACGCCCTGATGGCACCGACCACGATTTATGTGAAGCCGATGCTGGAGTTGTTGAAGGAAAGCCCGGTACACGGCATGGCGCACATCACCGGGGGCGGGCTCAAAGAAAACATCATCCGCGTCGTCCCCGAAAACCTCGGCCTCGCTCTGGACGCCTCCGCCATCGCGCTGCCACCGGTATTCGACTGGCTGATGCGCGAAGGGAAGGTGGCGCGCGAGGAAATGTGGCGCACGTTCAACTGCGGCGTCGGCTTCACCGTGATCCTGCCGCGCGAGGCGGTGGCCGACGCCTCCGCACTGCTGGCGCGACACGGGTTGGCCAGCTCGGTGATCGGCGCAGTGGTGCCCGCGCAGGGCGACGAACGCGTGCATATCGGCTGATCCACTGCATGTCGGTCACTCCTGCCAAAGTTGCCGTACTGGCCTCCGGGCGCGGCAGCAACCTCGCCGCCTTGCTCGATGCACGGGCTCGCGGCGAGCTGCCGGTCGAGTTCACGCTGGTCGGCAGCGACAAGGCCGATGCCGGTGCACTGCGCCTGGCCGAGGCGGCGAATATCCCCACCCTGGCACTGGACCCGCGCAGTTACCCCAACCGGCGCGCATTCGACCTGGACTTGCTCGCCCGCGTCGCCGCCAGCGGCGCGGAGCTGCTGGTGCTGGCCGGTTTCATGCGGGTCATCGACGGCGAAGCGCTACGCCCGTGGGAGGGCCGCATCATCAACATCCACCCCTCGCTGCTGCCCAAATACCGCGGCCTGCACACCCATCGCCGCGCACTTGAGGCCGGCGATGCCGAACACGGCGCCAGCGTGCACTTCGTCACCGCCGAGCTCGACGGTGGCCCGGTGATCGCACAGGTACGCCTGTGCATCCACGCCACGGATGACGAACAGAGCCTGGCCGAGCGACTGCTGCCGCTGGAGCACCGCCTGCTGCCGGCGGTTCTGTCGCTGCTGGCCGAACGTCGGCTGCGTTGGAAAGAGCAGGCGCCCTGGCTCGATGGCAAACCATTGACTGCACCGCTGGTGCTGACCGGACATGGATTGCAGCACGCGGAGTGACCCATGGTTCAGCCCACCGCTGGCAGACTTCGGCAATGACTATTCGATCGATCATTGCTCCCTTGCTCGGGCTGGCCCTGCTGGTTGCCACCCACGCCACATTGGCAACGCCGCCGGCGGCGTTCACCGCCAAATACAAGGTGCTGCGCGATGGCTCACCTATGGGTGAGGCCACCATAACCCTGCATGCGGGCAGCAATGGCCAATGGGTCTACAACCGGGATATCGAGGGCACGGCAGGCATGGCCGCCATGCTTGGCGCAAGCACCAGGGAAACCTCGCGCTTCCGCTGGAAGGACGGCATACCCGAGGCAATCAGTTACGACTATGTGCTGAATGCTGCGTTCAAGACCAAGCGACGCCATCTGACCGTCGACTGGCCGGCACAAAAAGTTAGCGTCGACGACGGCAAGGACACGCAGACCTATCCCAGCCAAGCTGGCATGGTCGAACGCAACACCACCGCACTGGCCGTGGGCGTGGCGCTGCGCGACGGCCAGCAGCAGATCGACCTGCCCGTGGCCGTGAAGCAGCGGGTGGAAACCCAGAGTTTCAAGGTGACGGGCCAGCAAACCGTGCAGGTACCCGCCGGATCCTTCCAGACCATACGGGTGGAGCGCACCGATACCGATCGCGGCTTCGATGCCTGGTACGCCCCGGACCAATACCCGATGCCGGTCAAGATCACCCAGAAAGACGACGGCGACCTGACCATGGAGTTGGTCAGCTACAGCACGCCCTGACGTCCACCGCGCACGAAGCAGGCGCCGCGAAGCACCCATCCCCGTCGCTGCGAAATACAACCCGCGCCCATGGGCCGCGCCGATGCGTTGCACGATGCAAGGCGGCCCGTCACTGTGCAACCGCGCTTTTTGCAGACGTGCCGGACGTTGCCGCGTGGCGCCCCGGCCCGGCCATACCCGGCTGGGGCGTCGCGAGGACGGCGCGCGCTGGATCGCCGGCTCCGTTACGATGTCAGGCAACACGCCCACCGCGGCCAGTACCCGCTTCCGCGGCAACGCGACATCGATAACGGCAAACTCCAGGCGCCGATGACTTCCTCCAAGCACAAACCCTCAACTACCAGAAACGACAAGCCCGGCCGCATGCAGATGGCTGACCTGGCAAAGCTCGCCGGCGTATCCGCCTCGACGGTGTCGCGTGCACTCAGCGGCAGCGAACTGATCAGCGTCGAAACACGCGAGCGGATCCAGACGCTGGCGCGACAATTCAACTACACCGTGAATCGCATCGCCACCGACTTGCGCTCTGGCGTCAAGCGGACCATTGCCGTGGTGGTGCCGTACGAGGAGGCCAGTCGGCAGAGTTTCGCCGACCCGTTCCTTCACGGCATGATCAGCAGCCTGGCCGACGCGCTGACGGAACGAGGCTACGAGATGCTGCTCTCGCGCATCGACGCCAATCGGCTCGACGCCGCCGCGGCACTGATCGATGGCGGCCGTGCCGCCGGCCTGATCCTCATCGGTCAGTGGCGTCACCACGATCAACTCAACGCGATGGCCGCGCGCGGGGTGCCGCTGGTGGTGTGGGGTGGGCGGCTGCCGCATCAACACTACAGCATCGTGGGCGGAGACAACCTTCGCGGGGGCCGCCTGGTGGGCGAGCACTTGATCGCCGAAGGTCGCGGCAAGCCGGTGTTTCTGGGCGATGTCGGCCTGCCCGAAGTGGCGTTGCGACACCGCGGATTTGTCGCCGCGCTGCGGCACCATGGTATCGGGCTGCCCGCACGACAGCGCGCGTCGGCCCCGTTTCTGGCCGAGAGTGGGCGTCGGGCCACGCTGGCGCTGCTTGATGCCAACCCCGATCTGGACAGCGTATTCGCCAGCAGCGACCTGCTCGCCATGGCTGCCATCGGCGCCTTGCGCGAGCGCGGTCGACTGGTTCCCGACGATGTCGCCGTGGTGGGCTACGACGACGTCGAGCTGGCGGCACATTTCAATCCGCCGTTGAGCACGGTGAGCCAGCCGATTCACCAGGGCGGAACCGCCCTGGTCGAGCATTTGTTCCGACTGCTTGAAGGCCAAGTGGTTCCGGACCCGCCCCTGCTTGAAACCCGGTTGATCGTTCGCCAGAGCAGCCATTCGAACTGATTACGTGTGCGGCACCGCAGCATTGCATGCCGATCCGCGACTTGGACGCGCGGATACGAGAATCGATGCAAACGTTGCCACTATTGTCTTTTGACGAGACCTATTGACTTCTGAAAACCACCTTTCAGAAGCATCAAAAACATGTTGCATTGCGTATTGCAATCGATTGCATCAATACCGAGGATGATGCGGCAGCCGAGTCTCCGGGCGCTCACCGCCCAGGCCGGCTGCGGCAGGCAGAGCACGTACACCTGCTTCATCATCGATCGGGGGAGACATCATGAAGAACGACTCTGTACGCAAACATGCGCTTGCGGTAGCGGTGGCGATGGCGCTGCTGCCGGCCGCAGCCATGGCAACGGCGGCGGCCGCAAACCCGCAGGCTTCGTCGACCACCAGCAACTCGGCATCGAGCGACGACAACACCGTGGAATCCATGCAGAAGAAGAGCGTAAATCTGGATGCGGTCATAGTGACCGCGTCGCCATCGGCACTGACCAAGATGGGATCGAGCATCTCGGTCAGCACTTTGGACAATGAGCAAATCATCGACAGTGGCGCGCAAGGCGCGGCTGACGTGTTGCGCGCCATTCCCGGCATCCGCGCGGAATCATCCGGCGGCGAGGGCAATGCGAACATTTCCGTGCGCGGCCTGCCGGTCGCGTCCGGCGGTGGCAAATTCGTGCAGTTCCAGCGCGACGGCATGCCGGTACTGGAGTTCGGCGATATCGCTTTCGCCACGCCAGACACGTTTTTGCGGCCCGACTACAACGTCGATCATCTCGAAGTGGTCCGCGGCGGTTCGGCCTCGGTATTCGCCAGCAATGCTCCCGGGGCGGTATTCAACTTCATCAGCAAGACCGGCGAGGAAAAAGGCGGCAACATCGGCATCACCACGGGGCTGAACTACGACAGCAAGCGGCTGGACCTGGACTACGGACAGCCCATTTCGGACAGCACCCGGTTTCACGCCGGTGGCTTCCTGCGTGATGGCGAAGGCCCGAAAACGGTCGGCTACACTGCCCAGTCCGGCGGTCAGATCATGGCCAACATCACCCACGACATCGACGGCGGCTTCCTGCGCCTGAGCGCGGAGTACCTGGACGACAAGGCGCCGGTCTACCTGCCGGTACCCGTATCGATCACCGGCAGCAACAGTGATCCGAAAGTGTCTTCGCTGCCCGGCTTCGACCTCAAGAACGGCGCACTGCAATCGCCCTACATCCAGCGCGACCTGGCGATCGATGCCAACGGCAATCGCGTAGTGACTGATATTTCCGACGGCTACCATTCCAAGGTCAAGGCGTTTGGCGGCGTCGGCCAGTTCAGCCTGGGTGACGACTGGACGCTGCACGAGCAATTCCGCATCGCTGCCAATTCCGGCTCATTCACCGGCCCCTACCCGGCCGAGGTAAACACGGCTGACGCACTGGCACAGGAGATCGGCGGGGTCGGCGCCACCTACCGCTATGCCAGCGGTCCGCAGAAGGGCCAACCGGTCGCCGCGGCTGACGTCGGCGGCAACGGGTTGGCGCAACGCTCACTGCTGTTCAACGTGAGCCTGCCGAATATGGACAACGCCACCAACGACATCAAGCTCAGCCGCGACTTCGACCTTTCCAGCGGCCCACTCAACCTGCTGTTCGGCTACTACCACTCACGCCAGAACATCGGGCAGGACTGGCACTGGAACCAGTACGTGCAGACGGTCCAGGGCAAGGACTCGGTGTTGCTGGACGTATACGACGCGGCCGGCAACCCGGTCACGTACAACGGTTTGGAGGCGTATGGCCAGCCAATCTTCGGCAACTGCTGCACGCGCTCGTACGACGCCGACTACACCATGGACGCACCATACCTGTCACTGACCTGGGTTCCGGGCAGGTGGCAGCTGGACGCCGGCTTGCGCTACGACTACATGAAAGCCAACGGCAGCTACGCGGCGGCCAACAGCACCGTGCTGGACGTCAACGGCGACGGGATCATCCAGACCCCGGAGCAGAACGTGCAGGTGGTCGACAACGGCAACCCGCAGCCGATCAACTACAACAAGAAACACCTCGAATACTCGTTCGGCGCCAACTACCTTGTCAGCTCCGACCTGGCAATCTTCGCCCGCGGCAGCCGTGGCGCGCGGTTCAATTCCGACCGGCTGCTGTTCGGTGGCGGCATCAACGCCGACGGCTCCGCCTCGGATGGCGTGGCGATCGACGTGGTCAAGCAGTACGAGGGTGGCGTGAAGTGGGGCACCCGGCATACCAGCCTGTTCGTCACCGCGTTCTACGCCACCACGCAGGAGCAGAACCAGGACGTGACCCAGGCGCAGTCGCTGATCAGCCGCGACTACAAGGCACGTGGCGTCGAGGTGGAGGGCTCGGTCAACTACGGTGATTTCAGCCTGCGCGGCGGCGTCACCTACACCCACTCGCGCATCACCCGCGACGCGATCACCCCGGCCAATGTCGACAACGTGCCGCAACGACAGGCCGACTGGGTCTACCAGGTGAGCCCCAGCTACCGGTTCGGGGCGTTCATGGTGGGCGCAACCGTGCTCGGCACGAGCGAGTCCTACGCCAGCAACCCCAATGGCCTGATCATGCCCGCCTATACCCAGGTCAACGCCTTCGCGCGCTACGACCTCACTGATCGCATGTCGATCTCGCTGCAGGCGGACAACGTGTTCAACGCCACGGGGCTGACCGAGATCGATCAGAGCCCAGGTGCGGTACAGGCCAACGGACTCAACACGGCCCGTTCGATCCTCGGCCGCACCGTGTACGCGACCTGGCGCTACCGCCTGTGAGCGAATGCTTGTCCGGCGCAACCGCGCCATCGTTCGACCTGGCAGCGGCGCAAGCGCAGTTTCTCGCGCCGCTGCCACGTTGGCGCCGGCGTGTCGGGGCGCGCCGCTTCGATCGTTTCGGCGGCGAACTGGTACGGCAGTTGCAATCGCTGTATGGCGACCGCACTGATTTTTCCGCATGGGTGATTTCGCTGTTTTCCGAGCTGGGTCGTCTCGCTGCAGCCAGGCCGAATCCGTTGGCACGGCTTGATCTGAAGCGCGAAGCGACGCCGGACTGGTTCGTGCGTCGACGCATGGCTGGTTACTCGGCCTATGTGGACCGCTTCGGCGGCGACCTCGCCGGCGTCGCCGGGCGGATTGACTATCTGCGTGAACTCGGTATCGATTATCTGTACCTGCTGCCGTTTCTGCGCGCACGTCGCGGCGACAATGACGGCGGCTTCGCGGTAGCCAGTTTCGATGAAGTGGAACCGGCGCTGGGCAACATGGCGCAACTGGAGCTGCTGACCGCAAAACTGCGTGCCGCCGGCATCAGCCTGTGCGCCGATCTGGTGCTCAACCACGTGGCCGACGAACATGCCTGGGCACAGGCGGCAGCCAGCGGAGACCCGGCGATGCGCGCGTTCTTCCATGTGTTTCCCGACCGTCGGGAACCGGACGCGTATGAAGCCTGTCTGGGCGAGGTGTTTCCGCTGGCCGCACCGGGCAATTTCAGCCACGTGCCGGCAATGGGTGGCTGGGTATGGACCACGTTCTATCCGTTCCAGTGGGATCTCAACTACGCTCACCCTCCGGTGTTCGCTGCGATGACACAGGCGCTGCTGCGACTTGCCAACCGCGGCGTGGAAATCTTCAGGCTGGATTCGGCACCGTACCTGTGGAAGCGGCTGGGTACCGCCTGCATCAACGAGCCGGAGGTACACCGGATCCTCGCCGCGTTGCGCTGCGGCGTGCAGTTGGTTGCGCCGGGCGTGTTGTTGAAAGCCGAGGCAATCGTGCCTACCGGGCAGGCCACCGGCTATTTCGGTCGCGGGGCATTGGCCGGCAAGGAGTGTCAGCTGGCCTATCACAGCGGCTTGATGGCTTCGGCCTGGGCCGCGCTGGCCGAAGGCAATGCCGAGCTGCCGCGGCAACTGCTGCTGCAGACTCCACCACTACCGGCCGACACCGGCTGGGTCACTTACGTACGGTGTCACGACGATATCGTGTGGAACGTACTGCGGCCACTGGTGCGATCGAACGGCGGTGATTTCGAACAGCGCATCGGCAAGGTCGTCGCCTTTCTCGAAGGCCGCACTCCCGGCAGTTTCGCCCGTGGTGCTGCGTTCCAGAGTTCAAACGACAACGCATTGCACGGTACCAACGGTATGACCGCATCACTGCTTGGGCTGGGCGAACTGCCGTCAGGGTTGATCGATCCGGCGGCACTGCGGCGCTATGTGTTGCTGCACGCGTTGGCGCTTTGGGTCGGCGCGGTACCGTTGATCTACATGGGCGACGAGCTGGGACAAGGCAACAACACCGATCCCGCCGATGCGGTGCGCGTGGCGCGGGACGGGCGCTGGCTGCAGCGACCACGGCTGTCGTCTCGCGCGTTCCATGCGCTGACGGACGACAAGGGTCTACCGGCTGCCACGTTTGCCGCGCTGCGCGGACTGATCGCCCTGCGCCGGCATGCCCGTTGGCCCGACGTGCAAACGGTAACCGTGGTGCCTGCCGCGGAAGCCGGCCTGCTGCTGCTGCGCCGGGGCGATGATGCGATCGGCATCTTTCACTTCGGGCATGCCGAGGCCACCCTGGATCTGTGCGCATTGGATCCCGGCGGCCGCTGGTCGGATCTGCTCTGCAGCGGTGCCGTTCAGCGAAACGGCAGCCTGACGCTGCAGCCCTGGGCGACTCTCTGGCGGGTACGCGAGCATGAATGAATCTGCCGGCAACGCGTTGCCGATCGTGTTCGGCGAGGCACTCGTCGACGTTTTTGCCGATACCCTGGTGCCTGGCGGCGCGCCGTTCAACGTGGCCTGCCATCTGGCGGCGCTTGGCGCACGGCCGCTGCTCATCACACGATTCGGTGACGACGCCGCGGGCAGGATGCTGCGCGATACCGCCGATCGCTGCGGCCTTTCGCTGCGCGGCGCGCAAGTGGACCGGGCCACCGCCACCGTGAAGGTGACCGAGCGTCCAGATGGCCATGTATTCGACATCGGTTCGAACCAGGCCTTCGATCGCATCGATGCGCAGGCCGCCGCACGCGTCAGTGCCGCCTCACCAGGCCCGTGCTGGCTTTATTTCGGTACGCTCGCCCTTCGCGATCAAGCAAGCCGTGACGCGCTCGCCGCCGTGCGCCGTGAGCGCGCGCATCGCGCCTATGTCGACCTGAACTGGCGAAAGTCGGGACCGCCGCCAGAAATCGTGCTGCCGCTGCTTCGACACGTCGAAGTATTGAAAGTCAGCGACGATGAACTGGGACGTTTGCTTGACTGGCTGGGGCTGGCGCCCATCGGTCAGGCACCTCTCCAAGACGAATACAGTGAGGCCATCGCCGGCGTTGCCGTGGAGTTGTGTTTGCGTCATCTGCTGGTCAGCCACGGCGCTGACGGCGCCAGCGCCTGGGACCCGCAAGGACGCTGCATCGCGCGCGCGCCCGCGCCGCCGCTGGACCGTCTGGTAGATGCTGTCGGCGCCGGCGACGCCTTCAGCGCGATGATGCTCGCCGGCCTCCTGCGTGGGCGCCCGGCAGGTGCCATGCTCGGCCAGGCCGTGGCCTTCGCCAGCCGCAGTTGCAGTTGGCGCGGCGCACTGCCGGAGCAGGTGGAGGTGTATCAGCTCTGGCGTGACCTGCTCGACGATGCCCCGGCTTCACGCCGATCCCGTGCATGATCCGACGAGGCCCGACGTGTCACTGAGCAAACCCCGCTTGAGCTTCTGGCAGATCATCAACATGAATGTCGGCTTCTTCGGCATCCAGTTCAGCTTCGGGCTGCAGCAAGGCAACATGAGCCCGATCTACAAGTATCTGGGCGCAAGCGACGCCAACCTGCCGTATCTGTGGTTGGCCGGCCCGATCACCGGGCTGATTGTGCAGCCGCTGATCGGCGCGATGAGCGATCGCACTGACAGCAGGCTGGGCCGACGCACGCCGTACTTCCTGATCGGTGCCCTGATCTGCAGTGTCTGTTTGCTGGCGATGCCGTTCAGCCCGGCGCTGTGGGTGGCGGCCAGCCTGTTGTGGATCCTGGACGCGGCCAACAACGTGACGATGGAGCCGTACCGCGCGTTCGTCAGCGACCGGCTGGACGAATCACAGCACGCGGTCGGCTTCCTGACCCAGAGCGCGTTCACCGGCCTGTCGCAGACGCTGGCGTATCTCACGCCCTCGCTGCTGGTGGTCTTCGGCATGAACATGACCTCGGCCACCACGCATGGCATTCCCTACGCGGTAGTCACCGCCTTCGTGATCGGCGCGATCTTCTCGATCGTGTCGATCGGCTGGTCGGCCTGGACCACGCCGGAGCTGCCGCTGTCACCTGAAGAAAAAGCGCACATGCGCGCGCAGTCGCGGTCGGCGGCCGCCACCCTGGCGGAGATCGCCGGCGCCATTCGCCGGATGCCCGCCACCATGCGCCAACTGGCGGTGATGATGTTGTTCCAATGGTATGCGATGTTCTGCTACTGGGAGTACATCACTTTGTCGCTGGCGCACACGCTGTACGGCAGCACCGACGCGGCCACCCCCGGCTTCGGCGAGGCCGTGCTGATCACCGGTCGCATCGGCGGCTTCTACAATTTTATCGCGTTCGTCAGCGCCATCGCGATGATGCCGCTGGCCCGGCGCATGGGTCCGCAGCGGTTGCACGCGGCCTGCCTCGCCCTGGGCGGAATCGGGTTGATAAGCCTACCGCTGATCCACGATCCCTGGCTGCTGCTGATTCCCATGCTGGGACTGGGCTTGAGCTGGGCCAGCATCATGGGCAACCCCTACGCGATGCTCGCCGGCAGCATTCCAGCCGAACGTGCTGGTGTCTACATGGGCATCTTCAACGGCTTCATCGTGCTGCCGATGCTGCTGCAGATCGTCACCATCCCGTTGCTCTACCACCACGCGTTGGGCGACAACCCGGCCAACGTGATTCGTCTGGCCGGTACCGGCCTGGTAGTTGCGGCGGCGCTGGCGTTGCGCGTGCGAGACCATGCCGGTGGTGATCGCAATACCTCTTGAGTGTCCAATGGCCGGGCGAGCGGGTGCAGCTTTTCCGCCGGCCCGCCGTACATCCAGGCTCAGTTCGGCAGGCGCCGGATCTTCGCGCCCAGCACGCCGAGCTTCTCCTCGATGTTCTCGTAGCCCCGGTCGATGTGGTACACGCGGTCGACCACGGTCTCGCCGCTGGCCACCAGGCCGGCCAACACCAGGCAGGCCGACGCGCGCAGGTCGGTGGCCATGATCGGGGCGCCACTCATCTGCTTCACGCCCTGCACGATCGCGGTATTGCCCTCGAGGTGGATATCGGCACCGAGCCGCTGCAATTCATGCGCATGCATGAAGCGGTTCTCGAACACCGTTTCGGTAACCACGCCGGTGCCTTCGGCAATGCAGTTCAGCGCCGTGAATTGCGCCTGCATGTCGGTCGGAAAGGCAGGGTATGGCGCGGTGCTGATGTTGACGGCCTTCGGCCGGCGCCCCCCCATGTCCAGCTCGATCCAGTCGTCGCCGGTGGAAATGTGCGCGCCGGATTCCTCCAACTTGGCCAGCACCGCGTCCAGCGTGTTGGCGCGGGCATGGCGGACGCGCACCTTGCCGCCGGTTATCGCTGCGCCGACCAGGAAAGTGCCGGTCTCGATGCGGTCCGGCAGCACGCTGTACTCGGCCCCATGCAGGCGCTCGACGCCGTGGATCACCATGGTGGAGCTGCCGACGCCCTCGATCTGCGCACCCATCGCGATCAGGCAGTGCGCCAGATCCACCACTTCGGGCTCCTGTGCGGCGTTGTCGATCACTGTCGTGCCTTGCGCCAGGGTGGCAGCCATCATGATGTTCTCGGTACCGGTGACGGTGACCATCTCCATCGTGACCCGCGCGCCTTTCAGCCGCGACGCCTTCGCCTTGATATAGCCGTTTTCCACGGTAATGTTGGCACCCAGCGCCTGCAGCCCGCGAATGTGCTGGTCGACCGGGCGCGAACCGATCGCGCAGCCACCGGGCAGGGACACCTCGGCCCGGCCGAAGCGTGCCACCAGCGGGCCCAGCACCAGGATCGACGCGCGCATCGTGCGCACCAGGTCATAAGGCGCCACGCAGGTGTTGGTGGTGCGCGGGTCGATGTGCATCTTCATGCGATCGTCCAGCACCAGTTGCACGCCCATCTGGCCGAGCAGTTCGATGAAGGTGGTGACGTCGTGCAGATGCGGCACGTTGCTGATGCTGACCGGTTCATCGGCCAGCAGGCAGGCGGCGAGAATCGGCAGCACCGCATTCTTGGCGCCGGAAATGGCGATCTCGCCTTGGAGCGGCACGCCGCCGTGGATCAGGATCTTGGCCATAATTACGGGATTCGGGATTCGGGATTCGGGATTCGGATCGGCCTGAGGGCCGAGATGGTGGCGGGGTTCGGCTTGCGCGAATCCCGAATCACGAATCCCCAACCCCTGCTTCTTCAGGAGTAAGGGTGGTCAGGGCCAGCGCGTGGATCGCGCCGCCCATCAGGTCGCCCAGGGTGGCGTACACTAGTCGATGCCGTGCCAGCGGCAGTTTGCCGGCAAACTGGCTGGCCACCACGGTAGCCTCGAAATGCACGCCATCGGCACTCTCGACCTCGACCCGGGCACCGGGCATGCCGTCTTCAATCAGTGCCTGTATGCGGTTGGGGTCCATCATGCGTTCCTACGGGTCGGGCCGGCGCGATCATGGATTTCCGCGTGGCGCGGCACCATAGTGGCTGACATATGACGTTAAAATGAGAATATGCCATGGTAATGGAATTCTCCTGGCACAGAAACGACAGCGGCGCCGCCGTGTCGACTCCCTCTCATTCCGAGCCCCCATGAACGCACGCATCATCCCTTCCGCGTCGACCGACCTGAGCCCTGAAGCCATCATGCGCAGCGCGCGCACGGTGATCGCCACCGAAGCGGCCGCCATTGGCGCACTGGAGGCCCGGATCGGCCCCGAGTTCGTCGAGGCCTGCCGGCTGATCCTGGCGTGCAAGGGCCGCGTGGTGGTCAGCGGCATGGGCAAGTCCGGCCATGTGGCGCACAAGATCGCCGCCACCCTCGCCTCCACCGGCACGCCGGCCTTCTTCGTGCATCCGGGCGAGGCCAGCCACGGCGACCTCGGCATGATCCAGCCGCAGGATCTGGTGCTGGCAATCTCCAACTCCGGCGAGACCGACGAACTGCTGTTCATCCTGCCGATGATCAAGCGCCAGGGGATTCCGCTGATCGCGATCACCGGGAAGCCCAGCTCCTCGCTGGCACGCGAGGCCGATGTGCATCTGGACGGCGGCATCTCCTGCGAAGCCTGCCCGCTCGGCCTGGCGCCGACCACCAGCACCACGGTGGCCCTGGTATTGGGCGATGCGTTGGCGATCGCCCTGCTGGAGGCGCGCGGATTCACATCGGATGATTTCGCCCGCTCGCACCCGGCCGGCGCGCTGGGCCGTCGCCTGCTGCTGCGCATCAGCGACGTGATGCACAGCGGCGAGAACGTGCCGCTGGTGGCGCCGGACGCCACCCTCACTGCCGCCCTGGTCGAGATGACCCGCAAGCAACTGGGCATGACGGCCGTGGTCGATGCGGACCGGCGTCTGCTGGGTGTGTTCACCGACGGCGACCTCCGCCGCGCGCTGGACGACGAGGAGGTCAACCTGCGGATCGCCCGCGTCTCCGAACTGATGACCCGCGGCCCGAAGACCATCGGCGCGGATCGGCTGGCCGCCGAGGCAGCGCAACTGATGGAGAAGCACCAGATCCACGCCCTGCTGGTGGTGGACGAGGATCAACACGTCGTCGGTGCGCTGAACATTCATGATCTGCTCCGCGCCCGTGTGGTCTGATTTGTCCCGCCAGACCGGACCCATCTGGCGAGCCGACCCTTGACGCTCCCCCGCCACCTGCGCCCAACACCCCGGACCGTGCCCCCAAGCCATCTCGCCAACCTGTCCGACGACATCCTCGAACGCGCCGCACGCGTTCGACTGGCCGTGTTCGACGTGGACGGCACGCTGACCGACGGGCGGCTCTGGTACTCCGCGGACGGCCATGAGACCAAGGTCTTCCACGTACACGACGGACTCGGCCTGAAGCAACTGCAGGCCAATGGAGTCCAGGTTGCGCTGATCACCGCGCGAATCAGTCATCCGGTCGCCCTGCGCGCGGAGGAACTGGACATCACCCACGTCTACCAGGGCCAGGGCAACAAGCTAGCCTGCCTGGGTGAACTGCTCGATGCCCTGCACCTGCATGCCGATCAGGTGGCCTACGTCGGCGACGACCTGCCCGACCTGGCACCGATGCGCACAGTGGGGCTGGCGGTGGCGGTTGCCAATGCGCACCCGTGGGTCGTCGGGGAGGCCCATTGGCAAACCCGCCAACGGGGCGGCGAAGGCGCCGCTCGCGAGGTGTGCGACCTGATCCTGCATGCGCAGGGCAGGAGCAAACCCGAGCGGGAGCGTTGGCTGTGAGATGGCGTCGATGGCTACGCGAACGGCGTCTGCCGGTCATGATCGTGGTGGTGGCACTGGCCGCAGGTGCCAGCCAGTTGTTGTTGTGGTGGCTGGGACCCGCACCGCGCACGCAGGACTTCGTGGGCCCGCCGCGCTCGGGTTATACCCTGACCGACGCCAAGGTCATCGAGTACGGTACCGACGGCAAACCGGGCCTGCGCATGCAGTCGCCCCGGGTCGAACGCCGCGAGGGCGACGAATCGCTGTACCTCAGCGCGCCCACGTTCCAGATCCCGGCCACACAGCCCGGCGTACCCGATTGGCAGGGACAATCGCTATACGGCTGGGTCAACAAACCCGGGACGATGCTCAAGCTGCAAGGGCCGGTCAGCATGTACCGCGCGGCATTCAGCGACGCCCGCGGGGTCGCACATCCCGAAACCCACCTGCAAACCTCGGAGGTCACCGCCTGGCCGAGGCAGAATCGCATGGAAACCGCCGAGCACGCGCAGATGACCCAAGGCGACCGTAGAATGAGCGGTGTCGGCATGCGTGCCGACCTCAACGACAATCACCTGGAGTTGCTCGATGACAGCCACGGCTCGTTCCCGCCGCGCAAGCGCTAGCGGCCGACTCGCTGCCGGCCTGCTGGCGGCTTGTTTGTTGGCGATTCTGCCTGCACCGGTCGTGGCCAGGCAGTCCGATCGTCAGCAGCCAATGAACTTCGCGGCCAAACATACCGATGCATACAACGCGCCGAATACGGTGACCACCCTGCGAGGGAACGTGAAGATCAGCCAGGGCACGCTGTTGCTGACCGGTGACACCGCCACCATCCACCTCGATGCCGACAGCCAGGTCTCCCGGCTGGTGGTCACCGGCAAGCCGGCACATATCCAGCAACTGGACGACAGCGGCAATCTGATGACCGGCAATGCCACCACGCTCGACTACGACAACGCCCACGGCATTGCCGTGCTCACCGGCGACGCCGACGTCAAGCAGCAAGGCCGCGGCGAGTTCCACGGAGACAAGCTGACCTACAACACCGTGACCAGCCAGATCACCGGGGATTCCAGTGGCGACGGCCTGGTGCATGGCGTATTCCTGCCCAAGCCCGGACCGGCGGCCGCACCCGCGCCGACCGGCCGACCGGCCGCACCATCCACCAGCGCCACGCCTGCAACTGCCGCCAGCAGCCCGACACCTCCAGGGCAAGGCTGAGTCCATGCTCTCCGCTGAAGGTCTGCAGAAAAGCTTCAAGGCGCGCCAGGTCGTGCGCCACTTCGCATTCTCGATCCGCGAGGGCGAGGTGGTCGGCCTGCTCGGCCCCAACGGCGCCGGCAAGACCACCTGTTTCTACATGGTGGTGGGCCTGATCGAGGCGGACGCCGGCCGCATCACGCTGGACCAGCAGGACATCACCGGCCTGCCGATGCACGCGCGTGCGCGTCTCGGCATCGGCTATCTCCCGCAGGAAGCTTCCGTATTCCGTCGGCTCAGCGTCTCCGACAACATCATGGCGGTGCTGGAGCTGCGCAAGGACCTCAACTCGCAGCAACGCAGCGGCGAGCTGGAGAGCCTGCTGGACGAATTGAAGGTCGCCCACATCGCCGACCAGAAAGGCATCAGCCTGTCCGGTGGCGAGCGCCGGCGCGTGGAGATCGCGCGCGCACTGGCGGCCAACCCGCGCTACATGCTGCTGGACGAACCGTTCGCCGGAGTCGACCCGATCTCGGTCGGCGAGATCCAGCGCATCGTGCTGCACCTGAAGGAACGCGGCATCGGCGTGCTGATCACCGACCACAATGTGCGTGAAACCCTGGGCATCTGCGACCGTGCCTACATCCTGAACGAAGGCGAGGTGCTCTCGCGTGGCACCCCGGCACATATTCTCGCCGACGAGAAGGTGCGCGAGGTCTACCTGGGCCGCGAATTCCGGCTCTGACCGTGCTGCGCAAGATCCGGGCCGGCGCCTACGGCCGCGCCCGCGGTCACGCGCTGGCAGCCTGTCGGGCTTTGGTCGGCCGGACCGCGGATGCGTCTCAACCACCAAAGCCCGGCAGGCTGCTAGGATGGATGCGTGTTCCCCTGACCCGGCTGGCATGAAACCCGCATTACAGTTGCGCCTCCACCAGCAGTTGACCCTGACGCCGCAGTTGCAGCAGGCGATTCGTCTGTTGCAACTGTCACAGCTGGAACTGGAGGCCGAGCTGCGCCAGATCGTCGAAGGCAACCCGTTGCTCGAGTTGGACGAGGAGATCGAGGACAAGGAATCCGAGGACATCGATGCGACGGAAAACGAATACCAGGTCGCGAACAAGACGGCCGACAGCGACAGCGACGGGGAGGCGATCGACTGGACCGATGGCGGTGGTCCGGCTGAATCGCCGATCGACTTCTCCAGCAACGGCCCGGGCAGCGGCAGCAACAGCGGCTCACGCGGCGACGATGACTTCGAACCACAGAACGCCGCACCGGAGACATTGCAGCAACACCTGATGTGGCAGCTCAACCTGGCCTCGTTCAACCCACGTGAGCATCTGATCGCCACCGTGCTGATCGATGCCCTCAATCCCGCCGGTTACCTCGGCGAGAGCATGGACGCCGTGCTCGCCGCGCTGCCGGCCGATTTCGGGGCGACCCTCGACGAGGTAGACGCGGTGCGGCGCCAGTTGCAGGGCTTCGACCCCGCCGGGGTGGGCAGCCTGGATCTGCGCGATTGCCTGCGCGTGCAACTGGAGCAATTCGAGGCGGACACCCCGCATCGCGACCTGGCGCTGCGCATCGTCGACACCGAGCTGGATTTGCTGGCCCGCAACGACATCGCCAAACTGGCGCGGCGCCTGCACGCCAACCCGGACGAAGTCGCCGAGGCGGCGGTATTGATCCGCAGCCTCGATCCGCGCCCCGGCGCCGCGCTGGACACCACGCCGGTGGAATACGTGGCGCCGGATGCCTACGCCATACGCGACGGCAACCGCTGGCGGGTCAGCCTGAACCCCGACGCCCAGCCGCGGCTGGGCCTGAACCAGCATTATTGCGGCCTGATCGCCAAGGCGCGGGGCGAGGACGCCAGCTGGATGCGTGGCCAGTTGCAGGAAGCGCGGTGGCTGATCAAGAGCCTGGAATCACGCGCCGAGACCCTGCTCAAGGTGGCCGAGGCGATCGTACGCCGCCAGAGCGCATTCCTCGACTACGGTCCGGAAGCGATGCATCCGCTGGTGCTGCGGGAGGTGGCCGAGGAGGTGAACATGCATGAATCCACCATCTCACGCGTCACCACACGCAAATACCTGCACACGCCGCGCGGTACCTTCGAGCTGAAATATTTCTTCTCCAGCGGCGTTTCCACCGAAGACGGCGGCAGCGCCTCGGCCACTGCGATCCAGGCCATGCTGCGCAAGCTGATCGACGCCGAAGACCCGCGCAAGCCATTGTCCGACCAGGCCATTACCGAGGAGCTACAGTCCAAGGGCATCCAGGTCGCCCGCCGTACCGTGGCCAAATACCGGGAGGGGCTGCGCATCCCCACGTCCAGCGAACGCCAGCGCGCCGGCTGAGTGGGCGCTGAAACCATCGAGGAACTTGGTTAACGGAAAAGCACTCCCATACTTGGCAAACAACGACTGACGATGTGCCGCCACGGCACGTCCACCCGCCGCGAAATGCGGCACTGCACCACCAGAGGAGGCGCACCCATGCAATTCCAACTCAGCGGCCAGCAGATTGAAGTCACCCCGGCCCTGCGCGATCACGCCACCGCCAAGCTCGACCGCCTTACCCGCCTGGACGACAAACTGAAGAGCCTGGTCGTCGTGCTCTCCCTCGACAAGCTTCAGCAGCGCGCCGATGGCACCCTGAGCGTGGTCGGCGCCACCCTGCATGCACAAGCCACCGAGGCTGACATGTACGCCTCCATCGACGTGCTGTTCGACAAGCTGGTTGCGCAGTTGCGCAAGTATCGTGAGAAAGTCGCGGACAAGCATCAACGCAAGGCCCGCGAAGAACGCCAGTACGGCTGATTGCCAACGCAGCCGTCAGCATTGAATACGGCCCGCCCGTTCAAGGCGGGCCTTTTCCCCTCCCTTCCCTGCACGCCGAGTTCCCCACAAGCTGGCACAATGGTCGCCTCCCCGCAGCACCCTGCGGTTTCATCACGCGGCACAAGGGCCTTGGCTTGGATCAGATCAGCGCGCGACAACTCTACGACAGCGTCCACGAACGCATGGCGCTGCGCTGGGTGTCCGGCATGCGCGGCGAGTCGCGGGTGCTCGAACCGGGCATCGCCCAGGCGAGACGACCCTCGCTGATCGGCTACCTCAACATCATCTATCCGAACAAGATCCAGATCATCGGCTCGGAGGAGCTGAACTTCCTCGACGGGCTGGACTCGCGCCAACGCTGGGAAGTCATGCACAAGATCGCCGCCTACCAGCCGGTGGCACTGCTCGTGACCAGGGATCAACCGGTGCCCGCCGACCTGCGCGAGGTGGCCGAGGAAACCGACATGCCGCTGTGGACCAGCCCCAAGCGCGGCCACGAGTTGCTGACCTACCTGCAATATCATCTGGCGCGGATGCTGGCCGCCAAGACCACCTTGCACGGTGTGTTCCTTGAAGTGTTCTCGATCGGCGTGCTGATCACCGGCGAGGCCGGCTCGGGCAAGAGCGAGCTGGCGCTGGAACTGATCAGCCGCGGCCACCGCCTGGTCGCCGACGATGCCACCGAGTTCACCCTGATCGCGCCGGACGTGATCGACGGCGCCTGTCCGGAGCTGCTACAGGACCTGCTCGAGGTGCGGGGGCTGGGCGTGCTCAATGTACGCGAGATGTTCGGCCACATGTCGGTGAAAACGTCCAAGTACCTGCGCCTGGTGGTACACCTCAAGCCGCTGCGGGATGACGACGGAACCGACGCGTTGACCCGCCTCACCGGCGACATCGGGCACTGCCAGATCCTCGATGTGGCGGTGCCCATGATCACCATTCCGGTGGCATCGGGCCGCAACATCGCGGTGCTGGTGGAAGCGGCGGTGCGCAGCCATGCCTTGAAGAGTCAGGGTATCGACCCGGCACAGACTTTCATCGACCGTCAGGCCCATCAATTGCGCCGGTTGCCGCCATGGTGAACGCATGAACGAGAGCAAGGAAACACTGACCCCCTTCAACGCGCCGGAGGCGATCCACCTGATCGTGCTCACCGGCCTGTCCGGCGGCGGCAAGACCGTGGCCTTGCGCGCGCTGGAGGACCTGGAGTTCTACTGTGTCGACAACCTGCCGGGCAGCCTGCTGCCGCACCTGGTGCAGGCCGTGCTGCAAGATCACAGCAGCCGGCGCAGGCGTATCGCGGTAGGCATGGACGTGCGCAACCGGGGCGAGGATTTCCGTCACCTTCCCAGCGTCCTGTCCGACCTCGCCGCCGCCGGCGTGCAGGTGCACCTGATCTTTCTGGATTGCCGCGACGAGGTGCTGATCAAGCGCTATTCGGAAACCCGCCGGCGCCATCCCCTGGCCTTGCGCGGGACATCGCTGGCCGACGCCATCGCCGAGGAACGCCGCCTGCTGCGCCCGTTGATGGCAATCGCCGAGAAGGTGATCGACTCCAGCGACCTCAACGTGCACCAGTTGCGCCGGCTGGTCGCCACCGATTATGCACAGGCAACCGAGGGCCTGACGCTGATGTTCCAATCGTTCGCGTTCCGGCGCGGGCTGCCGCTGGATGCGGACTTCGTGTTCGACGCACGCTGTCTGCCCAACCCACACTGGCAGCCGCACTTGCGGCCGTTGTCGGGCAAGGACGCGCCGGTGCGCGAATACCTCGACGGCGAGCCGCTGGTCGGTGAATTCTTCAACGACACCGCACGCTGGCTGGACACCTGGATCCCACGCTTCGAGCAGGACGATCGCAGCTACCTGACCATCTCGGTCGGCTGCACCGGCGGGCGGCACCGCTCGGTCTACCTGGTCGAGAAGCTGGCTGCCCACTACCGCGACCAGCGCGAGGGCGTGCTCACCTTCCATCGCGAACTGGAATGATGGGGTCACGGCCATACCATGCTCGCCCTGCGGACACGCCGACGTGAGTGTCGGCGTACTGTTGATGACCCACGAGGCCGTCGGCAAGGCGCTGATCTCGGCGGCGCGCCACGTGATGCCCACGCTGCCGTTGCGGGTGGCCGCCGTGGAAGTGCCGCCGCAATCCGATCTGGAAGTGATGCGCTCGCTCACCGCGCATCATGCGCGCGAGCTCGACCTGGGCGACGGCGTGCTGATCCTGGCAGACCTGTATGGCGCCACGCCCTGCAACATCGGCCTGTCGCTCGGCGCGCTCGGCATCCGCCAGCGCTGCGTCTCCGGGCTGAACCTGCCGATGCTGCTGCGCGTGCTCAATTATCCGGAAAAATCGCTGGATGAACTGGCCGAAGTAGCCGCCAGCGGTGGTCGCGGGGGGATTTTCATTGACCATGCTTGAACAGGAAATCGTCGTCTCCAACAAGCTCGGCCTGCACGCCCGCGCGTCGGCCAAGCTGGTGCAACTGGTGCAGGGCTTCAAGTCCACCGTGTGGCTGGTCAGCAAGGGCCGCGAGGTCAACGCCCAAAGCATCATGGGCGTGATGATGCTCGCCGCCGGCCCCGGCACCAAGCTGAGCGTGCGCGCGGATGGCCCGGACGAGGAAGCGGCCGTGGCGGCCGTGGTCGAACTGTTCGAGCGCAAGTTCGACGAGGGAGCATGATTCGGATGGAAATCGGGAATCGGAAATCGGGAATCGGAAAAAGCCGAGCACGGCATGACCACGGCTGTGACGCAGGCTCCATGCTGCCCGCCCTTTCCATTCCCTATTCCCTATTCCCCGTTCCCGGCTCGGCAGGTGCCCGGCCATGAGACAGGTGCTGACCGGTACCGTTGCCGCTCACGGCATGGCGCTGGGCCGCGCGCGGCTGGTGCAGGCCAGTCGCTATAGCGTCGATACGCGGCCGCTGGAGGAGGACGAGATCGAGGGCGAGCTGGCGTTGCTGCACCAGGCGCTGGACACCGCACGGCAGGAACTGCGTGAGCTGCGCGGCAAGCTGCATGGCGCATTGGCGCGCGAGGTCAACGAGTTCATCGACGCACACAGCCTGCTGCTGGATGATGCCGAACTGCTGCGGGGGCTGGACGACCTGGTGAAGATCGGCCGCTACCGCCCCAGTGCTGCGCTGAAGAAACAGCGCGACCGCCTGTCCGCCGTGTTCGAGGCAATGGACGATCCTTACCTGCGCAGCCGCAAGGAGGACGTCGAGCAAGTCATCAATCGCGTGATCTCCGCCCTGCAGCGGCAGACCAGCCCGGAGGAACGCAAGCTGGCCGCCCGCGTCGGCGAGATCCTGATCGCCGACAGCATCTCCCCGGCGGACATGGCGCAACTGGCCGGCACCGGCCTGCTCGGCGTGGTCGCCAGTTCCGGCAGCGCCTATTCACACAGTGCCATCCTGGCACGCAGCCTGGGCCTGCCGATGCTGGTCGGTACCCGCGATGCGTTGGCCGCGATCCATGACGACGACTTGATCCTGCTGGACGCCGAAAGCGGCCAGACCGTGGTGCATCCCACCGCGCAGGACCTGGCGCATTATCGCGCCTGGCAACGCGAGGCAGCCAACGAGGGGCGGCGCCTGGCCAAGCTGGCCAACGCCCCCACCCGTACCCGCGACGACGTCGAAATCGCCCTGCTGGCGAATGCCGAAACCGGCACCGACGTGGCGATGGCGCGCGCCCGCGGGGCCGACGGCGTGGGCCTGTACCGCACCGAGTTCCTATTCCTGCGCAAGCGCGTGCTGCCGTCGGAGGAGGAGCAGTTCATCGCCTATCGCGACCTGGCGATGGGCATGGGCGGCCTGCCGGTCACCATCCGCACCATGGACCTGGGCGCCGACAAGGCCGATGCCGCCGGCCTGGCCACACGCGGCGAGGAAAATCCCGCCCTGGGAGTGCGCGGCGTGCGCCTGTCGCTGCGCCACCCGTCGGTGTTCACCACCCAGATCCGGGCGATCCTGCGTGCCGCCTGCTACGGTCCGGTGCGCGTGCTGATCCCGATGGTGACCCAGCCGGACGAACTCATCGCGGTGCGCACCCTGTTCAAGCTGGCCCGGCAGGAACTCGAGCACGAGAACGTCGACCTGCCGGAGAAACTGCCGTTGGGCGCGATGATCGAGGTGCCCGCCGCCGCGATCAACGTACGCGCACTGCTGGAACACTGCGACTTCCTGGCCATCGGCACCAACGACCTGGCGCAGTACGTACTCGCCGCCGACCGTAGCAACGATGCGCTGGACAACATCTACAACCCGTTGCAGCCGGCCTTGTTGCGCCTGCTCTCGCACGTGATCAGCGCCGGGCGGCGCGCGGACAAGCCGGTCAGCCTGTGCGGCGAGATCGCCGGCGATACGAATTTCACCGCGCTGTTGCTGATGCTGGGCCTGCACGAATTCAGCATGCATCCGAGCCAGATCCTGCACGTGCGCGACCGCCTCGCCACGCTCGACCAGGCCCGCCTGCGGCGCCATGCCGCGCGGGTGCTGCGCGCGCATACGCATGAGCAGGTGGAAGAGATGCTGGCCGGGCTCACGGGTTGACGCGCCACGCCACGACGACAGCGGTTACAGCGCGTCCAGAAACGCATCCAGCAAGGCACCGCGGTATTTCTGCCGGTGCAGCAGCAGCGAGAGCTTGCGGCGCAGGTCGAGAAACGGCGTATGGAGCGCCTTCAAGTGACCCGCGGCAACGGCATCGGTGATCGCCACGGCCGGCAGGCAGGCGATGCCGAGGCCGGCCACGACCATCTGCTTGATCGCCTCGATCTGGTCGAGCTCGAGCACGGTCTCCCCCGGCGGTAATTGCGCCAGCACACGCTCGCTGGTGGCACGCGTGGCCGAACCCGGTTCGCGCAGTATCCAGCGCGCACCGGAGAAATCAGCCGGTTGCAGACCGTGCTTGCGTGCCAGCGGATGCCCCGGTGCCGCGCATACGGCGAGCAGGTCGTCGCGCCACGGCCGTACTTCCAACCGCGGATGGGTCAGCGGCCCCTCGATACAGCCGACATCCAGGTTGTGGCCCAGCATGCCGGCGGCAATCGCCGCGGAGTTCGCCACGCGCAGGCGAATGGCCACCTGCGGGTGCGCCCGCACGAACGACCCGAGTAACTCGCCCACCCGGTAGTTGCCCACCGTGTTGCTGGTACCGATGCGTAACTCGCCGCCCAGCGCCGTGCCGTCCGCACGGCCGCGCCGCCCGAACTCGGCGTAGCGCTCCAGCAACTCCTGCGCCAACGGCAGCAATTCGCGCCCGCGCGCATTCAGGTGCAAGCGACCACGCTCGCGATCAAACACGGGTGTGTCGAGCTGGCGCTCCATTTCGGCCAACGCCATGCTGGCTGCCGGCTGGGTCAGGTGCAGGCGCTCGGCCGCCGCCCGCACGCTGCCGAGCAAAGCGATCTGCACGAAGACATCGAGTTGACGCGGGCTGATATTGATCATCAACGGATCTTATACGATGAATTAGATATTCAAAGTTTTGTTTATAAACCGCAGTGCCCACAATGGCGGGACTTCAGGAGCCCCGCATGACCGCCCCCGCCGCCGCCACCATCCAGCCCACCTTGCGCAGCCGCGCGCCCGGCCTGTTGCTGGCCATGGCCATCGGCACGCTGGCCCTGTTGCTGGGGCGCTGGGCGCCGATCATCGGCGGGCCGGTGTTCGGCATCGTGCTGGGCCTGCTGGTACGCAACACCTTCGCGCCGGATGCACGCTTTACCCCCGGCATCCAGTTCGGCGGCAAGCAGGTGCTGCAATGGTCGATCATCGCGCTGGGCTTCGGGCTCAGCCTGACCCAGGTCGCCAGGACCGGCCTGGAATCGCTGTGGGTGACCATGATCACGATGAGCACGGCCTTCCTGAGCGCCTGGCTGCTCGGCCGCTGGCTCGGCGTGCACGACAAGCTGAAAATCCTGATCGGCGTCGGTACGGCCATCTGCGGCGGCTCGGCGATCGCCGCCGTCACCCCGATCATCCGCCCGGACGACCACGACACCGCGTTCGCGATCTCGACCATCTTCCTGTTCAACGTAGTGGCCGTGCTGCTGTTCCCGATGCTCGGCCACCTGATGGACCTGTCCGACCTGGGCTTCGGCCTGTGGGCAGGCACGGCGATCAACGACACCTCCTCGGTGGTCGCCGCCGGCTACAGCTACAGCCACGCGGCGGGCGATTACGCCACCATCGTCAAGCTGACCCGCGCCACCCTGATCATCCCGGTCTGCCTGGTGCTTGCCTTCGTGGTGGCCTTCCGCGAGAAGCGCAAGCAGGCGCAGCCCGGCAGCGTGGGCACGTTCAGCCTGGCCCGCATCTTCCCCTGGTTCATCCTGTGGTTCCTGGTGGCCTCCGGCGTGCGCACGGCCGGCCTGGTGCCGGTGGCGATCCAGCCGACCTTGCACATGCTGGCCGAGTTCCTGATCATCGTGGCGCTGACCGCGATCGGCCTGTCCGCCAACCTGCGCAAGATGATCTCCAGCGGTGCGCGGCCGATCCTGCTGGGGCTGGGCGTATGGGTGGCGGTCTCGGTCAGCAGCCTGCTGGTGCAACTGGTGATCGGGCAGCTTTGAGCTGCGGGCGCCGGCCGACAGGAGCGGCACCGCGTTCTTCGTCCATCGGCCCACTCAGACCACGCGCGGGTTGCCGGCATGGCCGGCAGGATAGTCCAGCATGGCACGATCCCAGTGGCCGGTCTCGGCCGCGGCTTCGTAGGTACTCTGCAAAAAGGCCAGCAGCGCGTCGTCGGGTGCAGCGGCCGTGCGCACGGCCTCATAAGGCAAGACGAATTCGCCCAGGCGCTCGTGGTACCAGGCCGCTGCCGGCTGGACCGGATGCCGGGCGAAACCGTCGGGCGTCGGGTAGGCATACGCGTAGAAGGCCGCCTCGCCGAGACCAGCCCCCGCCCAGAATCCGGCGCTGGAGAGCTCGTGCGAATAGGCTTCCTGCATGACCCAGTCGGGGCAGTTGGGCACACCGCCGGGATGGATGGGCGCGGTGCGACCGGAAAAACGTGTCGCGGCCAGGTCGAACGAGCCCCAGAACAGATGAACCGGACTGGCCTTGCCGAGATAGCGGGCGCGAAACGCGGTGAGCACGCGATCGGCCTGCACCAACGCCTGCCAGAAGCGGTGCATGGCAGCGGCATCGTAGCTCGCATCCGTCGTGTTGCTTTCGAACGGCGTGGCGACTTCGACCTCGACGGGGCGCGTGAAAATGGCAACGTGGATGCCCAGTTCGTCCAGCGCGTCCCTCAGCTGGCGGTAAAACGCGGCCACGGTCATCGGGCGCAGCTCAAAGCGGCGTTCGTCGCCCTCCGAGGTGTGCACGGCGAGCGCGTGCCTCACGAAATCAAAGTCGATCGCGAAGCTGCGTCTCCGGTAAGGCATGGGTGACGTGGTCAGCCCACGGGTCGTCACATACAGCGCGTTGCCCCAGGAATGATTGATCCAGGGACCGAGTTCCAGGCGTATCTTGCCCACGATCTGCGACCACATATGCACGGTGTCGGCGGTCTTCTGCCAATCGGCCAGAGCGGGCAGTTCGGGCCAGCGGTTTGGGCTCGCGGTGTCGGTCATGGCGGTGCTCATCTTTTGCGTGGTCGGCCGCATCCGACGATCACTCGCCGGCCGCGCGGAAGCACTCGACCAGAAAATCGCTGAAGGCGCGCACCAGCAACGATGACTGTCGATGCTGCGGATATACCGCATGGACGGTGAAGCCGGCGGGACGAAAAGTCTGCAGCACCTCCACCAGTCGCCCCTCCCCCAGCGCGGCGGCGACGATGAAGTCAGGCAGGGTGACGAGGCCCAGGCCCGCGATCGCCGCGTCGCGCAACATCTCGCCATTGTTGGAGCGCAGTGGCCCGCTCACCGACAGCTTGCGTGTGCGCTCGCCGATACGAAAGGTCCACTCGCCCTGGCGGGTTTGCCCGTAGATCAGGCAGGCGTGCCCGGCCAGTTGTTCCGGCGCTGTCGGCATGCCATGTTGGCGCAGGTAGTCGGGACTGGCGCAGGTGATCAATTGCACGGCGGTGATCCGTCGCGCGATCAGACTGGAGTCGGCCAGTGTGCCGATGCGCACGGCCATGTCGTAACCCTCGCCGATCAGGTCCACGGCACGGTCATTCAGCTCAAGCTCCACCGACACCTCCGGATGGCGTTGCATGAAAGCCGGTAGCAGCGAGCCCAGATGCATGGTGGCAAACGTCATGGGCGCGCTCAACCGCAACACACCGCGAGGCGTTGCGGTCTGGCTGGTGACCATCTGCTCGGCCGCATCCACCTCCTGCAGGATGCGCTGGGTGCGCTCGTAATAGGCCAACCCCAGGTCGGTGACGCGCAGCCGCCGCGTCGAACGCACCAGCAGCCGCGCCCCCAGCCGCTTCTCCAGCGCGGCGATGCGCTTGCTGACGAACTGTTTGGACAGCCCCAGCCGGTCGGCAGCGGCGGTAAAGCTTTGCGCCTCCACTGCCTCGGCAAAAATCCGCATGTCTTCGAGCTGGCTCATTGTCGCCTTTGGGTTGACAGTATTAAGCGAAAAAGCATCTTTATTGAATCAATTGGCGACTCTAACATGACGGTCATGGTGCAGCGGTACCTGCATTCCCTCTCACTTCGGAGCGCCTTCATGATGAACCGTCAACCGTCCTTCGTTCCTGCCGCAGCCCGTGCGTTGCTGGCATCCCTGTTCCTGGTCAGCGGCTTCGGCAAGCTGGCCGCGCCGGCCGCGACCAAGGCCTACATCATTTCGGCCGGTCTGCCGTTGCCGGATCTGGCTTACCTGATTGCCGTGGCGGTCGAGGTCGGCCTGGGCCTGGCCTTGCTGCTCGGTTACCGCACTCGCGTGGTGGCAGCCTCGATGGCGGCCTTCACGCTGGCTACCGCCTTCGGCTTCCATGCTGACTTCGCCGACCCGAGTCAGGTCACCCAGTTCCTGAAGAACATTGCCATCAGCGGTGGCCTGCTTCAGGTGGCGGCGTATGGCGCCGGCGGCTTCGCACTGGATGCCCTGCGTCCGCGTCGCAGCCAGACTGCCTGATTGCCCGGGCTTCTCCGGGAGCGTGGCTCCCTCGACATCCCGACAGCGAGGAAAAATACCATGATGCAAGTACGCAAGGCTGCCGAGCGCGGCGTCGCCGAGCATGGTTGGCTGAGCTCACGCCACACGTTCTCGTTCGCCGACTACAGGGATCCCGACGAGATCGGTTTCTCTGACCTGCGCGTGATCAACGAGGATCGCGTGGCGCCGGGCCGGGGTTTCGGCACCCACCCGCACCGCGACATGGAGATTTTTTCCTATGTGCTGGAAGGTGCGCTGGCGCACAGCGACAGCATGGGTACCGGCTCGCAGATCCTGCCTGGCGACGTGCAACTGATGAGTGCCGGCAGTGGCGTCACCCACAGCGAGTTCAACGGCTCCGAGGATGAGCCGGTGCACTTCCTGCAGATCTGGATCATCCCGGACCACACCGGCGGCAAGCCGGTGTACCAGCAACAACATTTCGACGAAGCGGACAAGCGCGGACGCCTGCGCCTGATCATTTCGCCGGATGGGCGCGACGGCTCGCTGCGCATCCAGCAGGACACCTACGTCTACGCCGGCCTGTTCGATGGCGACGAAAGCGCCACGCTGACGCTGGACAAGCACCGCCATGCCTACGTGCATGTCGCCCGCGGCAAAGTCGAACTCGACGGCGTGAAGCTCGCAGCCGGTGACGGCGTGCGTCTGCGCAACCCGCAGACGCTGCAGCTCACCGCCGGCAAGGATGCCGAGGTGCTGGTGTTCGACCTGCGCCCGCGCGAGCTGCCACAAATGCCGTGAGGTTTTGCCAGTGACCCGAAGCGTCGATCGCAGGGCCGACAACTGCCCATTGCAAACAGCGTTGGTACTCGACAACCGGGCGTGGCCGTCCGCCGCAGAGCACGCTTCAGCCGTGGCTCTCGTCGATCTCCAGCGGCTGGCCTGTCTCGCGTTGGGGATCCGTCCTTGCGGCGACGCTCTTTTCGCGATCGCGTTGATCCTTGAAGGCCATGCCGAGCGCCGCGAGCACCACCAACGCGATCAGGCCGAAACCGATGACCACGGCGATCGACCAGGTCCACCTGGCAAGCGCCGCGAAGACGGCCGCCGTGATCATGGCAATGCCCACTGATGTGCCGATGCGCTGGCCGGTCTGCATGATCGCGCCCGAGCTTCCCGCGTATTCGAGCGGCACCTCCGCCAGCGTCAACGTCTGGTTCGGGCTGATGACGGCGCCTTGCGCCAGGCCAATGAACGACAGCGATAGCAGCAGCCACCACACGCTCAGAGCGAACCGCTCGTGCAGCAGGACGACGGCGATGCTGGTCGCGAGGCCGAGCAAGGCCAGGAAGATTCCACCGATCACGATCTTGCGACCGTAGCGGCCTACCCGGCGGCCCGACCAGTACGCGGTATAGGCCGACAGCAGGCTGGCCGGAATCCCGAACAGGCCGGATTCGAACGCCGTTTTTCCTTCGCCATCCTGCACGTAGAGCGCCACCAGCACCCAAACACTGGTCATGCCCATGAAATAGAGCGTCATGATGAGGGTGCCGTTGGTGAAACTGCTGGTGCGGAAGATGCCCAGATCCACCATTGGGGTATGACCGAGGCGCGGGCAACGCCGCTCCCACCACACCCACAGCCAGACCAGTGCGAAACCAACCGGCAGCAGCGCCCACGAGATGGTCGAGCCGCGGGATTCCATGAACGGGTAGAGGATGGCCAGAAGCGCGAGCCCCAGCAGCACCGAACCGATCGGATCCAGCGATCCCAGCCAGCCCGCAGCCGGCTCCGCTCCGTCGGGTGCGCGTTGCGGAGGGCGACGAAAAAGGGGCTTCGGGAACCACCTCATCCCCAGGAGGATGGCGAGGATTCCGATGGGCACATTGACCAGAAAGGTCAGACGCCAACCGAGGTCGGGGCCGCCTGTCTCGATCAGGAAACCGCCCAGTACCGGACCGATGGCGACGGAAAATCCGACCACGGTTCCGAAATAACCGAACGCCCGGCCGCGCTCCTCACCACGGAAATACTGCTGGATCATCCCGATGCCCTGGGGATTGAGCAGCCCCGAGCCGATTCCCTGGACGAACCGCGCCGCATTGAGCCACATCGCGTCAGCGGCGAATCCTGCGGCAATGGACGAGGCGGTGAAGATGCCCACGCCAACCAGGAAGATGCCGCCACGCCCCATGATGTCGCCAGCGCGCCCTGCCGCCACCAGGATCACGCCGAAGGTCAGTGCATAGCCCGACAGGACCCATTGGAGATCCGACTGATCCGCCCCCAGGCCTAGCTGAATGGAGGGAAGGGCGACGTTGACGATGCTCACGCCAATCAGCGACATGAAGATGACGCCAAGCAGCACCGCCAGGATGCGCCAGCGATCCGCATCCGCTACGGTCGCGCTATTGGCTTGCAGTGGAGTCTTGATGATCTCGCTCCGCGAAAGCGCTGTCCGACGCGACAGGTGTCGGCCCCGGATTCATGGAACATGCGCATGGCACGGTTCCATGCAGCGGAGCGGCGATAATACGCTCACTGGCATGATTGGCCGCACGATTGAAACAGAGGCCACCACTTTGAAATCACCGGGCGCTCCGCGTATGGCGGTTCGAGGGTTGCCGGTCGCGACGGATCACGCCAGCCTACGGTAACCCGCCACTTGCAGGCGGCGACGCTCGCAGGAGGCCCGTCGCAGGCTGGGAGCCTGTCGGCGCCGCACGCGGTTGCCCGTACCGCCTGCGGCAGAAGGACCGCTGTTCACGCGATCAGTTTTGCGGCAATTGCCACCAGACGCCGCGCCTGGTGCTCGATCGAGGCACGGGCTTCGGCACCAAACTCCCGGCCCTGGGTGTGGCTGTAGCCATAGGGGTTGCCTCCGGTTTCCATGATGGCCGGATCGGTGTAGCCAGGTGCCACCACGATGCCGCCCCAATGCATGGCGGTGGCATAAAACGACAGCAGGGTCGTTTCCTGGCCTCCGTGCATGTTCTGGGCCGAACTCATGGCAGAGACCGCCTTGCCGGCCAGCCCGCCCTTGGCCCAAGTGCCGCCCAGGATGTCGATGAAGGCACGCATCTGGCTGGCCATGATGCCGAAGCGCGTAGGTGCCGAGATCAGGTAGGCGTCGGCCCACTCCATGTCGGCGGCACTGGCCACCGGGATGTGGGCGGTCTTGTCGACCTGCGCTTTCCAGGCTTCCTGTCCGGCCACGACGTCGGCCGGCACCGTTTCCGCGACTTTCAGCAGCCGCACCTCGGCACCGGCACCCTTGGCTGCTTCGGCGGCAATTTCGGCCATCTGATGGTTGGTGCCATAAGTCGAGTAATAAACGATGGCAAGTTTCACGCTCACGTGTTTCTCCTGCGTTTTTGGGCTGAAATGTGTCGAGGGAAAACCAGGCAAACGACCGATTTCCTGTTTCAGGACTTCAGTCTATTGGTTCGCCGTGTCGGATAAGGACGCTTTTGGCAGATACACGGGTCCATGTACCGAACCATGAAACCCTGTGTGTGAGGGTACAACGTGCGTCATGAATATTTTGCCATTGCTGGCCGACTCAGCCGGGAATCACCGGCTGCTCACGTAAAAAACGCGACGATTTCTTTCGATACCCTTGCTCTCAAGTTCCGCAGCTAAGGATGCAAGTGTCTGATTGCATTGATACCCCAAGGGTAAAAATGCCACTACACGGCGGTGCTTTCGCTCGGTTCGTCGAGTTTGAGGGCCTTGAACAGGTCGCGCTGTTCGGACGCGAGGCGCCCGGTGCCGACGACAGTCTTGTGGTTGATGTCGACGGTGTGTTTCTGGATCTGGCGCAATACCGCCAGCGCGCGCCGTAAGCTCGGGGTCAGGTCTTGTTTTGCCACATGCTCTGCCGTAGCCTGCACCCATGTCCCGTCCTCTTCGCATTGAATTTGCTGGTGCGCTGTATCACGTCATGGCACGTGGCGACGCGCGGGCGGAGATCTTCCG
>JACDJB010000332.1_pt1 | contig 53686 bp, 44 predicted proteins | sample 7454121 | NCBI WGS metagenome assembly JACDJB01 (sample SAMN14253290, study PRJNA609438) | sludge metagenome | isolation source: sludge after 25d culture with pyrite | collected 2018-12-20 | reverse complement strand
GGCGACGAGCTGTTTGAGGTAGGCGTCTTCCTGGCAGACGATGGATTTATAGCGATTTTGAAACAATTGGCCGTGGCGCTTGTGCCGATGGTTGAATTTGCCCGCGTAGCCGCTGAGCAGCCGCCTCATCAGCATGGCCAGCCCGCCAGGACCCGAGCGCAGCAGAGAATGGGCGTGATTGTCCAAAAATGCCCATGCGTAGCAGGCCGTTCGGGTCTTCGGCAACAAGTCGTCCAGCCGCTCGAAAAGGTCCTGGCGGTCGTCATCGTCCCAAAAGATCTTGCGTCGCTCGATGCCCCGGATCATCACATGATGCAAAAGTCCAGGCGAATCGAGCCTGGCTGAACGTGGCATAGTGCAATTTCTATTAGGCAGTGCGGGAAAAATCAAGATTTATGTTAATTAGTTAGAGACGTCCCCCCTGTCTGAGCCGCCATTTCTTGATAGCGTCCACGATGAACAAGCGGTCGTGGGGGCGGGTTGATCGGCGCCGGTTTATGCCAGAGGGATGACGTAGAAGAGGATGGAAAAAAAATGCAGGATGCTGCCGGTGAGTACAAAACCATGCCAAATGGCGTGGCCGTAAGGCAGGCTTTTCCAGGCGTAAAAGATAACCCCCAGTGAGTAGGCCAATCCGCCGAGGACGATCAAAACCATGCCGCCGGTTCCGATTGAGGCCACGAGAGGACGCCAGGCCACCACGATGATCCATCCCATGCCCAGGTAGAGGGCCGTACCAAACGCTTTCCTGCGCTTGCCCGTTTTGATTTCCAGCAAGATGCCGGCGGCAGCCAACGCCCAGACCAGCGCCAGCAGGGACCAACCCAGGGGCCCCCGCAGGCTGACCAGGGAAAAAGGCGTATAGGTGCCGGCAATCAACAGATAGATGGCCGAATGGTCCGCGATCTGCAAGACGCTCTTGGCCCGGGGGGCCTGAACGATGTGATACAGGGTCGAGGCAGAATAAAGCAGGATCATGGTGGCGGCGTAAATGCTGCACGACACCACATGCCACCGGTCTCCATGGACGCTGGCAAAGCCGGTGAGCACGCCCAATCCGCCGATGGCCAACAGAATGCCGATCCCGTGAGTGATGCTGTTGGCGATTTCCTCGCCGACGGTGTATCGGGCACAGCCGCTGTCGGTCTTCATGGCCCGCAACTCCTTGATGCGCGGAAATTTGTAAAGACGCCCGCCGTTTTGCGGCGGCCGGCGTCGGTCTCTTGAACCGTCCTGCCATGTTTAAGTATTCAATCATGATTTTTCAACGCGCAAACGGTTTTCCAGGAAGTTCCGAAGGTCCGGCGGCGGGTTTTCAATACGGGTGGCGGTGTTGCGGATTGTCACATAACCATTCGATTTCAAATTGTATTCTATGAGTGCAACAAACCTTCCGGGCTTTTTCCCCGTAGCCCGTAGCCCATTAGTAAAACTTTTGTCACAGGCAACACGGCGTTGTGTCCGTTGCCCGGATCCCGCATCATTGGAACGCGAGGCCCAAGGGCGATGTCGTCTCCGGTTTCCCCCTGCGGACATCTTGAGCGCCAGGGGTGGCGCACGAATCTGCCCGCGCTACCCGTTTTATTCCCAACCACGGATTCGTCGCCGACGCTCGGGATGACAGTGAAAATAGGTTGCCATCCCGAGGCGTTAACGACGAACAGAGTTGATTCACAACTTGGCTGGGTCACTCATCCTCCGAGAACTCCAGGCAGAAGCCGACATCGTCACTAGTTCTCAAGCCGATGGACCCGCTGTCCACGATTGCGCGATCACGGGCCCATAGCCGTACGATGTAGCCGCATGGGTCCATACCGCTGGTGGCCAGGGTCCATTTTCCAGACTCTCCGTTTGTCGGCACGATGTCGAAGCTTCTCACCGACGGGTTCACGGTGGCGCCGTGGGCCGGCCCGGCGGGAAAGACTGTCAGCGTCAGTTGCCCGAAGTGCTCGTCTTCGACGCTGTACGTGCCGTGCAAGATGTCGCCTTTCAGGAACTTGCCGCACTTCTCCGGGGTTCCCGCCCCGACGGGATAAACCGTTGGGTCGCTGCCGCGCTGGTAGCCGGTCAGCGTGATGCCCACCGTCGGCGCCTCGTTGTCCAGGCGAAGCGTCGCGACGCTCCGCGTGGAGCCGTCGGATTCGCAAACGAGCACGCCGCCGTAAATGTCGTCGCCATACGGCGTCCTGGCCGTGATCTGGATCTGCCAGAGACCGGTGTAAGGCGTACTGGTATGCCACTTCGCCAGCACCGGAATAACGTAGTGGCGTTCATGGGGCGTACCGGGATCCTCCAGATAGGTATAGAAGCCATCAAGGGGGTCGATCTTCTGCGTGATCTTCTTGTGCACCGGCGGGTTGAGGCTGTCCTCTTCCCTGACCCACACGTCGAAATCATTGCTGAGCGGCTGCCAGGGTTGGGGGCTGACGGCGTTGTAGGGTCGAACCGAGACCTGGTATTTCAAGGGGGCCGCGGTTCCCTCCATAACGCCGCCGGGGGGATTGTCGATGTAGCCGGTGACGGTGATGGTTCTGGCGAAAGGACTCCGATCGGCATTGAAGTGGGCCAGGATCCCTTCGCCGGTGGCCAGCCCGGTGCCCGGGTCGATGTCGCACACATGAATGTTGCCGACGGTTTCGACGTACGGAATGGTCTCTTCGGTGGGCAGGGGCCCGGGCTTGATGTGGATGCGCGTCTCTTCGCGGTTGCCCCATTTCGGCACCCAATTGGGGTTGTGGGGTGGCGGCGGGACTTCCCAGGAAAGAATGGCCCGGATCCTGGCCTCGCTGGGCCCAGCGGTGCAGGGACGGCGGCGATGGCTGAGATCGACGCTCAGCGAGGCGGCGTACTGAAGTCCCTCGTTGGGGATGCTTTTGATGTCGTGCGCATTAACGACGGCGGTCCCCAGATAGCACCAGGTCGCCTCGATTTCGTCCCATTCCCAGAAGGCCACATACTGTCTGCTCCCCTTCTTGCACAGATCGCCGGAGTATCCGTAGGGAAGCTTGACCGTCAGGATGCCCGTCAGCAGCCGCCGCCGGGGATCGTAACCGACGCACCTCAGCTCCTCATAGCGGGTGTCGCCGTCGGTCTTGACCAAAGCCTCGAAGGCTTCCGCCACCTCGGCCCCCACTCCCGCCAGCACTTGGGCGAGTTCCTGGTTCGCGTTGGCGGCCAAGGCCGGTTTCGCCAGGAGATGGTGTATCTTGGCAAAGGCGAAACGGTGTGCGGGCACCCCTTTTTCCTTGTAGATTTCGGCTTTTTCGCTGATGGTGAGTTCTTTCGGTGCCATCATGGACACGGGCTGGGACAGGTCCAGGTTTTCCAGGATGCCGGCCGGAACCTTGACGGCGTCCATCTTGAGCAGGTCGGCGAGCAGAACGTACTTGAGGGTGTCAATCTGGATGCGCGCCTCGACGACATTTCCCCAGACGGGGACGAAATCGGCATCGCCCGGCGGCGGTGGATCGTTCCATGAGAGGATGGCCCTCACCTTCGGCAGGTTCTCGATGGTGCAAAATTTCTTCTTCGGGTCTATATCGAGGGTGACGGCATATTCGAGGGGTTTGTCTCCGGGCAGATCATAGGCCGTGAAATGGGCCGAACCGACGTCTTCCCAGTGCCCCGCGTTGTTCCAGTCGACATAGAACCGGACGTGCTCGGGGGTGCCGGTGGAGCAAATATCCCCACCGTAGCCATAGTCCTTCTTGATGTGTACCACCGCTTCGAGTTGCTCGACATGGGGGTTGTAACCGACGCACTTGAGCTCTTCGTAAAATATGTCATTCTTCTTGGCTTTGACTTGTTTGAATTTGGAAACCTTGATGTTCCCGAAGTAGTTGGGGTTGACCAGCAACAGTTCGCGAAACTTGCTGCGTTCGTCTTCCGGGCCCACCGGTTTCACCTTGATGCCCAGCGCCTTCAAGCTGTTGGGGTCAATGGTGCCATCGGCTTGAAGGCCTCTGCTTTCCTGGAACTTGACCACCGCCTTCCGGGTCTCGTGTCCGTAGGTGCCATCGACCGGACCCGGGTCGAATCCCAATCCGGTCAGGTTGTTCTGAACTTCTCGAACCAGATCTCCTTTTGAACCGAGTCTCAGATACATTTTTCGTTCCTCCTTTCGCCCATCGGCATTGGTTCATTTTAAGATCATTGGGAAGAGGAAATCGGAATTTGAAGGCCGGACATTAGGGCGTCACGGGTGAGGTGATGACGGCCCAGCCGGGCGCTCGACTGCCCCTGTGGATCAGGCGCAGATGTGGCGAGACGCCTGTCAGGAACGGAGGGCGATCCACTTCCACCTTTCGTCGGATGCCCCCATCGACTCCCAGCACGAGATAGCGGCCCGGGTGCGTCCAGTTCAGCCCAGGCGCCAAGTCAATGAATGCGATGACAACGGGCTCGGCGAAGCTTGTCGTCATTCCAGGCCAAGGCAGTGCTTCGCCTTCCGGAACAATGCGTTGCTCCATGTATGCAATGGATTCCTCCCTCTCCTGCGGAGAGAGGGAGGCGATCACTTCCGATGCCAACGCTTTCCAGTCGCAGCTCACCGGGGTCACCTTATCTGGCGGCGGAGCGCAGCAGTTCGGCAATCATCTTTTGCGCCGCTGCCGGCTCGGGAGGGCTTACGGCCCACTTGTCGTCCAAATCGGCGAGTTCAGGCAGCACCTTGGTTCTCATTGCGTGCCGGAACTGAGTGGGATCGGCGATGGCGTCCCGCAACCAACGCATCTCCTTCAAGACGAACTGGCGATGCACGAGCAGGTAGCGCCATTTTTGGTGCAAATGCTGATCGCCCGCATCCACGCCGTAGGCCGAATACACCGGGCTGTCAAAAAAGTGGTGCACATCATCCGCGTAAGAAAAAGCTTCACGGGCGGAGATTCTCCCGCTACTGTCGTAGTCGGGGTCGGACACAAGGGCTGCACCGTAAGGATCAGCACCCGCGAAGGCCGCAATCCAATCACGCGCAAAAGGATCAAAATCAGCGCCGCCGATGGAATTCTTGCCTTCCGTGCAAGCGGCGGCAAAGGTGGTCCGCTCGGCAGTGCTCGACTCGATCACCGCATCGTTGAATCCCCCGGAATGACACTGTTCCATCATTACGATCAAGTCGGCAAAAACCGGCAGCTCGCCAATCTTGGCGGCAAAATCGGAGGCGGTGTAATCAGGTCCCGAATAGGTGCACAGGTAGCTCTCCGTTCCATCATGGCCACCGTGGTTGTTGGTGTGAATCAGAAGCAGGTCATCCTGCTTCAACTTCGGTTTAAGCGCGTCTATCGCATCTTCCAGGGCTTGTCTGGTTCCCGCATCATGCACTGGCATGGTGTATGTCGTTCCATCTCCGGGCCAACTGGTCACCGGCTTTGGCCCACCCGCGTAATTGATGGTGCCGTCGTAGTTCAGGACGGTGATCTTGTCCGCGTCGAAATAAAACCGGTCCACCAACTGGCGGTAAAGGAACTCCAGGTCATTGGTGTGGCGGTTGTTGGAAGCGCCCGAAAACAAGATCGCGTAGCGCTTCCCTTTGCGTATTCGCCACGGAAACATGAGTTCCGGCTTGATGGTCCAAATTTTCCTGAGCGGATTCTGCGCGACGACAGGAATGTGAAAGGCCTTGAATGTTTCGGGAGGATCGACGAGGTAAGGTGGGAAGCCTGCCCTTATTTCCTGGTAAAGTTTGCCGCTATCCGCATCATGAAGCAGATACCGGCATTCGTGAGACCAGTTGGCCAGCGGTTCGTCGTCCACAAAGACCACAACCGTCGGCTGTTTGATGGGAATTCTCTGGTGGCGGGCCCGAATCTCGCTCTTGGCCGGCTGGATGTTTTCCAGGATGTAAAGATTGGTGGTTTCCTTTCGTTTCGCGGACAATTGCCCAAAGGCACTGTCCTGAATTGCCCGTAACCTTTTGGCATCGATGAGTGCAGCCATGACGTTCCTCCTATGTGTTTGCCGCCATTTTGATTGCGGTGGGCCTTCATGGGGAGCGACGTTCCCCGGAGGCCTGAAGATTACGGTCGTCCAGCTTTACAAGACGGCAAAGCGCGGCGGCTCAGGAACGCCATTCGACGCAAACAGTGGTCCACCTGCGCCGAGGCGACAGACATCGACTGGATCAGGTGTCGATTCGATTTGAGGGCAAGGGGCGTCCCAAGGATACGGGAGCGGCGGAGATCAAGTGGATCCTGACCCATCTGGCGGTTGTTTCCGGCAACGTTGCGGTCTCCGCTCAGAATCAGCCAGCCAGTGCATGTATGATTGATTCTGAACACCACTCTTATATTGAAGTCAACTAAAAAGATTAGGCCCTCCGCGATGAAGGCCCATAATTATTTCGTATCAAAGTAAAAATATGCAGGTTCGGTCCCGGGCCGGCCCATGGGGCAAAGCGATGGCAATCAAACAATCCGGGCCGACTCAGAATCTGGATCGGCCCTTGGATAGCCTTGGACGGTGGTGGTCCGCAATCCTGTCGGGCGGCGACGACTTCGTGAAAATCCCATCCCAAGCGGCAGTTGCCGCTGAAGGAAAACATTGAAAAGGCCAGAAGGCCGGTCCCTGAGGTTTTCTCCTCGAAGCGATGGTGCGAGATCTTCCCTGGCAAAACGATGGTCACAAACCGCAATGCCAAGCCGGTGAGACCTTCGCCGAGACCGATATTTTTCATTAAATTCTCACAATCGGCTAATCTCTTCCTGACAAACCCCCGCTATCTTTCCTTCCAACCTGAGCAGCGCCCTGGAGGCGAACGGTTCGCTTCCTTGTTCAATCGCTGAAGACCCATTGCCCTATGACCCCAACGACACTCTTTTTCCTGCTTTGCGGACTATCCCTGGTCGCCTACGCTATTGGACGGCGGCGTGCCCTTGCCACCGGCGCCGCGTCCGGTGGGTTAAAGCGGCTGCATTCCCGGCCGACCTACTACGGTCTGTTGGCGGCCCTGTGGTGCGCCATTCCGGCCCTCATCGTCTTTGCCGCCTGGCAGGCCTTCGAGACGCCCCTCATCACCGAGCTGGTGGTGGCGGAGTTGCCCGAATCCATCCGGTCCTTGCCGGAAAGTCGTCTCGGGCTGGTGGTCAACGATATCCGAAACCTGGTGGCCGGCAACATCGTCGCCGGCGACATCGATCCCGCCATGCGCCAGGCCGCCGCCCGTTACCGCAGTTTGCAGGCCACGAGCCACGCGGCCCTGGCCGTGATCGTTCTGAGCGTCGGCGGTGCCGGGGCCTTCTGGGTGCGGCAACGCATCTCGGTCCGGCTCAGGGCCCGCAACCAGGTGGAAGCGGTGATCAACTGGGGGTTGATCTTCTGCGCCACCCTGGCGATTTTCGTCACCATCGGCATCGTCATGTCGGTCCTCTACGAGTCGATCCGTTTCTTCCAGGCCGTGCCGGTGACCGAGTTTCTCTTCGGCCTGAAATGGAGTCCCCAGGTGGCCATCCGGGCCGACCAGGTCGGCTCATCCGGGGCCTTTGGTGCCGTGCCGGTCTTTGCCGGCACCGCCCTGATTTCGGCCATCGCCATGCTGGTGGCGGTGCCCATCGGCCTGATGTCGGCCATCTACCTGTCCGAGTATGCCGGGCGGCGCTTTCGCGCCGTGGCCAAACCCCTGATCGAAATCCTGGCCGGCATTCCCACCGTGGTCTACGGATATTTCGCCGCCCTCACCGTGGCGCCGTTTATTCGTGACAACGGGGCCCTGCTGGGTCTCGATGTCTCCTCCGAAAGCGCCCTGGCCGCCGGTCTGGTGATGGGGGTGATGATCATCCCCTTCGTCTCCTCGCTCTCCGACGACGTCATCAACGCCGTGCCCCAGGCGCTGCGGGACGGGGCCTACGGGCTGGGGGCCACCCGGTCGGAAACCATCCGCCACGTGGTGATTCCGGCGGCCCTGCCGGGAATCGTGGGCGGCGTGTTGCTGGCCGTCTCCCGGGCCATCGGGGAAACCATGATCGTGGTCATGGCGGCCGGCCTGGCGGCCAACCTCACCGCCAACCCGCTTCAGGCGGTGACCACCGTCACCGTGCAGATCGTCACCCTGCTGGTGGGCGATCAGGAATTCGACAGCCCCAAGACCCTGGCCGCCTTTGCCCTGGGGCTGCTCTTGTTTGTCGTCACCCTGATCCTCAACCTCATCGCCCTGTACGTGGTGCGCAAATACCGGGAGCAGTATGAATAGACAATCTTCTCCACAGGCCGGAGCCATGGACATCGTGCGCCGGGGACTGGCCAAGCGTTATCGCGCCGAACGGCGCTTCAAGGCCATGGGCGTCCTGGCCATCGGTGCCAGCCTCCTTTTTCTGGCCATGCTGTTCGTCAGCATCGCGGGCAACGGTTACACCGCTTTTCAGCAGACCCACATCCGGCTGGAAGTATCCCTGGAACCGGAGGCCTTCGAGGGCATCTCCCTGTCCGCGGCCGACTATGCCGGGTTGGTCAAAAAATCGCTGCGCCGGATGTTTCCCGAGGTGTCCGGCCGGGGCGATCTGCGGCAGCTCTACGCCCTGGTCAGCTCCGGTGCCGGCTACCGCTTGCGCGAAATGGTCATGGCAAGGCCCCAACTGGTTGGCCAGACCCTGCCGCTCTGGGTGCCGGCCGACGACGATGTCGACATGCTGATCAAGGGGCATTTCGGTGGTGAGGCATCGGGGAGCGCCACGCGCCTCAGCGACTCGCAACGCCAGTGGATCGACCGGCTAAAGGCCGAGGGCAAGATCGAAAAGCGCTTCAACCGGACCTTCTTTACCACCGGTGACTCCCGGGAACCGGAGCTGGCCGGAATCCGGGGCGCGGTGGCGGGATCGTTCTTCACCCTGGTAGTGACCCTGGCGCTTTCTTTTCCCATCGGGGTGGCCGCGGCGATCTACCTGGAGGAGTTCGCTCCCCGGAACCGCTGGACCGATCTCATCGAGGTCAACATCAACAACCTGGCAGCGGTGCCGTCCATTGTCTTCGGCCTGCTGGGGCTGGCGGTTTTTCTCAACTTCTTCGGCCTGCCCCGCTCCGCTCCCCTGGTGGGCGGGTTGGTGCTGACCCTGATGACCCTGCCCACCATCATCATCGCCAGCCGGGCCGCGCTCAAGTCGGTGCCGCCATCGATCCGCGAAGGGGCCCTGGGGATCGGGGCCTCCAAGATGCAGATGGTGTTGCACCACGTGTTGCCCCTGGCAATGCCCGGCATGCTCACCGGTACCATCATCGGCATGGCCCGGGCCCTGGGGGAAACCGCCCCGCTGCTGATGATCGGGATGGTGGCCTTCATCGTCGATATTCCCGGCAGTTTGACCGACCCGTCCACCGTGCTGCCGGTGCAGATCTACCTGTGGGCCGACAGTCCAGAGCGGGCCTTCGTGGAGCGCACCTCGGCGGCCATCATGATCCTGCTGGCCTTTCTGATCGTGATGAACGCCGCGGCGGTCTATCTGCGCAAGAAGTTCGAGAAGCGGTGGTAGTTCAACAACAAGTCGTTATGCGGAAGAGATCCCTCGTCGCTGCGCCCCTCGGGAAGACAGAGGCGGATGATGCGGGAAGACAGAGGGGATGATGAACGAATCAACAAAAAACCAATCAACAAAAAAGGAGAACCAAATGGTACGAAAGTTTGCAGTGGGACTGTTCAGCCTGGCCATGGTGGCCGCCTTCACGCCCAACGCCGGTGCCCAGTCGGCGCGGGACTACATCAGCATCGTCGGCTCCTCCACGGTCTATCCGTTTGCCACGGTGGTGGCCGAGCAGTTCGGCAAGACCACCCCGTTCAAGACGCCCAAAATCGAGTCCACCGGTTCCGGCGGCGGCTTCAAGCTGTTCGGCGCCGGCGTGGGGGTGGAACACCCGGACATCACCAACGCCTCCCGGGCCATCAAGAGCTCGGAAAAGGAGATGTGCCGGAAAAACGGCGTCAGCGAAATTATCGAGGTCAAGATCGGCTATGACGGGATCGTGCTGGCCAACTCCAAGAAGGCACCGCTGATGCAGGTATCCCGCAAGGACATTTTTCTGGCCTTGGCCAAAAACGTGCCGGATCCCGACAACCCGGGCCAGCTCATGGCCAATCCTTACAAGACCTGGAAAGACGTCAATCCGGACCTGCCCGCCGTGGCCATCGAAGTCCTGGGGCCGCCCCCCACCTCGGGAACCCGGGACGCCTTCGCCGAACTGGCCCTGGAGGGCGGCGCCAAATCCTTTGACTTCATCGCCGCCATGAAGGCAAAAGACAAGAAACAGTACAAGGCGGTGTGCCACACGGTGCGCGAAGACGGGGCCTACGTCGAGGCCGGCGAGAACGACAACCTCATCGTGCAGAAGCTCGACGCCAACCCCAATGCCTTCGGGGTCTTCGGGTTCAGCTTCCTCGACCAGAACGCCGACAAGATCCAGGGTTCCGCCATCGACGGGGTCCAGCCGACCTTCGATGCCATTGCCGATGGCAAGTACCCGGTTTCGCGGCCGTTGTTCTTCTACGTGAAAAAGGCCCATGTCGGCCAGATTCCCGGTATGGCGGAATACTTGAAGGAGTTTGCCAGCGAAAAAGCCTGGGGCCCGGACGGGTATCTCAGCGAAAAGGGGCTGATTCCCATGCCGGATGCCGAGCGTGAACAATACCGCCAAGCGGTGGAAAACCTGACCCCCATGCCCATGAACTAGTGTCCATCCATAAATGGTCTTTTTCCGCGATCTCGGCGTTGGGCACCAAGATTTAAATCCTCGAAATAGCTCTGCTATTCCTCCGGTTTAAATCGGGTGCCCGCCTTGATCTCACGAAAAAATCCTCATTTCTGGATGGACACGTACCAAGTTTTTTCGGAAAAGCGATCCACCGGCGCGCGGGCCTGTTCGGTAAGGCCCGTGCGCATTCATCTTCAAACATGTTGGCAGGTTTCCAAAATGATCAATGCCTTGGATTCGAGATCCGCTCGCGTTGTTTCACAACCGCCCACCCGATTGGGGAGCCGGGAGGATTTGCGCACCATCGGAGAGGCGACGGTGGCCAACCCGAAGATCAGCTGCCGCCACGTGGATGTATTTTACGGTGACAAGCAGGCCATCTTCGATGTCTCCCTGGATATCGGCAACAAGGAAGTCATTGCCATGATCGGCCCCTCCGGGTGCGGCAAATCGACCTTTCTGCGTTGCCTGAACCGGATGAACGACACCATCGAAGGATGCCGGGTCACCGGTGCCATCACGTTGGACGGCCAGAACATCTACGATGAAAAGCAGGATGTGGTGCCGCTACGCGCCCAGGTGGGGATCGTTTTTCAGAAACCCAACCCCTTTCCCAAATCGATCTGGGACAATGTCGCCTACGGGCCCAAGATCCATGGTTTGGCAGAGACCAAAGCGGAACTCGAGGAGATCGTCGAAACCGCTCTTCAAAAGGCCGGCCTCTGGGAAGAGGTCAAGGACCGCCTGCACCAGCCGGGTACCGGACTGTCCGGCGGCCAGCAGCAGCGGCTGTGCATCGCGCGGACCATTGCCGTGAGCCCCGAGGTGATCCTGATGGATGAGCCCTGCTCGGCCCTCGACCCCATTGCCACCGCCAAGATCGAGGACCTCATCGACGAACTGCGCACCCAGTATTCCATCGTCATCGTGACGCACTCCATGCAGCAGGCCGCCCGGGTGTCCCAGCGGACCGCCTACTTTCACCTCGGCTATCTCATCGAAGTGGGCCGAACCCAGCAGATCTTCACCACCCCCCGGCACCGGCTCACCGAAGATTACATCACCGGGCGGTTTGGTTAATGATTGGAGTGACTAAAGTTACGAGGGACTTTTAAGTGACTAAAGTTACGAGTGACTAAAGTGACTAAAGTTAATGGAAACAGGCATTTTATAGACGAAACAACCGGAGCGCAGCGACAGCACGGACTTTTAAGTGACTAAAGTTACGAGTGACTAAAGTGACTAAAGTTAATGGAAACAGGCATTTTATAGACGAAACAACCGGAGCGCAGCGACACCGCAACTTTAGTTCACTTTAGTCACTCGTAACTTTAGTCACTTGTAACTTTAGTCACTTGTAACTTTAGTCACTCGTAACTTCAGTCACTTGTCATTTGTCACTCTGTCGAAAAACAGCCTCAAAGGAGACGGCATGGGCCGGCATCTTCAAAAGGAACTGGACAACATCAAGAAGCGAATTCTCTCCCTCGGTGCCCTGGTGGAGGACCGGGTGCGGATGGCCAGCCAGGCCATCGAGCAGACCGATCAGGCGCTGGCGGCCAAGATCGTGGAAACCGACTGGGAAATTGACGAGGCCGAGGTGGAGATCGAGGAAGAGTGCCTCAAAATTCTTGCGTTGCATCAGCCCGTGGCGGTGGATTTGCGTTTTCTCGTTGCGGTAATCAAGATCAACAACGACCTGGAGCGCATCGCCGACGAGGCGATGAACATCGCCGAGCGGGTGATCTCCATCGCCAAGCGAGAAGATCCAGGCTTTCGCTTCGATTATGTCGGTATGGCCAGCAAGTCGGAAAACATGCTCAAGAAGAGTCTCGACTCTCTGGTCAACCTCGATGTGGATCTGGCCTTCAAGGTGGTGGTGTGCGACGACGAGGTGGATGCCATGCACCGCGATGCTTATCAGCGCACCTGCCGGGAGATGGGCCGCCGTCCCGAAGCGATCAAGTACCTGCTCAACTACTACCTCATCTCGCGGCACCTGGAACGCATCGCCGACCACGCCACCAACATCGCCGAAGAGGTGATCTACCTCGTCGAAGGGGAGATCGTGCGCCACGGCAAGTTTTAAATTTCGTTTTTGGCGCCTGCCGTCCGCACAACGCCAGTTTTCAGCGCCGTGGTGACCAAAGCGCGCATGACGGCAAACTCACCAGCACCCCGCGCGGCACGTCCCTGGACGGTTGCGCGGGTGCCGGTTTTGGATGGGAAGTCAATCTGAGGCGGGCACGCTGTCTGCCGCCGGTTGGGCCGGCGGTTCCACCTCCGGCGGCGCGCCGGCGGCTCCCTCTTCCGGCTTCTTGCGGCGTCGGCGTGGCCGGCGTCGGCGTTTTTTGGGCTTGGGGGTCTCGGCCGGCGTCGCGGTCTCGGCGGGTGGCGCTGTCGACGGCGTTTCGCTCTCGGGGGCAGGGGCCACTTCCGGGGCCGGGGCCGGGGCCGGGGCTGGGGCAGGCGCTTCGACCGTTGTTTCGTTTTCAGGTTGGGATTTCGTCTCCGGCGGCGCAAAGCCGAAGAAGGTGCCGGGGAAATAACCCGGCGGGCGCTTGGCCGCGGGCTTGGGCTGAGGTTTTTCCCGTACCCGGGGGATGGACGGACCGTTTTTGCGTGCTTCGCCGTTGCGGGCCGGCTTGCTTCGGCCGTTGCGTTTGTCACGGGTGCGCGATGCCACTCTCACCGAGCCGGCCTTGTCCTCGGCGTACCAGTCATCTTCGGCCCAGATCACGGGGATCTTGTAGCCGAGCATGGTTTCCACCGGCTCCAAGTGCAACACGTAACGCTCACAGGCCATGGAGATGGCCTTTCCCTGTTTCCCGGCCCGGGCGGTGCGACCGATCCGGTGCACGTAGTTTTCAGCGTCCTGGGGCAGATCGTAGTTGATCACATGGCTGATATCTTCCACATGAATGCCTCGGGAGGCGACGTCGGTGGCCACCAGGATCTTGATCTTGCCGCTCTTGTAGCGGTCCATGAGCTGAAAACGTTTTTTTTGGGGCAGATCGCCGGTGATCATTTCGGCCGGTAAACCGTTGCCCTTGAGCTTTTGGGTCAGCCACTCGACCCCCACCTTGGTGTTGACGAAGATCAGCACCCGTTCCCATTCTTCACGCTGTAGCAGTCCGAGCAAAAGGGGCAGCTTCTGATCCTCACCCACGTGGTAGAGTTCCTGGGCAATGCCTTCAACGGCAACGTCCTGGGGCGTCACCGAGATGAACTCGGGCAGGTTCATGTACTCGTAGGTGAGCTCCAGCACCCTGTAGGAAAGGGTGGCGGAAAAAAGCATGGACTGTCGCTTTTCGTAGCTGGGCAGCTTGCGCAGGATGAATCGCATGTCCTGGGTGAACCCCAGATCGAAGAGCCGGTCGGCCTCGTCGATGACCACGATGCGGATCCCGCTGGTCTTGAAGATCCCCTGCTTGATGTAGTCGATGATTCGCCCGGGGGTCCCCACCACGATGTCCACCCCCTTCTTGAGGGCTTCGGACTGCTTGTCGTAGTCGATGCCACCCACTACCTGCACCACCTCCAGGTCGATGTGGCGACCGATGCTGAGGGCTTCCTCGTAGGTCTGCTGGGCCAGCTCGCGGGTAGGGGCCACGATGAGGGCTCGCGGAGATCCGTCCGCGGGCCGCGCTTCAACCGCCAGCCGCTGGAGCACGGTTACCATGAAGGCGGCCGTCTTGCCGGTGCCGGTCTGGGCCTGTCCGGCCACATCACGGCCGGACAGGGAGATGGGCAGGGTTTGCGCCTGAATGGGCGTACAGCGGGAAAAACCGCTATCATCCAATCCCTGGAGCAGGGAAGGATGCAAGTCGAAATCGGAAAAGCGGGTTTCGGTGAGAAAGGTTGGTGCCGGAGCGCGTTGGTCGGATGTTTGGGAGTCGACTGCGTCGGTCATACGAAATAATCCTGTTTGTAGTTTCGCCATCTTGGCATAATCTTTTTCTTTATACGTGATTTGTCCGATTTTGCAAGTAGGCCGGGGGGGCTTCGCGGGGCCCCGTCAAATTTTGGCGATGATCCCTTGGATGAAACTTTTCTGAGTGACTAAAATTACGAGTGACTAAAGTGGTGGCGTCGCTTCGCTCCGGTTTTTATATAACTGCCAGGATTCCTTCGTAAAACGAAATGTATCATAATAGCGGATGCTTGAGATTCCTCGTCGCAAGCTCGTCGGAATGACAATGGCTGTTTTCGGCTTTTTTACGACGTTATCATTCTTGGCCCCCGGAAGCGTCTGTAGTATGGTCGTTGTCTGTCGACATTCAATCGCCATCAACGAAAGGTAACCCCGCTGAGATGAAGCCCTTTTTCCAGGTGACCGACCTGAGAGACGTCCTGGCCATGGCCGACGAAATTCGGCCCACCGACAGCGAACCCAAACCGTTGGGCTCCACCCTGGGACGGGTGCTGGCCGAACCGATCAGCGCTGGAGAGAATGTTCCCCCCTTTGCCCGGGCCACCATGGACGGCTTCGCCGTGGCCGCGGCGAGCACTTTCGGCGCCTCGGAAGCCAACCCGGCCTATCTCAACGTCACCGGGCGGATTGCCATGGGCGAGGTACCTGTCAACGTGCTGGGGCCAGGGGAGGTGATGAAAATCTCCACCGGCGGGATGCTGCCGCCGGGGGCCGACGCCGTGGCGATGTTGGAGCACGCCGCACCCCTGGATGAGACGACCATCGAGATCTACCGCAGCGTCGCTCCCGGCCAGCACGTCATCGGCGTGGGCGAGGACCTGGGCCTGGGAGAAACGTTGATCGCGGCCGGTCGGCGATTGCGACCCCAGGATGCCGGGCTGATGGCGGCCCTGGGATGCACCCGGGTGCGGGTGCATCGCCGTCCCCGGGTGGGGATTGTTTCCACCGGCGACGAGATTGTGCCCGCCGAAGCCAAACCCGGACCGGGGCAGGTCCGTGATGTCAACACCCACACCCTGGCCGATCTGGTGCGCCAGGCCGGCGCCATTCCGGCCAAATACGGACTGGTGGGTGACGATCTGCCGCGCCTCAAGGCCTTGTGTCGCCAGGCGACGGCGGAAAACGACATGGTGCTGATCTCCGGGGGCAGCTCCCTCGGGATGCGCGACTTTACCGTCGAGGCCCTGGCCCAGCTCCCCGACAGCCGCATCCGGGTCCACGGCATCACCATCAGTCCGGGCAAGCCGACCATCCTGGCGCAAAGCGGTGCCAAGCTCGTCTGGGGCCTGCCGGGCCACGTGACCTCGGCCATGGTGGTCTTCAGCGCCGTGGTGCGTCCCTTTCTCGATCGGCTCTGCGGCTTGACGGCCGGGTCGGCGCGTCCCCCGGTGATGGCGCGATTGACCCGCAACCTCGAATCGGCGGCCGGACGGGTGGATTTCATCCGGGTGCGCCTGGTCCACGGTGCCGACGGCGAGATCCTGGCTGAACCGATTCTGGGTAAATCCGGCTTGATTCGGACCATGGTGCAGGCCGACGGACTGATTGCCGTCGAGATGAACACCGAGGGGCTGGAAAAGGGCGATCCCGTGGCGGTGGCGTTGTTCTAGCGGATTCCACTCGTCTGTGACAATATGCAATTGCCTGATATTTTTCCAGAAATTTCCAAAACCGCAGTCACCTCCTTGGCCAAACCGGACAAGACAGTGGCCGGCGGCAACCCTGAAATGTCCCTCGTAGATGAGGCCGTTGCGGAACTTCGAGGGGATCTTGCCACCCTCAGCGGCTTTTGGTCAGAGCGCCGGCTTCGTTGAAAAGATCCTCGGGGTTGAAGTCCGGGACCTCCTCCTGGATGAAGGCGCGCAACCGTTTGATAAGCTTGTTTTCGATTTGACGGATCCGTTCCTTGCTCACCCCGTAGCGGTCACCGATTTCCTGGAGGGTCAGCGGGTTGTCGGAGAGCATGCGCTGCTCGAAGATTTCCTGCTCGCGGTCGTTGAGCTGGGCGCGAAACTCGCCGATCTTGCGCTGGAGGATCTGCTCGATTTCCATCTGGGCGAGCTGGTCCTCCACCGATTCACTATCGCCGCTCACCAGATCCATCCGTTCGGTGTCCGAGTCGTCCTTGACCGGCTGGTCCAGGGACAGATCCCAACCGTCCAGACGCTGATCCATTTCGATGATTTCGTCCTGGCTGACCCCCAGACGGCTGGCGAGCAGTTTGGGCTGGGGATCGAACCCCTGGTCGATGAGCCGCTGCTTTTCCTGTTTGAGCTTGAAAAAAAGCTTGCGTTGATTCTGGGTGGTGCCGATCTTCACCAGCCGCCAGTTGGCCATGATGAACCGATAGATGTACGCCTTGATCCAGAAGGCCGCGTAGTAGGAGAACTTGACGCTTCGGTAAGGATCGAATTTCTTGACGGCCTGCATCAGCCCGATGTTGCCCTCCTGGACCAGGTCGAGGAGGTTTTGCATCCAGATGCCCTGGAAATCCATGGCGATCTTGACCACCAGGCGCAGGTTGGCGGTGACAAGCTTCAGGGCCGCTTCTGGATCGTTTTTCTCGTAGACCCTTACGGCGAGTTCGTGTTCCTCTTCCCGGCTCAAAAGGGGATAGCGTCGAATTTCGGCCAGATAGCGCTGGAAGGGATCCAGGCGCACCAGGCTTTTGCTCGGCGCTTTGACGGGTAGGCGGGATTGATTTTCCAGGTCTGTTTCCATTCTCAATATTAGAGTTGTGTCAAGGATATAAACAGGGCGACGGTGATGGTCAAGACTTTCATCGCTGCGATGAAGCCACTCTCCCTGATCCGGTCGGCCACCTTCAGCTCGGCGGCGTCTGGCCCGTGGTCCAGGCGACCCTGTTCAGCGTCGCCTGACGCCGATCGTCACCGGCCAGATACACGGTCTGGGACGGGAAGGCGAACTCGATCCCCTCGGCGGCAAAACGGTGCATGATCTGCAGGCACGTCTCCTGGAGCCAGGCTTGGTAGGCCCACCAGTCCGGGGGATGATACCAGAGGACGACGGTAATGTTGAGGCTCCAGTCCTTGAACCCGTTGAAGTAAACCCGCGGCGGCCAGTCCGGGTGCATTCCCTCGTGGTTTTCCAGCAGCTCACGGAGGATCGATACGGCCTGCTCGACCTTTTCCGGTGGGGTGTCATAGGGCAGGCCGATGTCGGTGAGCCAGCGGATGTTGGGCCGCCGGCCGATGTTTTCCAGCACCGAATTGACCACTTTTTCGTTGGGGATGGTCACCAGATTGCCGCTCAGGGTTCGGAGGCGGGTGCTGCGAAATCCCACCGATTCTACGACGCCGTCCTGACTTTCGATGACGATCCGCTCGCCCACCTGGAACGGCTTGTCGAAAAGAATCGTCAGCGTGCCGAAAAAATTGCCGATGGTGTCCTTGGCCGCCAGAGCCACGGCCAGGCCACCGATGCCCAGGGAAGCCAGCAGCGGGCCGATCTCAACCCCGGTAAGATTTCGCAGGATAACGATGACGCCGATGGCGCCGATAAAGAGACGCAGGGTTTTGCCCACCAGGGGGACGAGCATGTCGTCGATGGTGCTTTCAGTGATGGTGGCAAAGCGGCGCAGCCGTTCGTCCAGTAGCCGCACCAGGTTGAGCAGAAACCAGAACAAGGCGAAAAGGCCGCCGACGTCGGCCGCTCGTTGAGCCACCAGATGGACGAGGTTGGCCTCCTCGGGCCGATGGAAATGGACAAACAGCGGCGACAAGGCGATGTAAAGGCCATAGACCCAGATAAAAAGGGACAAGGGACGAATCAAGGCTTTCAGCAGCAGTCGTGTCCACAGGTTGTCCGGCCCGGCTTCAACGTCCAGTCGCCTCTGGCGCCGTCGCAGAATCCAGCGTAGGATACGCTCCACCAGGACCACCACAAAGGTCATGGCCAGGCAGGTGATCAGTTTGAGCCAACTGATGTCAAAAATGATCCGGGCATTGACCCATTTTCCGAGATGGCGGGCAGCCAAGGATCCGAGTTGCTCGATTCCGGCGCCGAGGCGCTCGCCGGCGGCGTCGATTTTTTCCGTCTGAACCACGCTGGGGCGCCGGTCCTCTTTGGCGGTTTCCGTATCGGGGGAGGCACCTGCGGAGACGGCAAACGAGACGAGGGCCAAGAGGAAAAAAGCCGGCAGACAGATCCTGAAAAAACGGTAACGATGTGCTATCATAAAAATTATTTCCTCGCCTGGCGTTGGGTTGCGCATCGGGCTCAAGGCGGCAGGGCGTTTCCGCCGGCATCGCAATCCAAGGCCAAAGCGATGGCGATGGAGCCCGGAAGAGGGCGACGGTCGGGGTTCATCGGATGATGGTGATTTAACTTTTACAATGGTACACGGCTGAGATTATTTTTCAAGTTGCGGCCTGCGCCTGCATCCCGACAAAGGTCAATCCCCATGAGGATTCGCAGAATTCTGGCTGCCTGGTGCCTCCTGTTGCTGGCTGCCGCCTGGGCCGGGGCTCAGATGTCCACCGAGAAACCGGCACCGGAGAACGCCATCGACCTGAAAGCCTCTCTGGCCGAGGCCCTCGAGACCGCCGCGGCGCAACGGGACCGGCTTTCCGAAGACCTGGAGGCCTTCCGGCGCGAAAGTCGGGCGTTGGCCGGCGAGCTGGCCGCCTATCGCATCCAGTTGTCCACTTTCGGTAACCTGGCGGCTTTACCGGAGGTGGCCCCGGAGATTCTGATGGAAGCCTTGGCGGAGCTGCGGCGAAGCCGGCTCGCGATTCAGGAGACCCTCGACCGCCTTGTGCCGCGACGCGAAGCCCTGGCCCAGACGCGTCAACAGACGGAACAGCGGTTGACCCTGAACCTGTCCCAGTTGGAGGAGTTGAAAAAAATGACGCCGCCGGCGGCGGGGCAAAGCCGCTGGCTGGAGCCGCTTGTGGCACTCACCCGGGTGCAGCAGGAGAGCCTCGATCTGATCGAAAAGCTTGATGCCCTCTACATGGAAACCATTTCCGGGATCGAGACCACGGCGGTCGATCTGGCCGAGTTGGCGCCCAACCTTGAAGCGGCAAGGGACGAAGCCCGTCGCACGGCGGTGTTCAGCCGCGGCGAGAATTTCATCGACAGGGTGAACCCCGCGGGGCTGGCCGCCGAAACCCAACGCCTTGGGGGGGCCATTCAGCGTTTTGATGACCCCGATTTCTGGCGCCGTCAATCTGCCCCTGTCCTGGACCAGAGCGCGGGATCGATTTTGACCGCTCTTGTGCTCGGTTCGGGGTTGCTGCTGGCGCTTTGGCGGCTTCGCAGCGGCCTGGGACGGATGGTGGCGCGCGCCGAGGCCGCTCCGCGGCCCTGGTGTGCCGGTCTCTGGCGCATGCTCCAGCGGACGGTGCTTCCCCTGGGACTGCTGCTTTTTTTTGCTTTTAACAACGCCTTGCGGCTGTCGCCGGATCCGAGAACCCTCATCGGAGCCGTGATCGCTTTCTCGTGGGTCTGGCTGCCGGGGCGCTGGGTACGATGTTTTTTCGCGTTGCCGTTGCCATTGCCGGGCCTTGACGGTTTTCAATGGTCTCTGCTGGCCGCCTTCGCGAGACGCTTGGTGGATTTGAGTCGACTTTACGCAGCAGCGCATATTTTTTTCACCTGGTCTCTCGGGGCCTCCAGCATGATGGAAGCGCTGGCGCGGCTGGTATTGGAAGTCTTCCTGCTGGTGTGGGTGATTGTTTTTTGGCGCCGTTGGCCGACATACAGCGTTGGGGGAAAGCCGTTCAACCCCCGGGAATGGCGCTTCCAGGTCGCCGTCGGCTTCAGCTATGTCTTCGTGCTGACCGCCCCGGTGCTCGATCTGGCCGGATACGGCCCTCTGGCCTTGTACTGGTACGCCGGCTGGGGCTTGACCCTGGCGGCGGTGATCTGGGCCACCTTGCTGGGCCAGGTCCTGCGGGAGCTCGAGGTTCAGACGGACCCCGAAACACGGACCGAGGCGCCGCTGGCCCAGGCACCGTTACAGTGGGCCCTGTTGCGCCTGGCCTGGCTGTTGTGGGGTGCGGGCTTCCTGGCGTTGCTGGCCCTGGCCTGGGGTGGCGGGGAGAGCCTGGCCCATGGGCTGGGGCGTATTCTCAGTTACCCCATCGTTGTCGGCGATGCGACATTCCGCCTCAGCGGTACCCTGATGGCGCTACTGGTGATGTTTTTCACCCACTTGGCATCAAGGTTGTGGCGCCAGGCGCTCACGGGGCGGATTCTGGCGCGCAGCGGCATGACCCACGGGGCGCGGGACTCGGTGGTCACCATTTCGACGTACCTGATCTGGGCCATGGGCATTCTCGTTGCCCTGCATGTTTTCGGCATCTCCACCACCTCCCTCATGGTGGCCTTCGGTGCCCTGGGCATCGGGCTCGGTTTCGGGCTGCAAAATATCTTCAACAACTTCATCAGCGGGTTGATCCTCCTGTTCGAGCGGCCCATCCAGGTGGGTGACGACATCGAGATCAACGGGATTTGGGCCCGGGTGATGCAGATCAACGTCCGGGCCACGTTGGTGCAAACCTTCGACGGTGCCGCACTGATCATTCCCAACTCAGAGTTCATCAGCAACGCCGTGACCAACTGGAGTCACCAGGACCCGTACCTGCGACGCCAGATCAACGTCGGGGTGGCCTACGGCTCGGACATCGAACTGGTGCGCCGGACCCTGCTGGAAGCGGCGGCCAACACGGCCCTGGTCCTGGTGCAGCCCCAGCCGGACGTTCTGTTCACCGACTTCGGGGCCAGCACCCTCGATTTTCGTTTGCGGGTCTGGACGACGCTGGATGACATGCTGCGCGCCGAGACGGCCCTTCGGTTTGAAATTGATCGGCTCTTTCGCCAGCGAGGCATCGAAATCGCTTTTCCCCAGACCGACGTGCATGTGCGCAGCTTGCCCACCGGAATGGTGCCGGAGCAGGCCCCAGGGCAAGACGGCGGTCCGGAGGCCGACGATGACCGGTGAGGCGCCGCTGCTGGCGTTCGACGCGGTTTCCTTCACCTATCCGGGGAGAACGGCGCCGGTCCTCGAGGATCTCTCCTTCGAGGTGGCGGCAGGCCGTTTCGTGAGTGTTGAAGGTCCGTCGGGGAGCGGCAAATCCACCCTGCTGCGCCTCGCCTGCCGCCTGGAAGCCCCCGATGCCGGCGTTGTCCGCTTTGCGGGTCAGCCGGTGGACGCCATGCCGCCGGGCTTGTTGCGACGGCGGGTTTCCTACGTGCAGCAAACACCGGCCCTGCTGGCCGATTCGGTGCGGGCCAACCTGCGCCTGGCCTTCGGCCTGCGCGTCAACAGGGATTTGGAGGCCCCGGGCGACGGCCGGTTGCGCCAAGGTCTGGACGAGTTCCTGCTCGAAAAGATTTCTTTGGATCAGCCGGCCCGGGAGCTGTCGGTGGGGCAAAAGCAACGGTTGTGCCTGCTGCGGGCCATGCTCCTTGCCCCCGAGGTCCTGCTGCTCGACGAGCCGACGGCGGCTCTGGACCGGGACAATGCCCGGCGGGTTTTGGAGATTGTCAAAGGGCTCAACCGTCATCAGGGGGTCACCATTGTGATGGTTTCCCACAACCCGGCCGATGCCCGTAACGCCACGGCCCGCGTTCGACTCGGAGGCGACCGGTGACGCCCCAGATCATCGCCATCGGTTCCTGGCAACTGTTGTTTTCGCTGATTTTCGTCCTTTTGGCCGGCGCGGCTTCCCTGACCTGGCACCTTGGCCTGGGGCGCAGCCTGCTGGTGGGCACCCTGCGCACCTTCGCCCAGCTCGCCCTGATGGGTTACGCCCTGGTGTTCATTTTCCGGCTGGAATCGGCCACGCTGACCCTGGGCGTTTTCGGGGCCATGATCCTGGCGGCCCTGCAGATCGTTCACGGTCGCATCAAGGCGCACCAGGTCTCTTTGCTGTGGCCCATGTTCGGCGCCATGCTGGTGAGCTACGCCGTGGTGACGGTGGTTGTCACGGGCGTTATCGTCGGCGCCAAACCCTGGTGGCAGCCGCAGTACTTCATTCCCATCGCCGGCATGATCATCGGCAACTCGATGAACGCCCTGGCCATTTCGCTGGAGCGCCTCTTTTCCGACCTGCGCAGCCAGCGCGACCTGGTGGAGATGCACCTGTGCCTGGGCGCCGATGCCCGGGAAGCGAGCCAAACGATCGTGCGAGGGGCCATCCGGGCCGGGATGATTCCCTCCATCAACGCCATGATGGGGGTGGGGATCGTCTTTCTGCCCGGCATGATGACCGGTCAGATCCTTTCCGGGGTCGATCCGCTGACGGCGATCCGCTACCAGATCGTGGTGATGGTGATGCTGGTGGGATCCACCGCCTTGAGCACTGTGGCGGTGGTGCTCCTGGCCCGGCGACGCTGCTTCGGTTCCGGGGACCGGCTGCTGCTGCGCGCCGGGTGGAGGTGAAATTCGAAATTCGAAGCACGAAATTCGAAACAAATTCAAAATATTCAAATTCAAATGATCCAAACGGAAAGCGGCTTTGGGGGTCTTGTGAGATCTTCCGCCCCATGACTTGGATTCCTGGTCAAGCCAGGAATGACGGAAAGAGGCCGGGCCCCTGATACATCCGCGGCGAGCGCTGTCCAGCATTCTTCAGCAGCTTGTCACCCCGGGCCATAGACCCGGGGTCCATTTCGAAGGGCTGAAAATTTCCGGAGACTTCCCAGGCAATTGGGCCTATTCACAGACAAGGAGTCCGCGGCTGGAAAGAATGGCCGCAAATGGGGGTGGGCTCAAAGAGATCCCTCGTCGCAAGCTCCTCGGGATGACAGCGGGAGAACCCGTTCCTCGAGAGGATGACGGGAGAAAGCCGGAATTTCCAAAGCCGCCGTCACCTGGTTGATCAAGCCGGACACGATATCGGCCGGCGGCAGCGTCGACGCCTGAAATCCGACACCCGAAACCTTGTCCACAAGACAAGTCAAAGGGCGGAAGCTCACCGGGGAAATCTTCGATGCACACCACCGATGCCACAAGCCGACTGGGCCGTTGGCTGGCGCCGCTGGGGGCCGACCTGCCGCCATTGTTCCTGGTGGGCGGGGCGGTGCGGGACTATCGGCTCGGCCGGCCCTACAAGGATCTGGACCTGATCTGCCCGGCGCCCGAAGCCCTGGCCCGACGACTGGGACGGATTCACCACGCCGCCGTGGTGCCCTTTCTCAAAAAAGTCGACGCCCCCTGCCACCGCGTGGTGTCTCGCGCTGATCCGGAGGATTTTCTGGACTTATCCCCCATTGCCGGCGGCAGCGTGGAAGGCGATTTAGCGCGACGGGATTTCACCGTCAATGCCATGGCCTTGCCGGTGTTGCCCGAAAATGGATTCGGGCCGCTCATCGATCCGCTGGGCGGGCGTCGCGACCTGGCGGCCCGGGTGATCCGCGCCTGCGGGCCCAACGCGTTTCGCGATGACCCGGTGCGCATCCTGCGCGCCGTACGCATTGCCGCCGAGTTGGGCTTTGCCGTGGCGGCGGCCACGCTGGACCTGGCTCGGAAAGGGGCTGCGGCCCTGGCCGCGGTGGCGGTGGAGCGGATCGTCAAGGAGCTGTTCGACCTGTTGGCCCAGCCCGCCAGCGCCCGTCACATCCGGACTTTGGACGACCTGGGCGCCCTGGACGTGATCCTCCCCGAAATCGGGCCGCTGAAAGGCTGCGGCCAGAACGCCTACCATCATCTGGATGTCTGGGGCCACAGCCTGGCGGCCCTGGAACAGCTTGAGGCGCTGCTGGCGGATCCGGTGGCCCATTTCGGCGCCGCCGCCGGTGGGGTCCTCGATCTTCTCAGCCCACCGCATCGACTGCCTGTGCTCAAGCTGTCCTGCCTGCTCCATGACATCGGCAAGCCCGCTTGCCGCCGAGAAGTGACGGAGGGGAGACGGGTTCAGTTCCACGGGCATGAGAAGATCGGCGCGGGGCTGATCGAAACGGTGGCCCGGCGCCTGAAGCTTTCCGTCCGTGATCGGGAGCGCCTCGTTCTGCTCGTTTCCCGCCACATGCAGGCCGCCGACTGGTCCAGGCCCGAAGTGCGGCCGGAAACGCTGATGAAATGGAGTCGCCGGCTGGGAGATGACATGGTGTTGCTGATCCTGCTTTGCATGGCGGATACCCTGGCCAAGCAAGGCCCGGCGGCCGACGCCGGCGAGCGCCGGCGTCGGCTTCACTGGGGCCGTGAAACCCTGGAAGCCTATTTTGACACCGTGGTGCCGGCCCTGGGAGCGGCGCCCCTGATCACCGGTGACGACCTGTTGGCCCTGGGCCTGGCGCCGGGGCCCCGCATCGGCGAAATCCTGGCCCGGGTGACAGCGGCCCGGGACGCCGGCCAGGTCACCACGCGCCGGGAGGCCTTGGAGATGGCGCGTAAGGCGGCTGGCCAATAAGGAGCGCAGCCGTTGACGCGATCTGAGTGTGTATGATATTTAAAATAATACACACAAAAGGAGGGCGCATGCGAACCAACATTGTCATTGATGAAGATCTGATGCGGGAAGCCATGGCGTTGACCGGGGTCAAGACGAAAAAGGCCGCGGTGGAGACGGGCTTGAGGTTGCTGGTGCAGATCAAGAAGCAGGAGCGGTTGAAATCGTTGCGCGGTAAACTGCACTGGGATGGTGATTTGGATGCCATGAGGGCGGATGTATGATCCTGGTGGACACTTCGGTGTGGATCGATTACTTCAACGGCCACCCGTCATGGCAGACAGATCGTCTCGACGATTTCCTGTCGCGTGTTCCCATCGTGGTGGGAGAGCTGATCCTAACTGAAGTGCTTCAGGGGTTCAGGTCCGACCGGGATTTCCAAACGGCCAAGGGGTCCATGCAGGCCCTGGTCTTTCGCAGTATGGGGGGATACGCCATGGCCGTTCAGAGCGCGGAAAATTACAGGTATCTCCGAAAAGCCGGAGTCACCGTGAGAAAGACGATCGATGTCATCATCGCCACTTTTTGCATCGCTGAAGACTTGCCGCTCCTGCACGATGATCGGGATTTTGATCTCATCGGTGCTCATCTGCCGTTGAAGTCTGTCCGGTAGCGCCATTTGGCCGTTTTTTACGAAAACCGGAGCATCACGGCGCTGGCCACGGCCCACGCCAACGCCAGCACCGTGGCCATCAGAAGGATGCCGCCGGTGACGACGTGCCAGAAGGTCTCCGGCCGCCGCTCCGTGTAGCCCAGCAGGGCCGCCAGGGCCGCGCCCGCCACCAGCCCGCCGCCGTGGGCCCAGTTGTTGATCCCCGGCAGCAGGCCGATCAACACCAGCCCCACAATCCAGCCCGAAGTCTGCCGAAAAATCAACCGGCCGTAGATGCCGCCGCGGCGCTTGCCGTAGTAGAGGGCGGCCCCGATCAGGGCGCAGAGACCGGCCGAAGCCCCGATAGTCAGAGTGATGCCGGCCAGATAGGAGGCGTAGAATCCGGCGGCGGCACCGAGGGTGTAGATGGTAAACATCCGGAAGATGCCGAACTCCCGGACGATTATCGGAGCGAGCTGGTTCAGGGCCGCCATGTTGAAGAAAATGTGCAGCAGCCCGCCGTGGAGATAACCGGCGGTGATCAGGGACCACCAGTGGCCGAGGCGCCCGATGGGAAAGGTCCCGGTGGCGCCGAGAAAAATGAGGCTCTCCGTGTTGGGGGACAGAAACCGCAGGGGGTTGGCGGACAGGTGAACCCCTCCGGGGTTGAGCAGAATCGAAATGCCGAACACCGCCACGTTGAGCCAGATCAGGCCACGGATGAAGTCCTCGGGGCGGCCCAGCCAGCGCACCAGGGTCCCCATGCGGTTCAGTCCGGCCGGGTGGGGCAGGCCGCAGTAGGGGCAGCGGGTTTCGTCCCGGCTGATCAAGCGCCGGCAGCGCGGGCAAACGATGGGGGGGGATGGGTCGGCCACGGGACCACCTTTCAGCGGATCTTTAAATTTAATCAAAAAAAGTGCCTCGTCGCGTCAGGCGTGGACACCGCCCTGCGGCGAAGCACCGATTTTTCCCAAAATAGATTCAGTTGTCAAATTTTCAACGCAGCCCGAACTTCACACACCGGCCCGCATCCGGATCCTCGGTTTTTTCCACCTTCGGCTCGAGCAAAAACACCCGGTCGGGCCCGATGCGGGTATCGGCCAGGAGCTGGTCCCGCACGGCATTGGCGCGCGCCTTGGCCAGTTGGCGCAGGTCGTTGTCGTCCACCTGGATCTGGGTGAAGAGCAGTTTTTCCATCTCCTCGGGGGGCAGCGCCTTTTCCTTGCCGTCTTCGTCCCGGGGCTTGGGGAAATTGGCAGCGGCGTAGGCTTGGGAGATCAGCTCCGGCCGCTCCACGTCGTCGATCTGGATCTCTTCCAGGGGCAAGTAGGCCTGGCCGGCGGCCACCAGGGCACTGCGTTTGAAACCGCGCAGCAAGTCGTCGAAGCGCTGCTCACGGATGGCGGGAGCGTCGGTCTGTGGATCGGCGCAGCCCTGGACCTCCAGGTTCAGCGCCGGCCGGTCATGGAGGGCGTCGGCCAGGCCGATGATCTCTTTCTCCGCCTCCTCTCCCGGGGCGGATTGCCCCGGGGCGAATTGCAGCTCGGTGACCAGCTCGCCGCCGAAAGCCGAGGCCAGGGCGGCGAAGGGGGAGGTGACAATCTTGGTCAACAGGTTGCCCAGGGCCTTGATGACGATGCCGAAGACGGAAAACTGCGGATCGTCCAGGCTCCCCGTCACCGGCACATCCAGCTCGATACGGCCCTGGCGATCGGTGAGCAGCGCCAACGCCAGTTTGATGGGCAAGCTTGTGGCGTCGGGGCTTTCCACCCGGTCGCCCAAGGTGAGCGCATCGAAGAAGATCCGGTTCTGGGCCTGGAGCTGGCGGTCGACGATCTTGTATTCCAGCTCCAGGGTCAGCTTGCCTTTGGCCAGGGTGTAGCCGAGGTACTTGCCCGTGTAGGGGGAGAAGGGGCTGAGCTCGATGTTGCGGAAAATCAGCTTTAGATCGGTGTCCTTGTCCTGGCTAAATGGATTGATTTGACCAGACATTTCAAGCGGGCTCTGGTTTTCCAGGGCGCCCTGGATCATCACCTCGGCAGGCTGGGATGCCTGGGTGGTCAGACCGCTGACCCGTCCCCCCAGCTCGACCATGCGGGTCTGGAAATTGGGCTGGGTGAAATAATCGGAAAAGTCCACCTGCCCACCCTGGAGGGTGACTTCCTTGACGTTGAGGCGCAGAGGAGAAGGTTTCCCGGCGGCCTTGGGTTTTCCCGGCGGCGATGCCGGGGCCTTGTCCGCCGGACTGAAAATCTGCGTTGCGTTGATCTTCCCGTCGGCGGTGATGACCATCCGGGCATAGTAATCGCTCAAGGCCACGCGGCCTATGGTGATTTTCATCGGCTCGGTGGTGATGTCGGCCCCTTCCACAAACAGGTTTTTCCAGCGGAGAAAATCCTTTTTGTCACGCTTGTCCACCGCGGCAAAGCGGCTGATTTCGGCAGTGCCCCGATAATGAATCCGGGGCGCGCCTTCCTTGGCCAGGGTCAGGGTCAAGCGCCCCTTGGCCCCGAGGCGGCCATCGGTGATCCCCAGGTGGACCTGGTCGTTGAGATAGGGTTGAAACGGCTTCAGCGGCAGTCCTTTCAGGGTTACCGTCAGTTCTGAGGCGATGGGGTCCAGGGTCACGTCCCCTCCCACAGCCAGCGTGCCGGCCTGGTTGATACGGCAGGCCAAGTCCACCCCGGGACGGTTGCCGGCGGCGGTGCTGAAGTTTTCCACCTTCAAGGCGAGCTGGTCCACGGTGATCCTGGCGTCCGGGTCGGGCACCTGGTCGAGAAGGTTCAGCCCATGATCCTCCAGCACCAAGGCCCCCAGGTCGAAGGTCCAGGCGGGCGCGCCGGGATCGGAGGCTTCGGGCGTAGCTTGGACGCCGCTGCTGTTCGGGGCCTTGGCGGCGGGGGCAAACAGGCCGGCCAGGTTCACCGTGCCGTCACCCCGGCGTACCGCTTCGACGCGGGTGCCGCTCAGGGTCACCCGGGCCACCGAGGCCTTGCGGGCACTGGTATCCAGGCTGGCGCCGGTGACGTTGAGGCGTGGCACTTCCACCAGGGGCGTCTCTTTTTCCATGTCCTTCAATGAAATGTTTTCCGCCGTGAGTTCAGCCTGGGCCACCGTGGCGTTGGGCCCCACGACGGCGATATCGGCCAACTCGACGGTCAGGGCCTCCAGCTCCGCCCGGGCCGGCTGCAGGGCTGACGAGTCGGCGAAACGCAGCGGGCCGGCGCCCAGGTGTACGGCGTCGATATTCACCGTCCATCGGGGCGCTTTAGGTGAAGCCGGCGCCGGCGTTTCCCCATCTTCGGCCGCCGTCGGGGCAGGGGCGGCGGCGGGCGTTTCGGCGGCGGCACCCGGCGCAGAAACGAGGCCCACGAGGTCGATGTCGCCGTCCGCCCCGCGTCGGGCCGAAGCGGTCAATCCGTCGATGCCGATGCGCTGCACCGTCACGGTGCGGGCCCGGGTATCGATGCGGCCGCCACTGACGCTCAACCGCGGCAGAGTGAGAAAGGCTTCGCCGTCGGCGGGGTTGCGAAGCGCCAGCTCGGCGAGGGTGACGGCCAGATCGCTCATCGTCACCTGCGCGTCGGCATAACGGTAGGCCAGGGCCAGATCGACGTGTCCGGCGGCTTTGCCGAAGCCGACGAAATTTTTGTAGTAGGGGGCGTAGTGGTCCAACGGCACGCCCGAAACCTCAAGGCGGCCCTCGGCGGCCACGGCATCGGCCAATGCAAGGTCGCCCTCCAGTTTGATCGCTTCACCCGCCCCGGTGGCCAGGGCCAACGCGTAAGCGGCCTTCTGGCCGGCCTGGTTGGTGAGGTTGGTGACCTTTGCGTCGATGGAAGATGCCGTGGTTTCAAAACCGCCCACCGTCTCGTCGCGAAAGACGACCTTGCCGCCGTTGAGACGGAAATCCGCCACCAGGAATTGGACCGGTTCGGTATCATCGGCCTTCGGTTCCGGTTCGGCGGGGGGCGGGGCCAGTTGGGCCAGGTTGATCCGGCCATCGGGCAGGCGGTGAACGAACAACTCCGGGTGATCGATGGCCACGGTGCGTACCGTTGCGGGACCCCCGAGATAGGCGCTCGGCTCCAGGTCCACAAAGATTCGTCCCACCGACGCCAGCGGTTGGTCGTCGGCTTCCCGGATCGAGACGTCCTTGAGTTCCAGGGTGAACTTGAAGGGGTTGAAAGCGGCCTCGGTAACGGTCACGGGCCGCTGGAGGCGATCGCCGAGGATTCCGGCGCCGTAGGACTCGATCCACCAGGGCAGGACCACAAACCCCACGAGCGTATAGAGCCCCAGCAGGGTGACAATGCCGATCAGGGTCCATTGGATCACCCGCCGACGGCGGGATGGGGGAGTGGATTGCGGTTCGGTGGTCATGGCGTTCCCCCTTTATCTTCTCAAGAGCCAGTTAAAACGTTGTTGGGGCCGGCCATTGACCGTCGTCAAGGGGTTGAAGCCTCCCCATGACGACGGTTGTTTCGCGGCGCCTTTTTAATCAATTATACAGATGCCCCGGGTAGGAATGCAAACTATTTGCCGGCGGGTTGGTCGGTGCCAGCCCGTTCACGGTATCGCGAGGCGCGAAGGATTCAGCTTGCTGTGAAAACCATTGACCCGTTCTGCCGATGATGTTAGGAAAACAGTCTTATACGCGGGAGGGATGGCCGAGTGGTTGAAGGCGGCGGTCTTGAAAACCGTTGAGCGAAAGCTCCGTGGGTTCGAATCCTACTCCCTCCGCCAACGTCGCTATGGAGAGATGGCCGAGTCGGCTGAAGGCGCTCGCCTGCTAAGCGAGTGTGCGGGAAAACTGCACCGAGGGTTCGAATCCCTCTCTCTCCGCCACCTTGTCTGCCAAGGCCCGACCGGATTTTCGGTCGGGCCTTTTTTTGTGACGGCTTCCATCAGCCCTCCGTCCGGTGTTTTCAGTCGCTCAAAAAGCCGATAACCATCGGTGCCGGTTGCTTTTTCAATCTGAAGTCGGTATAAAAAAGGCGGCGGAAAGAGCCGCCCTCGTCGCTTTTGTTTCAGCCCCGCAGTTCATTGCCGCCGTGCCGCGGACAGGAGGATGCATGGCCGACGTATCGCGCTGGGATTGGGAGATCGGCACCAAGACAATTCCCTTCGATGCCTGGAAGGCCGATTTCGCCTGGGTGGAAGAACCTTATATCAGCCCGGACGGAGAGCGGATCGCCGCTGTGGTCAACATCGACGAGGCCCAGTTCAGCGTCTGCGTCAACGGTCAACCCTGGGACGGGATATTCGACAAAGCCTGGTACCTGCGGTTTTCTCCGGACGGCCGGCTCAGTGTCCTCGTCTCCGAGGACGGGGAGTGGACCGTGGCGGTGGACGGCGAGACCTGGCCGGATCGCTATGGCTACGTCTGGAACACCCTGTTCAGCGCCGACGGCGCCCACATCGCCGCTGCGGCCCAGCAGGACATGGCCTACGCCATGGCCCTGGACGGGGTTATGTGGGAAAATCGGTTCTCCAACATGACCCACTTCGCCCTCAGCCCAGACGGCCGGCACACCGCGGCCACCGTTCAGGTCAAGGAGATCGGCGAAGCGGATATCGCCCGTTTCCAGGCCGGCTGCTATTCGGCGGCCCTGGACGGGGAGGTGTGGGACAACGCCTTTACCAACGTGTGGCACCTGGCCTTCAGCGCCGACGGCACCCGCCTGGCCGCCGAGGTGCGCCAGGGGCTCTACGATTACACCATCGCCGTGGACGGCCGCCCCTGGGAGCGAAGCTTTTCCAGCGTCTGGCAGCCGATCTTTCACCCCGCCTCGGGCGCGGTGATCGCCCCGGTGCGCCTGGACGGGCAGTGGACCCTGGCCGCCGACGGGGCGCCCATCTGGCCCCAGCGCTTTGTCCAGGCCTGGCACCAGCAGGTGAGTCCCGACGGGCGGCGGCTGGCGGCCATCGTATCGCCCCGCTATGGATACTGGACCTTGGCCCTGGACGGCGAATCGTGGCGCACCACGGTCAACGAAATGATCATGGACCTGCGCTTCAGTCCGGACAGCCGCCGCGTGGCCGCCACGGCCAAGCACGACGGTCGCTGGACCCTCATGGTGGACGACGGCCTCTGGCGTCAGGGCTTCGATCAGGTTCGTGCCCCGGTCTTCAGCCCGGACGGCCGTCTGGTGGCGATGGTGGGGGAAACCGAGGGGCGGTTTGCCCTGGTGGTGAACGACCACCGGATGCCTCAATCCTATCAAGCCCTCTGGCAACCGGTGTTTTCTCCCGACGGCACCCGGATGTTGGTGCGGGGCATCGAAAAGGGAACCTACCGGCGCCAGGTTCTTGCCGTGGATCAACTGCTCGCATAAGGAAAAGGCCATGCACCCGATATACGGATGGGTCACCGGACCGTTGACCTGGATCGCCTTTGTGCTCTTCTTCGGGGGGCTGCTTTACCGGCTGGCGCAGTTGCTGGTGCTCATCCGGCGCAAGGAACCGTTCATCTTCAGCTACATGAGCTTCAAGTACGGTCTGCGCTCGATCCTGCATTGGCTTTTGCCCTTCGGCACGGTGAACTGGCGCCTGCATCCGGTGATGACCATCGTGACCTTCGCCTTTCACATCTGCCTGCTGGCGGCGCCCATCTTTCTGATGGCCCATGCGTTGTTGTTCGAGGAGGCCTGGGGCCTGGGCTGGCCGAGCCTGCCGGATGTCGTGGCCGACGGGATGACGATGGTCGTCATGGCCGGCGCCGTCTTTTTCCTCGTCCGGCGGATCGTCCGGCCGGAGGTGCGCTTTGTCACCTCGACTTCCGATTACCTGCTGCTGGCCCTGGTGGCGGCGCCGTTTGTCACCGGGTTCATCGCTTACCATCAGCTCTTCGCTTATCGCTGGATGCTGGTGGCCCACATCGTCTCCGGGCAGGTCCTGCTGGTGGCGATTCCCTTCACCCGGTTGGTGCACATGCTCTTTGCACCGCTGACCCGGGCCTACATGGGCAGTGAGTTCGGCGGCGTACGGCACGCCGTCGACTGGTAGCCGACCCCGGGAGCAGGTCAGGGACACTTCCGGCGCCGGTCTTTCTTCATGAGGAGGTGGCATCGTGGCGCAACCCGCCAAGAGCGAAGCCAAACAGATTGTCGATCCCGGGATCGAAAAAGGGGCCGCCGGGCTCACCGAAGAACGGATCCAGGCGGTGATCCATCGCGTGCTCAAGGGAGAGAGCGGGGCGCGGCTCAAGGTCTACGTGGATACTTGCGTGCACTGCGGTCTCTGTTCCGATGCCTGCCATTACTACCTCTCCCACGACAAGGACCCCCGCTATTCGCCGGTGGCCAAGGTCAAGCAGACGCTCTGGGAGATGATCCGTCGCGATGGGCGCGTCAGTGTCGATTTCATGCGCCGGGCCGCGGAAATTGCTCACACCGAGTGCAATCTGTGCAAGCGCTGCGCCATGTATTGCCCCTTCGGTATCGATATCGCCTACCTGATGCTGGTGGTGCGGCGTATCGTTCACCTGCTGGGCATGACCCCTCAGTATATCCAGGATACGGCCCACAGCCATGCGGCGGTCTCCAACCAGATGTGGGTGAAGCCGGACGAGTGGCCCGATACCCTGCAATGGCAGGAGGAGGAGGCCCGGGGCGAGATTCCCACCCTGCGCATTCCCCTGGAAAAGGAAGGGGCCGACATCATGTACTCGGTCATCGGCCCCGAACCCAAATTCCAGGCTCAACTGATCTACCAGGCGGCGATGATCATGGATATGGCCGGTGTCAACTGGACCATGCCGGCCACGGCGGGCTGGGACAACAGCGACATGGCCATGTACACCGGTGACAACGAGGTGATGGGCCGCATCAAGCGGGAGCATTTCGAAACCGCGGCCCGGCTGCGGGTACGCCGCATCGTGATGGGCGAATGCGGCCATGCGTTCCGGTCGGTCTACGACGTGGGCAACCGCTGGCTCGGGTGGCGCATTCCGCCGATTCCCATCATTCATGCCATCGAGTTTTATCACGAGCTGCTCACCAGCGGCAAAATCCGGGTGGCCAAGAAGTTTCAGGCCCCGGTGACGATCCACGACCCGTGCAACGTGGTACGCGGTGCCGGGTTGCACCACATGGCCCGGGAAGTGGCCCATGCCATCTGTGAAGAGGTGGTGGAGATGTACCCCAACTGCGAGCACAATTACTGCTGCTGCGCCGGGGGTGGCGTGATCAACTGCGGCCCGCCATGGAAAAACAAGCGCATCGAGGGCAACCGGGTCAAGGCCGATCAGCTGGCCGATGCCAAGATCCGGGGCGCCAAGGTCCTCATCGCTCCCTGCCACAACTGCCACAGCGGGCTGGAGGATATCAACCATGCCTACGAGCTGGGTTTGGATATCAAGTTTTTCGGCGATATCATCTACGAGGTGATGGAAAAACCGGGGGCGTAGCGCGCATTTCCGCCACTGTGCGACGAGAACCGATCCAAGCGATTTCGACAAGGAGACTCAATGAAACCGTTCGTCACGGTGTTGCTGGCCGTTGCTTGCGGCGTGCTGTGGTCGACAACGACGCTTCTGGCCCAGGAAGACATGCGGACAGTGCCCAACGATGTCTTCATGGCACCGCAACGACCACCGGCGGTGTTTGTGCACGACGAACACAACACCGCCGCCGGCATCGACGAATGCAACCGATGTCACCACGTTTACCGCGATGGCCAACTGGTGGAAGACGAATCCAGCGAAGACTACCGTTGCAGCGACTGCCATGCCGAAACGGACACCGATGACGGGATGCCGGCCCTGATGGATGCCTTTCATGGCAACTGCAAGCAGTGCCACCTGGAAAAGGGCAAGGGGCCGATCATGTGCGGAGAGTGTCACCAGCGCCCATGACCAAGTGGGGAACGCCAACAAAAACAACCGCACGGAGACTGCCATGCCGAAGAAAATCCTCATCGTCGAAGACGATCCGGTGATCGTGAAATACCTTCAGGCCGTGTTCAGCGACAACGGGTATGCCACCTGCACGGCCGGCACCGCGGGCGATGCCATGGATGTGGTACGGGCGGAAAGGCCGGACCTGATCACCCTTGATTTGCAGTTGCCCGGCGAGTGGGGGCCACGGTTTTACCGCAAGCTGCGCCAGGACGAGGCCCTGCGCGACATCCCGGTGATCGTGGTCAGCGGCATCGACGGCGATCACGCCATCAAGGGGGCCATCGCCTTCGTGAAGAAGCCCTTCGATCCGGAAAAACTCATCGGTATCGTCAAGAATACCATCGGTTGACAGACCGATGGGCCGCCGAACAGACAAAATGAGCATCCCTCTTGTCTGGGCGGATGGATCGTGCTATTTGAAAGAGCGCTTTTCCGCCCCTTTGGTACCGGCCCGCGCCTGAAGCTGATCCGAGCCGGGTCTGTTGCCATCTTTGCTGATATGTCGGTTTACAGAAAAAAGAGGAGAGAGGGCCATGGACCGCAACAACATGAGCATGGGCACGGCCATCGTTCTGGTCGTTCTGGCGGGAATTTTGGTGCAAGTTGTCTTGGCGTTCGGGGACAGTCGTTCCATGCCCCACCGCACGGCCATCGCTTTCTCCAAGGCCTACTTTCAGCTCGACCCGGTCATGGGCACATTTCTCTGCAGCGATCTGCGCAGCGATGAAGAGGCCGACCCGGTGGCCCTGCTGCGGGAGCGGCGCTTCGACGAAGCCCGGGAGCGCGGTCTCTCCTTCGGCATGATGCACGCCGACCTCTACCACGTGGACTCTCAAACCGAGTTCAGCGAGGACGGCGAACAAGCCCTGGTGCACATCACCGCTGCCCGCCGAACGGCGATTAATCCCGTTTTCGCCTGGGTGGCCCGGTTGTTTTCCATCGGTGAGACCCATCACCTGAAGGAAACCCTCGAGCTGGTGAAAGAAGAAGGGGAGTGGAAGGTTTGCGGCAACCCCTTCGGACTGGCCGACCTGGCCACCTGATCGAATTTCCACTTCCGGCCGCGGCCTTTTGGGTTACACGGGTCGCGGCCGTGGATGTTTCAGCGGTCGCCGCAAGTCGCTGGACGCACTTCCCATGGACCCTGTTTACATCCACCTTCGGGAGCGCGCCTGCCAGATCGTTTCCGCCTGCCCCCGTCCCGCATTTTACGTCGATTGTGCCGATGCCTGTGCGTGGTCCCGCAATTTCTACGCCACTGATCCCGTGGTGGGGCGTGTCAGGCGCTTTGTGACCACCCGCCTCAACGACGATTTCGGCCATGGACTGCGTCATGCCACCAAGGTCTCGCTGGATGCCGGCGCCCTGGTGGTGGCAGAAACCAACCGGGCGCATCGCCGGAACGCCGGATTGAGCGCGGCGGTGCGCCATGCCCAGTGCGCCGGTCTGTTGCATGACATCGAACGCGAACGTCCCGATCACGCCCGGGCCGGGGCGGTGTTTGCCCAGCACCTGCTGAAGCAATTCCCCCTGCCATCGGCGGCAGTGGACGACATTTGCAGCGCCATCGGCAACCACGAAGCGTTCAAGGAGATGGTCGAGCCGCCCACCGAGGCTGCCGGGCTCATCGACGCCTGCCTCTACGACGCGGACAAGTTCCGCTGGGGGCCGGATAATTTTACCGACACCATCTGGGACATGCTTGCTTTTGAACGTGTGCCGCCGGCGGTTTTCGTGCGTCACTACCCGCGGGGCATGGACAGCCTCCAACGCATCCGGGGCACCTTTCGCAGTGCCACCGGCCGGCGTTACGGACCCGAGTTCATTGACATCGGCATCGAGATCGGCTGGCGGCTCTACGATGTGATCCTCGACGAATTTGCACCGGTGCTGTAAACACCTGAGTGGTCCCGCGCTGGCCGCCGCGGCCGGCGCGGGACCACGGAAATCAAAGGAGGAATGAATGGGAATCTTGTCATGGATCGTGATGGGGCTGATTGTCGGCTGGTTGGCCAAGAAGATCATGCCCGGCCAGGACCCCGGCGGGTTGATCGTAACCATGCTCATCGGGATCGCGGGCGCCTTCATCGGCGGGTTTATCGGTTCTTTTCTGGGATTCGGACCTGTGACCGGTTTCAATCTGGGCAGCATCGTCATCGCCACCGGTGGCGCGGTGCTGTTGCTTTTTGTGTATCGGAAACTGAAGAAGTAGGGGGACCGGGGAAACCGATTCCCCTGCCAGCCCTTCGGCGCCGTCACCTGGCCCCATCGCGGATGAATTAGCGGCGGGTCGTCACGGCGCCGATGGGTTGAAATCAACCCATCGGTTTCAGTTTTGAGGGGTTGCGATTTTCATGCTGACTGCCATCACCCACGCCTCATCACCCTGCCTGAATCGATGCGAACTCACCTGTCTGGCCCCCAAGCCATTGACATCGAAAAGGCCTCAACCCAGTATCGAACCCGGGCCGTTGACACATGAGTCTGGAAGGGTTTGCGATGACCATTGCAATTCGGCTGGCCAAAGCGACGGATGTTGACGCGTGGATGATGCTGGCACGGGAAGTGGAGCACCTGTTCGGGCCCATGGTGGCGGAAACCTCCTTTCACGACGCCCTGCACCAGGCGATATCTTCCAAAACAGCCTTTTGTGCGATCCAGGCGGACGGCGGAACTCCGGCGGTCCTGGCTGGCGGTGTCGTCATTTCTAAGGAATTCAACCAGATCGTCTGGCTGGCGGTGTCGCGGGCTTACCGGGGGCGGGGTATCGGCAAGGCGTTGCTTGAATTTGCCATCGGCAAGCTCAGCCGCAAGGAGAACATCTTCGTGCAAACCTTCGACGCCTCCGTTCCAGAGGGACTGGCGGCCAGGCGATTATACGCGGGCCTCGGTTTCACGGATTTTCAGAGGGGCGGTCTCAATCCTGCCGGCGTGCCCACCATGATCATGCATCTGGCTCGGTCAACGGACGATGTCGGCGGTCGTTTCGGCCACCACGCCTGACAGATGCGCCATTGCGCTCTTTTGCCGGAAAAATGATGCAGGGCTGCCGGCAATCCCTGCGTTTTCAGTCGATGCGGTTTGAAACCGGGCGCCCGGTTTGACTTTTTGAGCCGCCCTTGGTATGCGCTCTCCCTTGGCCCGCTAGATGTGCTTCAGTCTTTTTTGCGCATGGCGGTCACTGTGGAGGGTTTGATGAAAGCTTTGATCAAAAGAGTCGACAGCACCCCGCTTCCCTGAACGGAAGGCGGGGTTTTTTGTTTTCGGGGCAAGGCTCCGAAAGACACGGTTGGGGGATCGACGTGATGGCTGGATTCCAAAACTGAGAAAGGAGAATGGAATGTTTAGACGTCTGACCCAATTTTTTGTCGCTCTCGTTCAGAAGTACCTGCCCGACCCGTTTCTGTTCGCCGTCATCCTCACCTTCGTTGTTTTTCTGGGGGGCGTTTTTCTCACCGACAGCGGCCCCTACCAGATGGTGCAGCACTGGGGCGACGGCTTTTGGAAGCTGCTCACCTTCTCCATGCAGATGGTCCTGGTCCTGGTCACCGGCCACGCCCTGGCCAACAGCGCGCCCATCAAGAAGGTGCTCCAGGGGATCGCCGCGGCGGCCAAGAACCCGGCCAGCGCCGTGATGATCACGGCCTTCGTGGCGGCCATCGCCAGTTGGATCAACTGGGGGTTCGGGCTGGTGGTGGGCGCCCTGCTGGGCCGGGAAATGGCCCGCCAGGTCAAGGGGCTCGATTACCGGTTGATCATCGCCACCGCCTATATGGGGTTTTTGACCTGGCATGGCGGTCTGGCCGGTTCGATCCCTCTCTCCCTGGCGACTGCCACCGACTGGTCGTACAAGCTCACCGGCGGGATAGCTGTCAGCCAGACCATTTTCGCCCCCTACAACCTGATCATCGCCATCGTTCTCATCGTCACCCTGCCGTTCCTGGCGCGTTTCATGATTCCCCCGGAAGAAGAAGTGTTTGCCATTGACCCGGCGCTGCTGGAAACCAAGGCTCCGCCGGAGACGCCGGCCAAGCTGCGGACGCCGGCGGAAAAGATCGAAAACTCGCCCATCATCTCGATGATTCTCACCGCCGGTGGGGTGGTTTACCTGATTTATCACTTTGGCAAGGGCGGATCGTTGAACCTCAATATCGTCAACTTCATCTTCCTTTTCGCCGGGATCCTTTTTCACTGGACCCCGCGGCGCTATATCGTCGCGCTTTACGAGGCGGTGAAGGGCTCCGGCGGCATCATCCTCCAGTTTCCGTTCTACGCCGGGATCATGGGCATGATGATCAGCTCCGGCCTGGCCGCCATGATTTCCCAGTGGTTCGTCGATGTCTCCACGCCTTTCAGCTTCCCGTTCTTCAGCTTTATCAGCGCCGGCATCGTCAATTTCTTCGTTCCGTCCGGCGGCGGGCAATGGGCCGTGCAGGGGCCGATCCTGATTCCGGCCGCCATGGAAATCGGCGTGGACACGGGCCGGGCCGCCATGGCCATCGCCTGGGGGGATGCCTGGACCAACATGATCCAGCCGTTCTGGGCGCTGCCCGCCCTGGGCATCGCCGGCCTCAACGCCCGGGACATCATGGGATACTGCATCATCGCCCTGCTCTATTCGGGAATCATCATTTCCATCGGGCTTCTTTTCCTGTAAACTTACAAACTGATGGTTCAACCCCACACGGAGGCCGCCGTGAAGGCGGCCTTCTTTCGTAATTGGAGAAAGGTGATGAAAGATTCGCAAAAAGACCGAAAGACCCTTGAAATGTACCAGGCGCTGAAGCCCAATCTCGCCGATTACGTGGCCTTCTACGCCAAGACCAAGAAGAACGCCACCGCCCTCATCGAGCACAACACCGGTGCCCGGGTCACCTGGAAGCAGTTTGACACCTCCGTGTCGGCCTTCGCCGCCAAGCTGCTTTCCATCGGGCTGAAGAAGGGGGATATTCTGGCCACCAGCCTGCCCCTGCTCAAGGAGCATGTCTACCTCATGTATGCCTGCTACCGCACCGGCATCGTGCTGGCGCCGTTAGACCTTCGCCTCAAGACCAAGGAGATCCAGTACTGCCTCGATCGGCTCAGGCCCAAGGCGTATTTTTTTCTGGGCAAGACGGCGGTGGCGGATTTCAGGCCCATGATCCGGGAAGTGATGGCCCAGTCGCCGTTCGTGCGGCACTGGGTGCAGTTTCAGCAGGAAGAAGACCTGGTCATGGAGGGCGCGGTGGGCATCGGCGCCTTTGTCAAGGACATCAAAAAGGTGTTCATTAAGAGCCTTTTCACCGGTAGTGTGCGCAGGGCGCATCAGGCCGTGGCCAAGCGCGATCCGTGCCTGATCATCTTCACCACCGGGTCCACCGGTTCGCCCAAGCCGGCCCTGCTCTGCCACGAGGGAATCCTCACCCAGAACATCGGCTTGGCGGGGGCTTTCGAAATTCGTGACAATGATGTTTTTCTCATCAACCTGCCGCCCTCCCACGTGGGCTGCACCACCGAGCAACTCGCCACCACCATCTACGGCGGGGGCGTGTCCGTGCTGCTGCATATCTTCGATCCCAAGATGAGCCTCGAGGCCATCGCCGCCCACAAGGTCACCTGCCTGGGCCAGATTCCGGCCCTGTTCAACATGGAGTGGCGGCTTCCCGACTACCAGCGCTACGACCTGTCCAGCCTGAGGTTTGCCATCTATGGCGGGCAGGCGGTCTCGCGGGAATTTCTCGTCAAGATGAAGCAGATGGCACCCCAGATCGGCACGGGCCTCGGGCTGACGGAAACCTCCGGTTTTTGCACCTATACGGACATTGATGCCGGGGTGGACGAGATCGCCCGGAGCATCGGCCATGCCATGCCCCTTTGCCCCCTGACGATTCGGGAACCGATGGCGGCCGATGGCAGCGCCGGAAAAGAGAAGCCCGATGGCGAGGTGGGGGAGATCTGTTTTTCAGGTCCCCAGATCTTCATCGGTTACCTCAACGATCCGGAAAATACCGCCAAGACCATCTCCACCGAAGGGATCTGCTACACGGGCGATCTGGGCTACCATGACGATGAGGGGCTCCATTTCGCCGGGCGCTCCAAGCTGGTGATTAAACCCAAGGGCTACCAGGTCTTTCCCGACGACGTGGAACACCACATCGCCGAAAAACTCAAAAGCAAGATCAACCAAATTGCCGTGGTGGGGGCTCCCCATGAGGTCTACTCCGAGGGGATCATCGCCTTTGTGGAACCCGTCGAAGGGGTCACGCTCACCGTCGAAGAGGTGATGGCGGCCTGCCAGGATATCTCGGCCTATTCGCGCCCTTCCCACGTGGAAATTCTTCCGGCGGGCCAGTTCCCCCTCAACCGGGTGGCCAAAACCGATTACATGTCCCTCAAGGACGCGGCCCAGGCGGTCATCGCGCGGCTGCGCGCCCAAGGCGGCTGGGACGCCTCCTGAAGCATCCGGGGCGCTTGGCGGAGCAAACGCCTTGACCCAACGGGGGGATCGATTTAACAGAGCTGCGATGGAACCCTTCCCGCAAAATCGTCAAGCGCCCGGTGCGCGGCACCTGCCGCCGTTGCGCAGTGCCTGGTGGGTCTGGAGTCTGGCGGCGCCCCTCTATCTCGTGGGCTTCTTTCACCGGGTAGCGCCGGCGGTGATGACCGGAGAGCTCATGCGCACCTTTGCCATCGGCGCCACGGCCCTGGGAAACCTGTCGGCGTTCTATTTTTACAGCTACGTCTTGATGCAGATTCCCACCGGGATTCTCGCCGATCGTTGGGGGCCGCGCCGTCTGCTCACCGCCGGAGCCCTGGTGGCGGGAGCGGGCGGCCTGTTTTTCGCGCTGGCGCCCACCTTGGGCTGGGCGTATCTGGGGCGATTTCTCATCGGCGCCTCGGTGGCCGTGGCCTGGATCGGGCTGTTGAAGGTTTCCTCCGAGTGGTTTCCGTCCCGACTGTTCGCCATGGTCACCGGGGTGGGGCTGCTCAGTGGGGTTCTCGGGGCCGTGGGGGCGGGGCCGCCGCTGCGCCTGCTCATGGATCATGCCCACTGGCGCACCGTGATGTTGGGGGCGGCCCTGGCTACCCTGGCCGTGGCCGTGGGGGTGTGGACCGTGGTACGGGACCGTCCTTCGCAGAAGGGGTTCGCCGATTACCCGCACAGCGCCACCACCAAAGGGCACCGACCGGTCCTGGAAGGGTTGGCCGAGGTGTTTCGCTTTCGCAACGCCTGGCTGCTTTTTATCATTCCCGGGGGTTTTGTCGGGGCCATCCTCACTTTTTCAGGGCTCTGGGGCGTGCCGTTTCTCACCACCCATTACGGCCTGTCCACGGCCCAGGCGTCGACGCTCACTTCGCTCCAGTTGGCCTCCTGGGCCCTGGCCAGTCCCCTGTTCGGCTGGTTTTCCGACCGCCTGGGACGGCGAAAACCGCTCTATCTGGCCGGCGGCCTCCTCGGCTTGATCGCCTGGTGCGTCCTGGTCTATCTGCCCGGCCTGCCGCTGCCGGTGGTGGTGGGGCTGTTGGTGGTCACCGGTTGCGCCACGGGAGCCATGATCGTCAGTTTCGCCTTCGCCAAGGAGTCGGTGCCCACCGATCTGGCCGGCACGGTTTCCGGCCTGGTGAACATGGGGGTGATGCTCGGTCCCATGGTCTTGCAGCCGCTGGTGGGCTGGGTGCTGGATGCCTGCTGGACCGGTGACCTGGTGGACGGGGTGCGACGCTATGATGCCGCCGCTTACCGGGCTGGTTTTTCCCTGATGCTCGGTTGGCTGGCCTTTTCCCTTATCTTGCTGGTGTTCACCCGAGAAACCCGCTGCCGCCATTACACTGAGGGCCCCTGACCGCCGCCACGAAAAGTCCAACCGTTTTTTTCCTGTTCACCGGAAATGTTCGGGGTGATGCGAGCCGAAGGTCGCAACTGCCTCGGACGCGAACAACATGCCCATCGGTTCAAGGCCGAAGGAGCCGTTGATGACGGATCTGCACGAATTTTTCAAAAAGGATCGATTCGCCGCCAGCGTCGGGATCGAACTGCTGGAAATCGGCAAAAGCCGGGCCCGGGCCAAGATGGACATCCGCCCGGATCATTTCAACGCGGTGAACATCGTCCACGGGGCCGCCATTTTCTCCCTGGCGGACCTGGTGTTCGCAGTGGCCGCCAACGCCCATGGCAACGTGGCGGTGGCCGTCAACGCCAATATTTCCTACCTGAAAGCCGCCGGGACGGGAACCCGGACCCTTTTCGCCGAGGCCACGGAAGTCTCCCGCAATTTCAAGCTGGCATCCTACACCGTCCGGATCACCGATGACCGGGATGAGCTCGTCGCCATTTTCCTGGGAATGGTTTATCGGAAAAGGGACAAGTTGATGTCTACGCAGCCCCCTCCAGCACCCGGATGATCTGAAACAGAGTGCGGTTGACCGGGGTGGGCACGTCGTGGCGCTGGCCCAGGGCCACAACGGTGCCGCCGAAGATTTCCACCTCGGTCTTGCGGCCGGCTTCCACGTCCTGGAGCATGGAGGTCTTGCCGTCGGGGGAGAGGGTTTTGAGAACCTGGTACCAATCCGTGATGTCTTGCTCCCCCAGGTTCACCCCGGAGGGTCCGGCCAGGGCGATGACCTCGCGCATCAGGGCCTCCATCAGATCCCGGGCTTCGGCGCGGGTCTGGAAGGCGCCGTAGGGCGCCCCCATGGCCGCCGATGCCTGGTTCATGCCCACGTTGATCATGAATTTCCACCAGAGCGTGCGGATCATGTCCTGCGGGGTTTCCCAGGCGATGCCGGCCCGGGTGAAGGCCTCCTGCACCCGGCGCACCCGGTCGCTGACCACGGTGTTGTCCGCCTCGCCGAAGATATGACGCCCCGGGTTCGAATAGGTGAGCCGATTGTCCTGCCGCACGGCATCGATGCCCACCGAGATGGCGTAGAGCACTTTTTCCGAGCCCACCGCCTCCCCGATGATGGCCTCGCTTTCCAGGCCGTTCATCACCGAAATGACGGCCGTTTCCGGCCCAACGAATCCTTTGAGATCTTCAACGGCGGTCACCAGATGGTGATGCTTGAGGGCCACGATGATCAGGTCGGCCGGCGCCGGGCCGTCTTCCGGCGAGGCCACCGGAATGAAGACCGGTTGGCCGTTGACGATGAGTCCGTCTCGCGCCAGGCGTTCGCGGCGCGCGCCGCGGGCGATGAGGCGGGTGGTGAAACTTCGGTTGGCGGCAAAGCAGGCGGCGAAATAGGCGCCCATGGCCCCGGCGCCCAGAATGGCGACATTGCGGATGGTTTTCATGTGCAGCTCCGTTGATCGAGGCCGGATTCCGCCAGGATCGCTATCGGTGGGTTACCCGATTTTTTTGTGTCCGACCTCAATGATTGTGATATGGATTATCAATTCCGGCGACCCCGCTCCTGGGAATCTGCCATTACCAGAACCAAGAGTGATTGGAAAGGTGAACTCGAGCCTTTATCGTGGCGACATCCTTCTGTGAACTTTTGCGTGGGAGCATGACCATGACCAAGCGTCCGAAGAAGAAAAAGGCGAAAAAGGAACGCAGCTACCAGCACAAGGCCATCGAGTTGGCCCGGGAACACCTGGAGAAGCAGAAGCAAAAAGCCATCAAGGAGCGCCAGACCTTCCGCGGCCTGCAGATTGTTCCCAAGGCGAGCTTCTACGACGATTCCCACGGACACAGGCCCGGGGAAAACAACTGGGCGGGCTTCGGCTTCGATCTGCATCCCCAGGTTTCCCTGGTGTCGGGGGGGCTGGTTTTTCTCTTCATCATCCTGACCATCATCTACCAGCAGCAGGCGGGCGCCTTTTTCCAGGCCGTGCTCGACGGCATCGGCAACAACTTCGGCTGGCTCTACATCCTGGCGGCCAACTTTTTCGTCATCGTCATGATCCTCATCGCCTCCAGCGCCTTCGGCAGGATCAGAATCGGCGGCCCGGACGCCCTTCCGGAATTTACCACCTTCAGTTGGTACGCCATGCTCATCAGCGCCGGGATGGGCATCGGGCTGATGTTCTGGGCGGTGGCCGAACCGGTGTTTCACTACATCACCCCGTCGCCCATGTTCGGGATACCGGGGCAAACCCCCCAGGCCGCCCAGGTGGCGCTGGGGCTGACCTACTTTCACTGGGGCATCCATCCCTGGGGCATCTATGCCCTGGTGGGCCTATCACTGGCCTTCTTCGCCTACAACCGGGGCCTGCCGTTGACGATCCGATCGATTTTCCACCCCCTTCTCGGAGACCGGATTTACGGCTTCTGGGGCAACCTCATCGACATCCTGTCCGTCCTGGCGACCCTTTTCGGCTTGGCCACGTCTCTGGGCCTGGGCGTCAAGCAGGTGTCTTCCGGCCTTCACTATTTGTTTGATTTTCCCACCACGACGGGGTTTGCTGTGGTGCTGATCGCGGTGATCACCGCCATCGCCGTCTTGTCGGTGGTGGCCGGCCTCGACAAGGGCGTCAAGACCTTGAGCAGCATCAACCTCTACCTGGCCGGTTTGTTCATGCTGTTTCTGCTGGCGGTGGGGCCTACGGTGTACATCCTGAGCGCCTTTACCCAGAATCTGGGATTTTACATCCAGAATCTGCCGCGGCTGAGTTTCTGGGTAGAGACTTTCTATGGCGCGGAGGGAAGCAACTGGCAGAATCCCTGGACGATTTTCTACTGGGGCTGGTGGATTTCCTGGTCGCCGTTTGTGGGCATGTTCATCGCGCGCATCTCCAAGGGACGCACGGTGCGCGAGTTCATCCTGGGGGTCATGGTGTTTCCGACCCTGCTGTCCTTCCTGTGGATGTCCACCTTCGGCGGATCGGCGCTGTGGCTGCAGACCACCGGGGTGGCCGATATCGCCGCCGCCGTGAACCAGGACGTGTCCACCGCCCTGTTCGTGATGCTGGAGAAATTTCCCATCACTGGGATCACTTCCTTTATCGGCATCATTCTGGTAACCGTCTTTTTCGTCACTTCCTCGGATTCGGGCTCCCTGGTGGTGGATCACCTCACTTCCGGCGGCAAGCTCGATTCTCCGGTTCCCCAGCGGGTTTTCTGGGCGGTGGTGGAAGGGCTGTGCGCCGCGGCGCTGCTGATGGGCGGTGGCTTGACCGCGCTACAGAGTGCTTCCATCGCCACCGGATTGCCGTTTACCATCGTGCTGGTGGTTATGTGCTACAGCCTCTACCGGGGCCTGCAGGAAGAGTTGTACCACGCCGCCATAATTGAAAAGTTTCAGCCCACAACCCAGCAGTTCGAGGTCCCGGTGCCACGGGACGAGGCGCCCGGGCCCGAGGAGCAAGGGCAGGGGGCATGACGGCCTGAGGGATCGTCAAGGAAAAGTGGGGGAACAAAAGAAAAGGGGCGGTTCAGGCAAATGGGTGGCGTGAACCGTCCCCTCCGAGAAAAATCGGTGATTCAACGCGATCAGACCGCGTCCTTGAGCTTCTTGCCGGGAACAAACTTGACCACATTGTGAGCCTTGATGGTGATTTTTTCCCCGGTCTGAGGATTGCGTCCCTTGCGGGCCTTGCGGCGAACCTTCTGGAAGGTGCCGAAGCCCACCAGCGTGACCTTGCCTTCCTTCTTCTTCAGCGCCGATGTGACACCGCCGACAAAGGCCTCCAATGCCGCCGCCGCCGCCGCCTTGGAAAGGCCGGCATCTTTCGCCATCAACTCCACCAGTTCCGCCTTGGTCATCTCTTCCTCCTCCTTTTAGTGTTGCGGGGTTTAAACTTGGGTCGCCTGGCAGGCTTACAGCATAAAAGCGCATGAATTTCAAGCAGAATTTAGTGTTGAGGGCCGCTGAACCCTTTATCGATGCAGTTTTATCGACCTCAAAGTCGGCAAAATAGCGAGATGCAAAGGTTGCGCAAGGAGGGCAATTTTAATTTCTACCTTTGACAGCGTCCGCCATTGGAGGCGACCCAGGGAAGTGCCGAGGGGGGGCGGGCGCTCGGTACAAAAAAACGAAAAGGGCGTAACATCTGGAAAACGCTCGACAAGCAAACCGCCATCGATTACAACCCAACCCAGTTGCCCTTTTGCCAAAAAAGAAAGCCCATGGAATCCCCCACGCTCCAACGCACCCGTTTGGCTGCCGGCGCCCTATCCCTGGTGGTGGCTGTTGCCCTGATGACCGTCAAGTTTCAGGCTTGGCGCCTCACCGGTTCGTCGGCCATTTTTTCCGACGCCCTGGAATCGATCATCAACGTCATCGCCGGTGGCTTTGCCCTGACGAGCATCTGGATCGCCGCGCGCCCCCCGGACGAGGATCATCCTTACGGGCATGGAAAGATCGAGTATTTTTCCGCCGGGTTCGAAGGCGCCCTCATCATCTTGGCGGCGTTGGGTATTTTCTACACCGGCGGTGGGCGTATCCTTCATCCCCAGCCGATGCCCCATCTCGATACCGGTTTGTGGTTGGTGGGCGCCGCAGCTCTGGTCAACGGGCTGACGGGGATCTTACTCCTGCGCATCGGCCGGCGGACCCGCTCGCTGACCTTGGAGGCCGACGGGCGCCATTTGCTCACCGATGTCTACACCTCGGTGGGGGTGGTGGTCGGCCTGGTGGTGGTAAAACTCACCGGCCGTCTCTGGCTCGACGGGCTGGTGGCCTGCCTGGTGGGATTGCAGATTCTCGCCACCGGCGGCCGGCTGGTGCGCGAGGCGGTCTTCGGTCTGATGGACCGTACCGATCCGGTTCTCATCGACCGGTTGGCCGCCCACCTCAACGCCCACCGTCGCCCCTACTGGATCGACATCCACGAGCTGCGTTGTCGCCAGGCCGGTCGAATGACCCACCTGAGCCTGCACCTCATCTTGCCCCGGGACTTGATTCTCGAAGCGGCCCACGATGAAGCCAACCAGTTGGAGGATTTGTTGATGGCGTTTTTCGACAACGCGGCCAGCGTGGTGATTCACATGGACCCGTGCCGGGAGGTTAACTGCGTGGATTGTCTGCGTGATCCGTGCCACCAACGGAGCGCCCCGGGCCACTCGCCAACACCATGGACCCGTTCCCTTTTGACTGGTACGGCGGCCGCCCGCCGCCGTGAGGCCCCGCCGGCGGGGATTACAGAAAGGAACCGATGACCCGCTCCAAGAAGTTTTACGCCGTGGCCCGGGGCCGCCGGCCCGGAATTTATACCCAATGGTTCGGCCCCGACGGTGCCCAGGCCCAGGTGACCGGGTTTCAAAACGCACGCTACAAGGGGTTTGCCACCCGCTCCGAAGCCGAAACATTCCTGAAAAAAGGCGAGCGCCAACCGGTCGTCGGCCCGGGGAAGGTCAAGTCTTCGGCGCCGGAAAAGCATTCCCCACCGGCCAGCGGGCCGCGGGTCGAAGTCTACACCGACGGCGGGGCCTTGGGAAACCCCGGGCCGGGCGGCTGGGCGGCGGTGATCCTGGACAGCGATCCGCCCACCGAGATCTCAGGCGGCTACCGCCACACCACCAACAACCGCATGGAACTCACCGCGGTTATCATGGCCCTGCGCCGTTTCAAAACCCCCACGGCGGTACGGCTGCATACCGATTCGCGCTATGTGGTGGACGGTATCACCAAGGGGTGGGCGCGCCGCTGGCGGGACCAGGGATGGATGCGCAACCGCCGGGAACCGGCCATCAACGCGGATCTGTGGGCGGATTTGTTGGCGCTCTGTCAATTTCACGACGTGCACTTCGTCTGGGTGCCGGGACACGCCGGCGTCACGTTCAACGAGCGCTGTGACCAGTTGGTAAGGGGCATGTCGGCGCGAGCTGACCTGCCGCCGGACGAGGGCTACGAGGATAAGGGGCGTCTCTCCGACGCGCCGTGAAGATTCGGCGGGAAGCAGGCGGGGACGATGCCGGCCTTGTCCATTTCCCGGGCCACCTCGCGTAGGCTCAATCCCCGGGGCAGGCGCATCACCGAAGGCGGTCAGCATCGTCCCCTGCATCGCCGCCTTCACGCCTTGTAAGAATCGTCTTCGGTTCATCGGAAACACTTTCCCTGTGTATTTGTGTCCCCAAAACCCTCCCTCCACATCCAAACTATATCGCCTCCGGCTGGTGTAAAACGCTTTTGCCTGAAGAAGCGGGGGTGTGGCGCGCTTTAGGACTTGTCAAGGAATCGCTCCGTGTCTATATCATCAATGCTCAAGGCGGTCCCATCATTGCGCCGACAGATTGGCCGGAACACGGCCGGACGGTGGAAGGCGGGTTGATTACATGATTTCACCAGCGCCTCCAAGCCTATCGAAGGAAGACGCCCTGCGCGAGAGCGAGCGCCGTTTTCGCGCCTTGGTGGAAGGCGCCCTCACCGGAATTTCCATCGTCCAGGACGGCCAGGTGGTCTATCAAAACCCTGAAATGAAACGTCTCTTGGGCCCCCTGCCGCGGTCGAGCAAGCTGGCGGATACCGCCAGCATCCATCCGGACGATGTGGTTAAGGTTGACGCCTTTCACCGTCAGTGCCTCACGGGCAAGGCAGATTGCAGCGAAATCGACTTTCGATTCTTTCCCTCCAGCGGCACCCCTTCCGGCGACGGCTTCAAGTGGGTCAACTGCCGCACCAGTCCCATCCGCTACCAGGGCCGCGACGCCCTTCTGGTCAACATGATGGATATTACACGGATGCGTCAGATGGAGCATCTGCTGCGGATCCAGGACAAGATGACCAGCCTGGGACGGGTGGCCGCCGGCATTGCCCACGAGATCCGCAATCCCCTTTCGGGCATCAATATCTACCTCGATGCGCTGGAGATGCGTCTTGTCCAGCACGACGGGGTGGATGACAAGACCCGACAGATCCTCCAGCAGTTGCGCTCGGCGTCTCAAAAGATCGAGTCGGTGGTCAAACGGGTTCTGGATTTCGCCCGCCCCGGCCGCCCTCAACTGGTGCTCGGGGATGTCAACAAAGCGGTCCGCGAGGCGGTGGACCTGTCCATGGCCACGCTGCGCAAGAACGCCATCCGGCTCGAGCTCAGGCTCGCCTCCAACCTGCCCGTCTGCCGGCTGGATCCCCAGTTGATCGAAGAAGTGATCCTCAACCTGATCACCAATGCGGTGGATGCGTTGAAGGCCGAACCGGTTGATAAACAGATCCACATCACCTCTTGGTCTTCAGGGAAACGGGTTCGCGTGGCCGTGGCCGACAATGGGCCGGGCATCCCGGTCCGGCGCCGTGAGGTGATCTTCGATCCATTTTATACCACCAAGGGCAACAGCACCGGGATCGGACTGAATCTGAGCCGGCGGATCATCGCCGACCACGGCGGTTTTCTGACCGCCGGCAGTCGGCGCGGCGGGGGGGCCCGTTTCGTCATCGATCTGCCGGCGGCGGACAGGAATGTGGTATGCGGCGGCCCGTGATTCTGGTCATCGACGATGAATCGCTGATCGGCGAAGCCATTGCCGCGGCCCTGGAGGATGGCTACCAGGTGGTGGCCTTCGAGGCGGCGGAACCGGCCCTGGCCGCCCTGGGCCGCATGGCGCCCGACCTAGTGCTGCTGGACATCGGACTGCCCGGCATGGGCGGATTGGAGGCCTTGGCGCGGATAAGGCGGCACGATGCAAATCTGCCGGTGGTGATGATCACCGCCGACCGGGATATTTCCACCGTGGTCGCGGCCGTCAAGCAGGGTGCGTGGGATTACATCACCAAGCCGCTGAAAATGGACGCGCTGACGCGGGCCATCGACAACGCCCTGGCCACGGTGCGCCTGCGTCGGGATGTCCAGGCCCTCCAGGCCCGCTACCTCGAAGAGCACATCCCCTGCTTCATCGGTGAGAGCGATACCATCCAGGCGGTGATGGCCTTCGTGGGGCGCGTAGCCCAAAGTCCGGACACCCCGGTCCTGATCCTGGGAGAAACCGGCACCGGCAAGGAGCTGATCGCCGGTGCGATCCACTACCAGAGCCCCAACTTCAAGGGACCGTTCACGGCGGTCAACTGCGCGGCGATCCCCACCGAGCTCATCGAAAGCGAGCTGTTCGGCTACGAAAAGGGCGCCTTCAGCGGGGCGGCGCAAACCAAGCCGGGACTGATCGAGGCCGCCGCCGGGGGCACCCTGTTTCTCGACGAGATCGGAGATTTGAACGCCGCGGCCCAGGCCAAGCTGCTGCGTTTCCTGGAAACCGGGGAATTCTACCGGGTCGGCGGCACCCAGCGGCACACCATCCGCACCCGGGTGGTATCAGCCACCAATCAGGACCTGGATGCGCTCATGGCCGACGGCCGCTTCCGCCGCGACCTCTACTTTCGCCTCGGGGTGATCCGGGTGACCGTTCCGGCCTTGAACGCCCGTTCAGGCGATATCCTGCCATTGGCCCGGCATTTCATCGAGGTCTTCAACCAGAAGTTCGGCAAGTGGGTCCGGGATCTGGGCCCCGGGGCGGTTCAGGCGCTGGAGGGCCATGCCTGGACCGGCAATGTGCGGGAGCTGCGCAACGTCATCGAGCGGGCCGTGCTGTTGGCCGAGGGCGAGCACATCGAGGTGGACATGCTGGGCCTGACGCCGCCGACCGCCCTGGAAACCGGATTCGCCCCTCTGCCGGATGAAGGCATGGATTTGGCGGCCGCCCTGGCCGCCATGGAACGCTTCTACATTCACGAAGCTCTCAGACGCACCGACGGCAACGAAAGCCGGGCCGCCCGACTGCTGGGACTCAACCACCACACCTTTCGCTATCAGCGCAAAAAACTCGCTGTCTGAGGCCCTTCCGGGGCATCGCAAGATTGCGAACCGTTTTCCTAATTTTGCGAAATTGGGTTTTCGCCGCCCGCCCTCATCGATTCGATGACCAATGCCGACGCGGTGTTTTCAGGATGCTTCAGTGAGGCATGTTTTATGCTTCACTTCCTGTCGATTTCTCCGTTTGCCCTAGTCAAGCACTGCTGGATGTTCGGCCCTTCGATGAAACATACCCAGGACATGTGGCACAAACGCATCCTGCTCATCGACGATGACGCCTGGATCCGTGATTCCATGGCGGTCTTCTTCGAAAGCGAGGGGTCCTGCTTTTTGGCCCTGGAAACGGCCGAGGAGGGACTGAATGAACTCGCCCGGCGCGACTACGACATTGTGATCTGCGACTACCGTCTGCCCGGCATGGACGGGCTGAGTTTTTTCAAACTGATTCGGGGCAAGGACAGCGTCAAGCTGCTCATCACCGCCTACGGCACCGACACCTTGCCCGACGAGGCACGCGCTGCCGGCGTGGACGGGTACCTCGTCAAACCTCTGGACATGAAGGCGATTGAATCCGAACTCCGGCGCCTCGTCCAGGGGCGTCATGCCGTCCCCCGCGGGCCAGAAAAACCCAAGGAAAGGGGGAATGCCAACCGCGCCCATTGATACCGTCACCCGCTTTCGGCGACGCCTGGAGCGCGGTCGGAAGCCGAGCGAACCGAAAGGAAAGGAGAGGGATTTATGGATGCACTGCTGATCATGATTGTTGCCTTTGCGGGTTACATCGCCATGTACAAGCTTTATGGCCAGTTCATCGGCAAGAAGATTTTCGCCCTGTCGGGTGCCAACAAGCCCCCGTCGGTGGAGTTAGAGGATGGGGTCGACTACGTGCCGACGAGAAAAGAGATCATTTTCGGCCACCATTTTACCTCCATCGCCGGTACCGGGCCCATCGTGGGGCCGGCCATCGCCGTGATCTGGGGCTGGTTGCCGGCCATGATCTGGATCTTTGTCGGCAGCGTGGTCATGGGGGCCGTCCACGACTTCGGTGCCCTGGTGATTTCCATGCGCAACCAGGGCAAATCGATCTCTGACTACACCGCCAAGTACATCAACAGCCGCACCCGCTTCATGTTCTTTCTCATCGTTTTTCTCGAGCTGTGGATCGTCATCGCCATCTTCGGTCTCATCATCGCCATCATCTTCGCCATGTACCCCCAGTCGGTGCTGGCGGTGTGGATCGAGGTCCCCATCGCCATCGGTTTGGGTTATCTGGTTTACAAGAGAGGCGGCAACGTCACTTCCCTGTCCATCTGGGCCATCCTGCTGATGTATTTTTTCGTGTTTCTCGGCCCGTATGTGCCCATCAAGATGCCGGCGGTGGCCGGGATCCCGCCCACCGGGGTGTGGACCATCATTCTGCTGGCCTATGGTTTCATCGCCTCGGTGCTGCCGGTGACCACCCTGCTTCAGCCCCGGGACTTCATCAATTCCCACCAGTTGGTGATCGCCATGGCCCTGCTGATGTTGGGCGTCTTCGTCGCGGCCTTTACCGGTCGGTTGGAAATCGTGGCGCCGGCGGTGCAGGCGACGCCCGCCGAGGCGCCGAGCATGTGGCCGTTCCTGTTCATTACCATCGCCTGTGGCGCCATTTCGGGATTTCACTCGCTGGTCTCTTCAGGCACCTCGGGCAAGCAGGTGCGCTCCGAGGATGACGCGCTGTTTGTCGGTTACGGGTCGATGCTGATGGAAGGCGCCCTGGCCACCCTGGTGATCATTGCCGTGGCTGCCGGCATCGGCATGGGCTACACCACCAAGGCCGGCGAAACCCTGACGGGGGTGGCCGCCTGGACCACTCATTACGCCTCCTGGGGGGCTGCTGCGGGACTAGGCTCCAAAATTACCGCCTTTGTGGATGGGGCGGGCAACATGATCATGACCCTGGGAATTCCCAAGCAATTCACTCTGGCCATCATGGCCGTTTTTGTGGCCTCGTTTGCCGGTACGACCCTTGATTCGGCCACCCGGATCCAGCGCTACGTACTCAGCGAACTGTTCACCAGTGTCAAACTGGATTTTCTCTCCGGCAAATACGTCGCCACCTTCATCGCGGTGGGCACCGCCATGGTCCTGGCCTTTGCCACCGGCACTAGCGGCAACGGGGCCATGAAGCTATGGCCGCTGTTCGGTGCCGTCAACCAGACTCTGGCGGCCCTGGCCCTCATCGTGATCACCGTCTATCTCAAGGCCCGGGGTGGCCTGAAATGGCTGGTGGCCGGGATTCCGGCCGTCTTCATGGCCGTGATGACGCTTTGGGCTACCGTGCTCAACCAACTCACCTTCGGCCGGGCACACAACATGCTGCTTCAGTCGATCAACTTCATCATCATCGTTCTGGCGGCCTGGATCGTGGTGGAAGGCTTCATCAAGTTTTTTCAGACAGAAGAAACCACCCCTGCCGGAGCGCAACACGTCACCACCTGATCGGTTTACCAACCGACAGGGTATCGTGGGT
>JACDJB010000330.1_pt1 | contig 53896 bp, 54 predicted proteins | sample 7454121 | NCBI WGS metagenome assembly JACDJB01 (sample SAMN14253290, study PRJNA609438) | sludge metagenome | isolation source: sludge after 25d culture with pyrite | collected 2018-12-20 | reverse complement strand
GATAAATGGCGCCGATGGCATAGCCCGCATGCATCAGTGCCGCGCCTGCGACAGCTGCGCGTTCAATGCCGCAAGCCAGGTGGCACTGGGTAACTGCGCCATCTCCAGCCGCAGCCCTGTGGGCAGCGTCAGACTGCAGGCGCTCGTTGTGACCGTGGCCGGTGTCTGCCCCCCAGCCCAGGTCAGCGCCATGAATCGGCTCGCCACCGCAGCGCCATGCCCGGTGTCCTGACGGCGCGCCTCTTGCTTAAAAATCTTGCGCCAGTAGTACAACGAGCCCGTCGCAATCCCCTCCCGATCGGCATAGGCCTTGGTGGTGAGCCCCTCTTGCTCGATACGCTTCAGCTGCATCCGCCACCAATCCCGACCCCTGCTTGCTTCTTCCATTTGACGCGTCCTCCCAATTTCAATGAAAGCAAGGATCGCGCAATCAGCCCATGGCGACAATCATGGGGAAGATGGATCGTTTACGAGGCACTGCGCCGCTACGCCGAAGAGATCTCTCCGACAAAGCGCGGAGGCCACTGGGAGCAAGTCCGCCTGGCGGCCTTTGAAGGGTACTACTTGCCGTTGAACGCCCCCATGGGGGACGTGACCGCCCAGGATATTGCAGACTTTCAGGATTCCCGCCTGGACAAGGTCTCGGCCGCCTCCGTGCGCCGTGAGATCTGCATCCTGTCATCGGTTTTCGAATCCGCCCGCCTTGAGTGGGGCTGGACCGACCCGAAGATGGCGATGGTGTACTACAACCCGCACGCCAGCACCTTGGCGGAGCTGCTGGGGTAATGACGTGCTGAATATGAATACCAGTTTTCACCGTGAAACTTATATTTAACTTATAATTCTCATGAACACGATCCTTTGGGCCCGAAAAGCCGTCAAGCAGCTACGAAAGCTGGATCCTCAGCATCAGATCGCAATCCGCGATGGCGTCACGACGTTGGAAGGCATGCCTGAATGCCAGAACATCAAGTCACTCATCAACCACCCATACGGCTATCGCCTGCGGGTGGGACAGTATCGGGTTCTGTTCGACTGGGACGGCGCCATCAAGATCGTCCAGATTGAAGAAGTGAGGAAACGCGATGAACGCACGTACTAATATCCAGATCATCAATGGCCCGGACGGCGAGCCTGCCTTTGTCGTGATCCCCTATACGGATTACGTGAACCAGCATTCTGAAGAACAGGACCTGATTCCACACGATGTCGTCAGCCGCACGGTAGACGGGGCCACACCACTACGAGCCTGGCGCGAGCACCTGGGCCTCACCCAGGTTGAGGTCGCTGAGCGCCTGGCCATCACCCAGTCAGCCTATGCCCAGCAGGAAAACAGCCAGCGGCTGCGCAAGGCGTCACGAGACAAGATTGCTGCCGTCCTGGGCATCACAGGGGCGCAACTGGATCTCTGATCCATTTTCGGGCGCTGCAAAATAGATAGCGTCCGGCCGGGCTCGCCTGCGCTCCCCTCAATCATACGAGCTGTGCGTCTCCGGAGCCATCCGCAAACGCAGCCCGGACACTTGCTGCGCCGTGACCCGTTCGGCGCCAGGGTAGCCGAAGTGGGTACCCAGGTAATTGACCACGGCCGCAATCTGCGCATCGTCCAGGCGTTGGGCGAACGCGGGCATGCCATGCAGGCCCGCAATCACCACCATGGCGGCATAGGTGCCGGACGCCAGCTTCGGATTGCTGCGCAAGGCAGGATAAGAGCCGCTGCCCGTCGCACCCTCCCCACCCGCCATATGGCAGCCAGCGCACACGGCGGCGTAGATCTCGGCGCCGCTTTTCTGGGTATTCACGCGGCGCGACCCGGAAAAACTGTGCATCAACGCCCGAAGCTCCACGTCCGATGGGGGCTGCGGCGCCACCGCGTCCGCGCACACGCTCGTCATCGCGACCAGTCCCAGAACCAAGGCCCCGGCCAGGCCGACCTCTTTGCAGCATGTGATCATGATGGCTCCTGGTACACAAAATGGCGAAGTTGCGTGAGCGTCAGGCCATCGCCTTGGCGTGCAGGCGTGTGATGGCATCGAGCGCTGAGAGCACGGCCCCTTCCTGCCAGGCGGGGATATAGGACACATGCTCGCCGGCCAGCACGATGCGGCCATCGATGGCGGCCAGATCATCGTAATGCGCGGCGCGCGCAGCATCGCTCCAGACGCCGTAGCAGCCCAGCACCCATGGCATGCGGTGCCAGGCGACCGCCACGCCGCTGCGGAACTCTTGCTTGTACTGCGGATGAATCTTCGCACCCCACTCCACGGCCAGACGCACGCGCTGCTCGGGGCGCATCGCGGTGAACCGGTAGCTGTTGGTCGTTTCCGCACTGTAGGCGCCCAGCAGTACGGCCGGGCCGTCGCTCAGGAAGTCCGAAGACGGATAGGCGATCTGTTCTATGGGCAGGCTGGTATAGGTAACCCCGCCGTAGATGCGCTCGTCTTCCTCCCAGAAACGGCGCTTGAACTCCAGGCCAATCTTCACTGCCGAGCCATAGGACAGGCTGCGCACGGCGTCCAGCATTGGTCTGCCGACCTGGAACTCTTCGAGCTGCGCCAGCACCGTCGCGGGAATCGTGCAAACGCACCAATCGGCACTGGCCTCGAGCAGATGCTGCGGATCGGCCCGATCCCGGTAGGTAACGGTCACCCCGCCCTCGTCCTGCGCGATGCGCACGACCTGCGCGTTCAGGCGGATGAGCCCATCGAGTGCGTGGGCAAAAGCCTGTGCCAGCCTGTCCATGCCGCCCCTGGGCTGGAACAGTGTCGTCGAATACCGGTAGAGATTGAAGGCACCCAGCATGCGCCACAGCTGGGTGCCGACCAGATCCTTCAGGCCGATGGGCTGCGACGCTCGGGCCATGGGCATGAGGCCACCCCCCGGATCCACGTCATAGCCGCGAAACAGGCTCGTGTCCAGGCTTTTGACATAGCGATACTGGTTATCGAGCACTCCCCAGTCCTTCAGACTGACCAGCAGCTTCTCCGCATCTTCTCGGGTCAGTGCCTCGTCCAGCGCGCTCTGGCGCACGGCCTTGGCCAACAATTCGGACACATGGCCGCGCACATCGGTGTATACCGCGTGGGCGCGCACCGGCCTGCCGCCCAGTTCGCCTTCGGCATGCAGATAGGCGTTGTGGTTGAACATATTGAACGATTCGAGCGCCACACCCAGCGCCTTGTAATAATCGATCAGGGCCACATGATGATATGGCACGCGCCATGGGCCGGGGTTGAAGTAGTTGCCCGCAGCAAAATCCACCCGCTGCACGCTGCCATCGATTTCTTCGACCGTGTCACCGCCGCGCAGGGTATAGCAGCGCCCGCCGACCCGATTCTGATATTCCAGGATGCTGACCCGGTATCCCGCCCGGCGCCCAGGACAAGAACCGAAGCGCCTGGCCTGGCGCCTGCGAGCCGGATGGGCCCGGAATAGGCATACCGGTCGCTGACCGCCGCGAAGCCCAGTGCGGCCATCGCCTGGTACATCACGGCGCCGCCCGCGAGCTTGCCGATGATCAGCAATAATTGTCGACGACTGAACGGGAAACCGCCGTGACCGACCATGATGTTGCACGCCCAAGTGTTGTGCTGCGCTCGCTTTTCGGCACAGTTTACACCTGGGAGACCGCTCACCGGAACCCGGTGAGCGGGCCAGACGCTCAGATTTCGATGGTGTCGAAGTGCTTGGGAATGTAGATGGCACTTTGTGGCGAGACTGCCTTTATTTCCTCGGCAAATTCGGCGGCTTGCTGCAGCTGCGGGCTTTGATCGGCGCCGAAAGACACCGCCTGATTGTCCCAGTGCGTGGCGATGACGGTTTCAGGGTAGTCGAGCAAGCCCATCAGGCGTTCCGAGTATTTATAGACTTGCTTGCGCCACGGTGACGCGGGAATCAAGGCGATATCCGGTGCCAGGCCACGCATCTCGTTTTCGATATAGTTCATCGAGCACAATACCAGTACGCTACGCTGCCCGAACCGAATCAGATAGCCCAAGGTGCCGCCTTCCGCATAATCGCGCAGGCGCAACGGCGCCTTGACATCTTTGGAAATCACATCCGCATCGAAATAGTGGCAGTTGTCCCAGTGCGCGTAGGGGCTGGGCGTGACCAGGGCTGAATGCAGGCTGGGAATAGCCTTGATGGAAACATTTTCGAACTGATAATCCTCACCGCCATGTATACCCCGCAACTGATGCCGCGGCACCTTGTTCGCGCGCGCAATGTTGATGGTGCTTTCCGTTCCAATCACGGTCGCCCCAGTTTTTCGCGCGATGTACGGCATATCCATGCAATGATTGAAGTGACTATGGGAAATACAGATGAAATCGGCAGCGTCGATATGCCGATCGACGGCGGCCGTATCCGTTTCCAGCACATCATCATCGTCGTAAATGAAGCGCGGATCATCATTGGGCGGCGGAAACTTCGTGCCCCAGACCTTGACGGTACGAATCCGGGAAAAATAGGGATCGATCAACACGATAGTGCGCCCATCCGTGATGCGCCATGCTGCCGCGCCAAAGTGCGTCATTGTCAGTTTCGGAGAGGATGAGGCCTGTTTTGAATCGACCATGCGAAGTGCTCCAGTAAGAAAACATCGGGCCTGACGACAGGCCCGAATCAGAAAACATATATCATCGAGCGACGCTGCATTGCGTGCCCGCATGTGAGCTCAAATCGGGTTGATGCCGGATTTTTTAATGGTATCGGCCCACTTTTCCGCTTCATCCTGAATGTAGCGCGACGCTTCGGAACGGGTCGTCTGAAACCCTTCCACGCCGAGCGCATCCATTTTTTCGATGAAATCGGGCGAATCCTGGGCCGCACGAACCGCTGCATTCAGCTTGTCCATGATCTCCGAAGGAACGCCCGCCGGAGCCATCAAGCTATACCAGGCAAACATTTCATAGCTTGGCACGGTTTTGGCAATGGGCGGCACGCCATCCCAGCCCTTGGCTTCCGTACCACTGGTGACACCCAATGCCGTCAGCTGACCCAGATCGATTTGCTGGCGTACCGTGAGCGGACTTGAAAACAGCAAACCCACCCGGCCTGCGATCAGATCAGGCATCAGCTCACCCGTTCCCTTGTAGGGAACATGCAGCATGTCAGTCTGAGTCGTGGCGTTGAACAGCTCGGCGGCAAGGTGCAATGACGTTCCGATGCCGCCACTGGCATATTCAATTTGTCCGGGACGCGCCTTTGCCGCATCGATTAAATCCTGGACATTCTTGAATCCAAGATCCGGGTGCGCAACGAGTATCAGAGGCCCGCGGGCCACCATCGATACGGCTTCGAAGTCGTCCGTCTTATATTGAACGTCCTTGAATAATGACGGGTTGACGGCAAACGCCATGGCGGGTAACAGCAGCGTATAGCCATCGGCCTTGGCGCGTCCGACCGACGCCGTCGCGACATTGCCACCGGCACCCGGCTTGTTGCGGACCACCACCGCTTCGCCCAAGGTCTTGCCCATTTGATCACCCAGAAGACGGGCGATGACATCGTTGGGCCCGCCGGCCGGGTACGGTACGACAATCTCTACCGCACGCGATGGGAACTCCGCCGCAGATTCTGCGAAGGCCGCAGAAGCGAAAACACTACAAATGGCCATTGACCAGATCGTCAAGCGAGACATGATGTCCTCCACAGGATGTTTGTCTATCTGCGTCATCTATCATGGCCATGCGGGAATGTTTTGTACAATATATTTTGCACTGGTTAGTTATATAAAAAATAGATGAAGCCCGTCGTCAGCCATCGAAAAGTCCAGCAGTTCATCGTGGTCGCGGAAGAGCTGAGCTTTCTTCGTGCCGCGCAGCGCCTGCACATGACGCAGCCGCCGCTGAGCATGGCGATTCAAAGCCTGGAGGAAGAGGTTGGTACCCCTTTGCTTCAACGCAATCGGCGCTCCGTGCGACTGACACCGGCGGGTTCAGTCTTCCTGCAGGAAGCGCGCCGCGCATTGAACCAAATGGGCGGCGCCGTACAGAGCGCGCGTGAAGTCGCGGCTGGCAATGCCGGTCATTTGCGCCTGTCCTTCGTACCCAGCGCCGGGACCGAACTGCTGCCCGCCATCCTGCGGCATTTTCGCGCAGACTACCCGACAGTGCGGCTGACCCTCGCCACGGATTCCAGCCTGAATCAGCTGAACGCACTGCGGCGGCACGAAGTGGACCTGTGCATCATCGTGTCGCCGCTTCACGATGTGACGGACATGAAAATGCAGCCGCTCATGCGCGAGAAAATGATGCTCGCCGTCCCCGCCGATCATCGGCTGGCGGCCCTGCCACACGCCGACGTGCGCAATCTTGGCCAGGAATCCTTCGTCACCTTTGATGCTGTGGAGGGCCCGGGCTTCATCCTGAGCCTGCTGGAAGCCTGCCGCAGCGCCGGATTCTTTCCGCACATCGTGCGCGAATCGGGGCAGTTGCATACGCTCTTGAGCATGGTCGCCTGCGGCATGGGCATCGCCTTCGTGCCACGCGCTGCGGCGCGAATCATGATGGATGGCATCGCCTATCTGGATGTGCGCCACAACGATGCGCCGATTCACTATGACATGTCGCTGATGACGAGGGTTTCGGAACAAAGCCCTGTCATCGATCGCTTCATCGAACTGGCGTTGCGCCACATCAATCGGCATGCGCGCCAACCCGATCAAGGCCACGGCCGGCCGATCAGTGACGCAGACGTCGATCCAGGCGCAGCAGCAGCGTGCTGACCAGCGTGGCAAAGAGGAACAACAGCAGTGCCAGCGCCATGATGATGGAAGTTTCGTTACGCTCCATGGCGCGCATGAGCAGGTGGCCGACGCCGTACTGCGAGGCGAACATCTCGCCCAGCAAGGTGCCCAGCAGCGTGAGCGAGAAGCCAATGCGCAGCCCTGCGACGATTTCCGGCATTGCGGCAGGGATCAGGACGTGGCGTGCGGTCGTGAAGGGAGCCAGGCGATGGGCTCGCGCCGTGCGCATGTAGACGAAGGGGATATTGCGCACGGCCGTCATGGTGAACAGGATGATGGGAATCACTCCGTGGATGACGCCGAAAGCGATGCGGGCGGAGATATCCAGGCCGAAGATGAGCAGGATGATGGGGTACAGCGCGATCTTGGGAATGGAATACAGCGTGACGAGCACGGGTTCCATCACTTCGCCGGCGAGCCGGCGCGCACCCAGCGCCAGGCCGATGGCAATGCCGCTCAGCGTGGCGATGAGCATGGCGCTGCCGAACGCGTTCATGGTGGCCCACAGGTGACGGTCGAAGTCGGGTGAACCGAATTGTGTCCGTAGTTCGCGCAAGGTCTGCCAGGGCGTGGGCACAATGCTTTCACCCAGCACGGCGCTGGCCAGCTGCCAGCCTGCAACGATGACGATCAGCAGCAGCACCGTGTCCAGATGGCGTCTGGCGGACGTTCCCATGGTTCAGCCCGCCCGCGGCACGCGCCGCTGGTACAGATGCTGCTCCATGGCGTACAGCACCAGGTTCACGGCACCAACGAAAATGAGCAGCAGCAGCATCAGGCCGTACATGGTTTCGTTGTCGAAATTGTTGTAGGCGAACGCGATCTGGTAACCAAAGCCCGCGCCGGACAGGATGAACTCGCCGGCGATGACGGCGATGAAGGAATACACCACCGAAAGCTTGATGCCGGTGAACACGAACGGCAGGCTGGCGGGAAGCGTGATCAGCCAGACCTCCTGGACGCGGCTCAGGCGCAAGGTGCTGGCGGTTTTCAGCAGCACCAGCGGCACACGCTCCAGGCCGTTGAGCGTATTCACCGCCATGGCGACCACGGCGAAAAGAAAACCGATGGCGATCAGCGGCCAGCGATTCAGACCCAGCAACACGATGAGCATGGGATAGAAAATGAAAATCGGCACGGCATACCATGACAGCAGCAACGGATCCAGCACGCGCCGCATGCGCGGCAGGCGAAACAGCGCAATACCGAACAGAAACCCCAGCGTCACCGACAGACAGACCGCCACGCCCGCAGCCACCAGCGTGAGCAGAATGTCCTGGCGGTATTCACCCGATTGCAGGATCAGCCAGGCGCCCTTGGCCATGTGCGAGGGCGGAATGAAAGAAACGGGATCGATCCAGGCCAGGCGGCTGGCCAGCTCGAGCGCGGCGATGGCGCCCGCCACGAGCAGCAGCCGCAGCAGGCCAGCCCGGCTCATGAGGCACCCAGCGCCTTGAGCGATTCCTCGCGCAGGACGCGCCAGATGCTGGTCTGCAATTGGCCGAAGCGCGCATCCATGGCCGTCTGGCTGTCGCGTTCGCGTCCCCAGCCGGTTGCCACGATATCGATGAAGCGGCCCGGGCGTGCGGACATGACACCGATGCGGTCGGACAGGAGAACGGCCTCATCGATGGAATGGGTGATGAGCATGATGGTGGCCCCCGTCTCGCGCCAGAGTTTGAGCAGCTCTTCACCCATCAGCAGGCGCGTCTGCTGGTCCAGCGCACCGAACGGTTCGTCGAGCAACATGAGGCGCGGGCGCAACACCATGGCGCGCGCGATGCAGACCCGCTGGCGCATGCCGCCCGACAGTTGCGAGGGATAGGCGCGGGCGAATCCGGCCAGGCCCATGAAGGACAGCGCGTGATCGACGCGTTCGCGGACCTGCGTCGCATCCAGCCCTGCATGACGCGCGCCAAAGGCGGCATTGTCGAACACCGTCATCCACGGAAAGGTGGCATCCTCCTGGAACACGACGGCCACGCCTTCCGGCACGGTGCCGCCGATGGGCTGGCCTTCGAAGTGCGCACGCCCCTCAGTGGGTGCGCTCAGGCCCGCGACCACGTCCAGCAGTGTGGACTTGCCGCAGCCCGACGGGCCGACCACCGAAAAGAACTCGCCCTGCTGCAGGGACAGGCTCAGCGGTCCGAGTGCGAGGAGCGGCGCCTGCTGGCCCCGCGCCGGATAGACACGGGTCACGTTCTCCAGGACCACATGGGCCGTGGCGTCGGACTGCGCCATCGCTCAGCGGCTGCGCAAGTCGTCGGGCAGCAGGCTCTCGTCGACCAGACTGTCCCAGGCAAACGGCTGGTCATCCAGCGCCTTCACCAGGCGCAGGCCGTCCAGCATGGCATCCATGCCTTCGTAATCGAACCGGCCATCACTCCAGTAAGTGCCCTCGCTGTCGACGATGAAGCGCACCGCCGCGCGCGCGATACCCGTGTCCAGGCTGTACTGCCTGGCCAGCAGATCACCCGCTTCCTCGGGATGACTGTTGAGGAATTCAACCCCCTTGCGGCGCGCCGCAATGATGGCCTTGATGGTGTCGGGATGCTTCTTCAGGTAATCCGACTGCACGATGCCCACGGTCTGCGTCATGTGGGGGATGCTGGCGCTGGAGGTGAAGGCCACCTTCAGCGTATCCGTTTCCTGGCTCATGACGGGCTGCAGCATGTAGATGACATCGACGGCATTCTCGCGCAGCGCCGTGAGTGCTGAGCCCAGGCCGCCGACCACCTTGCGATCCACCGTATCCAGGATGCCTGCCTTGGTCAGCGCAATGGTCGACACCATGTCCGTCACTGATTTCGGGCTGCTGTAGCCCAGTTTTTTATCCTTCATGGATGCGATGCCGTCCAGCGACGAGCCTTTGTTGGCCACCCAGACCAGGTCCGCCAGACTGATCACGCCCCCGTGTACGATGGTGAGCTTGACGCCGGATTTGGCCGCCGCCACGGCTGCTGAAAGCGCCACCTCGCCATAGGGGATGTCGGCCGCCATGGCGTTGCGCACCGTGGTGCCGCCGCCCTTGGACGTGATGAAGCCCGTGACGTCCAGCCCTTCATCCTTGAAGTAGCCCTTCTCGAGCGCCACGGCAAACGGCGCCCCGTACATGCCGCTGCCCCAGTGCGTCACCGTGAGTGCTTCCGACCACGCCGCCGTGCTGGTTGCCAGCACGGCGCAGGCCGCGAGAGTGCGAATACGCGTTGAAAGTGCCATTGTTGTCTCCTTTGTGCCTTTATGTATTGAATCCGGCGCCAGTCCCGATGCCTCAGGCGTGCAAGGGACGCCATCCTCGCGTGCGGCCCCCGAGCGATTGCCCCAGCATGGTCTGGGCCCGGCCCAGCGCCACGCCCAGGCCCTGCACGTCGATACCGGTAGTGTAGCCACATTGCTCGACCAGCAACACTACATCTTCGGTCGCCACATTGCCCGCCGCGCCAGGGGCAAAGGGGCAGCCGCCCAGGCCCCCGATGCTGGCGTCGAACTTGCGCACCCCCGCTTCCAGGCTGGCCCAGACGTTGGCCAGCGCGAAACCGCGCGTATCGTGGAAGTGGGCGCTGATGCGCGCAGCGCCATAACGCTGCACACAGGTTGTCATCAGCGGCTTGACCTGCGCCGGACAGGCCGCGCCGATGGTATCGGCAATGACGATCTCGTCCACGTCCACTGCGGCCATGTCTTCGCACAAGGCCAGTACCTGCCCGGACGACACCAGACCTTCATAAGGGCATTCGAATGCGGTGGCGATGTAGGCCTTGGTACGCAACCCCGCCGTGCGCGCTGCGCTGATGGTGTCTCGGCACGCCGTCACCGTCTGCGCCAGGCTCATGCGGATATTGCGCAGATTCATGGTTTCGGTGCTGGCCAGCACCACGGCAATCTCGCGCACACCGGCCGCCGTCGCCCGCTCCAGCCCGCGCAGATTGGGCACCAGGGCCGAGTACTGGATACGATCCGTGTGTGGCAGCTGCGGATACAAGGCATCGGCATCCGCCATTTGCGGCACCGCCTTGGGGGACACGAAGCTGCAGGCCTCGATTGCGCGCACGCCGGCATCGGCCAGCGCGGCGATCAGGGCCCGCTTGTCCGCGGTGGATACCTGAACTTTCTGATTCTGCAGGCCGTCGCGCGGGCCGACCTCGTTGATCAAGACGAAAGTGCTCACGGCGCATCTCCTTTTGTTGCTGCAAGCCGAATGACGCAGAGCCCGATCGCGGGCCCGAGGCGACAGTATAAGTGCCGGGGCCGCAAACACCCGCGGCCGGAATGCGTAGGAGGCCATTCACCGCGATGAAACACGATAAAATCACGTTCATGCACGCCCACCCCGACATTCCCGAGCTGCGTAGCCTGCGCGACCTGCTGCGCCACGCCATCTCCGAGTTCAATCGCCACGCCCTGAGCTTCGGCCATGGCAGCGACAGCGCCTGGGACGAAGCGGCCTACCTGCTGCTGCACAGCCTGCAGCTGCCGCTGGATCGCCTGGAGCCTTTCCTGGATGCCCGCGTCCTGCCGCACGAGCGCCAAGCCTTTCTGGACCTGGTGCGGCGGCGCTGCACGCAACGCCTGCCGGCTGCCTATCTCACGGGCGAAGCCTGGCTGCAGGGCGTGCGCTTTCGCAGCGACGCGCGCGCCATCATCCCGCGCTCGCCCATCTCCGAACTGCTGGCCCAGCGCCTGGAGCCCTGGGTCGCCGATCCCGACGACATCCGCTTCGCGCTGGACCTGTGCACCGGCTCGGGCTGCCTGGCCATCCTCATGGCCATGGCGTTCGACAACGCGCAAGTCGATGCCGTCGATCTTTCCGCCGATGCGCTGGCGCTCGCGCGTGAAAACATCGCCCTGCACGAACTGGGCCACCGCATCACCCCGATCCAGAGCGACCTGTTCGACGACGTGCCCACAGATGGCTACGACCTCATCGTATGCAATCCGCCGTATGTCAACACGGCCTCCATGGCGCGCCTGCCACAGGAATACCGCCACGAGCCCGTGCAGGCACTCGCCGGCGGCGCCGACGGCATGGATCTGGTGCGCCGCATCCTTGCCGATGCACCCGACCATCTCGCACCCAAGGGCCTGCTGATCCTCGAGATCGGTCACGAGTACGACCATTTCGTCGAAGCATTCCCGCAGCTCGACCCGGTCTGGCTCAGCACAGCGCATACTGAAGATCAAATCCTGCTGCTGCAGCGCGGGCAGCTCGTACCGTGATCCGCGCCAACCAGCTCGGTCTGCGCCGGGGTACGCAGCAGTTGCTCGACCAGGCGGATTTCGTCATCCATCCGGGCGAGCGCCTGGGCCTGGTGGGTCGCAACGGCGTGGGCAAATCCAGCCTGTTCGGCGTACTCAAGGGCGACCTCGAGCCCGATGCGGGCACGCTGGACATGCCGGCCGGGTGGCGCATCGCCAGTGTGGAGCAAATCCTCACCGATCAGGACCGCCCGGCGCGCGACTTCGTCATCGACGGGGATCGCCGCCTGCGCCGCCTGCAGGCGGCGCGCGCCGCACTGACGCCCGAGGACGGTACCAGAATCGCCGAACTGGAGGCGCAGCTGGTCGACGCCGGCGCCTGGGATGCCGCTGCGCGCGCCGAACAGTTACTGGCGGGGCTGGGCTTCGCCCCGCAGGACTGGCTGCGCCCCGTCCAGGAATTTTCCGGCGGCTGGCAGATGCGCATCGCGCTGGCCCGTGCGCTCATGGCGCCGTCCGACCTCCTGCTGCTGGACGAGCCGACCAACCACCTGGATCTGGATGCCATGCTGTGGCTGGAGCGCTGGCTGGGTGCTTATGCCGGCACCGCCATCATCATTTCGCACGACACAGAATTTCTGGACGCCACGGCGAGCAGCATCCTGCATTTCGAGCAGCGCCGCCTGGTGCGCTATCGTGGCGGCTATCACAGCTTCCAGGAGCAGCGCGCGGAGCGGCTGCGGCAAAACACCCTGGCGCAGGCGCGCCAGGCCAGCGAAGTGGCGCGCATGCAAGCCTTCATCACGCGCTTCAAGGCCAAGGCCACCAAGGCACGCCAGGCGCAAAGCCGCGTAAAGGCATTGGCACGCATGCAAATCCTCGCGCCGCTGCATGTGGAAAGCGGCCTGCAGCTGCAGCTCCCCGAGCCCGAGCGCCTGCCCGACCCGCTGCTCACGCTCGAAGATGCCCGCCTAGGCTACGACGCCGCGACGCCCGTGCTGCACGGCCTGAACCTGATGGTGCGCGGCGGCGCAAGGATTGGCGTGCTGGGCGTGAATGGCGCGGGCAAGAGCACGCTGATCAAGACCCTGGCCGGCCTGCAAACGCCGCTCTCAGGCCGGGTTCTGCCATCGCGCGGGCTGGAAGTGGGCTATTTCGCGCAGCATCAGCTCGACATGCTGGACACACAGGCCAGCCCCCTGCAACAGCTGGCGCGTCGGGCGCCCGACGCGCGCGAGCAGACCCTGCGCAACTATCTGGCCGGCTTCGGCTTTGCCGGTGAACGCGTGAACGAGCACGTGGGCCCCTTCTCGGGTGGCGAGAAAGCCCGTCTGGCGCTGGCACTGATGGTCTGGCACAAGCCCAACCTGCTGCTGCTGGACGAGCCCAGCAACCACCTGGATGTGGAAACGCGCGAAGCCCTGGCCGCAGCCCTGGCGGGCTACGGCGGCAGCTTGCTGCTGGTCTCCCACGATCGCCACCTGCTGCGCACCACCGTGGATGAATTCTGGATCGTGGCCGACGGCACGGTGAGCGAATTCGACGGGGACCTGGATGATTACCGGCAATGGCTGTTGCAGCGCACGCCGGGGCGCAGCGCCGCCGCGAACGAGGCCGCCGCGCCTGCGGCGGACACCACGGCCAATCGACGCGAACAGCGGCGCGAGCAGGCGCAGGCGCGCCAGCGCCTGGCGCAATTGCGCCGACCCCTGCTCACGCAGATCAATCGTCTGGAAGCCGACCTGGAAGACTGCGGCGCGCGCCTGCGCGCCCTGGACGAACGTCTGCTCGATCCCGCGTTCTACTCGGACGCGCAGCGTGATGACCGGCCTGCCGTTCTGGCCGAGCATGGCGAACTGCTCAAGCGCCAGCAAAGCCTGGAAGCGCAATGGCTGGAATGCCAGGAGGCGCTTGAAGCGATGGCGGACTAGCCGGCGATGATGTCGAGCTTGGCGATGCCCAGCGCCAGCGTTTTCGATCCGACGTCGGCGAACTGGATGCGCGCCTGCGCGTCCAGGCCGTTGCCGCTCAGGCCGACGATGGTGCCTTCGCCAAAACGGGCGTGGCGCACGCCCTGCCCGATGCGAAAGTCTTGATCGCGTACCGTGACCGACGAGCCCAGGCCCGTGTTGCGGCGCGCCGCGGTGGACGCGGCGCTGCGCCAGGCGGGCGGCACGTCGGTATGCCCACCGGGTGCGCTGCGCACGCCAAGCCACTTCAGGTGGGCCTCGGGCAGCTCATCCAGGAAACGCGAACGCCGCGAGTAGCGCGTTTTGCCGTGCAACATGCGACTTTGCGCCAGAGTCAGGAACAGGCGCCGGCGCGCGCGCGTGATCGCCACATACATGAGGCGGCGTTCCTCTTCGAGGCCGGCGGCTTGCTGCGCGCTGTTCTCGTGCGGGAACAGGCCGTCTTCCAGCCCCGTGATGAACACCACGTCGAACTCCAGCCCCTTTGCCGCGTGTACCGTCATGAGCTGGATTGCATCCTGGCCCGCCTGGGCCTGGTTGTCACCCGCCTCCAGTGCGGCATGCGAAAGAAAGGCGGCGAGCGGTGACAGCCCGGCCACCGAAGGCGCCATGTCCACGTCGGCCACGATGCGGCTGTCGGGTGTCATGGCCGGCCAGTCTTCCCACTCCTGCTCTAGCACGAATGCCGCCGCCGCGCTGACCAGCTCGCGCAGGTTCTCCAGGCGATCGGCGCCCTCGCGATCCTGCTCGTAATGCCGGACCAGGCCGCTGTGCTCGATGACGTGCGCGACCAGTTCGGGCAAGCCCATGTCTTGCGTGCGTTCCCGCATCGTGTCGATCAGGTTGCGAAAGGCCGCGAGGCTGACACCGCTGCGCCCGCTCATGCCGTCGACTGCCTCGCTCAGGCTGGACGCCTGCTCGCGCGCCAGATCGCCAAGCTTTTCCAGCGAGCGCGCGCCGATGCCGCGCGGCGGGAAATTGACCACGCGCAGCCACGAAGTGTCGTCGCGGATGTTGAGCATCAGGCGCAAATAAGCCAGCGCATGCCGGATTTCCTGGCGCTCGAAGAAGCGCAGGCCGCCCGTGACCTTATACGGCAGCCCGGCCGAGAACAGCGCGTGCTCCAGCAGGCGCGACTGCGCATTGCTGCGATACAGCAAGGCAACCTGATCGCGCGCCTGACCTTCGCGCAGCATGGCGCGAATCTCGTCCACGATCCATTGCGCTTCCAGCGCGTCGGTGAACTGTTCGCTTACGCGGATGGGCTCGCCCTCGCCCGCGTCGGTCCAGAGATTCTTGCCCAGGCGCGATTCATTGTGCGCGATCAGCGCGTTGGCCGCCGCCAGGATATGGCCGCTGGAGCGGTAGTTCTGCTCCAGGCGAATCACGCAATCCCGGGCGTAATGGCGCTGGAAATCGGCCATGTTACCCACGTCGGCACCGCGGAAGGCGTAAATGGACTGATCATCATCGCCCACCGCAAAAATGCAAGCACCACCCTGGGCGAGCAATTGCAGCCAGCGGTACTGCAAGGCATTGGTATCCTGAAATTCATCCACCAGGATGTGGCGAAAGCGCTGCTGGTAGTGTGCGCGCAGCGTCGCGTCGCGTTCCAGCAGCTCTGTTGCGCGCAGCAGTAACTCGCCGAAGTCGACCACGCCTTCGCGCTCGCACTGCGCCTGATAACGCTGGTAGAACTCCGTCAGGTGCCGCTCACGCGTATCACGCGGCCGGATGGCGTCGGCGCGCACACCCGATTCTTTGGCGGCGTTGATGAAATACTGCACGTCGCGCGGTGCGAACAGGCTGTCATCGACCTGCGCGGCCTTGAGCATGCGCTTGATGGCCGCGAGCTGATCGGCCATGTCCAGGATCTGAAAATCGGCCGGCAGGCCGGCCTCGGCATGGTGGATGCGCAGCAAGCGGTTGCACAGGCCGTGGAACGTTCCCACCCACATGCCGCGCGGCTGCACGGGCAGCCGACCGGCCAGCCGCGACAGCATCTCACGCGCCGCCTTGTTGGTGAACGTCACCGCCATGAGGCCGAACGGACTGGCCTGGCCCGTCTGGATCAGCCAGGCCATGCGCGTGGCAAGCACGCGCGTCTTGCCGCTGCCCGCCCCTGCCAGGACCAGGGCATGTTGCTCGGGCAGGGTGACGGCGGCGCGTTGTTGCGGGTTCAGCCCGTCCATCATGCCGCGTAGCGGCGCAAACGCAGGGCGAACTGCTCCAGGCTGGCGATGCCGCTTTGCTGGGCCTCGTGGCACCAGCGCTGCAGGTCTGCCAGCAGCTGCTCGCTGGTGGCGCTGGAGCTTTCCCACAGGCGCACCAGATCGCGGCGCATCTGTACCAGCGTGGACAGCGCCGGGTTGTCTGCCAGCACCGTTTCCAGCTGGGCGCGCTCGGCCGGCTGCAGGTCTTCATCGCTGCGCATGAGCCAGCGCCGGGCCTGGCGATCGCCCGCGGCACGCTTGAGCAGTTCTGTGTAGCGCGCCAGCACCTCGTAGCGGTGCGTGATGATGCCGTGCAGGGTTTCCAGGCCGATGCTGGCCTGCGCCGACGCGGCGGCCGGCTCCAGCTTCAGGCGCGGCGCGACTTTCTTGACCGTTGCCAGGCGCATGCCTTGCAGCAGGCGGATATAGCACCAGCCCAAATCGAACTCGTACCATTTGCTGGAAAACTTCGCGGAAGTGCCGTAGGCGTGGTGATTGTTGTGCAGCTCTTCGCCGCCGATCACGATGCCCCAGGGCACGACGTTGGTGCTGGTATCCGGGCTGGCGAAGTTGCGGTAGCCTACGGCGTGGCCCAGGCCGTTCACGACACCGGCGGCCCAGAACGGAATCCAGGCCATTTGCACCGCCCACACCGTGAGCCCCAGGGCGCCGAACAGTGCGACGTCGATGGCCAGCATGATGAGCACGCCCAGCAGGTTGAAGCGCGAATACAGGTTGCGCTCCATCCAGTCATCCGGCGTGCCATGCCCGAAGCGCTTGAGCGTCTCCGCATTGCGGGCTTCGCTGCGATAGAGTTCCGCCCCGCGGAAAAACACCATGCCCAGCCCGAAGATCACGGGCGAATGCGGATCCCCTTCGCGCTCGCACTTGGCGTGATGCTTGCGGTGGATGGCCACCCACTCTTTGGTGACCATGCCCGTGGTGAGCCAGAGCCAGAAACGGAAGAAATGCATCACGGCCGGATGCAGGTCCAGCCCACGGTGCGCCTGGCTGCGATGCAGGAAAAGGGTAACGGAAATGATGGTGACATGGGTCAGGGCCAGGGTAACCAGCGCAACCTGCCACCAGGGCATTTGCGACAGACCACCGGCCATGAAGTGTATGAAATTATCCATGACGGCGAATGAACCTCCTGTTCGGAACGCTGGCAGTGTAGCGCGTTTGATGCGCCGGGGATAGCCGATTGCCCATTCTATTCAATATGCTAGCGGACCATCGACAAAGAAACCGGTGACGGTATGGCTATCTAATCAGCGCAGGGCGCAGCGCCCTCGCCAGCCAGCACGACGCGATCGTCCATGAGCACGAAACCGCGGCTGGCAACGCCGCGCACCTGCACGCATCCGTGATCATCCAGCTGCACCCGGCCCTGCCCCAGCCAGTGCGTGACGCAAGCATAGAGGACGTGCTCGAGCCGCAGCAGGCGTTGCGCCAGCGTCTCCGGCGTATCGCCGGCCATGACCGGCAGAATGCCCTGGGCAATGATGGGCCCCTGATCCAGGGCCGGCGTGACGAAATGAATCGAGCACCCATGCCATTGCACGCCAGTATCCAGCGCCTGGCGGTGCGTATGCAGGCCCGGGAACGCCGGCAGCAGCGAGGGGTGGATGTTGATCAGGCGCGCCTTGAAACGGGCTACAAAGGCCGGCGTAAGGATGCGCATGAAACCCGCCAACAGCACGTAATCGGGCCGGTAGCCCTCGATCACGCGCGCGAGTTCGGCATCGAAGGCCTCGCGACCCGCGTAATCGCGGTGCGCCACCACCTGCGTGGCGATGCCCTGCTGCTGCGCCCAGTCCAGGCCGGCCGCCGCGGCCGTGTTGGCCACCACGGCTACCACCTGCGCGCCGCTGTCGCGCTGCCGACACGCTTCGACAATAGCCTGCATGTTGGAGCCGCGCCCCGAAATCAGGACGACCAGGCGACAGGGTTGGGCATTCAATTCGAATATTCCTCAGTGATCCAGCACAAAATTGTAAACTCATGCCTGTGAAACTGCTTCCCCGCATCTATCGCCGCCTGCCACGCCACGATACGGACAGCCCCACTGCGCTCACTATCGGCAATTTCGACGGTGTGCATTTGGGCCATCAAGCCATTCTCGAGCGTCTGCGCCAGGCCCCCGAAGCGCGCGCCTTGGTGCCGACGGTCATGACCTTCGAGCCGCACCCGCGCGCCTACTTCGCGCGCGTGCAGGCACGGCCCGCGCTGCGGCCCGCGCAGATCAGCACGCGTCGCGACAAGCTGCAGGATCTGGCCCGTCAGGGTATCCGGCAAGTGGCCCTGCTGCGCTTCGATCAACGGCTGGCAGGCATGGCGGCCGACACCTTCATCACCGACCTGCTGGTGCGCGGGCTGAACACGCGCTGGCTGCTGGTGGGCGAGGATTTCCGCTTCGGCCACCGACGCAGCGGCGACATTGCGCTGCTGCAGCGCATGGGGCGCACGCTGGGCTTCACCGTCGAGACCCTGGCCGCCGTGCCGGGGCCGACGGGCGAGCGCATTTCGAGCTCGCGCCTGCGCCAGCTGCTTGCGCAAGGCCATCCCGAACAGGCCCAGGCACTGCTGGGCCACGCCTACCGCATCAGCGGCCACGTCGTGCACGGCCGCAAGCTGGGCCGAGACCTGGGTTTTCCCACGCTGAACCTGCCCATACCCGAGCATTGCGCCCTGCGCAACGGCATCTACGTGGTGCGGGTGAGCGGCCTGGACGCAACGCCATTGGCGGGCGTGGCCAACCTGGGCGTGCGCCCGAGCATCGAAGACCAGGGCAGGCGCCTGCTGGAAGTGCATCTGCTCGATCGCGAGGTGGCCGCCTACGGTAAACTGATCGGCGTTGAGTTCCTGGCCTACCTGCGCGACGAAACCCGTTTCGACGACCTTTCCACCTTGACCGCCGCCATCGCCGAAGATGTGCGGCTGGCCAGCCATTATTTTGCGACCCATGGACTATAGCAAAACCCTCAACCTGCCCGACACCCCTTTTCCCATGCGCGGCAATCTGCCCAAGCGCGAACCGGGCTGGATCGCCCAGTGGCAGGAAAAAAAGGTCTATGCCGCCATCCGCGCCGCCAGCAAGGGGCGGCCACGCTTCGTGCTGCACGACGGCCCGCCCTACGCCAACGGCGACATCCACATCGGCCATGCGGTCAACAAGATTCTCAAGGACATCATCGTCAAGAGCCGCAACATGGCGGGCTTCGACGCCGTCTACGTGCCCGGCTGGGACTGCCACGGCATGCCCATCGAAATCCAGATCGAGAAAAAATACGGCAAACACCTGCCGGTGGCCCAGGTGCAGGCGCATGCGCGGGCCTATGCGCAGGAGCAGATTGCACGCCAGCGAGAGGATTTCATGCGCCTGGGCGTGCTGGGCGACTGGGACAACCCCTATCTGACTATGAACCACGGCAACGAGGCCAACGAGCTGCGCGCGCTGGCGCGCATCCTGGACAAGGGCTACGTGTATCGCGGCCTCAAGCCCGTGAACTGGTGCTTCGACTGCGGCTCGGCGCTGGCCGAGGCCGAAGTGGAATACATGGATCGCAAAGATCCGTCCATTGACGTGGCCTTCCGTTTTGTCGATCCAGCCGCCGTGGCACAAGCCTTCGGGCAATCCGAGGCCCGCCCGGGGGCCATCGTGATCTGGACCACCACGCCCTGGACGATCCCGGCCAACCAGGCCCTCAACGCCCACCCCGAGATCGACTACGCCCTGGTCGCGCTGGACGCGCCCCACCCCGTACTGGGCGAGCGCCTGATCCTCGCGCAAGACCTGGTCGCAGCCTGCCTGGAACGCTGGGGCCTGCAAGGCCACGTGCTGGCCACGGTGGCCGGCCAGGCGCTCGAGCACCTGCGCTTCCACCACCCGCTGGCCACGCTGGATGACGGCTATGCGCGCAGCGCACCGCTGTACCTGGCGGACTACGTCAGCCTGGATTCGGGCACGGGCGTGGTACATTCGGCGCCGGCCTACGGGGTGGAGGACTTCCTGTCCTGCCGGGCACACGGCCTGGCCGACGAGGACATCATCAATCCGGTCCAGGGCGACGGCCATTATGCCGCCGATCTGCCCCTGTTCGGCGGCCAGCTCATCTGGAAAGCCAACCCCGCCATCGTGGCCGCGCTGGAAACTGCGGGCACGCTGCTGCACGTGCAGACCGTCGGGCACAGCTACATGCACTGCTGGCGCCACAAGACCCCCGTCGTCTATCGCGCCACCAGCCAGTGGTTCGCCAGCATGGACCGTCCCGCGCGCGATGGCGCGGTGCTGCGCGCGACGGCGCTGGCGGCGGTGGACGCAACGGCCTTCTATCCCGCCTGGGGCCGCGCCCGCTTGCACGCCATGATCGCCAACCGGCCCGACTGGACCTTGTCGCGGCAACGCCAGTGGGGCGTGCCCATGGCATTCTTCGTACACAAGGAAACCGGCGCCCTGCATCCGCGCACGCAGGAACTGATGGAGGCCGTCGCGCGCCGCATCGAGGCCGAGGGCATCGAAGCTTGGCAGACCCTGGATCCCGCAGAACTGCTGGGCGAAGAGGCCGCGCAGTATGAGAAAACCCGCGACACGCTGGATGTCTGGTTCGACTCCGGCACCACCCATGTCACGGTGCTGGGCGGACGCGACGGTGACATGGCGGGCAGCCATGCCGACGCGCTGGCCTGGCCGGCCGACCTCTACCTCGAAGGCTCGGACCAGCACCGCGGCTGGTTCCATTCCTCGCTGCTGACCGGCTGCATGCTGTACGGACGCGCGCCGTACAAGGCCTTGCTCACGCACGGCTTCGTCGTGGATGGCAAAGGGCGCAAGATGAGCAAGTCCGTGGGCAACGTCGTAGCGCCGCAAAAAGTCTCGGACTCCCTGGGCGCGGAAATCCTGCGCCTGTGGACCGCCGCTACCGACTATTCGGGCGAGCTGTCCATTTCGGACGAAATCCTCAAGCGCGTGGTGGAAAGCTATCGGCGCATCCGCAACACCATCAAGTTCCTGTTGGGCAACCTGGCCGACTTCGATCCCGCAACCGACCTGCTGGACGCCGACGCCTTGTTCGAGCTGGACCGCTACGCGCTGGCCATGACCGGCGCCATGCAGGAAGAAGTGCTGGCGCACTACGAGCGCTACGAATTCCACCCGGCCGTGGCGCGCCTGCAGATTTTCTGCTCGGAAGACCTGGGCGCCTTCTACCTGGATATTCTCAAGGACCGGCTCTACACCACGCGCGCCGACAGCCGCGCGCGCCGCTCGGCGCAATCCGCGCTGTATCACATCACCCAGGCCTTGCTGCGGCTCATGGCACCCATCCTGTCCTTCACGGCGGAAGAGGCATGGCAGGCGCTCACGCCCGATCATGAGCCGCCCAGCATCTTCACCCAGCGCTACCACGTCGTGCCGGCTCCTGGCGAAGCGCCGACCCTGGCGACGAAATGGACGCGCTTGCGCGAGATCCGTGCGGACGTCATGCGCGAACTGGAAAGCGTGCGCAATACCGGCGCCATCGGCTCCTCGCTCGCGGCCTGCGTCAGCATCCGCGCCGGCGGCGACGATCATGCGTGGCTGCAGAGTCTGGGCGATGACCTGCGTTTCGTGCTCATCGTCTCGGAAGCGCAGCTACTGGCGGGCGAAGGCCCGCTGGAGATCACGGTGACGCCCAGCCCGCATCAGAAGTGCGAACGCTGCTGGCACCATCGTGCCGACGTCGGCTGCGATGCCGACCATCCCCGCTTGTGCGCGCGCTGCGTAGAAAACCTGTTCGGTGCCGGTGAACACCGTGACATTGCCTGACACCAGCACTGCGGGCGCGCGCCGCGCGTCCGCGTGGCCCTGGCTGGTGCTCGCCGCCGTCCTCATCGCGCTCGACCAGCTCAGCAAGCACTGGTTCGTGCTGCACCTGTCCTACGGCGAGCGCCGGCCCGTGCTGCCGTTTTTCGATCTCACGCTGCTGACCAATCCCGGCGCCGCCTTCAGCTTTCTGGCGGGTGGGGACGGCTGGCAGCGCTGGCTGCTCGTGGCCATCGCCGCAGGCGCCATCGGTCTCATGCTCTTTCTGCTGCAACGCCACGCCGCGCAACGGCGTTTCTGCCTCGCACTGGCCCTCATCATGGCGGGCGCGGCGGGCAACCTGATCGATCGCCTGCGCCACGGCGAGGTCATCGACTTTCTGCTCTTTTACTGGAACAATTGGCATTTCCCGGCCTTCAACGTGGCCGACATGGCCATCACCGGCGGTGCGCTGGTGCTGATCCTCGATGAACTATGCCGCCTGCGGCGGCGTCCACCCACGGACTGAACGCGCATGGCCGAACTCGTCGACAAGCATCTGATCCTCGGACTGACCGGCGGCATCGCCTGCTACAAGATGGCGGAATACGTGCGTCGCGCGCGTGAGCAAGGCGCCACCGTCGATGTCGTCATGACCGAGGCCGCGACCCGATTCATTACGCCCGTCACCCTGCAGGCGCTCTCGGGCCGGCCGGTCTGGACTTCGCTGTGGGATACGCGTGCGCCCAATGTCATGGCGCACATCAACCTCACCCGGCAGGCCGATGCCATCCTGGTGGCGCCGGCCAGCACGGATTTCATCGCGCGCCTGGCCGCCGGCCGGGCCGACGATTTGCTGGCCACGCTGTGTGTGGCGCGCGGCGCCTGCCCGCTCCTCATCGCGCCGGCGATGAACCGGGAAATGTGGCAGCACCCGGCCACGCAGCGCAATATCGCCCGCGTGCGCGAGGATGGCGCCCACGTACTAGGCCCCGCCAGCGGCGATCAGGCCTGCGGCGAGACGGGCGACGGCCGCATGCTGGAAGCGCACGAACTGCTCGAAGCCACGATCGCCCACTTCCAGCCCAAGACGCTGGCCGGGCGCCACGTGCTGATGACAGCCGGCCCCACTTGCGAGGCGATCGACCCGGTGCGCATGATCACCAACCGCTCCTCGGGCAAAATGGGCTATGCCATTGCGCGCGCCGCGCGCCAGGCGGGCGCCCGCGTCAGTCTGGTCTCTGGGCCCACGGCGCTGCCGGCGCCGCAGGGCGTGCAGCGCATCGATGTGGAAAGCGCGCGCGACATGCATGCGGCAGTCATGGCGCGCGTGGATCAGGCCGACATCTTCATCGCCGTCGCCGCAGTGGCGGACTGGGGCATCGCCAATCCATCGACGCGCAAGCTCAAAAAAGACGCGTCCAGCACCGCACCCCTGCTTGAATTCACCCCCAATCCAGACATTCTGGCCGACGTGGCCGCCTTGCCCCACGCGCCGTTCTGCGTCGGCTTTGCCGCCGAGACCGACGCGCTGATCGAAAACGCCCACGCCAAGCGGCTGCGCAAGCGCGTCCCTCTGCTGGTCGGCAATCTCGCCCAGGAAAGCATGAACGCGGACGATACGCGCATGGTGGTCTTCAGCGATGCCGGCACGCAGACGCTAGAGCGCATGCCCAAGCCACAGGCCGCGCGCGCGCTGGTGAACCTGCTGGCGCAAATGCTGCCCTCCGGCACGCAAGACACGCACGCGCTTGCGCGGCCACCTCACGGGAACTGAACCATGTTTCGACGCCGCATTCGCGCGCGCAAGCTGAATCCGCTGCTTAACGACACCATCGCCTGCCCTGACTATGCGACCGAGGGCGCGGCCGGCATGGACTTGCGCGCCTGCCTCTCGGCGCCGCTCACGCTGGCACCCGGCGAGCGGCGCCTGATCGGCACCGGCATCGCGCTGGACATGCAAGATCCCGGCCTGGTCGCCATCGTCGCCTCGCGCTCGGGGCTCTCGTTGCGCCACGGGCTGCGCGTCGCCCAGGGCATCGGCGTCATCGATGCCGATTACCACGGTGAAATCAGCGTCATCCTCGCCAACGACGGCGACCAGGCCTACACCATCACGCCCGGAGAGCGCATCGCGCAACTGTTGTTCCAGCCGGTGGTGCAGGTGGCGCTGGATTTCGTTGACGACTTCAGCCACGAGACCGCGCGCGGCGAGGGTGGGTTCGGCAGCACGGGGAAGGCGTAAGCTGGCACGCGAAGGGGTTTTGCAAGATAGTGAAATCAACCAATCGCCATCAGGCTGGCGTTGCCGCCCGCCGCCGCGGTATTGATGCTCACGGCGCGCTCGCGCAGCAACGGCGCCAACGCATACTGCGCGCCGTCAGCGATGTCCTGCGTGCGCAGGGCCTGCAGGCTCATCAGCGGGCCGGGTCGCGCCGCCAGGCGCTGGTTCAGGGCGAGCAGGTCCTGTGTCGTCCCTTCGAACAGCACGGCATCGATCGGGCCATCGTCGATGAGGGTGTCGGGCACCCGGTCATGCGTATCCTCAGCATCGCCCACGGGCCCTTGCTCCAGGAATAGCGCCTGATTGCCCGTTGCCGCACAGGCCTGCTGCTGGCAGGCGGCGCCGGCCGGCGTTGCCGCGATGCACAGCACGCGACCGCGCGCGAGTGCGTGATAGCGATTGGCCTCGCCCGTGGGACCAGGCAGCGTCCAGGCCGATCCGGCCTCCAGCGGCAGCCCGGCCGGCAAAGTCACGCTGCTCCCCGGCGCGAACAGGCGCGACAGGTACAGCGGGCCGCCCGCCTTGGGCCCGGTACCCGAACGACCTTCGCCACCAAAAGGCTGCACGCCCACGACCGCGCCGACCATGTTGCGGTTCACATAGATGTTGCCCGCCTGGATGCGTTCGGCCAGGCCGAGCGCCATTTCGTCGATGCGCGTATGGACGCCGAACGTCAGGCCGTAGCCCGTGGCATTGATGGCGGCGATCAGGGCTGGCAGTGCGTTGCGCCGGTAGCGCACGACGTGCAGCACGGGGCCGAATACTTCCCGGCTGAGCTGGGCCACGGCATCGAGCTCGATCAGGGTGGGAACGACGAAGCACCCCTTGTCCAGCGCCTGCTGGCGACCCCGCTGATGCACGCGGTGACCCTGGGCGCGCATGGCGGCGATGTGCGCCAGGATGTTGTCCCTGGCTTCAGTGTCGATGACCGGCCCCACGTCGGTGTCGAGCCGGTCTGGATTGCCGACCTGCAGCTCGGCCATGGCACCCAGCAGCATCTCGAGCACGGCGTCGGCGCCTTCTTCCTGGATGCACAGCAAGCGCAGGGCCGAGCAGCGCTGCCCCGCCGAATCGAAAGCGGACTCCAGAATGTCCGCGACCGCCTGCTCGGCCAGAGCGGAGGAATCTACGACCATGGCGTTCAGCCCACCCGTCTCGGCGACCAGGGTAACCGGATGGCCGTGGCGGTTGAGCCGCCGCGCCAAGGCGGCGGCAATGTGGCGCGCCGCCGCGACCGACCCCGTGAACAAGACGCCATCGACGCCCGCATGCGCGACCAGCGCCGCGCCCACGGTCTCGCCGTCGCCCGGCAGGAGCTGCAAAGCGGCTTTCGGCACCCCTGCCGCGTGCAGCAGGGCGACCGCCTGCGCGGCAATCAGGCTGGTCTGTTCCGCCGGTTTGGCCAGCACCGTATTGCCCGCCGCGAGCGCCGCGCTGATCTGCCCGGTGAAGATCGCGAGCGGGAAGTTCCAAGGACTGATGCACAGCACCACACCCAGCGCTTGCGGCGGCGGCGCGCCAAAGGCAGATTCGGCCTGGCCGGCGTAGTAGCGCAGGAAGTCCACGGCCTCGCGCACCTCGGCCACGGCATTGGACAGGGATTTGCCCGCCTCGCGCACAATCAGGCCCATCAGGGAGGGCATGCGCGCTTCCATCAGATCGGCCGCGCGCCGCAGGATGGTCGCGCGCCGGGCCACTGGCGTTGCCGACCAGGCGGACAGTCCGGCCATCGAATGCTGCACCGCAGCATCGATCAGGGTCGCATTCGCGCACTGCTGTTCGCCCACGACGTCGGCGTGATCAGCCGGATTGCGCACCACGACGGCAGCCGCGTTTTCAGCGGCCGCTTGCGCGTCAATGGTTGACATCTCGGCCAGCATGGGCGCGGCCTGCCATCGACGCCCTGCCTCGCACGCCAGGGTCTGCCCCAGGTGCAGCAGCGCGGTCTCGCTGGCCAGATCCATGCCCAGCGCGTTGCGACGCCCGCCCGCCTCTTGGTAGAGATCGCGCGGCGATACGATGGCCGGGTGCGGTGCGCCGCAGGGCACGAGCGCCTGCGCCTGCGCGATGGGATCGGCCAGCAAGTCGTCCGAGGGGATGTCGGCGTTGCCGAGCTGGTTCACGAAAGAGGTATTGGCGCCGTTTTCGAGCAGGCGGCGCACCAGATAGGCGAGCAGCGTTTCGTGCGTGCCGACCGGCGCGTAAATACGGCAGGGGCGGCCCAGGCCGCCTTCGGTCACTGGACGACTGACCTGGTCGTACAGCGTTTCACCCATGCCGTGCAAGCACTGAAATTCATACTGACCCGCATAGTAGTTGCGCCCGGCCATCTGATGCACGGCAGCCACCGTGAGGGCGTTGTGCGTGGCGAACTGCGGATAGATGGCCTCCGGTGCCGCGAGCAGCTTGCGCGCGCAGGCCAGGAAGGAAACGTCGGTGTGGCTCTTGCGCGTGAACACGGGATAATCGTCCAGACCCAGAACCTGGGCGCGCTTGATCTCGCTGTCCCAGTACGCGCCCTTGACCAGACGCAGCATGAGCCGGCGCCCGCCGCGCCGCGCGAGCGCGATCAGGTGGTCGATGACGAAGGGCGCGCGCTTCTGATAGGCCTGGACGACGAAACCAATGCCGTTCCAGCCCTGCAGGCCGGACTCGGCACAGAGCGCTTCGAGCAGATCCAGCGACAAATCGAGCCGGTCGGCCTCCTCGGCATCGATGTTGACGCCGATGTCGTAGCGCTGTGCGAGCGCCACCAGCCCATGCAGACGCGGCAACAGCTCGGCCATGACGCGCCCGCGCTGCGCTCGCTCGTAGCGCGGATGCAGCGCGGACAGTTTGATGGAAATGCCTGCGCCCTCGTAGATGCCCTTGCCTTGCGACGCGGCGCCGATGGCGTGGATAGCCTGCTGGTAAGCATCCGCATAGGCCTGCGCATCCGCTGCGGTGCGCGCCGCTTCACCGAGCATATCGAACGAGTAACGAAACCCGCGCGCTTCGCGACGCTGTGCCCGCGCGAGGGCGTCGGCAATGGTCTGCCCGAGGACGAATTGTTCGCCCATGAGCCGCATGGCGGCATTGACGCCGCGCCGCACCAGCGGCTCGCCGCCCTTGCCGATCAGGCGCGTGAGCGCGGCCGAAAGCGTGCGCTCGCTGCTCAGGGTCACCAGGCGGCCCGTCAGCATCAGGCCCCAGGCCGCCGCATTCACGAACACCGAGCGCGAGGCGTGCAGGTGTGCACGCCAGTCGCCTTTGCCGATCTTGTCGCGGATCAGGGCATCGCGCGTGGCCGTGTCGGGGATGCGCAGCAGCGCCTCCGCCAGACACATGAGCGCCACGCCTTCCTGGCTGGACAGAGAGAACTCCTGCACCAGGCTTTCCACGCTGCCACGTCGCTGCTGCGCTCTGAGGCTTTCCACCAGCTTGCGCGCGACGTCCTGCAGCGCCGCCCGATCGGGCAGGCCGTTGCGCGCGAGCGCGATCAGCGGCGGCAGGCACAAAGGCTCTGGGCGCCGATGCGCCGCAGCAATCACCTGGCGCGTCGGCGCCAGTTCCTGCACTTGCTGCGCCAGCGTCTGAAAGGCAAGCGGCGCAGCGACCATGGCGCGCTACGCCATCAACTCCGGCTCCGGTCGTACCGGTGCCGGCAGGGCCGCATCGCCCCCGTTCGAATCCTCGAACCGCAGCACGATCTTGTCCTGCGCATCCAGCCCGACCTCGACCGCGCCGCCGTTGGCCAGCCGTCCGAACAACAGCTCGTCGGCCAGGGCGCGGCGGATGCTGTCCTGGATGAGGCGTTGCATCGGCCGCGCGCCCATGAGCGGATCGAAGCCATGGGCGGCCAGCCAGTCGCGCAACTGCGCCGTGAACGTGGCCTCGACCTTTTTCTCGTGCAGCTGGTCTTCGAGCTGCATGAGGAACTTGTCCACCACGCGCATGATGATGTCGCGCGAGAGCGGCGCGAAACTGATGATGGCATCGAGCCGGTTGCGAAATTCCGGCGTGAACAAACGCTTGATGTCGGCCATCTCGTTGCCGGTACTCGGCGCGGGCGTGAAGCCGATGGCGGGCCGATTCAGGGCGTCGGCCCCGGCATTCGTGGTCATGATGAGGATGACATTGCGGAAGTCGGCCTTGCGCCCGTTGTTGTCCGTCAGGGTGCCGTGATCCATTACCTGCAGCAGGATGTTGAAGACATCCGGGTGCGCTTTCTCGATCTCGTCGAGCAGCAGCACGCAATGCGGCTGACGCGTGATGGCCTCGGTCAGCAGCCCGCCCTGATCAAAGCCGACGTAGCCCGGCGGCGCGCCAATCAGGCGCGACACCGTGTGGCGCTCCATGTATTCCGACATATCGAAGCGCTGCAGCGCGATGCCCATGGTGAAGGCAAGCTGGCGCGCCACTTCCGTCTTGCCCACGCCCGTGGGGCCCGAGAACAGAAAACTGCCGATGGGCCGGTCGATACGGCCCAGGCCCGAGCGCGACATCTTGATGGCACCCGCGAGCGCCCCGATGGCCGCATCCTGGCCGAAGATGACCGTCTTGAGGTCGCGCTCGAGCGTGGCCAGACGGCTGCGATCGTCCTGCGAAATGCTTTGCGCGGGAATACGCGCAATCTTGGCCACCGTGGCCTCGATTTCTGCCTTGCCGATGATTTTCTTCTGGCGTGAGCGCGGCAGCAGGCGCTGGGCCGCGCCCGCCTCGTCGATCACATCGATGGCCTTGTCGGGCAGATAGCGGTCATTGATATAGCGCGCCGCCAGCTCGGCCGCGGCGCTGATGGCGGCGGCCGAATAGCGGATGCCGTGGTGACGCTCGAAACGCGACTTGAGCCCGCGCAGGATATCGATGGTCTGCGCCACCGTGGGTTCGACGACATCGATTTTCTGGAAACGGCGCGACAGTGCGTGATCTTTCTCGAAAATACCGCGATATTCGTTGAACGTGGTGGCGCCCATGCACTTGAGCTGACCGGAAGACAGCGCCGGCTTGAGCAGGTTGGACGCATCCAGCGTGCCGCCCGAGGCGGATCCGGCACCGATGAGGGTATGGATCTCGTCGATGAACAGGATGGCGTTGCGGTTTTCGCGCAGCGACTTGAGCACGCCCTTGAGCCGCTGCTCGAAATCGCCCCGATACTTGGTGCCGGCCAGCAGGGCCCCCATGTCGAGCGCGTACACGCGCGCACTGGCCAGGATCTCGGGCACTTCACCGCGCGTGATGCGCCAGGCCAGGCCTTCGGCAATGGCTGTCTTGCCCACGCCGGCCTCGCCCACCAGCAGGGGATTGTTCTTGCGCCGCCGGCACAGGACCTGGATGACGCGCTCGACCTCGTCCTCGCGGCCAATGAGCGGATCGATCTGTCCGGCGCTGGCCTGGGCATTCAGATCCGTCGTGTACAGCTCCAGCGGCGAGCGCGCCTGATCCGGCTTACGCTCGGGCTCTGCCGCGACCTTGGGCGGCTCTGGTGCCTTTTCAGGCGGCGTGCGCGTGATGCCGTGCGACAGGAAGTTGACCACGTCCAGCCGGCTGATGCCCTGCTGCTGCAGGAAGAAGACGGCGTGGGAATCCTTTTCGCCAAACATGGCCACCAGCACGTTGGCCCCGGTGACCTGGTTCTTGTCTGAGTTGCTGGACGAAGACACGTGCATGATGGCGCGCTGGATGACGCGCTGAAAGCCCAGCGTGGGCTGCGTGTCGACCTCGTCGCGGCCGGGCAGAACGGGTGTGTTGTCGCTTACAAATTTGCGCAACTCGCGGCGCAAGGCATCGATGTCTGCCGCGCACGCACGCAATACTTCGGCAGCCGCAGCATTGTCAAGCAGGGACAGCAGCAGGTGTTCGACGGTGATGAATTCATGTCTGGCACTGCGGGCCTCGACAAAGGCCGTATGCAGGCTGACCTCAAGCTCTTCGGAAATCACGCGACCTCCATGATGGTTCCAGGCAGACAGTTTCCCCATCCCACCCTATTTTACGGCCAGAACAGCCTTTCCTTCCATGTCCTACTATACATGCACTCGCCAGGGGCTGTAACCCGGTACGCGGCCGGCCGCACTCACGCATCGGGCACCGGTTCCATCAGGCATTGCAGGGGATGCTGGTGCACGTGTGCCAGCTGCAGCACCTGCTCCACCTTGGTGGCGGCGATGTCGCGCGTGAAAATACCGCAGGCACCGCGGCCCTCGTGATGTACCTTGAGCATGATGCGCGCCGCCTCTTCCGGTGATTTCGCGAAAATGCGCTCGAGCAGCATGACGACGAAATCCATGGGCGTATAGTCATCATTCAGCAATACGACCCGATACATGGGCGGTGGCGCCAGACGCTGCGTCTCGCGCTGCGCCGACACGGCGGGCGTGCTTCCAATCAATGTAACCATTTCAGATACTAGTGGTTTCCATAGTTGACGGCCAGCGCTCAAATTGAGCATGATGCGCATATTCTGAACGCTTGCACGATTACCGGCTTGCCAGAATTCACAGACTAAAAGACATCCTTGTAGTCAGGTATCAACTTTTACACTATAGTCGAGAGGCAGTCCGCATGTCCGATTCAACTGCAACCTCCATGGAAGTAGACGCCCAGAAGCTGACGGGTACCGTCAAATGGTTCAACGATGCCAAGGGCTTTGGCTTCATCACGCCCGATAACGGGGGCGAAGACCTGTTTGCCCATTTCTCCTCAATTCAGATGAACGGTTTCAAGACGCTGAAGGAAGGGCAGAAAGTTGCCTTTGAAATTGCCCAGGGGCCCAAAGGGAAGCAAGCCTTGAACATCACCACTGCTGCCTGATGCAGTCCGGCGCCGGAACCCGCCTGGGCCACCGCCTCTTGCCGATGGCCATCACAGGCCTGGCTCTGGCGCTTTTCAATCCACCACAGGTACACGCCCAGGCACAAAGGCTGTCCACGGTTTCACTTGATGTGCAGGGCTACACGGTACAGGCCGAACTGGCCGACACCGAAACCACCCGCAGCTACGGCCTGATGCACCGGCAATCCTTGCCCCCCAACCACGGCATGCTGTTCCAGTTCGAGGCGCCCTCGCGCCCCTGCTTCTGGATGAAGAACACCCCGCTGCCGCTGAGCATCGCCTTCATCAGCGCCACTGGCCAGATCGTGAATCTTGCCGACATGCAGCCCAATACCGAGTTTCCGCACTGCGCGGCGGGGGCCATCCTGTACGCGCTGGAAATGCCCCAGGGCTGGTTTGCCGAACGCGGCATCGCAGCGGGCCACCGCATCGGCGGCCTCCCGCTGCCCCGGCACTGAGTTTCAGACGCGCTCCAGCACTACAGCAATACCCTGGCCCACGCCGATGCACATCGTGCACAGGGCATAGCGGCCGCCGGTGCGCTGCAGCTGGTTGACGGCAGCAATGGCCAGGCGTGCCCCGCTGGCACCCAGCGGATGACCCAGCGCGATGGCACCGCCATGCGGATTCACGCGCGGATCGTCATCGGCGATGTCCAGCGCGCGCAATACCGCCAGCCCCTGCGCGGCAAAGGCTTCGTTCAGCTCGATGACGTCCATCTGCCCAATGGTGAGCCCGGCCATGGCCAGCACCTTGCGTGTCGCGGGTGCCGGGCCCATGCCCATGATGCGCGGCTCGACCCCGGCGCAGGCCATGGCCACCACACGTGCGCGCGGCACCAGGCCATGATCGGCGGCGGCCTTTTCGCTGGCCACGATGACAGCACAGGCGCCATCGTTCACCCCCGAAGCATTGCCGGCCGTGACCGTGCCTTGCGCGTGAACCACGGGGCGCAGGCGCGCCAGCGCTTCCAGCGAGGTGTCGCGGGGATGTTCGTCCGTATCGACGATGCGCGGATCGCCCTTGCGCTGAGGAATGCTGACCGCGACGATTTCCTGCGCCAGAATGCCGTCGCGCTGCGCAGCTGCGGCCTTGCGCTGGCTGGCGAGTGCGAAACGATCCTGATCCTCGCGCGAGATGGCGAACTGCTGCGCCACGTTCTCTGCCGTTTCCGGCATGGAATCGATCCCGTACTGCTCTTTCAGGCGCCGGTTCACGAAGCGCCAGCCGATCGTGGTGTCGTACACCGCCGCCTGACGCGAAAATGCGGTTTCGGCCTTGCCCATGACGAAGGGCGCACGGCTCATGCTTTCGACCCCGCCGGCCAGCATCAGGCCGGCATCGCCAGCGCGGATGGCGCGGGCGGCCGAGCCGATGGCATCCAGACCCGAGCCGCACAGCCGGTTGATGGTGGCGCCCGATACGCCGATGGGCAGGCCCGCCAGCAGGCTGGCCATGCGCGCCACGTTGCGATTGTCTTCGCCCGCCTGGTTGGCGCAGCCCATGAGCACATCATCCAGCTGCTCCCAGTCCACACCGGCATTGCGCTGCATGAGCGTTTGCAGCACCAGCGCCGCCAGGTCATCGGGACGGACTGCCGCGAGTGCGCCGCCATAACGACCAAAGGGAGTGCGAACACCGTCGCAGATAAAAGCGTCTCGAGTCATGTTGCCGATATCCCCTGGTGTGCCTCAGCCGAGATTACCGGCGACGAAATCCCAATTCACGAGATTCCAGAACTTCTCGAGGTATTGCGGACGCGCGTTGCGGTAATCAATGTAGTAGGCGTGCTCCCACACGTCACAGGTCAGCAGCGGCACATCGCTGCCGGTGATGGGCGTGGCGGCATTGCCGGTATTGACGATGCCCAGCGTGCCGTCGGCCTTCTTGACCAGCCAGGTCCAGCCCGAGCCGAAGTTGCCTGCCGCCATCTTGCTGAACTCGTCACGGAAGGCCTGCACGCTGCCCCAGCGCGCGTTCAGGGCGTCCAGCACGGCACCCGTGGGGTCGCCGCCGCCGTTGGGGGACATGCTGTTCCAGTAGAAGGTGTGGTTCCACACCTGCGCGGCATTGTTGAACAGGCCGCCCGAGGCGTTGCGGATAATGTGCTCCAGGGTGGCGGATTCGAATTCCGTCCCCTTGATCAGGTTGTTCAGGTTGTTGACGTAGGCAGCGTGATGCTTGCCGTGGTGGTATTCGAGGGTTTCCCTGGAAATGTGCGGTGCCAGTGCATCGAGAGCATAGGGAAGCGGGGGGAGAGTGAAAGCCATGATCTGTTCCTTCTGAAAACCATTGACAGCGCCGCACGACGACGCACCCGGATAACGCCTGCCAGCACCCTCAGAGCAGAGGCTGCACCTTTCTGACGCGAACCTGGGCCGTGCCCTGATCGAACTCTATGCTGAGACCTTGTCCAAGCTTCAAGTCTAACGCATTTTTGATCACGGACTGGCTGTCGTCGCGCACGATTGCGTAGCCCCGGGACAGGATTGCACGCGGATTCAACGCCTGCAAAGTCTGGCTCAGGCGCGTCAGGCGTTCGCGTGCGCGCTGCGGATGAACCCGCACATTGCGTGCCAATCCGAGCTCGAGCAGGCGCAGGCGCTCGCGCTGTATGGCAACGGCCGGCACCAGGCGGCCCGTGCGTGCCGCCAGCAGGGCAGCACGGGCCTGCTCGCGCTCCACCCGGCGCAGCATGGCTTGGTCCAGGCGTCGGCGCAGCTCGGTCAGGCCGCGTACCTGCTGCTGCAGGCGCTGCTGCGGCGACACGAGCCGCAGCACGGCGGTATCCAGACGCTGGGCAAGCCGGTCGCGGCGCCGCTCCATGGCCAGATCCAGATCACGCCGCCCCGCGTCGAGCTGGCGCAGCAGGCTCTCGCGCGAGGCACAGGCCAGCTCCGCCGCGGCCGTCGGCGTCGGTGCACGCGCATCGGCGACGAAATCGCAAATGGTGAAATCCGTCTCGTGGCCGACGCCGCAGATCACCGGCAGCGGACTGGAACGATCGGCCACGGTACGGGCCAGCGCCTCATCGTTGAAGCTCCAGAGATCCTCGATACTGCCGCCGCCACGCACCAGCAGCAGCGTGTCCACTTCCGCCCGGGTGCGCGCCTGTGCCAGCGCCTGAATGAGCTGCGGGGCGGCCTCCTTGCCCTGAACCGGCGCGGGATAAACGACCACCGCCACATGCGGCGCACGTCGGCGCAGGGTCGTCAGCACATCGTGCAGCGCAGCCGCGCCCAGCGAGGTGACGACACCCACCGCGCGCGGCACGGCCTTCCAGGCCCGTCGGCGCGCCGCATCGAAAAGGCCTTCGCCTTCGAGTTTTTCTTTCAGCCGCAAAAAAGCCTCGTGCAGATCGCCACGCCCGGCGCGACGCAGGGCTTCGATTTGCAGCTGATATTCGCCGCGGGCTTCGTACAGCGTCACATTGGCCAGGAACTCGAACTGGTCCCCGATTGCCGGCACTACGCCACTAGCCTGGGCGCGGCCGCGGAACATGACGGCGCGCACGGCGGCGCTGCCATCTTTTATGGACAAATACCAATGTCCCGAAGCCGCCTGCGTGAAACTGGAGATCTCGCCGCGCACCCAGATGCGTGAAAACTGCGCCTGCAGCACCCGACCCACGACGCGGTTCAGCTCGCTGACCGTCCACACCTTGACGGGCGTGTTTTCCTCGTCGGACACCCGCATCATGCCGCCCTCTCGGGATAGAAAACGCGGCTTGCAGGACGAGAATACCCACACGCCAAGGAAAGGCATGGCATATCAGCGCAATGCTTCAATACATTCAACTCAAACATCAACTTTATCTCGTAAGCCATTGAAATTTATAGCGCCAAAAATTCCGACGATTTGGTCAAAAATGAGCCAGAGAACCGCGAAGTCAATCTGGCCCTTGCCCTGCGCCCGCTTGTGCACAGAATTATCCACAGCTATTGTGGATACTCGCGGCGGGCCGTTTTGCGTGCGCGGACATTTGCCATGATAATCATTCCTGGCATCGCCATCCATGAGGAGAATACAGCGTGCTCGACATCCTGCAGGCGGCCGGCTGGCCCATCTGGTTACTGGTGGCGACCTCCGTCCTGTGCCTGGCCCTCATCATCGAACGCCTCCTGAGCCTGCGCCGCTCTCAGGTCATGCCGGCAGGGCTGGCGGGTCACGCCCTGGACATGTACCGTCAACGCCAGGACAGCCCGGAAGCCATCGTGCGCCTGGCCGCGCGCGCGCCGCTGGGCCGCGTGCTTGCCGAAGTGCTGGCCAACCGCAATGAATCGGACGGCTACCGCCTGGCCGCCATCGAAGACGTGGGGCGCGACGTGGCCCACCAGCTCAACCGCTACCTGCCGGCGCTGGCCACCATTTCCGTCATCGCCCCTTTGCTGGGCCTGTTCGGCACCGTCATCGGCATGATCGAAATCTTCGGCGCATTCACGCAAACGGGTGCGGATCCGACCCAGATGGCGCACGGCATCTCGGTCGCCCTGTACAACACCGCCTTCGGCATTCTCATCGCCGTGCCCGCGCTGGCTTTCCATCGCTACTTCCGCGGCCGGGTCGAGCATTACCTGCACCAGCTCGAGCGCGAAGCAAGCCTGCTGAACCGGCTGGTGCTGCGCGAGGTGCGTCCGTGAATTTCCAGGCTCGCCGCCAGGACGATCTCCTGGACATCAACCTGATCCCGCTCATCGATGTCCTGCTGGTCATCCTCATCTTTCTGGCCGCCACCACGACCTTCAGCCGCTATAGTCAGCTCGACATCGACCTGCCCCAGGTGCAGGAAGGCGCGCAGCTCGAGGGCGCGACCACACTCACGATCAGCCGGGACGGCATCGTCGGACTGGACGGCCAGCTGCTCACCGGCAATACCGTCGCCGACATCGCCGCCGCACTGGCTGCCCATGCGCCGGAGCCGGCCAATGCCGTCCTGATCATCCAGGCCGATGCCCAGGCGCACCACGGTGCCGTGGTCAGCGCGATGGAAGCGGCCCAACAGGTCGGCATTGCGAAGATCGTGTTCGCGACCCAGACGGCGCGATGATGCTGCGCCTGCGCATCGCGCGCGCAGTGCAGCGCGGCCTGCATCGCCTGTGGCGCACGCGCGGCCCGCTCAGCACGGCCCTGCTGCCTTTGGCGGCACTGACCCACGGCGTCATTCGCTGGCGGCAACGGCAGTTTCGGCGCCATCCCGAACGGGTCTGGCGCGCACCGATACCGGTCGTCATTGTCGGCAACCTGTACGTGGGCGGCACCGGCAAGACGCCGGTCGTGATGGCCCTGGTGCAGGCGCTGCGCGCCCTGGGCTGGCATCCCGGCGTGATCAGCCGGGGCTACGGCGTCGCGCCGGCAGCCACGCCGCGCACAGGTGCCGGCGCGCTGGATGCTGCCCTGTTCGGCGACGAGCCCGCTCTGATCGCGCGTCAGACCGGCGCCCCGGTGTCCGTGCATCCGGATCGGCCTGCCGCGGTGCGCGCCTTGCTGGCGGCCTGGCCGGCGGTGGACGTGATCGTGGCCGACGACGGCTTGCAGCATTACGCCCTGGGGCGTGACATCGAAATCCTGGTCGAAGACGAACGCGGGACGGGCAATGGGCGCCTGCTGCCGGCCGGCCCTCTACGCGAACCGGCAACGCGGCGGGCCACGGTCGACGTCATCGTGACGCACACCGCAGACCTGGACGCCGCAGCCCCATCCCATGACCCGTCGTGCGGCGCTGCGCTGCCGGTGCGCATGAGTCTGCAGGCGCAGGGCGTGCGCCGCCTCGCGGACGGGCACTGGCAGGATTGGCCCACCTGGCGCACGCAGCACAGCGACACGCCAGCCGACGCCATTGCCGGCATCGGCGATCCCGCGCGTTTTTTTTCCATGCTGCGCCGCGCCGGCATCGTGCTCGAGCAGACGCGCGCCCTGCCCGATCATGCGCGCGTCGATGCCCAAGCCCTGCGCGGCCTGCACGCCGGCTGCATCCTGATGACGGCAAAAGACGCCGTCAAACTGCCGCCGTGTACCGACACGCGCCTGCATGCGGTCGAAGTGACGGCTGTATTCACGCCTGCGGACTGGGTGGACACGCTGGATCGCCGCCTGCGCCGCAGGGCCCGGGCCACGCCCCCTACGGCGCACACGGGTTAAACTGGCGCTTCGCCCACCGTTTCCTGATCCCGGGAGTGAAGCATGGATCCACGCCTGCGCGACATTCTGGTCTGCCCCGTGTGCAAGGGCCCGCTCAAATACCGCCACGAAGCGCAGGAACTGGTCTGCCCGGCCTGTCGCCTGGCCTATCCGGTGCGCGACGGCATCCCCATCATGCTCGCCGCCGAAGCGCGCCCGCTGGACGAGACCCCGCCCGACGCGGTGCCCGCGACGCAGCCCTGATGGCCTTCACCGTCATCATTCCGGCGCGGCGCGCTTCCACGCGCCTGCCCGACAAGCCGCTGCTCGACGTGGGCGGCCTGCCCATGGTGGTACGCACCGCGCGGCAGGCGGCGCGCTCGCGTGCGGCCCGCGTGGTCATCGCCACCGACGATGCCGACATCCTCGCCGTCGTGCGCGCGCACGGGCATGAAGCGCTCATGACGCGCGCCACCCACCCGACCGGCACCGACCGGCTCGCGGAAGCCGCCGCGCAGCTGGGTCTGGACGAAACGGACATCATCGTCAACGTGCAAGGCGACGAGCCACTCATCGACCCGGCCATGATCGATGCCGTTGCGGGCCTGCTCGCGCGCAGCCCGCATGCGGCCATCGCCACCTGCGCCAGCCCCATTGCCGACGCGCAGGCCTTGTTCAATCCCGCCGTGGTCAAGGTCGTGTGCGACCAGGATGGCCGCGCGCTGTACTTCTCGCGCGCACCCATCCCGTGGGCGCGCGATGCCCTGGCGCATCAGCCTGCCCCCCACCTGGCGGCGGGCCTGCCTGCGCTGCACCATATCGGGCTCTACGCCTATCGCATGCCGTTCCTGCTGGCATTTCCGACCCTGGCGACAGGCACGCTGGAACGCTTCGAGGCGCTGGAGCAGCTGCGTGCGTTGGAACATGGCTTTGCCATCGTGGTACTGCGGTGGGCGCACAGTGCGGCAGCGGGCGTGGATACGCCGGAAGATCTGGCGCGTGCGCGGCGCGCGCTGGCATCCGGCTGAGGGCGCGCACTGCAAGAAATGACGCATTGCGGCATAATCGAAAAATTCTGACAATCCGGATTCTGGAGAGGAGAAACCGATGCGACTGATACTACTGGGGCCCCCGGGGGCCGGCAAGGGCACACAGGCAGCATTCATTGTCGAGCATTTCGCGATTCCGCAAATTTCGACGGGCGACATGTTACGGGCTGCCGTGAAGGCCGGCACGCCCCTGGGCCTGGCGGCCAAGAAGGTCATGGACGCGGGCCAGCTGGTGTCGGACGACATCATCATCGGCCTGGTCAAGGACCGGCTGCAACAGCCCGATTGCGCGAAAGGCTATCTGTTCGACGGTTTTCCACGCACCATTCCGCAGGCCGACGCTCTTGACGACGCCGGCGTGACGCTCGATTACGTCATCGAGATCGACGTGCCGGAGGACGCCATCATCGAACGCATGAGCGGCCGGCGCATCCATCCCGGCAGCGGGCGCAGTTATCACCTCACGTTCAATCCGCCCAAAACGGCGGGGGTCGACGACGTCACCGGCGAGCCGCTGGTGCAACGCGACGATGATCGCGAGGACACCGTGAGGCAGCGCCTGACGGTCTACCGCGAGCAGACGCGACCCCTGGTGGATTACTACCGCAAAGCCGCCGAAGCGGGCAAACCCGGCGCCGCGCGTTACGTGTGCGTACCGGGCGTGGGCAGCGTAGACGACATTCGCGCCCGCATCACCGCAGCGCTGGGCGGCTGAGCCGGGCAGGACTTTTTCAATCGAGGAAACACTCATGAATATCGAAGGCAAGGTCTTCATCGTGACGGGCGCGGCCTCCGGCCTGGGCGCCGGCACGACGCGCATGCTGGTGGCGCACGGCGCCAAAGTCGTGCTGGCCGACCTGCAGGATGAGGCCGGCGCGGCGCTGGCCAAGGAACTCGGGCAGACCTATCTGCACTGCGACGTCACCCAGGAGGCCGACGGCCAGGCCGTGGTGGACAAGGCCGTACAGACGGGCCCGCTGTTTGGCCTGGTCAATTGCGCCGGCATCGCGCCGGCCTCGCGCACCGTCGGGCGCCAGGGGCCACACAGTCTCGCGTTGTTCCAGAAGGTGATCCAGGTGAACCTGATCGGCACCTTCAACATGATCCGCCTCGCGGCCACGGCCATGAACGAGAACACGCCCGAGGACACGGGCGAGCGCGGCGTCATCATCAACACGGCCTCCGTGGCCGCCTACGACGGCCAGATCGGCCAGGCCGCCTACTCGGCCTCCAAAGGTGGGGTCGTCGGCATGACGCTGCCCATCGCGCGCGACCTGGCGCGCAGCGGCATCCGCTGCATGACCATCGCCCCGGGCATTTTCGCCACACCGATGATCTTCGGCATGCCCCAAGAGGTGCAGGATTCGCTGGCCGCCAGCATCCCCTTCCCGTCGCGCCTGGGAACGCCGCAGGATTACGCGCGCCTGGTACACAGCATCGTCACCAACGAAATGCTGAACGGCGAAACCATCCGCCTGGACGGTGCCATCCGCATGGCACCTAAATAAACCGGCAGTGCCATGGGCCTGCTCCGGTCGGCGGCCACCGTCAGCGGCCTGACGCTGCTCTCGCGCATCACGGGCTTGCTGCGCGACATCGTCATTGCCGCCAGCTTCGGGGCGGGCCCATTCACCGACGCCTTCTGGGTTGCCTTTCGCATCCCCAACCTGCTGCGCCGCCTGTTCGCCGAGGGTGCGTTTTCCCAGGCCTTCGTTCCCATTCTGGGCGAGGTGCGCAGCAGCGGCCACCAAGACGACGTGCAGCGTCTGCTGGATCGCGTCGCGCTGTTGCTGACGGGCATTCTGCTGCTCGTGTGCGTGCTGGGCATCCTCGGCGCGCCGCTCCTGGTGAGCCTCATGGCGAGCGGCATGCGCAGCGGCGCGCGCGCGGCCGAATTCGGCGCCGCGATCTGGATGACGCGCGTGATGTTCCCCTACATCCTGTGCATGTCGCTGGTCGCATTCGCCTCGGGCGTACTGAACACCTGGTCGCGGTTTGCCGTGCCCGCGCTCACGCCGGTGCTGCTCAACCTGTCCATGATCGGCGCCAGCCTGGGGTTTGCGCAGCGCTTCGAACAGCCCATTTACGCACTCGCCGCGGGCGTGATGGTGGGCGGCCTGGCGCAGTTGGGCGTGCAATGGTGGGCACTGGCCCGCCTGGGGCTGCTGCCGCGCCTGCGCGTCGATCTGCGCGCCGCCTGGGCGGACAGCAAGGTGCAATACCTGCTGCGCCAGATGATGCCCGCCATCCTGGGCGTCTCGGTGGCGCAAGTTTCGATCCTGATCAACACCAATATCGCGACCTGGCTGGCCACCGGCAGCGTGACCTGGCTCTCGTTCGCGGATCGCCTCATGGAATTTCCTACTGCGCTGCTGGGCGTGGCGCTGGGCACCGTGCTGCTGCCCAGCCTGTCCGCCGCCCATGCGCAGGCCGACAAGCTGGGCTACAGCGCGCTGCTGGACTGGGGCCTGCGCCTGGTTCTGCTGCTGGGCCTGCCGGCCGCCCTGGGCCTCGCCCTGCTCGCCGATGCGCTCGTAGCCACGCTGTTTCATTACGGTGCCTTCGGCGCCGTCGACGTGGCACAGACGCGCCTGGCGGTGATGGCCTACGCCGTCGGCCTGCTGGGCCTGCTGGCCGTGAAGATTCTGGCGCCCGGCTTTTATGCACGCCAGGATATCCGCACGCCCGTGCGCATCGCCCTGCGCGTGCTCATCGTCACGCAGCTGTTCAATCTGATACTGGTACCTACGCTGGCGCATGCCGGGCTCGCGCTGTCCGTGGGTCTGGGTGCAAGCGTCAACGCCCTGGGTCTGCTCATCCTGCTGCGCCGCGAGGATATTTATCGCCCCGCGCCAGGCTGGTTGCGCTTTGGCCTGCGCCTGATGCCGGCCCTGGGGGTCATGGCCGGCGTCGTATGGCTGCTGCAGGCCCGCTTCGACTGGATCGCCCTGGGTGCCAGCCCGCTACAGCGCATGGGCTGCCTGCTGGCCGTCATCCTGTGCGCCGCGGCAAGCTATTTCATCACCTTGATTCTGCTGGGTTTTCGCAAACACGACTTTACACGTCCAAAAGCTTGAGCTAAAATGCCCGTTTGTTTCGGGCATACGCCCCAAGCCCTTTGAACTTTTTGCACTCAGGATAGCAAGCAAGCACATGGCCAATTCAGCCCAAGCCCGCAAGCGCGCGCGCCAGTCGGTCGCCCGCAACCAGCACAACGCCAGCATGCGCTCCATGATGCGCACCGCCATCAAGCGCGTCCGCCAGGCCATCGAGGGTGGCGATCAGGCCGTCGCCCAGGAAACGCTGCGCAAAACCACCAGCATCATCGACCGCGTTGCCGACAAGAACATCATCCACAAGAACAAGGCCGCCCGCCACAAAAGCCGCCTCGCAGCCGCCGTCAAGGCGCTGAGCTGAAGGCTGTCCGCCGGGCCGCCAGGCGCGGCACACCGGGCACAGCACACCAAACACGGGACGCCAGGCGTCCCGTTTTCGTCAGGGCCGCGTGCGCGGCTCAGCGCTCGGTCACCTGCAAATCATTGTCTTCGGCAAAATCACAGGCAAACTGCCAGGCCAGCGGGGCAATATCGCGCAGGCGGTGATCCACCACCACGCAACGCACCCCATCGACGACCCTGGGCACGGCATAGGGAGAATACGTGAGCGGATCCGCCGCCTTGTCGCCCGGACGAAACGGGGACAGCACGCCGGCCAGGCGTTCGGCCCAGTCGCTGGGGCGAAACCGCTGCCCGGAACGGGTCAGCCCATGTATGATCATTTCCTGCGCAGCTGCCGTCATCGCGGTCCATGGCCCTCGTCAAGACATCGGTTGCGCTGCGAATTGTATATGATAGCTTTCTCCAATGACGATTCGGCATACGCCATGACTGACACCTCACCTAGCCCCGGTCCCCTGCGTCACTTCCTGCAGTTTCGCGACTTCTCCAGCGCGGAGCTGCACTACATGCTGGAACGGGCCCGCCTGATCAAGGACAAATTCAAGCGCTACCTGCCCCACCATACGCTGCACGACCGCAACCTCGCCATGATCTTCGAGAAGGCCAGCACGCGCACGCGCGTCTCCTTCGAAGCCGGCATGTACCAGCTGGGCGGTGCCGTCATCCACATCACCGCGGGTGATTCGCAGTTGGGTCGCGCCGAACCCATCGAAGACACGGCCCGCGTCATCTCGCGCATGGTCGATCTGGTCATGATCCGCACTTTCGAACAAACGCGCCTGGAGCGCTTCGCCGCCCATTCGCGCGTGCCCGTCATCAACGGCCTGACCAACGAATACCATCCCTGCCAGATCCTGGCCGATATCTTCACCTTCCAGGAGCATGTCGGCCCCATCCAGGGCAAGACGGTAGCCTGGGTGGGCGACGGCAACAACATGGCCTACACCTGGCTGCAGGCCGCGCAAATCCTGGGCTTCACCCTGCATATCTCCACGCCCGACGGCTACGGCCTGGATGCCCAGCGCATCGGCACGCCGGCACCAGCCACGTTCCGCGTGTTCGACGACCCCATGCAGGCCTGCGAAGGCGCGCACCTGGTCACGACCGACGTCTGGACCAGCATGGGCTTTGAAGCCGAGAACGACGCACGCCGCAAGGCGTTCGCCCACTGGTGCGTCGACGCCGACATGATGCGCCAGGCCGACCCGCAGGCCGTCTTCATGCACTGCCTGCCCGCCCATCGCGGCGAGGAAGTGGCGGCCGAAGTCATCGACGGCCCCCAAAGCGTGGTCTGGGACGAGGCCGAAAACCGCCTGCATGTGCAGAAGGCCCTCATGGAGTTCCTCCTGCTGGGCCGCCAGGACGCCTGAGGCGCAGGGCCACCGGGGTAACTGCCGGCCTGGCCGTTACCCCGAGCCCCTGGCTCAATCCTTCTTCAGACGCGGCAAGGGCTGGTCGCCCGCCGGTGCCAGCAAACCCGTGTTCACATACGTGAACAGCTTGTCGCGCGTATCGCTGATATCCAGATTGCGCATGGTGAGCTGGCCGATGCGGTCGCGCGGTGAGAAGGTGGATTCGCCCTTCTCCATGGTCAGGCGCTCCGGATGGTAGGTCAGGTTGGGCGAGGCCGTGTTCAGGATGGAATAGTCATTGCCCCGGCGCAGCTCCAGCGTGACCTCGCCCGTGACGGCGCGCGCCACCCAGCGCTGTGCGGTCTCGCGCAGCATGATGGCCTGCGGGTCGAACCAGCGCCCCTGATAGAGCAGCCGGCCCAGGCGCAGACCGTTGATGCGGTACTGCTCGATCGTGTCTTCGTTGTGGATGCCGGTCACCAGGCGCTCGTAGGCGATGAACAGCAGCGCCATGCCCGGGGCCTCGTAGATGCCGCGGCTCTTGGCTTCAATGATACGATTCTCGATCTGGTCGCTCATGCCCAGGCCGTGGCGCCCGCCGATGGCGTTGGCGTGCAGCATCAGGGCCACGGGATCGGCGAACTCCTCGCCGTTGATGGCCACGGGCTGGCCTTCCTCGAAGCGGATGCTGACCGTTTCGGGGGCAATGGCGACGTCCTCGCGCCAGAACGGCACGCCCATGATAGGGTCGACGATACGGATGCCCGCGTCCAGGTATTCGAGATCCTTGGCCTCGTGCGTGGCGCCCAGCATGTTGGAATCGGTGGAATAGGCTTTCTCGGCCGACATATGGTAGTTGAAGCCTGCCTTGCGCATGTATTCGGACATCTCGGCGCGCCCGCCCAGCTCATCGATGAAGGTCTGGTCCAGCCAGGGCTTGTAGATGCGCAAGGCCGGGTTGGTGAGCAGCCCGTAGCGGTAGAAACGCTCGATGTCATTGCCCTTGTAAGTGCTGCCGTCGCCCCAGATGTGGACGTCATCCTCTTTCATGGCGGCGACCAGCATGGTGCCCGTCACCGCGCGCCCGATGGGCGTGGTATTGAAATAAATGGCCCCCGCCGTGGTGACATGAAAGGCCCCGCATTGCAAGGCCGCAACCCCTTCGGCGACCAGCTGGCTGCGGCAGTCCACCAGGCGCGCGCCCTCGGCACCGTATTCCATCGCCTTGCGCGGGATGGCCTCGTAATCCGTCTCGTCCGGCTGCCCCAGGTTGGCCGTGTAGGCATGGGGCAGCGCGCCCTTCTCGCGCATCCACAACAGTGCCGCGCTGGTATCGAGACCGCCGGAAAAGGCAATGCCCACCTTTTCACCGACGGGGATGGATTCAAGAATCGTTGACATGGTCGCCCCGGAAAATGCCGCAAAAACAAATCGGAAAGCGGCATTATATCCTGCACCTGCGTCCGACCCTCGCGTCTGCGGCGCGCACTTCGGCGCACCGTTACAATGGCCGATTCGTCCCGGAGCCCTGCGCGAGGAATCATCCATGATGAATCTGGAAGACACCGTCAAGACGCTGGAAGCCCTGTCCACCAAAGGCGATTTCGCGGCCAGCCGGGCCTTGCTGCAGGACATGCAGGCGGCCGACGTCGCGGAGATTCTCGACAATATCGACATCGAGCATGCGCGGCGCATCGTGTCCGCCCTACCCGCGCGCCAGCAGGCGTCGGTTTTCGGCTACCTGCGCCCCCAGGTGCAGGCCTACCTGGCCACGGGCATGAGCCGCGGGCAGCTGGCCGCCCTGTTCGAACTCATGGATCACGATGAGCGCGCAGACCTGTACAACCGCCTGAGCGAATCCGAGCGCTGGGCCGTACTGCCCGGCCTGGCGCACGCCGAGCGCGAGGACATCCGCCAGCTCGCGAGCTACCCGGAAGGCACGGTGGGCTCCATCATGACCTCGGCCTACGTGACCCTGGACATCCGCCAGACCGCGCGCGAGGCGCTGGAACGCGTGCGTGCCGAAGCGCCCGACATGGAGACGATTTACCAGACCTACGTACTGGACGCCGAGCGCCACCTGCTGGGCGTGCTCTCGCTGCGCGACCTGTTGCTGGCCCCACCCGAGACCTGCGTGCGCGAGCTCATGGTCAAGGATGTGATCTTTTCCGTGGCGGACGCACCGCGCGCGGAAGCGGCGCGCCTGATCGGCCGCTACGACCTGCTCGCCCTGCCCGTCGTGAACCAGGCAGGCCAGATGGTTGGCATCGTCACGCACGACGACGCGCTGGATGTCACGCAGGAAAAGGCCACGGAAGACCAGCACCGCCTGGGTGCCGTCGTGCGCGTACCGGCCTCACTCAAGGAAGCCTCGGTGCGCCGCCTTTACATGGGCCGCGTCGGCTGGCTGGTCGTGCTGGTGTTCGGCAACGTCTTCGCCGGCGCCGGCATCGCCCACTTCGAGGATCTGATCTCGCACATCGTGGCGCTGGTGTTCTTTCTGCCACTGCTCATCGGCAGCGGCGGCAACGCGGGCTCACAAAGCTCGACCCTGATGGTGCGTGCGCTGGCCACGGAAGACGTCGACATGCGCGACTGGTTGCGCCTGCTCGCCAAGGAATTGTCGGTCTCGCTGCTGCTGGGCCTGAGCATGGCGGTGGCCGTCTCGGGCATCGGCTTTTTCCGGGCCGGCCCCGGCGTGGCGATCGTGGTGTCGCTGACTATGGTGTTGATCGTGATCGTGGGCAGTCTCATCGGCATGTCGCTGCCGTTGCTGCTCACGCGCTTCAACATGGATCCGGCCTCGGCCAGCGCACCGCTGGTGACGTCGATCTGCGACGGCGTGGGGGTGCTGATCTATTTCAATGTCGCCAGCCTTTTGTTGCCCGTGCCGGGCGGATGAGCCCATGGGCGCAGAATTTTGTGTAAAATATGCCGCTTGCATGGGGGAGTAGCTCAGTTGGGAGAGCACGTCGTTCGCAATGACGAGGTCGGGAGTTCGATTCTCCTCTCCTCCACCAGCCATCTACGCCTGACCATTCTTGGTTGGGCGTTTTTGTTTGCAGCTTCCGCACGCCATGCAGGCTGCCCCACCCCGCGAACGCGGCGCGGGTGTTCATCGTACCCTGTTGATATTTCTGAACTGGTAGGTCTGGCGCGAACTCCCATTCGTTGATTGTCATTAACATTGGCCAATATAATGACCACCGTCACCATCCCCGCTTGGAATCCGCAGGGCGTGCTGCCACCCATCGACGTGTTGAATCCGACCGATGCCAAGCGTTCGCCGTATCGCGTGCTGTTGACGGATCTGGTGGTGCGCTTCGCCACCTCGCCAGAGCGTCGGCAAATCCTGCGCGGCTGGCTGGACTATCGCGCAAGAATCAGCAAGACGCTTTCGGGGCGCAGCCATGAACACAGACCAACGCAATTTCCTGCTGGCCGAGCGCGAAACCGTTAAGCGGATGCTGGCAAGAACGCGCGCCACGGCGCTCCTGACCCGGATGAGCGACGAAGCGCGGCTGCGTAATATCGAAGCCTGACGGCTTTGCCTGCGGACGGGCGCAGTCCTGCCCGAGCCCGCCTGACCTTCAACGGCCTGCCGGTGATCGGCAGCCACAGCATCTTTGCCGACTTCGGCATGAAGGCCGTGAGCAGCTTCACCGACGCGGTGGCGACCGTAGCTGCATCCCTGTCCGCGCCTTTGGCGGCAATGGGCCCGATTCCCAACCGCGACCAGAACCAGTTGCTGATCACCAACACCGCTGTCGGCTCGTTTGGTTTCGAACTGGAGGAGTACCGCGCGCAGGAACTGCTGGATGACGAAAGCGCCGTCGCCGTCGCGCTGGATCTCACCCAGAGCCTGTTACAAGCCACGTTGGGGCAGGACGACGAACTGGCCGACAACGAAGCCATCTGCACCTTGCAATACGGCGACAAGGCCATGCGCTTCGTCGACCCCGGACAGGTACGGCGCAACATTGCCGACGCGCTGGCGATGCCGGGTGTTGCGGACATCGAGTTTGAGCCACCGCGCGTGACCATTGAAGTCCAGCCGGCTGATCTCTCATGATGTATGTGCTCGATACCCACGTCCTGTCCGAGCTGCGCGAGGTACGGCTTGGCACTGCAGATGCGAATGTGACGGCATGGACCGAAAGCGTCGATGCCGCTGACCTCTTCGTATCGGCCATCACCATCATGGAGTTGGAGCTTGGCGTTCTGTCGATTGAACGCAAGGACGCGACTCAAGGGTCCATGCTGCGCGCGTGGCTGGATCAGCACGTCTTACCCGAGTTCTCCGGTCGTACGTTGCCTATCGATACCGCTGTGGCGCAGCGTTGCGCTCGGTTGCATGTACCAGACAAGCGAGGCGAGCGTGACGCGCTCATCGCGGCTACGGCGCTCGTGCACGGCATGACGGTGGTCACGCGCAACGTGGCCGATTTCAAACCAACGGGAGTGGCCATCGTCAATCCGTGGGAGCCGTCGCCATGACCTCCCGCAGGTTCAAGATTGCTCCGCATCCGTTGGTCGCTGGTTCAAGTCCAGCTGGGCCCACCAAACAAGTCAAGCGTTTACGTCATCTTTTTTATGAGTGGCGTTTTTGCTGGTTTTTCCAGGTTTGCGCTTAGCGCAACAACCGACAAATCCACGACCCCTGGGCCGCAATCGCCCCTGCCAGATCTTCGCGGCGCGCCAGGCGAAACCCCGAAAACTCGAATCCCGGCGCCACCATGCACCCCACCAATACATGACCCACCGGCGCGTGCGCGGACGAACCCAGATCCGTACATCGGGCACGCTCGGCCGCAAACCAGCAGCCCGCAGGTACCACCAACTGAAAACGCGCACCCTTGCACTTGCGCGGATCGCCCAGCACGATGGTGGTGAAAGTACCGGCGGGATTCCAGATGTACAAGGCCAACGGGTCGCCGCAGTGAAAGGCCCAGATTTCATCCGCGTCAATCTGATGCCAGGCGGAGTATTGCGCCCCGGCGAGCAGATAATAAATGCTGGTCACGGCCGCGCGCGCCGCCCCCTCGTACGCGACTGTCTTCGAGGCTCGGTACACCTCGCGGTAGTAGCCGCCTTCCGGGTGGGCTTGCAGTGCCAGACCTTCGATCAGCGCGGCGGCGCTGGTCGCGGATACCGGTGTGCTGTTCTCCATTGCCTTGGCTCGTTCCTGAAATGCCTGCGGGCCACGCCGTCCTGGCCTTATCTCAAAAGCGATATTGCAGCCCAACCACAAACATATCGTACTTCAGCCGGCCCATGCGGACATCCCAACGATCGGTGGGCGGGTGTTCGCCCGGATAATCGGTGCGCCCGAACGTATAGCGGCTGCGTGCAATGCCCAGATGACGGTACTCGGTAAACACGGACAAAGCCGGGGTGAGTTGGCCTCGGATGCCCAGGCGCACCTGGTAGGCAAATGCCGTGCCATGGGCACTGGAATCCGCGTTGAAATGGTTGATGCCGGGCTCCGAAGGGTTGGCGGAATCAGCCCCGGAAATCGAAAGCCGGGCCACGCCGGCCCCCAAACCAAGGTAAGGGAAAAAGCGCCGCGAATACGGCGTTTCAAGCGCCATTACCCCATTGGCCATCAAGAGATAACCCCGCGTGGGCACGGTGACGTACTGTGTGCCCAGGAAGGCGGGATGAACGGGCATGGTGCCTTTGGGTGTGTGCTTGCCCAGGTACAAACCTTCGAGCTCGACTGCCGGTCGCCAGCCCCACTGGCCCTGTCCGGGTCGCAGCCCGTCCCATTCATAGCCCAGCTGGATGCCGCCCATCCCCAGCCGCTGGGTATCGGTGTCGCCGGCGGCGTCGATGGGTAGATTGGGCAGCGGATGTGGCAGCAGTACCGTACCCCGCTGTCGCAACGATGTGGCGTGCGAGCGGCCCAGACCCCCAAGCAGGCCCATGTAGAAACCGCCGGTGCTGGCCGTGCCCTGCGTGGTGTCTTGCGCCCATGAGACGGGCGAAAGTCCCAGGCCGGAAGCCAGAACGATGGAACATAATAGAGGCTTCAAGCAAAGATTGCGCAACATAACAGCGCTCCCGAAGTCAGCCGAATCAAGGTAGTGTACCGGTAAACACAGGGCGTCGACACATTGAATTCCAGACGTGCAATTCTCGTGAGGGAACCCGGTTCATTTGCTCAGCGCGCTCACCCCACCCGCCCCTCGCCACCCTCGGCCCAGATCGCCGACAGCTGTTCTGCCTGTTGCAATACGGTCTGCACGGCGGCGGTCTGCAAATCCGGCGGGTAACCATATTTACGCAGAATGCGCTTGACCAGCACTCGCATCCGGGCGCGTGCGGATTCGCGGTGCGCCCAATCCACAGATGCAGTCTTTTTCAAGTTCACCAGCAGCTCGTGCGCAATCACTTTCAGCTGATCATTGCCCATGATCTGTACCGCGCTTTCGTTCTCAGCCAGCGCCGCGTAAAAAGCGATTTCCTCTTCGGACAGGCCATTCTCCTGGCCGCGCTGGTGAGACGCGCGAATATCCTTCGCCAATTCGATCAGGGCCTGCAGCACCTCGGCGGTCGTGATGGCATTGGCATGGTAGCGCGCCACCGCGTCTTCCAGGCGTTTCGAGAATGCGCGGGTTTCGACAATGTGGCTTTTGCTGCGTGAGCGGATGCCGTCATTGATCAGCTTGCGTAAAGCTTCCAGCGCAAGGTTTTTCTTGTCCATTTGCGCGACTTCGGCCAGAAACTCGTCGGAAAGTATGGAAATATCCGGACGCTGAATGCCGATGGCGGCCAGGATATCCACAATTTCGGTGGAGACGACCGCACGGCTGACAATCTGCTGGATGGCCAGCTCGCGCTCATGCTGTGCCACGCCGGATGCTGTGGCGCTTTTGACCAGCGCTGCGCGAACGGCCTGGAAAAAGCCGACTTCCTCGCGAATCGCCTGCGCCGCATCGGAAGCGGCGGCGAGCGCGAACGCCTTGGACAAGGCGAGCACGGCATCCTGATAGCGGCGACGTGCTTTTTTCTTGCCGTCCTCGGTGCTTTCGCCCGCCGCGAGCGCTCGCTGCTGCGCCAGCATCCACTCAATGGCACTGGCCATCATCACCAGGCGCTCCTGCGGCGTGCCCGTCAGTGGCTGGCGATAATCGAAGCCATGGTACATCGCACGAACCACTTCGTATTTTTCCAGCATTACGGCGACTGCCCGCGCCTCATCCACACCGGTATTTTCCTGATCCTGCCTGGAATAGCGTGCCAGCGCGGACTTCAAGCTTTGCGCGATGCCAATGTAATCCACGATCAGCCCGGCCGGCTTGTCGCGAAACACCCGGTTGACGCGAGCGATGGCCTGCATCAAGCCGTGGCCGCGCATCGGCTTGTCGATGTACATGGTGTGCATGCAGGGGGCGTCGAAACCCGTCAGCCACATATCGCGCACCAGCACCATTTTCAGCGGATCGTCGGGGTCGCGGGCGCGCCGGGCCAGCAGCTCGCGCCGGGCTTTGTTGCCGATGTACGGCTGCCAGGCCGCCGGGTCGCTGGCGGTGCCCGTCATCACAATCTTGATTGCACCTGCGCTGTCATCGTCGCTGTGCCAATGCGGGCGCAACTGGATGATGGCCTCGTACAGCTTGATGCAGATGCGACGGCTCATGCACACCACCATCGCCTTGCCGCTCAGCGCAGCTTCGCGCGCTTCAAAATGGCTGACCATGTCCTGCGCGACCTGTGCCAGGCGCTTGTCGCTGCCCACCAGGGCTTCCACCGTGGCCCATTTCTGCTTGAACCGTTCCTGCGCGGCCGCGTCGTCATCCTCGGTCAGTGCGTCGACCTCGGCATCGATCCTGGGTTTTTCATGCTCATCCAGCACGATGCGCGCCAGACGCGATTCGTAATAGATCGGCACGGTGGCGCCATCCTCGACGGCGCGGCTGATGTCGTAGACATCGATGTAGTGGCCGAACACCGCCGGCGTGTTTACGTCCTGCGCCTCGATAGGCGTGCCGGTGAAGCCGATGAAAGAAGCGTTTGGCAGCGCGTCACGCATGTACTTGGCAAAGCCGTAGGAAATGGCGCCGGTCTTGCCATCCATCTTCGCCTTGAAACCGTACTGGCTGCGGTGCGCTTCGTCGGCGATGACCACCACGTTGCTGCGCGTCGTCAGCGCTTGCGTCACCTCACCGAATTTCTGCAATGTTGTAAAGATCACCCCACCGGACGCACGATTCAGACGCTTTTGCAAATCTTCCCGACTTTCCGCCTGCACCGGCGTTTGCCGGATCAGGTCGCGGCACATGGAAAAGGTCGAAAAAAGCTGATCATCCAGATCATTACGGTCGGTGAGCACCACCAGCGTGGGGTTGGCCATTGCCGGGTGCTTGATCAACTGCCCGGCGTAAAAGGCCATCAGCAGGCTTTTACCCGAGCCCTGCGTGTGCCAGATCACGCCCGCACGCCGGTCACCGGCGCGCTGCGTCGTCACGCTGGGCAAGCCGTAATCACGCGGATCTTCGCCCTGTTCCATTCGCGTGACGCTGCTGGCGCGGATGGTGGATTGAACGGCGCGCAAAACCGCATGAAACTGGTGATAGCCCGCAATAATCTTCACCAACCCCGAGCCGGTCTGGCCAAAGACGGTGAAATCGCGCAACAGCACCAGCAGGCGGTGCTGCGCGAACACGCCCTCGACCAGGGTGGCCAGCTCGGGCGCGCCTTTTTCGGCGATCACAGCGCCATCCGTCGTGCGCCAGGGCATGAAGCGCTCGATGTCAGCCGACAGCGAACCCAGCCGCGCGGTGATGCCATCGGAAGTCACCAGGAATGCATTCGTGCTGAACAGCGGCGCAATCTGTTGCTTGTAGGTCTGCAGCTGATTGAAGGCACTCAGCAAATGGGCATCGGCGCTGCCGGGGGCCTTCAGCTCAATGACCACGATGGGCAGCCCGTTGAGGAACACGACCACATCGGGCCGCCGGCGATTCTGGCCGCTGATGATCACGAACTGATTTACCACCAGCCAATCGTTGCGTTCCGGGCGCTCAAAATCAATGAGTGCTACCTTGCCCGCCGTGAGTGTGCCATCGTCGGCGTAAAATTCGACATCCACGCCTTCGGTGAGCAGGTGGTGAATGCGGCGATTTTCTTCAAGCAGGGTGGGCAGCTCGGATTGCGTGATTTTGCGGATGGCATCCTGGCGGGCCTCCGGCGGCACCGCCGGGTTGAGGCGAGCAACGGCATCCGCCAGGCGCTGTCGCAGTACGACGTCCTGATAACTCTCGCGCTCTGGCCGCAGGCCATCGGGGCCGATGTCTTCCTCGTGCGCAAGCGGATAGCCCAGGGCCTGCAATTGGGCCAGCAGCGTCTGTTCGATGGCGGCCTCAGACAGAAATGCCATGGCCCCTGCCCTCCTCTAGTCTAGCAAGGCCAGCATGTTTTCGATCAGGCGGATCATCACATCCTTGTCCTTGGCGTCCGATTCCGCCACCAGCAGCGCCAGCGCCGCGAGCCCCACATCGTTGATCACCGGCTCGCCGTTGCGCAGCAGCCGTCCATTGCGTGCCAGAAAATCCACGAACAAAAAGGCGCCGCTGCGCTTGTTGCCATCGGAGAACGGGTGGTTCTTGATGACAAAGTACAACAAATGCGCGGCTTTGGCCTCTACCGTGGGGTAGGCCGGTGCACCAAAGACGGATTGATCCAGGTTGCCCAGAATTGCCGCAAATGCATCGCCGCGCTCGCGACCGAACAAATCCGTGGCCTCGCCCTTGGCGATCAAATCGGCTTTTAGCGTCGCCAAACCTGAGCGCGCGGCATCCAGACTGGGCAAATCACCGCCGGCGCTACCCTCGGGCGCGGTCAACAGCCCTTCGTCATAGCGCTGCAGCCACAGAAAGGTTTGCGTGTAGCGGGCGATCACATCCACCAGCCCGCGGCCTTGATCCGTCGTCAGTGCTTCGCCGGCAGCGGCCTTGCGCACGAGCTGCAGTGCCGCATGCAGCTCGGCAGCGTTATGCTCAAAACGTTGGCGATTGAGCGTAAAACCCCGCGTCAGGTGCTCGCGCAAGACGGACGTGGCCCATTGCCGGAAACGTGTTCCCTGCAACGACTTGACTCGGTAGCCGACCGAGATGATGACCTCCAGATTGTAGAATTTGACCGGCTTGTCCGAGCCTGCAATGTGCAGATTTTGCACATTGCTTTTTTCGTCCAACTCCCCTTCCTTGAACACGTTACCAATATGGCGGGTGATCACCGAGCGCTCCCTTCCGAACAGCTCGGCCATCTGCTCTTGACGCAGCCATACCGTTTGCTGCTGCAGCCGCACCTCTACACGGGCTTCACCCGTTTGGTAGATCACCACTTCAGCGGTTTCATTCATAAAACCCTCCTTTTGAGGAAAGCTTCAACATCGGGGATGCGCAGCGCGCCGGAAATCAGTTTGGGAAGCAGGGTATCGCGGAGTTGGGTGAGAGTGCGGGATTCTTCAACGTTGGACAGAATAGCTTCAAACCACCCACTGACCAACTCTTCAAATTCAACCAATACTTGCGGTGATGGTACAGGCCATTGAATGTAAGCGCTCCATCAAGCGCATGATTCCCGAGCGACCAGATTCATGGATAAATCCTGGTCATGAGTATTCCAAGGCAGCAGGGCATCGATCTCGTCGACGGTTTTGGCCAGCGGCAGGCGCTCGAGCACGTAGCACAGCCAGGCGTAGGGTTCGCGCCCGTTGGCCTTGGCCGTTTCAATCAGCGAATACACCAGCGCACTGGCGTGCGCCCCGATAGAGTCCATGGAAGTGGTGTAAATCCAGGTGGCAGGCTGCGGACGGCAGCAGGCCACCGCCGATCTCCAGTAAGGTTGAGTTTACGAAGTCCAACCGTTACGACAAGGAGATGGCGATGGCCAACGACAGCATCGCAT